>JAABUR0100006885.1_pt1 | contig 13686 bp, 15 predicted proteins | sample 5560091 | NCBI WGS metagenome assembly JAABUR01 (sample SAMN10711879, study PRJNA513375) | rock metagenome | isolation source: Antarctica rocks | place: Antarctica: Victoria Land, University Valley sud
CTCCCCCCAGCCCATCGACTCCCAGCCCAGCGAAGTCCTGCACTGCTGATTGTTGCTTGTAGTGTGACTTTTGTGATCGGACGTTCTCCCGGACCGAGCATCTGGTGAGACATCGTCGCACTCGTACAGTAACAACCCAGCCCAGACTCCTCGATGTATTGTCTGACGAAACATGGGCAGATACGAATGAGAAGCCCTTTAGTTGCTCTCTGTGTCATGCCACATTCCCGCGAGCCGACGTCCAGCAAAAGCATATGCGAAGACTCCATCGCGAGCAAAGCTACAGCGAGGACTGGGACGAAGCAACCGCGTTAGCGGCTGCAAAGACACCGCGCTCGAAGGTTGCTTGTGACACATGTCGAAGGCGCAAACTGCGATGCGTTGGAGAATCGCCCTGTAGCCAATGCCAGGCATCGAACCAAGCTTGCACATTCTCTCGCGCCAATAGGACCACATCAATCAGCTCTCGACAAGATGATACCTCTCAAAGATCCGGGCAGCTTGTTCCAGAAATTTCAATTTGTGAGATGGAAATGGCTATCAACGACCCGATGGCATCTAGTGCGGTAGTAACTTCCCAGAGAGCGTCTTTGAGCGATGAGAACCAGTGGCCGACGACGGATACGCAACTATTGACACAAGGCCTCACCCAGATCAGCCACCCGGGCAACCTCAGGCCTTGGACCCAAGCTCAAGAAATAGTGACTCCAGAGCCCCCGCCAGCAGATTGGCTAAATGGCCCAGAAGACCTCAGGTTGGGCGTGACAGAGACTCTCCAAGGTGTAGGTTATGGCCTGGCAAACACTGGACAAGTTGATAGCTTGTGGGACCTGGACGATTTCGTGAGTCGAACACAGCAAATCTCTTGGGTTTCATTGACATGGTTACTCACAACCACCCCAAGGATACCAGTTTCTGGCCGGATGGTATGGACTTCAGCTTTGCAGACGATCTCTATGGCGTTGGTAGCTCAATCGGATCGGTTCCAGGGTACTTTGCGGACGAAGCACGACTAGAGCTTCAACCAGCCTTGGTCGGCCACCAATCTACTCAAAGTGCCATGGAGATGATGCAGAATTACTTTGAGCAAATCTCTAGGCCATCCTCTCCTCGCCACGATAAGCCGAAGCATCGATGGTTTTCTGCTCCACCTCGCTTTCAGATCTATGATGAAGAGGTCATGAATGTGTTTGTTAACATCACCAAGCATCATCTCATCAAGACATTTCCAATACTCAATAACTTCACGGCGGCCGAGAATTCCAGAAAGGCGCTACATCTAGCTTATGTCGCTGTTGGTGGTTTGTTCTGCAATATCCCTGGCAGGTTCAAAGTCGTCAACTCGATGTACAATGATGCTCGTCGAATGCTGTTAGATCCGGTCAGTATTCTCAGTCTTATAAGCTCTTATTACCGGCTCACACCAAGAAGCCATATCAAGAGGGGATCATGTCCCTGGAAGACAAACTTAGTGCCGTCAAGACAGTAAGTTCACTTGTTAAACAATCTGTTGAGAGACAATGCACGGGCTCTGGACGCATTGATCTTGTGCTTACTACACGCAGTTCATTCTTCTCGAAGTTTATGGCTTGTGCAGTGGTGACAAGAGGAGCTATGAATTCGTTGAGGCATTTCACATAAAGATGCTTTCGGTAAGCTCAGGAAGGTCTATGCCCATTCAAAGACATATTCTGACTCTCCAACCCCGACAAGGCAGTAGAAGAATACAAACAAGCACTGGCAATGCAGGAGATGCCATTGGAGGAGCCAGACAACGAGAGCAGGTTTGCAATTTTCCTCCCATCTACTAGCCCAGGAGGTCAATCTGACCTTGTGGCTGTCTGTGAAGGGCACTGACAGAGAGTCTGTACGTGCTTGAATGTTACCGCGTTATTCTTCTTCTGCGACCACCAGATTCGTCTTTCCGATCCGATTTTGATTTTCGAGGTCACGGTGGCACTGCCTCTTCAGCGTCAGACGCGGACATACTTGTTACGACCCTCTTCACACCCGGGAGCTCCGTCGCATCCTCCTATAAACAGCAAGACAATGTTATCGCACTAGCTTCAATCGCTCTAATCTCATGGCCAGTCCTTTCGAGGGGTATCACTCAGCCACAGAAGCGTACTCTTTGGAATGCAGAATATCTAGAACTTGCTCTGAATAGTTGGGCAAAGATCCAGGGTAACAGCGTGAGCTACTCGACGTTGCTGCTGTATCACCTGAGTCACGTCAGCATTCATACAAACATGGGCCTGGTCCAGCGTTTTGCACATAGTCCAACCGAGTCCCCTTTTCGCACAAGGTCGGGCAGAGCCTTTACTTGCATTGAGCAGTGGCAGAAGAGCAGGCATTATCCAATTGCGAAATGGCACGCCCAAAGCATCTTGTGGCGTGTCAAGGATGCCATGGGCGCGAGTCAAAAGCTGTCTTTCGACTCCTTGGGCGATGTTCCCTCTGGGACTGGACGTCCTCTCATCTTACCAGAGTCGCCACACCTCCCTTATTGCGTCTACTTCTCAGCACTTATCCTTTGGTGTGGATCCATAGTTTCGAATGACGAAAGGATATCGAACCTTTCTTCGCTCGAGACCTGCTCGCAGCTACTTTCTGGGATGAAGGTTCGAGTAGCAGAGCTCTTGGAGGGTATTTTGCGAGGGCTGAAGACATAATACGTAAGGGGTTCCTTCCAGCTGGATTACCGAGCCTTCACCAACTGGCGACAGTGTGACAACAATCCCAGGACGGAACGGTACTAGCTTTGTCTACAAAAAACCCGAGAGTGCTATTTTCAACATCGAAGGACTTTGGAGCATTCCAGTGAAACAACTGTGGTGGAATTGCCTTGTGATTGGCTCATCAGGGGCTATAGGTAGAAGCCTTCTTGCAGACAGGAAGAAGAGCTCGATCATTGATTAACTAGAGAATCGGGGCCCCTTGAGTCGCCAGATACTGATGTGCTCTCCTAAATCTATTTTGCCCCTTAAAATGAATTTCAGAGAATCCGATGATTATACCGTTTGTTGCCTATTCTTTAAAGGTCAATATTCACCCACATGGAGGGGTGTCGTCACCCAAGATCATCCAGGGTCACCGCGCGACAGTAGGGCGGCGCTGTTAGGGTGAGTAAGCGGTTAGTAAGCAGCAACCCCACTGGATAGCCTACTAATAATTCCTGCCCGAAATAATCCAAACATCATGCATCCTCCAAACAATGGCTCATTTGGCTCATTCAGGATCAGGTTTCCATCTCAGCCAACCCTCCCTCCTCCATCCACCTCCTCGGTTTCGGAACCTGGAACCTCGATATCAGCAGTCGCAACACCTCAGCCGCTGTCTCGACTGCTCTCAAGGCTGGACACAGACATCTGGAATGCGCGTATATCTATGGCAACGAGAATGATGTCGGTCAGGCCATCGAGGATGGTCTCGAGGCTGCAGAGCTTAAGAGGGCGGATGTCTGGATAATATCCAAGCTCTGGGACGATCAGTGAGCCGTTTGCGTCTACAAGGTTGGTATCCAAGAGGAAAGCTAACTGGACATCATTGTAGCTATGCCCCGGATCTGGTAGAGAAGGGACTGGATCAGACGCTGAGCGATTTGGGTCTGGAGTATCTGGACCTTTACCTTATGCAATAACCCGTGGCATCATTGTCGTGGAAGAACGTTATAGATTACCTTGACGTAAGTCTTCATGCTCGTATCGACTTGCCTGATCTTTACGAACCTGACTCTCCAGACATGGCACGCGATGGAAGAGCTCCTTATCACAGCCAAAGTCCGCAACATCGGCGTCTCCAACCTCTCCCCAAAACAACTACAGGACCTTATCGCACGATCTACTACCAAGCCCTATGCACATCAATTCGAGTTTCATCCCTACTTGCAGCAAGTCGATTGGGTGCAGTGGCACAGGGATAACGACATCTCTGTCACCGCCTATTCTCCGCTCGCGAACCTCGATCCTATCTATAAACCGCCGGGTAAGAGCAAGAATACGCCACCGTCGCTGCTGGAGAACGAGGATATCACAAGAATTGTAAAGGAGAGGGGGTGCACGAATGCGCAGGTGGCACTGAAGTAGGGTATGGACGCGAGACGAGCGTAAGAGTTCGCATCCGGACAGGATACGGGAGAATTTTGCGTCGCTAGATTGTGTATTGGAAGAAGAGGATTACGCTGTGATCAAGGAGATAGGACAGAAATATGTGAAGAGGTTCAACAATCCTAGTATGGGATGGGAAGTACCGCTGTACGAGGGCCTTGATGGGGTATAAAGGTACTAGAAACACTCTGTGACCTCAGCCGACAAACGATGACAGTCGAGATATCACAAACAGGCATCTCATCCGGACTATACCAACAGCGCAAGCTGATTGGGACAATCAAAGTCAATGTCCTTTCCTTCGGTCACCTCAATCACTTATGGTTCTTCGAGACCGCTCCAACCTATTATCAGTCTCAGCGACCGTTGCCAGTGTCCGTTGGAACTAGTCAAGCTTCAATGCTCTTTCAGGCCTCATACTCCCTGTCATCCCCATTTGAGGGCCTTACGCCCTCGCAACCTATCGTCATGCGCGATAATCCAACCCCCACATATCAAAGGTCATGTATCACTGTTAATTCCAGGGTCTTACTGAAATCGCTTATTCGGGTGTGGATTCTTCATACAGATTTTCCAAGCAGGTCGAAAACCTCGCAAGCCAACCATTCCTGAAACGAATCAGCACGTGAATTACGGACCAAATAGCGATACCAGAGATGGAGGGACCTGATGCAGGGACAGACGACCCTGAATCCATCAGTGCATATGCGTGGAGCGCCTGAGACCTGCGGGAGTACCCCAGATACCCCAAACTGCGGCTTCTCGGCTGCGTGGGGCGAGATCCATCCGTTGAAGATAGCTTCGTTGTAAATGCCGCCCCAAGAGCCTATGTCAAAGGTCTGAAGGCGCATCTCGAGAATTTGCACAGAAACATCCAAAGAAGGCATCCGTTCATACAAATCTGTCGAGCGGCCTCTAAGCGTACATCTTGGGTGACGCTGACAAGTGCTTTGGGGTCAGTCATAGCTGCTTTGTTCCTCAACCATACCAGCGTCCTCGCATTATACACAGACCTCACGGCCCTGCATGAGGTGGGTGGAATTACAAAAGCCTAGAGTCGATGCGACTCTTCCACCCTTTTGGACGCGCAGCGACTCTCGTCTATCTCCTCGCTACCGTCATACGCCCTGTCCTCAGTGGTCCTACCAAAATTTCCACTGCCAACGATCTCACACTACTTGATAAACGCGTCAACGTCCTGTGCCCCTTCTATATCAACGGCTTCCTCCTCAAAGCCTATCAAGAATTTGCCATCGTCCTTCCCATTCAATTGACCGCCGCGCACCTCAAGGCAAGTACCTGTCTTCAAAGAGCACTTATTCTTCCCGATACATTTTCAATCTGCGACCCTATATATCATGGCTGTTGAAAGTAGACCTTCGATTAATACTCTTCATGAGCTGTTTGCCACTCGCATGTGGATTCATGATAGAAAGCACAATACTAACCCCAGACTTCCAATCAGCTCTTCTACTCCGCCACCGCTCACAAAGCCAGCACCGAATGGATACATGACCTTGCAAACCCAATCACCCATTTTTCAGTCAAATGGAACGAAATAGAATTACATTTCGTGACGAACGAGGACGCGCCGCCGGGTATGGGTATTCCATGGGAATTTGTATACGACTTTTCGAAAATGATGTATGAGGTTAGTCCCTATCTCTTGTCTCCAATGTTTCTCCGCACAAGTCTCTGCGGCTTTTCATCTTGCTCTGCCAACCTGCGCCGAGTCCAAAAACATGATCATCGTCGGAAAGCGATGTATCATTCTTGCTGATAGCGGGCACAAAACAGGCCACAACGAAAGGGTTCACGGGATGCTATGATCAGGGCTTCTGGAATACGGCAGGGACGTTAGGCATCTTTGTCGGTTTGCGATTTGTCAACCGTTAGCTGGGGTAGGTTCCGCAGTGAGAGGGTATCGTCACGTGTGCTAGGGTGCGAAAGGCGGTCTCGAAACTCGACCCGTGTACTTTATACGCTATTGCAGACTACGCTTTGCCTTGATAAGAACGTTGATTGTTCTAAGATCAATTTGACGAAGTCGATTTCCAGCGCTCCAGATGGCTGTCACAAAGGTAGGTTGGGTAGAAAAGTCCCAGCTCCAGATTCTCCATTTGACGAATACAAGAGTGTTAAATGAAAGGGGGAGAGAGTTCGGTGACAAGTCAGGCTTGCCGTTTAGCTCTAGAACGATGAGCGACGGGGCTCAAGTCGGCGGCGTCACAGCACTCTCAGCGTTGACAGAAACGAAATCTCCATTCCCTATCCTTGTGTATATGGCTTTCCGCAGGATCCAGGAGAAGGATGGACTGTTGATTTTGAGATTTCACCTCTCTCGTCGCATGCTTCGCTATCCAACGCTCTTTGTATCTCTATGTTGTATGTGAAGGCTCACAAGGCGATAGGGCGCTTGCGTATCAGTACGATATTTCGAAACTCCTCTCTCGAATTCCAAATCCCCAGACTCCCATCGCACTCATTGCCTCCACACCAGCGACCGTAATGATCACAACCAATGAGGTCCCTGATCTCGGGTTGCTCAGAATCCCGAAGAATTGGGTTCACCAGTACCAGATCTATTTCTAGAACAAAGAACTTTCAAACGTGTAACACTTCAACTGTACCACATCAAAATCACAATCAAATCTTCAACACCAAATCGCTTCAGCATCAAGGTTTCAACTCAACATCACAATACTCCCGGCATATCTATTTCGAATTCCTTCAGAAACTACCACATCCACTAATAAGAACAACAACAACCATTCTCGATATCACTGCACCTACCAACTCAGCTCACCATCAGCACCAACGCCCCCCACGAACATCCTCTCCACCTACTCTCCCTCCCACCCCCTCTTACCCCCTCCCTCCCTCACACACCAACCCCCCCACCCCAAACCCCCAAAACAACACCAACAATGCACCCCTCCACCATCGCAGGCATAACCATCGGCACCATCGCAGCCCTAATCCTCCTCTACTACATCTTATACTGCACCCGCATCTGCATTGGCGTCTGCTGGTACTTCGGAGGCGAGACGTGGTGGCATGAGAGGTTCGGCAGGAAACGGCGCGACGGCGGAGGCGGTGGCGGTGGGGCATATATTCCTCCGGGTCAAGATTCGGCAGTAGCGGCATCGTGTGGTAGGTGTGGGCGCTGTGGTTGTGTGGGGACAGATGTGGAGGCGGATGGTAGGAGGTTATCTGGGGAGACGGTTTGTTGAGGGGAGTGGTGTAGTAGGGGGGTGGCGGTAATGGTGGAGGTGTGAGCGTGGGATTTGTAGGCGAATAATAGATTTCTTCCGTCTCGCGGAGATGGCATCAAGCAAGCATCTTCACGCCTCGCAGGTGTTAAGTACAGTCTGCTGAGGATTCTTTTCGATGGTTCTAGATCAGTGATATGAATGAACACCATCTCCTCTTACGCATGCAAAGAACTATACCTGGCAGCGATACTAAAACCCATCGTCACAACCCAATCCCCGTACCCTCCTACACACGCAATCGTCCACGCTAGTATCGAAATCACCTCCACATCCACATCCACCTCCCCCTCCCCCTCCCCCTCCCCCACATCCACCACCACCTCAACCTCTCCCCACCTCCCCGTAAAACCCCTCACCCCACAACCCCCCCCCTTCCCTCTTCTAATCAAAATCCCGCTGTTCAATACTAAAAAAGAAAATACAGTAGCGGAAAGAAGGTCTGATAAAAAAATTCTTGATGAAAGGGAGGGATGGGATGTAGGAGGTGGAGGTGGAGGTGGAGGTGGAGGTGGAGGTGGGAGTGGAGGTGGAGGGTTTGCGTTTATGATGGGGTATGAGGATATGGGGGATAGGGATAGGGATAGGGATAGGGAAGTGCTGGTGGGGTGGGAGGGATGGGATGGGGGGGGGTGAGGGTGGGTTGGTGGGTGGTGGGTGGGTGGGTGGGTGGGTGGGTGGTGAGGGGGGTGGTGAGGGGGGTGGTGAAGGGGGTGATGGGATGGGGTGTGGTGGTGAAGGTGGTGGTGAAGGGGGTGATGAAGGGGGTGGGTAGTAGGGGGTGGTTGATGAGATTACGAAGATTTAAACAGGGTGAAGGGGGTGTGTGGGTGGGATTGTGGCGGTTTTTACCGTGGCTGTTCATTTTCAGTAAAATCCTACTTCCATCACTTGAATTGTATGCTTTGCGGTTAACCGCACAATCTAACGTTATTAATTTATATTCAATATCATGTTCCATACTCACCAGCGTCAACAGATGGATTTACATCTCGTTTCCTTCAGCTGATGGGATTTGCGGCTTTACGGTTTTATGAGTCGATTAACTATCACGTATTGGGATTTTTGGGGGTTTATTTTCTTGTTCTTGTTCTTGTTCTTGTTTTTGTTCTTGTTGTAGTGGGGATGTGATGATAGAGGATGGATGGGATGTTTTGGTATAGAGAGGGAGGGAGGGAGGGAGGGAGGGAGGGAGGGTGGGTGGGTGTGTTATTGGCGTTTAGAAAGGAAGTTGTGGGGATGGGATGGGTTTTGGGAGGGTGTTTGGGGGACGGAGGGATGGAGGGATGGGGTTGTTTTGGGGTTGGGAGGGGTGGGAGGGGTGGGAGAATTGAGTGGTGATGCTGCGTCGTTGTGTATCTTGCTGTTCGTATCACTGATAGCACAAATTGGTATCAGTCCCAAGATGGTCTCTGTTATCTGTTTGAGAAATGCGTGAAAGTGGGGTGTGATCTCTCATCTGTCCCCGCAGGACAAGGGCTTGCCCTGGTCACAGGAAAGACTCCGAATGACGAAGTGGAGACCCAGACGCCGATCGTTACACGGTTCGGTGGGCGAGGGGTCCACGATGTGTATATTGGCAAGATTGCAGGGGCGTGATATACGTTCGGTGCTGCCTTTGTGCCCTCGTCTAGACTCAACATATTGATTAGCAAGTAATCTCGAAGTTGATCGGCATCTCCCCTCTCTAAATTCCTGCTCAAAGCAGCCACCCACGCTTCCCACCTTTACCTCGTTATCTATGTTGCTTTCGCATCATTATGCTAAGCAGACTGATGTGATTTATGACTCGATGTCGAGCTACTTGTGGAGACCCTAATGATAACGCGTTTCATATTTATTGAGAGAGCTATCCCTGTACATGTAATGTTGCTGTAAATGCAGAGTTTGCGTATCGCACTTTCTTGGAAATGTTTGGCAACGACCCATACCAAGCCTATCAAAGAAAGTAATGCAACGGCCTTTCTCAAGTTTGAATTCAAAGGACGCAGCTCTTTTTAGTCCATAGCATGACGATGAGGAGAGAGATCGAAAAACGTGAGACTGGAATATGGGGCATCTCTTAATGCTGTCAATTCTCCACAGCTTACCACATATCCTGGCAGCGTGTATCGTTCATGGTTACCATGATTTGGTAACAACACGCACGAGAACAACCAACATTTGGAGCCAGGCCAGAAGGACAAGATCATCAAGACCCCCGGTCTAATCCAGCCGAAATCCTGCACTCTATGACATTCCGGTCTCGGAGCACTCTACGGGGTAGATGTAGTCCAATAGCGTGCTGCGCGTATGGGCGAAGTCTAGTTTTAGAGCCAAGGAAAGGTACACGTAAGCCGCGAGGTTGCGGGACTGCGGTGAGCGAGTTGTTCACAACAAGTGTTTAATAATAATGCCAACAGCTAGGATCTCGCCTGCAATGTGTTTCCACTAAGATATTACCTACGTGAAGCAAGTCACGACCTCGGGATTACACAGGGAATGCTCTCGGTGGTTCTTTCATGGTGGATGTGTTTACTACGTACTCCGTAGAGCAGCAGAGATGCTCCTTTCGGTAGCCGAAATCAACCGATTGGCGCTAAGGCGGCATACGCGTCGCGTCCGCATGAAGTGCTCATTTCCCCGTTGCCGCCAATCAGAAGCGCCCGTCCGTCCGTCCATCTTTCTTTCATCTCCCACCGTCCAGGAACAATGGAATATCCATGGAACATCCATTGTTCCTGCAGTCTGTGGTGAGCATGGAGCGCTCACTGCCTCTGGGATCGATAGTTTGTCCTCATTGGATGAAGGTTGTGATCCTTTAGGAACACTGGGATTATCTTGGCATTATGAATAAAATCCTGCTATGCGCCGACCTACTGCGGCCTGCTTACTCCTGTGAGGGCGCTACAATCAAGAACGAATGGGTATGGCTACGACGCCATGAGTTGATCAAAAAATAGCATACTTCCTCCTTCCTCCCATTCTGCTGAGATGTTGGTGAAACGGAGTATTATAAGAGAAAGAGCTGAGAGATGAAGTCTCCGCCAAGAGATCGGACCCCCTAACAATGGCTGCAGGTGCGGGCGATCACAATCTAGAAGGATTGGACCAGGATAATGGAAGTCGATACACTACCCTATTGGAAGCGCGTAACTCGAGTGTGAGTGGAGCACTTCAATTACGGAGCATGATCCATAGCTCGAGCTGCTGTCACCACCTTTCCAATCTGCCACCGATCACGCCCAATTGACTTTCACGATACGCTTGCTATTGAAACTCCAGACCGCCATTGCTCAGACCGAATCTAGTATGTTTGAATCGAAATACAATACAGCGTACTTATGCACGTATTGTCAATCCAAGGCTTGCGCAACATGGTACGGAGTACCAGGCCTCGTCATCAGCTCCTGCTGCGATCCTACCAACATTTCCAGTACAATGCCACGACTCCAGCCTGTTCATGATTGGCAGTCGGTGCACAAGGGCCGGTATGCACGTACTGGAAACGTGGTACCAAATGCCCGCTTGCCTCGGCGGTTTGTTGAAACGTGCTAACATCCTGGTGTATTCCATTGGTAAGGTTTATCCCGCCGCACCCTGAGCCGGGCTCAGCTCAGCGCTACCCCAAACTTTTTATACTTGATCTTGCCCCGTGGCACGTTTTGATCTTACATCCACCACTGTTGCCTTGTTCCTCGAAACGTCGATCTGTGATCGCATACACTCATTCTTTGTTACATTCTTTGTCGCAAGATATCCACTCATTAGTTTATCGACTGAAGATCACTCTTTCTCTGTCCATCGACCACGCGCTCACAGGCTCTCTACGAAAATGAAATCCATCTACTCACCTATAGGAATAATGGTGGCCCTGGCGGCGCCATTGACAGTCCTTTCCCAGAATCACGCCGGCGGTCACCAACTTGAAGAGCGACAAGACTGGAACACCATCGACTGGTCCAAAATCAGTTACACCAACATAGGAGCTGCACCCACCCCTGTTGTGGTCGCAAACAAACTCGCAGTCGCACCTCCAGCGTCCCCTCCAGCATCAACAGCTTCTGCATCAAGTACACCCCCAGTCGTCGATGCCCCGGCGCCATCAAGCTCGCCCCCAAGCTCTGGCGGATCCTCAACCACCTCTACCACCTGCTCCGGCAGCGGCATGAACATCGCATGGACGAGCGACTCCGAGTCGGTTCCCTGGTCTTGGGACGGTGGCCGTGGCACCACCACTCCAGGTAGCTGTACCAACCTGGGCGCATTCAGCGGCCAACTCGCCGTCAACGGCAGCGGCGGGACGATCTTCGAAGGCAACTACCACGGCGGTGACATGTTTTACGACGTCAGCTTCATCATCGGATATTCGGCGCCAATGATGTGTTCCACCCCCGACAGCATGTCAGGCTGCAGCATCGATCTCCACGACGCGGCCGCCAAAGGCGGTTGGGAATGTCCCGTGAAAGGCACAGGTGACCAGAGCCACATCTGCACCAACCCGGTCGGGAGCAACGGCAAGAAGACGCCGGGAGACTACAAAGGCGACATGAACGCGTACCCCTGGTGTCTCGCCTGCTCCGCCCCTCACGCCTTCTTCCAACCCTGCTCCGGCTCGGGCTACACCTACCCCCTCGACGACCGCGCCACCCGCCACGCCTCCGACACCATCCAATGCTGCATCGGCGTCAAATGCGGCCAGACGGGAAGAGAAGGCAAGACCAGGTACGGCAACCCGGAGCAAGGGCCCGGCGTCACCACACCGTGCATGCCTTGCAACGACCGCAGCACCAAGCGCGGCCTCGACGCCGTCTTCGATCGGTACGAGAAGGATGCGAGGGATCTGACACCGCTCGTGCCCAGGCGGAAGCGATCGTCGCACAAGCATGCGCACGCTCATGGGGCCAAGGGGGCGCAGTGATGATGGATATACTGTCGCATGGCGTCGCCGCAGGAGAGATGGCGCCCTTTTTGTTTTTTTGGTCGCACTTCGCTTCTTGCCATTTGGATGATTCATTTTTTGGGATGACATTCTATACCCTTGGATGATATATGGATGGATACCCCATGCGAACTTTGGGGAGCGGGCCTGGGCGTTGTGTGCCGCCGTCACGACGTTTACGCTCGTTTGTATATATTGACCCTGTCAATATCATCATCTTCATCATCTATATTTGCGATATATCAACCGTACATCTATAGGTCCTTGGGTATCCACTTTTTGTTTTATGATATGCTGGTATGCGAGCCTTTACCACTGCCCCCATTCTGCGTACATTTAGGACCTGAAATCCTTACCCTCTACGACGGAAGAAACCTCTCTCCTCCTAAATACCACCCATCCTGCTACTTCCACCCATCCCACTATCTCCTCTCTACTTTCTCCTCTTTATATGGAAACAAGTATAGAACCCCCTATCACCCTTCCCCCCTCTCCTAAAACCTCACCCCTCCCCTTATTCCATTACTAAATACAATTACCGTTACACTCTTAGTCTTTATTACTATATTAAAATAATAATATCTATTCTTCCCCTCAAGTAATTTCCAATCGGCCTCCCCTTCTACTTTCCTCCAGTTGAGAAAATATACTACGAACCCCGTAACTACCTTAGATGGTCTCGTTTAAGTATACGACGATGTCTTAGGGTTCTAATCCCCTCGCCATATAATCGTAGCATTTTACTACCTTTCAGAACGACATTGAAGATTGCAACCCGCTGTTAGCCAGTAACATTCCTCTAAAGAACTCATCAATACACAAGCTAAACCAGTCACCAAAGCCCAACATCGCCGCCAAAACGAAATTCCTCAAAACGAACGTACGACATCACGACAGCGACACTTTCAAACAACATCCCACGCCAGCGCCAGCGCAAAGCGCCAATCCGAGTCGCTTCCCCCAAAAGCCATATGCAGCATCGTCTATCGCATCTCAACCAGACGGCTAGGATATCGCCAAAGCGCCTCTCCAGCGCCACCATCAAGAAACAGCCCGGATCCCCCATTTCCCAGCCCCCAAAGCCCCACCATGGAAGTATCCCCAATCAATGATAAAAATCCTAGGATGCAACTCTCCGCCTCCCAGGCCCCAAACATCCATCAAAGCGCCATCTCACTCCCCACTCCCCACAAACATGCACCCTCGCACCCTCCTCTTCTGGCCCACCCTCCTCACACTCCACCTCCCCACCACCGCCCTCCCACCCCTCCTTCTCCCCCCCCTCGCCCTCAACACCACTACCACCCCCGCAAACCTCACCCCAAACCTCACCCCCAACCACAACCTCACCACCCCCCCTCCCCTCACCGCCCTCAAAACCCCAACA
>JAABUR0100006895.1_pt1 | contig 13674 bp, 12 predicted proteins | sample 5560091 | NCBI WGS metagenome assembly JAABUR01 (sample SAMN10711879, study PRJNA513375) | rock metagenome | isolation source: Antarctica rocks | place: Antarctica: Victoria Land, University Valley sud
TGACAACCCGATGGCTGTGAATTGGTTCTACATCGTGTTCGGGCTCGGTCTGGTGCAGAGCTTCGGATACTGGTGCACGGACTTCCTCGTGGTGCAGAGGGCTCTGGCGGCCGAGGATCTAGCAGCATCCCAGAGGACCCCTCTCATCGCGGCGTTCCCGAAGCTCATGTACGGGATCTTCGCGATCTTCCCCGGCCTCATCATCTTGTCCGTTCTCCCGAACATCAGCGCGGATAACTACAACAATGCCGTCCCCTACGCGATGGCCTACTACTTCCCCACCGGGATGCTCGGGGTCGGCCTGACGGCGCTGCTCGCGGCCTTCATGAGCGGGATGGCTGGCAACGTGACGGCCTTTAATACCGTCTGGACCTACGATATTTACAAGGCGTACATCAACCGGGACGCCCCCGACCGCCATTATCTCAACGTGGGCCGCATCGCCACTGTTGCCGGGGTGCTCCTGAGCATCGTAACGGCCTACCTGGCTCTCGGCTTCGTTAGCATCATCGACTACGTCCAGGTGCTGCATGGCTTGTTCCTGGCACCGCTCTTCGGGACGTTCCTCCTGGGCATGTTCTGGAGGCGCACGACGGGCTGGGGTGGGTTCGCCGGACTCTTTGCTGGAACGGCCACCGGCCTCATCACGTACCTCCTGTCGCTGGACAGCACCGTGGGGGCGTCCATGGCCCGAGCATTTTGGGCCTGGATCGTGTGCCTCACCGTAACGATCGCGGTCTCTCTGGTCACCCAACCCAAGCCGGACTCTGAGCTGCGCGGCCTCGTGTGGGGCCTGACCGAGCAGAAGGAGGCCGTGGAGGAGGCGTGGTACAAGAAACCGTGGGTCCTCGCGGTCACCGTGCTCACCATTACCGTAGCCCTGAACATCTACTTCTGGTAGGAGGGAGACCATGACGGAACACCAGGAAGAACACCATGAGTATGGGGAAGAAGAGAGGGTGTCGGAGCACTCCGGCACAAACCACTCTATAGCCATAGGCTTCTATATCTCGGCCATCGTCCTGATCTTCGGCGTCACGATTGTCCTCGCCGGGATACTCACCCCAGGGCAGCAGATCCAAAGCGACCTCGACTTTAACGTGAACCTGTGGTGGGGCCTGGTGATGGTTGTCTCGGGGTGCGCCATCCTGGGGCTGACCCTCGCCTCACCCCGCCGCCGCGCCCAGCGCGAGGCTGAAGGCCGGTAGAGAAACGGTCGGGGCTTCCTAAAAAGCCCCGCCTCTTCTAAAAGGCAAACGCCTCCTCACCCGCCAGACTCCCCATCCGAAGCTGATTGACGCCCATCACGTCCTCGTATCGAGGTGGTTCCTCCCACATGCCAGGAAGGTGGTAAGACAGATGTGGGATGAAGAAAAATACATCATCGAAGAATTGGACGGTCCTGTGGTGGGCGGTTCTTGGTGTGATTTCGGTGCTGGCCGGGCTGTCGGCGCAGGCTTTGCAGGTTCCGGCGGCCTGGCTGGTCGGGCCGATGCTGGTTGGGATCTTGACTTCGCTGGTGTGGCCCGAGCACCCGAGGATACAGCGCGGTGGAAGGATAGCCTCGCTCGCAGTCGTTGGCGGGGTTCTCGCGGCGACCTTCACGCCATCGGTCGTGCCCCTCATCGCCGCCAACTGGCTGCCTGTTTGCCTCGTAGTGGGCGGCACGTTGACGCTGAGCCTTGGGGCTGGGCTGTTGCTGGCCAGGATCACCAGCCTCGACCCCAAGACTGCCACGCTTGGAACGTTACCAGGCGCCGCTTCGGGGATGCTGGCGATGAGCGGACCCCTCGGCGCGGACCCTCGCCTGGTGGCCGTGATGCAGTACACCCGCGTGGTCGTAGTAGTCTTCTCAGCGGCCATCGTCTCCCGGTTCGGGCTGGTTCCCGGAACCGATCCGCAGCCTGGTTCCGTACACGGATTGCAGTCCACCCTCTCGCACGCGCCAGTGCTGCTCGACCAGACGTGGCAGGCATACGGGCTGACGCTTGCGGTGGCGGTGATCGGGGCTTGGGCCGGGACGCGTCTCAGGTTTCCAGCCGGGCCGCTCATGGGGCCGCTCCTCCTCGGCATAGCCCTCGAAGAACTCGGCGTGGCGCACCTGGCGTGGCCGCCTGGCGTGCCGCAGGCGGCATTCCTCGGGCTTGGCCTTTGGGTTGGGCTGCTCTTCGACAGGGATTCAATCCGCAGCGCTGGCCGGCTGTTCCCGCTGGTGCTCGCCTCCGCCGTCGCCCTGACCGCAGCGTGCGCGGGATTGGGTTGGGTTCTCAGCGTTTTCACGGACATAGACGGGCTGACCGCCTACCTCGCAACTACGCCAGGTGGCATAGACTCCGTGGCGATAATGGCGCTCGGGAGTGACGCCCAGGCGCCGCTGGTTTTGGCCGTACAGATGCTTCGCCTGTTCGCCGTGATAATCGCGGGGACGATCATCGGCAGGAGATGGTCCTAGCGGCATCCCCGTCGGGCCAGCGGCCTCAGTCGCCCCCGCTGCCGAACCCGGAATATGGTGTGGAAAGTACCTCGCGGCCGGTGATCTTCTTGACCAGGGCTGGGAAGAAGATAAACGTGGCGATTCCGAGCAGGATCAGAATCGCTCCACCGATCGGGTGCGCCCGATGGCGCGGGGCCACACCAACCGCCAGATTGCTGACGATCTCGTCCTCAGCGCTCCCGGTCAAAACGTACACCGCATCATCTCCAAGCCCGGTGTCTCCGACAGAACCCAGGCCGCCGTCCGGGCCACGGAACTCAGACTTCTCGTCGGCTAGATCCCCGGACTGCGAAAGCTACGCCCGGAGGCTGACAACCAGTCCCTGACTTCCGGGGGCTATTTGGTACACTATCCGGGCCGCGCTAAGCGGGGAGCTGGCGATGCCCTGTACCTGCGATCGCCTAGCAGGGCCTAGATCCCCGCCCGAGGCGAGCCGTGTTCGGTGGAAACCGGTACGGGAGCGTTGATAGCCTGGTCCCGGGCAATGGGACCCCGTGAATCGTGTCAGGGCCGGGAGGCAGCAGCACTAAGCGGGCAACCCCATGTGCTTTCGGGGTGGCCGGGCAGGAGCCGACGGCCGGGAGTTCGCCGGGTTCGGTCCCGTCGACGGTGGGGTGCGCGGCATTTTTCTATCAGGTAGTCTCTTCGACCTCGCGCTCCGCGGCTATTGGAGCACGGTCAATAGACCGGCTTCGAGAGCGGGGCCAGAACAACCTGTCCGGGGCTCCCGGCTCCTCTGGCCTCCCAGCCCCATCAGCATCCGGCTGCAATGCTCATCGATTTTTCATTACCCGGCGGGACTGCCCCCGCCGACTCATCACTTCTCATCCATTCACCTTACTTCCGCGTTGACCGGCTGTGGCCGGGAGACGCCGGATGACCGTCGCGGGACACGTTTTTCTGATTCTTCTCTGAATATTTCCACACTTGAGCGTTTTGGAGAGCGTTACCGAGAGCACCCCCCTTTAGGGTGACCTCAGAACGAACGGTCACGGACAGCATCGAGAGGAGAAAAGGCAATGGAGCAGCAGAAGATGGTGAAGGTCTCCGTGGAAGTGCACAGCGGTGCGGCGCGCTTTCGGGTAGGCGTCCAGGCACGGAGCATCCGTGAGGCGCTAAGCCTCGTTGGAGGGAGATACGCCCGAGGCACGGTAAGGGCTGTGTTGCCCCTGGAACCGAAGGGTTTTCTGGTTGATGAGCAATCGGCTCTGGCGAGGATGGCGGGCTCGGATCAGGCCCACGCAGAGGCCGCCTGAATGTCCTGTCGAGAAGAGGCGGGCAGTTCTCTAGCGATCAGAGAACAAGGAGCCATGAAAGAAGAGCGGCAAGAGGAAGCGCCCGCACGCTTCCGCGGCTTTGGCAGAAATAGCGCAGCAATATCGTGGCAAAGGGTCCTAGAGAAAGGAACTCAGAAATGACGGCATGGATGACAAGACGAGAAATCACGGTAAGCAGCAAGAAGGGGAGCGCAGTGGTCTTGAGCCTGGCGCTTGGAGTGGCGCTAGCAGGGGTGGTGGCGACAGCTGGCACGGCGCGGCAGGCTGAGGCTGCCCTGGTGGACAAGGTCGTATTCACTTCCAACCGCACCTCTGGAGCGGGCGTCAACAACCCTACCGGCGACTACGAGATCTTCAGGATGAACTCAGATGGCACGGGAACAAAGCAGCTTACCTTCAACAAGGGCCCCGATTACGAACCCGAACTCTCCCCAGACAACAAGAAGGTTGTTTACACGAACCGGAGCGCCCAACCCTCGAACCCGCAGGGTGACTCCGAAATCTACGTGATGAACACACTGGACGGAACGGGAAAGGAGAACCTCTCCAACAACGGTGCAGACGTTCATGACTACAATCCTCACTTCTCCCCCAGCGGCAGGAAGATTGTCTACACGAGCTACGGTATCCAACCATCCAACTCTGAAGGCGACTCGGAGGTCTACGTCGTCAATGCCCTGGATGGGACGGGAAAGAAGAACCTGACCAACAACGGCGTCGAAGCCAGCGGAGCCGACCCCGTCGATGACTACGATCCCGTTTTCTCCCCCGGCGGCACAAAGATCGCCTATCATAGCGTCGGCAACCAACCCTCCAACACCGAGGGCGACGCCGAGGTGTACAGCATGAATACGCCTGACGGCAAGGGCAAGAAAAACCTTACCAATACCGGCCTCGAAGTCGTCGACTTCTCTCCAGAATTTTCGCCGGATGGCGCCAGAATCGTCTACACGAGCTTCGGTAAGCAAACCTCCAACCAGGAAGGCGACTATGAGGTCTACGTGATGAACGCCTCGGAAGGATCGGTCCAAACAAACCTCTCCGACAGTGGCGATGGCGTCTATGATCACTCCCCCCACTTCTCGCCCGGCGGCAAGAGGATCGTCCACGCTAGCTTCGGCGTCCAACCCTCGAATCCAGAGGGTGACTCTGAGGTTTGTCGCATGAACGCCTCGGACGGATCGGATCAGACAAACCTCACCGACAATGGCAGCGAGGTCGACGACTTTCGTCCCAGCTTCTCCCCCGACGGTACCAGGGTCTTCTACGAGAGCGAGGGTATTCAGACCTCAAACGCGCAGGGCGACCGGGAAATCTACCGCCTTAACACCCTGGACGGGAAGGGCAAGAGGAACCTCACCGACAATAAAGCTGCCTACGACGGCTACTACCTACCCGGACAGATGTAGGCGAGGGAGTTTAAGCGGCGGACTCTAGACAGGATGCGAATAGGGCCGGGGTGAGAGCACTCGTCCCGGCCCACCGGAAAAGACGGTTGTGAATCTATGGGTGAGCACGAACCAATGAAAGGAACACAAGTTGTCCCCGTCGGGCAAGGGAGCGCGCAGGCCACTATGGCCGGATGATGAGCCAGAGGAGAAAGGAGACTCGATATGACGGCATAAGACCCCAGGGAAGAACAAGCGCAAGGTTATCCGAGAAAGGAGTACGGACAAAATGACCACGCAACAGACACCGGACCTGGCGACCATCAAGGGACGGCAGCAGAAGGCATGGTCCGCAGGCGACTACGGCAAGGTCGGAGTGACGCTGCTCGCGATGGGAGAGCTTCTAGCGGAGGCTGTGGATCTCCGCCCTGGCCAGAGGGTGCTGGACGTGGCCTGCGGCAACGGCAACGCCTCGCTCGCCGCCGCCCGCCGATTCTGCGACGTGACGGGCGTCGACTACGTGCCCATGCTGCTCGATGAGGCACGCAAGAGGGCCGAAGCCGACAGCCTGACTATAGATTTTCAGGAAGGCGACGCAGAGGCTCTCTCCTTCGAAGATGCCTCCTTCGACGTGGTGATCTCGACCCTCGGGGTGATGTTCGCCCCGGATCAAGAGAAAGTCGCCGCCGAGATCCTGCGGGTCACCAAGCCAGGGGGAACTATCGGGCTGATCAACTGGGTGCCCGACGGCTACGTCGGGGATCTGTTCAGGACCATGGGCAGGTACGTGCCGCCGCCCCCGGGACTCAAGCCTCCCTTCCGGTGGGGCACGGAGGAGGGAGTGCGCGAGCTCCTGGGCGAAGGCATAGGCTCGCTCCAGACCCGGCGGCGCAGCTACGTGTGGCGCTTCCGGTCGGCACGCCACCGCGTCGAGTTTATGCGCGAATACTACGGCCCCCTGAACAAGGCATTCGGCGCGCTCGACGAGGAAGGCCGACAGGCGCTCGAAGGGGATCTAATCTCACTGGTCGAAAACTACAACCGCGCGGACGACGGCACCGCGATTTGGCCCGCAGACTACCTCGAGACCGTCGCCACCAGAAGCTAATTGGTTCGGAACGGGGCGAGGATTCTGCTCCTCGCCCCGCCCACGTGTCGAGTAATGGGTCTGGTACGTTCACACCCGGGACCGGTAGGTCAGCCTGAGAATAGAGTCCCGTCTTCGGGAGTATCGCCACACCCACGTCCGCAGCATCAAGAATTCGGGGCTCCGTTCCGACACCTACTCATCGCCCGGATGATAGAGCGGAGGCACTCGCGCTAGAGGGTGGGACGAAGAAAGAGCCAGGAGATGTAACTCCCGGCCCTGAGATAGTTAGCGGTACTCCGCTCTTACGGCTGACCTTCCTCGACCTCGGTGATCTCATCGGCCAGCAAGCCGTGAGCCTCCCGGTGTACGGCTTCCGCCGCTTCCTTGCTTGGGGCTTCGGCCAGGCAGAAGACCTCCCCTGTCTCCTCGTTGAACCAGTAGCGGTGGTACTTGACCCCGTACTGCTCCTGTATCTCCAGGTCCTTCCTGTGGGCGTCTGCCACCGCATCCGCAGTCAACCCTTCCACGTGCTTGTGGTGGTCCATGAAGAATGGCACTTTATCCCTTCTCCTTTCTCCGCTTCCCCAGCGGGTTATGGAACGTATACGCATTATGCTATCAATTGATGCCCGGCGCATCCAACCCTCGGTTACGTCTCTCTGGTTATCGCTGTCGTGAGGGCAAACATCGTCCGCTATACTGACGGCGTGAGGTTTTCCATCTCGGACTCGTACGAATGAAGCACACCACGCTCTACCGCAAGTGGCGTCCGCGCGCGTTCAGCGGGATCGTGGGTCAGGAACCCGTAGTGCGAACCCTGCGCCGGGCGATTGAGACGGATCGCGTCTCCCACGCCTACCTTTTCAGCGGATCCCGCGGAACCGGGAAAACTAGCACTGCCAAAGTGCTCGCGATGGGCCTGAACTGCGAGCAGGGACCGACTCCCGAGCCAGACGGAACCTGCGATAGCTGCCGCGCGATAGTGAACAACTCCTCGCTGGACGTGGTGGAGATGGACGCTGCCTCCAACCGGGGGATTGATGAGATCCGTGACCTGAGAGACCGCGTGAACCTCTCGCCGGTCGCCGCGCGCATGAAGGTTTATATAGTGGACGAGGTCCACATGCTCACCACCGAGGCTTTCAACGCGCTGCTCAAGATGCTGGAGGAGCCACCCGAGCACGTTGTATTCGTGCTGGCAACTACCGAGAAGCATAAGGTTCTCCCAACCATCATCAGCCGCTGCCAGAGCTTCGATTTCCGTCGCCCGGGTGTCGAGACGCTGGCGAAGAAGCTATCCGAGATCGCCCAGGCAGAGGAGATAGAGGCTGAGCCGGAGGCGCTGACGGTAATCGCCCGCGAGGGCAAGGGATCTTTCAGGGACGCTGAGGGACTCCTGGATCAACTCTCTTCATTCTCCGACGGCCCGGTCACGGCGGCGATGGTGCGCGAGCTCCTCGGCAGCGTCGGCTCCGAAGTGTTGCTTGAGACCACAACGGCCCTGCACCAGCGGCGCGCCGCCGATGCCCTGCGCGTAGTGGATCGCCTCTCAAACGAAGGCAAGGACGTCGGGCAGTTCGCCAACGAGCTCGTCGGCCACCTGCGTCGCCTGATGCTCCTGCCACACGCCCCCGAAGTCGCCCTCGCCGAGGTGGGCGCCGAGGAGCGCGCCCCACTGGAGGAACAGTCGGAAGCTATACCCACGGCGGAAGTCGTGCGGCTGGTCGAGGCGATGGGTGACTCCCTCGGACGCATGAAGCGCGGCGGAGATCCGAAGTTGGATCTCGAGCTCACCTTCCTCAAGCTCGCCCGCGACTATACAGAGCCGGACGTGGATGGCCTCATCAGGCGCATCGAAACCCTGGAATCGGCGCTGGAGAACGGAAGTTTCCAGACGAGCCCGTCGAGCGTCGCCCGTCCCACATCGCCGGTGGCGCAACCAGAACGCGAAGCAGATGAAGCGCAGCCCGTGTCAGCCGTCCCGGAAGCCGAAGAAGAAGGTGGAGAGGATACCGAGACGGAGAGTACACCGGTCGCGGAGGAAGAAACTCCCGTCGGGCAGGCAGATGGTGGCCGTGGGAGAAGCGTGGATCTCGCTTCCCAGTGGGGTCGTGTCATTACGGATCTCAAACGAAGGCGGCAGGCGCTCACGGCGGCGGTGTACGGTGAGGCGCGGGTCGAGGGTTTCGACGGACAGGTCCTCAAGCTGTCTTTCCCAGAGGAACAGAGTTTTCACGTAGGGATGGCGAAGGACCGCAAGCACGTAGAAGAGTTGAAGAAGGTACTGGAGGATCTCGTCGGGACGAAGCCCCACATCGAGGTCCGGGCCACTGGGAAGTCAGACGATGATTCCGGCTCGTCCACGGCTGCCCCTGAACCTGAGCCGGATGGGCCGACTTCGACCCCGCCACCAGTTTCCGAGCCTCCCCCCGAGGATACGGGCACGATCGGGATGGACTCCACGGTATACGGAGGTTCGAGTCAGGGAATCGGGGGCGGCGATGGTAAAATCCGGGCAGAGACCGAGGTGTTCGAGATGGCGCGTCGGGCTTTCGATCCGCGAAACGGAGGGAACTAGCTTTGGCTAAGAGGCAGAACGTAAACAAGATGATGCAGCAGGTCCAGAAGATGCAGCAGGAGATGCAGCAGGCCCAGGACGAGCTTGCCAAGGAGACCGTCACGGCGAGCGCTGGCGGCGGCGCCGTCAAGGTCACTGTGACCGGCGGGCTCGAGGTCGTCTCGGTCGAGATTGATCCGGAGGTCGTTGACCCGGATGACGTTGAGATGTTGCAGGATATGGTTCTCGCCGCCACAAACGAGGCTGTGAACAGCTCGCAGGAGATGGCATCCAAGCGTCTCGGGGGCATCACGGGCGGCCTTGGCGACATGGGCCTGAACCTTCCCGGAATGTAGCGCGGGAGATCTTTGGCGACCTACGCGCGGCCGGTCGAACGGCTCATAACCGAACTCTCCAAACTTCCCTCAATCGGACCCCGGAGCGCCCAGCGCATCGCTTTCCACATCGTGCGGGGCAAACCAGACGACGCCTATGGACTGGCCGAGGCGCTCAAGGAAGTCAAGGAGCGCATCAAGCCGTGTCGGCGTTGCTTCAACCTGACCGAAGCGGAAGAATGCGACATCTGCCGCGACACGCGGCGGGACGACGCGGTGATCTGCGCCGTCGAAGATCCATACGATATCGGACCCATCGAACGCACCGGCGAATACCGCGGTCTTTATCATGTCCTCGGCGGAGCCCTCTCTCCGCTGGATGGCATCGAGCCGGAGGATCTGCGGATCGCGGAACTCGTCGAGCGGATCAGGGAAGAAGGGACGAAGGAGATAGTGGTCGCCACCAACCCGAATACCACGGGCGAGGCGACCGCGCTGTTCATCGCGCAGGAGGTCGCGGATCTCCCGGTTCGGGTCACGGCCCTCGCCAGCGGCCTCCCCGTCGGCGGCGATCTGGAGTATGCCGACGAGGTGACCCTGGGCCGGGCCTTCGCCGGTCGGCGTGAGCTCTAGGACGAAAGGCCGCAAGAAACCATCGTCCCTCGCCGGGATGAGTCGCCGGGCGGTGGAAGAACTCGGAGAGACCGTCGCCAGCCTCCGTCCGAAGCCAGCAAACCTCGTCGAGCCGCCGGAGTTGCATCCAGAACTCTCAGCCGCCCTCTTCGGGATGGGCGTCGAACGCCTTTATTCGCACCAGCGGGAGGCGTACGAGCGGGTGCGTGATGGTGAGAACGTCGTGGTTGCGACGGCTACGGCGAGTGGGAAGTCGCTTTGCTACAAGATACCGGCCTTCGAGAATGCCCTGAAGAACCCCAAGAGCCGGGCGTTATTCATGTATCCGACTAAGGCTCTGGCCCAGGATCAGCTCGGCAAGATCCGCCACTTCGACCTCAAAAGCGTCCACCCCGCGACCTACGACGGCGACACCCCGCGCGCCCTGCGGGCGGACATCCGGCGGCGTTCCAACATCCTCCTCACCAACCCGGACATGCTGAACGTCGGCATCCTCCCCAACCACGACGCCTGGGGCGATTTCCTGAAGAACCTCGAGATCATCGCTGTGGATGAGGCCCATGTTCTGCGGGGCGTCTTCGGATCTCATGTCGCTGCTGTGCTGCGGCGGCTCAGGCGCGCGGCGATGCTCCATGGCGGCGACCCGAAGTTCGTGCTCACAAGCGCCACCATCGCCAACCCGCAAGAGCTTGCGGAGAGTCTCACCGGGGTACCGTTCTCGCTCGTCGACGAGGATGGGGCGTCATCCGGGGAGCGTCGGGTAGTGTTCCGAAACCCGCCGCTGCTGGACAAAGAGAAGGGCGAGCGCCGGAGCCTGTTGACCGAGGGCGCGATGGTCTTTGCCGGGCTGGTCTCGCGGGGTGTGAGGACCATCGCGTTCGCCCGGAGCCGGAAGGCCGCGGAGTTGATCTACCGTTACGCCGCAGACCGCGTCGGGGTTGACCTCGCACGGCGCATCTCACCGTATCGGGCCGGCTACACGATCCGGGAGCGGCGTGAGATCGAGACTCGCCTCTTCAGCGGCGATCTGCTCGGCGTGGTCTCCACTAATGCCCTGGAGCTTGGGGTTGACGTTGGAGCCCTCGACGCTGTGGTGTGCTGCGGATACCCAGGCAGTGTCGCCTCCGTGTGGCAGCAGTGGGGGAGGGCCGGGCGCGGCAACGATCCCGCGCTCGCCGTGTACATCCCTGGACGTGACGCCCTCGATCAATTCCTCTACGAGAACCCGAAGCGGGTGCTCGGACGTCGCGTCGAAGCCGCGCGGGTCACTATGGAGAACCCGTACATCCTGGGGCCGCACCTCCTGGCCGCAGCCCACGAAGCCCCGCTCGACGCCGACGACGAAGAATACTTCGGCCCCGCCTACCGGGATGTGGCGAAGGGGATGATGGACGAGCGGCAGTTGGCGTCGAGCGGGGGACGGCTGATCTATGTCGGAGGCGGGAATCCGGCGCGGGACATCTCGCTTCGTTCGGCTTCCTCAGAAACCGTGATGATCGCGGACGTGGAAGGAGAGTTGATCGGCACCGTCGAAGCCTCCCGCGCCCCCGGCGAGCTCCATCCGGGCGCGACATACCTGCATCGCGGCGCGGCGTTCGAGGTCGAGGACCTTGATCTGAAAGCCCACCGCGCCCTCGCAAGACGGGTCCCCAACCGCTTCTATACGAAGCCTCGTGTCGAGACAGACGTGGAGATAATGGAGGAGATCGAAGCGCGCGAACTGGCGAACGGCGCGATGCTCCAATGGGGCCGGGTGCGTACCACGGACTCCGTGACGTACTACAAGAAAGTGCAGGTCGCCGACGACCGCGAGGTCGGGGTGTATCCGCTGGATCTACCTGACGTGGTGCTGGAGACGCAGGCTTTCTGGATACACCTCCCTCCGTTCCCCAAGGGCGTGAGGCCGAGCTTCGAGAGCTTCGGGGGCGCGTTGCACGCGGGGGAGCACGGTATGATCGGTCTTCTTCCACTCTTCGCAATGTGTGACCGGGCCGACATCGGGGGTCTTTCAACCCCTGCCCATCGCCAGAGCCGTCTACCCACGGTCTTCGTCTACGACGGATATCCCGGCGGTGTCGGCATCTCCCGGCGGGGCTTCGACGAGTTCGAGGCGCTCGCCCGCGACACCCTGGGCGTCATTACCCGTTGCCCCTGTGAACGCGGTTGCCCGGCGTGCATCCAATCTCCCAAGTGCGGAAACTGGAACGAACCACTCAGCAAAGACGGCGCGGTCTCGTTCCTGCGCTATCTGCTTGGACAGACGAGTGGCTATCCGACCGTCGGCTGATGCCTGTTGGGAACATAGGTTGGTGATTGTAGATTTCAGGTATCCATGCGCCTGTGCCGAAAGGAGATGCCATGCCCGACAGACCTGAGCTGGAGATACTGCCGTTCGAGTCGGCCGAGACGTGGGAGGTATGGTTAGACGTGAACCATACCTCGACAGATGGGTTGTGGATTAAATTCGCCAAGAAGAGTTCTGGCATAGCGACCGTTACATACGCAGTGGCTCTTGACATTGCTCTCTGCTACGGCTGGATCGACGGTCAGACTCGAAAGTTCGACGACGAGTACTACCTTCAGCGGTTCACGCCGCGCAGGAAGCGGAGCAAGTGGTCGAAGATCAACCGCGAGAAGGTCGCGAAGCTCATCGAGGCGGGAAGGATGAAGCCTGCGGGCTTGTGGGAGATAGAGCGCGCCAAAGCAGACGGACGTTGGGATGCAGCCTACGATTCGCCCAGCACGGCCACGGTCCCTGACGATCTGCAGCGAAGGTTCGACGAGAATCCCGAAGCGTCGGAGTTCTTCGCCACGCTCGACAGCAGGAACAGGTATGCGATCCTGTACCAGATCCAGGATGCTAAAAAGCCCGAAACCCGTGCCCGCCGCATCGAAAAGTTCGTGGCGATGCTGAACAAGCGTGAGAAACCGCACCCATGAACGTCTTTAGTCTGATGCGAAACGCGACCGGACCCGTGGGCGTTTCCCTTTGAATCTCCCCGATTATCCACACATCGACACAGAGATCCTGCGTAGCATAGCCCGGCGCCACGATCTAGACGGCAGGGAGTTCAGGCGGCTGCCTGAGATTGGAACCTTCAACACTATATTCCGGATTGGGGACGACTTCATCCTGCGCGTGCCGAGGAACCATCCGATCTCAGCGTCCGATGCGCGCAAGGAGGCGGTCGCCGTGCCTGCGGCCAGGGAGGCGGGAGTACGCACGCCCCGGATACTTGTTTTCGATGACTCGCTGGATCTCCTGCCCGTGCCGTACTCCATCTATGAGCGGGTCCACGGTGAGGCGCTCGGTTTGCTGGGGCGAGACCCGGTTTCCCTGCCCGTAGTATGGCGGGAGCTTGGCCACGACCTCGCGCTACTGCACGAGAACGTGCCGGAAGGTAGCCCGGTCGCCGGGCTAGAGTGCGAAGAAATACCGGACCCCCGTCCCTGGCCCGCCGAGATGGCTTCGGAAGGATATTTCACAGCCGTCGAATCTGACTGGTTGACGGGTTGGCTCGAACTCCTGGCTCCGGCCGCGCTCGCGCCGGTTCGCCGCCGCTTTCTGCACGGCGACACCCAGGCAACCAACGTGATGGTCGGCGCGGAATCCCTCGAATACGCCGCGGTCCTCGATTGGGGGAACGCGGGATGGGGAGACCCAGCCTGGGATTTCGCAGGCGTGCCGCTCAGGGTAGTCCCGTTCATGCTCGAAGGGTATCGTGCGGTCAGGCCGCCGGAAGATGATGAGACCGTCGAGGGCCGTATCCTTTGGCGGCATCTTCAACTTTCTTTGTTTCTGCTGCGCCGGGAACCGCAGCCGGGGAGATCCTGGGCCGAACGTCCGCTGGCGATGTTGCTCGACGTGATGCGCTTCCTGCTGGAATCTCCCGAAGAACG
>JAABUR0100006896.1_pt1 | contig 13673 bp, 16 predicted proteins | sample 5560091 | NCBI WGS metagenome assembly JAABUR01 (sample SAMN10711879, study PRJNA513375) | rock metagenome | isolation source: Antarctica rocks | place: Antarctica: Victoria Land, University Valley sud
TGGGGCAACATTATTACGAGGGAGATGGTAAGGGAGGAAAGCCTGGGTATCAAATGACACAGGAAGAACGTCTTCAATATGCGAGAAGGCTTGATGTCGGCAAACCTGCTGTACCCGGTCAAAGACATGGTCAAGGGGGAACCGTCAAAGGCTATACAGAACGTATGCGAAAGATGCATGGGCTACCACCCTTCCGAATGCCCTAGTTCTGACTGTGGGGAGAAGTGAGAAGTGAAATATTTAGACGCTGTTAATTCTGAGGGGGGGCCGTTTCTGATAGCTGACGCAGAGATTGCCCATCACTGGCGTGGCACAGAAGAAGGTGGCACTGACTATAGACGTGCCTGCCAAGTGTTTCTTACCTTCCCCGAACCGCCAGGGGCGCTAATTCCTGTCGGACCTGGGCAGGCTCTGGTTTGGGAGCCGGAGGGAGCCGGAACAGGGGATGTATTCATTGATGGGCAAGGACACCTTACAATTGTTCGTGCCTGGCTTGATGAACCTGATGGAGCCGACACTGACGATGAACTCAGGACTGTCACTACACTCGCCGGATTACCGTTGAACGAAGCTGTAAGTCTCGGCTCATTGGAAATCACCTCCGGGGTCTTGGCAATCCTCTGGTCGCCTGAAACCGGGGAATGTATCGAGGCCCTAGATGTAGAGGAAAGCGAACGTCCAACAGGGGAAATGGCTACTGACTCGTCTGGCCTACTGGTTAGAGTAGCCAAGGGCAGCTATACTTGCCTGCATGATGAATTTGAACTGGAGAAGGTGTCAGCCCGGCGCTGTCACTTGATAAAGCAAGAACCGCCCGCCAGAGCGTAATGCTCCGGCGGGCGGTTCTCCTCCGGCTCCCTCTACTCCCCGACTGATACTCCGATCTTGCGCTGGATGTCTTCCACGAGGGTCAGCCCCTGCCGGGCCTTTTCCAGCCCGTCGCCGATCATCGGGATCATGCCGTTCTGGATGGCCGCCTCGCGGATCACCTGCGTTTCCGCCGACTCCATCGTCAGGCGGTGGATGTGGGTGTTGGCGACCAGGACCTCGTGGACGGCGATCCGCCCGCGCGTGCCGTGCCCGTCGCACTTGGGGCAGCCGGGGCCTTCCCACAGCGCCAGGCCGGGCGCGTCCGCGCCGCCCAGCGCTCGGTACATGGCAAGCTGGTCCCCATCCGGGAAGAACTCGCGCTTGCAGTGCGGGCAGAGCCGCCGGACCAGGCGCTGGGCGACGATGCCGGCCACGGTCGAGGCGATCAGGAACGGGGCGACGCCCATGTCCAGCAGGCGGCTGACCGCGCCCGCCGCCTCGTTGCAGTGCAAGGTGGACAACACCAAATGTCCGGTCAGGGCGGCCCGGAAGGCGATCTCGGCCGTCTCAGAGTCCCGAATCTCGCCGACCAAGACGACGTCCGGGTCCTGGCGCAGAATGGCGCGAAGCTGGCGGGCGAAGGTCAGGCCCGCGCGCTCGTTGACGTTGGACTGGCTGATGCCCTCCAGCTCGTACTCGACCGGGTCCTCGCAGGTCATGATGTTCGTGGCCGGCGACCGCAGGGCGTTCAGGGCGGCGTACAGCGTCGTCGTCTTGCCTGACCCCGTCGGCCCCGTGACCAGGATGATGCCGTGCGGCTTGCGGATCAGCGAGTTGAAGGCCAGGAGGTTGTGCGGCGAGAAGCCCAGCTCGTCCAGGCCCATGCTGGCCGTGCTGCGGTCTAGAATTCGCATGACCACCCGCTCGCCGTACTGCGTCGGCAGGGTCGAGACGCGCAGATCAATATTCTTGCCCTCGACCCGCAGGGCGATGCGCCCGTCGAGCGGCAGGCGGCGCTCGGCGATGTCCATCTCGCCCAGAATCTTGATGCGTGAGACGGTCGCCGCGTGCAGGTTGCGCGGGACGGTTTTGATGGTCTGGAGCTGCCCGTCAATGCGGTAGCGGATCAGGAAGTCTTTCTTGCGCGGCTCGATGTGGATGTCCGAGGTGCGCCGCCGGACGGCCTCGGAGAAAAGCGTGTTGACGAACCGGATGACGGGGGCCTGCTCGCCCTGCTTCACCGTGTCGGCCAGGTCCAGTTCCGACTCGTCCGGCACGGCCAGGTCGAGCGAGTCCAGGCTCGCCAGCTCGATCGTCTCGGACATGGCTGAGGAATGGGCGTCGTTCTGCGAGGCATGGTAGGCGCGCTCCAATGCCGCTTGCAGGCCGCTCTCGCTCGCCAGCAGCGGCTCGACCCGGCGGCGCGTCTCGCGCTGCACATGGTCAATCGCCTCGACATCCCACGGGTCCACCATCGCCAGCTTGATCCGGGCGTGGCCGTTCTCCAGCGCTTCTTCGACGGACAGGGGCAGCAGCAGGTAGCGCTGGGCGATCTCGACGGGAACCAGCGCGACGGCAAAGGGGTCCGGCGCGTCGCGCGTCAGGTCTACATAGCCGACCTCCATCTGGACGGCGCGCGCCTCGGTCACCTGCTCTTCCGTAGCCCAGCCGTTGCCGACCAGGATGGAGCCAAGCCGCTGGCCCGTGGACGACTGCAACTCCAGGGCGTGCCGGATCTGCTCGGCCGTGATGATGCCGTGCGCGACGAGGATGTCGCCCAAACGGGGTGTGATCAGAGCCGGCGCGTTCAGTGTCTGCATGGGTGTGTCGCTGCTGTGCTTTCGCTTTGCTTTCTAAGGTGTGAGACGCGCCGCCGTGACGACCGGCGAAACCCGGCCGGTGGCGGTGACGGTGACTGTTCCCTGTGTGTCCGTTTGCCAGACGTCCGCCCCGGCTGCCTGCAAGCGGTGCAGGGTCGCCTGGGTGGGCGCAGTGCCCGGCCCGCAGGAAATCACGGCCACGGCGGGAGTGGCCCGCCGCAGCATCTCCGCCGAGGGCGTGCCTTCGGCGCGGGCGGCGACTTGTAAGACCATGTCGGTACAGGCCCCGGTGCATTCGATCTGCCGGCCGGCCTGACTGATCAGGTCCCGCTCGGCCTCGGCCGTCGCCGCCGCCTCGAACAGAAAGGTCGTGCCGCCGTAGTTGATCCGGCAGACGAGCGGATCGCGCCGCGCCGCCTTGCCCGTGTCGGGCGGCCAGACGTCGGACACGAACAGCATCTGCCCGACTTGGATGGCGTCGCCCGCGTTCGCCGTGCTGGACGGGATGTGCCGCCGCCGGATCGCTTCCAGCGCATCCCGGCGCGCTTCCCCGGCATCGGCCACCGGGTTGTCCCAGACCTGTGAAACGGTGATCCCGCCTTCCAGCAGGGCGGGGACGCCGCCGATGCTCCCCTCATCGGGCGCGGTCAGGATCAGCAGGTCAATCGTGCGCACGTTCCGCTGCCGCAGCGCGTCCACGACGGACGGCCCGGCCTGCGTGCTCCCCGCGTCCAGCAAAATCGTCCGGCCTTCGGGCGAGCGGACCAGGGTGCAGTCGCCGTCCCCCACGTCCAGAAACGTCACGGTCAGGCGGGGCGTATCGCGGCGCGGGTGGCTGCGCCGCCAGGCGGTCCCGAGCAGCGTCCCGATCAGTGTCAGCGCAATCAAGAGCAGGGCGACGCTGCCGCGCCACAAAGCCGTGGGCTTCATAAGATGTTCCCCTTGCGCCCGCAGGGCAGTTGGGTTCTTGAGTCTAGTATCGGCATTTTTCCGGTGTTTTGCAGGGCTTTCCCGCGCGCCTCCATCCATTTATGGGCATTATAGCATAGCGGTTCTGTTTGTGACTTTTTTCACAGATAACGCCGCCGCGCCTTGATTCGCCCCGGCACTTGCGGTATAATAATCCCATCATGTCTGTGCTGCATCTGCGCGGGGTGACGATGGCGTATGGGCGGCGCACGCTGTTCTCCGAAGTGGAGGCCGACGTGCCGGCGGGCCGGTGCCTGGTCGTGACGGGGGCGAACGGCGCGGGCAAGAGCACCCTGCTGAAGATCGTCGCGGGCCTGCTCCGGCCCGAATCCGGGGCCGTGGCCTTTGAGGGCGCGCGGGGCTATGCCGCTCCCGACGTGCAGCTTTACGGCGAGCTGACCGGGCTGGAAAACCTGGCCTTCTTTGCCCGTCTTCGCGGCGTTTCCGATGTGACCAGTGCGTCGCTGCTGGCATCGGTCGGCTTGCCCCGCGCGCGGGGGCGCGATTTGGTCTCGGCCTATTCGTCGGGAATGCGCCAGCGGCTCAAGCTGGCCGTCTCGCGGCTCGGCGACCCGCCGCTCCTGATTTGGGACGAGCCGACGGCGACGCTGGACGAGGCGGGAAAGGCGCGCGCGGACGCTCTCCTGACGGAGCACCGCGCGCGCGGCGGCCTGGCCGTGGTCGCCACCAACGATCCCGCCGAGGCCGAGCGCTGGGGCGACCTGCGGCTGACGATTGGGGCTTGATTTTCGTATTGCTAACCACTGGATAACCTGCGCCTGGGCCGTCTTCCGCAAAGACCTCCAGGTCGAATTGCGGACGCGCTACGCGCTGGGGGCCGTCCTGCTGTTCGCCATGACGACGCTGATCGCCGTCTCCGCCGCCCTCAGTGCGACGACCGTTCATGCCGAGGTCAAGGCGGCCTTGCTTTGGATCATCTTACTCTTTGCCGCCCTGTCCGGCCTGGCCCGGGTCTTCGTGCGCGAGGAGGAAGCGGGCACCGCGCCGCTCCTGCACCTGTCCGCCCCGGCGACGGCGGTCTACGCCGGCAAGTGGCTGTTTAACATCGCGCTCGTGTTTGCCGTAGAGACAGTAAGCGTGCCGCTGTTCCTGGTCGTCCTGCCCATCAACAACGTGAACTTCGGCCTGCTGTTCGGTGTTCTCTCTTTAGGCGGCGTCGGCCTGGCGGGCGCTTCCACGTTCATCGCGGCTCTGATCGCGCAGGCGTCGTCGGGCAAAAGCGCGCTGTTTTTCATCGTGGCCTTCCCGGTCCTGCTGCCCCTGCTCCTGATCGCCGTGCAAGGGACGGTCGGCGCGTTCGACACCCTGCCCACCCACCAGGCTCATTCGCGGGCCGACCTGGGAATGCTGGCGATTTATGGTCTGGTGATGACGACGGCGTCTTTTCTGCTGTTTGAGTACATCTGGCATGACTAGCGTCAATCAAATTGGTAAATTCGGACTTCTTCTTTTAGTCTGTGCCGCCACCGCCGGCGGTTTCCTGTGGCTGCCGCCTGTCCCGACGTTTGTCAGCCCGGAACTCGCCCGGATCGCCGTTTTTCACATCCCTTGCTCCATCGTCGGCTCGGTGGCAACCGCCGTCGGTGTCTGGTTCGCACTCCGCTATCTCCGGCTTCGAGACTTGCGGGACGACATCAAATCTTCCGTCTCGCTCTCGCTCGCCCTTCTGCTCTGGTGTCTCACCACCGTCACCGGGGCCATCTTCGCCCAAGCCGAGTGGGGCGCTTATTGGAGCTGGGACATCAAGCAGATCAGCATCGTCATGCTGCTTCTGATTTACGTCGCTTATTTCGCCCTGCGGGCGGCGGTGGATGATGCGCGCAAACGGGCCGCTGTCAGCGCCGCCTATACTCTGTTCGCTCTGGTCGCCGTTCCTTTTTTGACGCTGATTCTGCCCAACTCAACGCCCAACACGCTGCACCCGAAGAACACTGTGTTCAGTGCGGAGTATTGGGTCATACTCAGCGCGTTCTCGGTCGGCCTGACTTTGATCTACATCTGGGCCTATCGCCTGCACGTCGCGCTGGAGCTGATGCAGCGGCGGCTGGACCGGCGTGCGCGCGTTGTTTTGCAGAAACGGACTCCCGCTGCCCCGGTTGTCGTGGAGGCGCGGCGCTAAGATGCAAAGCCTGGTCCCGCTGATGCTGGTCCCCCTGTTGATCTTTGTCGGCTTCTGGGGCTACCTGTGGAACCTCGACGGCAAGGTGCGGCGTCTCAAAGACGAGATGCGGCGGATGGATGAGCCGGAAAGCGAAGATGAGTAGATAAGAATGAAAAACAAAGGCGCCATTATTGGCCTGATTATCATTGTGGCGGCGCTGGCCTTCAGCGCGCTGGCCTTCAAGAACAACCTGGTCAACGCCGTGCCATTCGCCGAGGCGATGAAGGCGACCGATTCGGACGTTCAGATCATGGGTGCGCCTGTGAAGGGAACGATGACCTATGACAATGCCGCCCACGCCCTGCGCTTCGACCTGCGCAACGCGGCGGGTGTGACGATGCATGTTGTCTACCAGGGGCCGAAGCCTGAAGATTTGGACTCGGCCATGACCAAAGCCGTCGCCATCAACGCCCAGGGGACTTATGACCCGAAGCAGCGCGTCTTTGTTGCCGACAACCTGCTGGTGAAGTGCCCCTCCAAGTACCAGGGGCAGGGGACAACCGAGCGCAGCTACGGGAAATAGGACCTTAGAAACCACAACACCATGCCGACCTTCGGACTGCCGACCTTTGGGACAATCTGCATCTGGACCACCCTCGCCGCGCTCGTCGCCTCGATGACGTGCTACCTCGTCGCCTGCGCCCGGCGCGGGGCGACGGACGGCGGCGCGGCATGGGTGCGCGCAGGCCGGGCTGCGTTCCTGCTGGCCGCAGCGGGCGTCTTCGGTGCTTCCGCCGTCCTGGGGACGCTGCTGGTGACGCACCGGTTCGACGTGCAGTACGTCTATGACCACTCGGCGCGGGCCATGTCGCCGCTCTACTATTTTCCTTCGTTCTGGTCCGGGCAGGAAGGCTCATTCCTGGCGTGGGGCTTTTGGATCGCCGTGCTGGGTGTGGTTCTGGCCTGGACGGCGGGACCGGCCGAGCGGCGCGTGATGCCAATCCATGCGTCCGTGCTGCTCTTCTTCATCGGGATGCTGGTGGTCAAGCCGCCCTTCTTGCCGACGACGGATCAGTTCGGCATTCCGGTGACGCCGACAGAAGGGCTAGGGCTGAACCCGCTCCTCGAAAATTATTGGATGGTGATCCATCCCCCGACGCTCCTGCTGGGCTTTGCCGCGCTCACCGTGCCGTTCGCTTTCGCCCTCTCCGCCCTGTTCTGGCGCGAGTGGGATGGCTGGCTGAAGCGCGCTCTGCCCTGGGGCCTGTTCGGCTTTGCCGTCCTGGGGCTGGCCATGATGATGGGCGGTTACTGGGCCTACGAGACGCTAGGGTGGGGCGGCTTCTGGGCCTGGGACCCCGTCGAAAACGGCCCCTTCGTGCCCTGGATGGGGCTGGTGGCCTTCCTCCACGCCGCCCAGATTCAGCGTGTGCGCGGCGGCTTCCTGAAGCCAACTCTGCTGTTCGCTCTGCTTCCTCTGACCGGGGCACTTTATGAGACCTTCCTGACCCGGACCGGCGTCCTGGACAAGTTCAGCGTCCACTCCTTCTCGACGTTGGGCGGCTTTGCCAACAATGTCGTTCTGGGGGGGCTGCTGCTGGCCGTCTTCGTATCGGTCGGCGCGCTGCTGTGGCGCTGGAAAGCCGTTCCCAGGGGTGAGGGCACGACCGAGGACATCCAATCGCGCGAGTTCGGCTTCACGATGGCGGTGGTCGTGCTGACCCTGTGCGGCTTCATCGCCGCTGTTGGCCTGTCCGCGCCCCTGCTGACCGGGCTGGGCGTCAAGCTGCACCTGGCCGACTACACCGCCAGTGTCCGCGAGGATTACCACAACCGCGCCCTGTTCCCCATCGCCGTCCTGCTCGCCCTGGGCATGGGGCTGGGACCGCACCTGGCCTGGCGCGGGCGCGGCGGCCCGGACGGCGTCCGGCTGGTCTGGAGCTACGCCCTGTCCGTCATCGCCGCCGCTGCCTTTGTGCTGGCGAGCAAGTCTTTGGGGACGCCGCTGACCCCCCCGAAGCTCATCCCGCAGCTTCTGCTGTTCACAGCCTCAGTCTTCGCCGTCATCTCTAATCTAACCCTCCTACGCCGCCTGTTCCCCACGAAGTCAGGCATCCGGGGCGCGTCGCCCTGGACCGTGGGCGGCGTCCTGTCCCACGTCGGGGCCGCTGTTCTGCTTCTGGGCGTCGTCTGCCTGGTCACGTTCGTCAAGAAGGACCCGGATGTGCTGCTGGTCCAGAACCGACCCTGTGGGGTACTAGGGACGCCGAACCCAAGCGAACCGTGCTATGAGCCGGACGCTGCCTACACGATGGTCTACCGGGGCATGTCGGGCGACTGGCAGACGGACAAAGACAACAAGCTGATCTTCGACGTCGCCTCGCGGGACGGCAAGGAGCGGTTCACCGCTCGCCTCCCCTTCGCGCTGCGGCCCCTGGAAGACGGCGAAAAGAAGATTTTCGGCCATCCGGCCATTGTCCATCACGGCGGCGGCGACCTGTACCTAGCCCTCAAAGACGGCCCCGACCAGTTCTATAAGACGCCCGTGTACCAGCCCAAGCTGAAACTGGGCGATGTCAAGCGGATCGGTCCCTACACCGTCGAGTTCATGCGCTTTGACAACCCGATGCGCGACATTGTCGCGCAGACAGGCCAGGTGCCGGACGTGATGCCCGTGACAGCCGTTCTGCGCGTGACCTACCAGGGCGTTACCAGCCTGGTCAAGCCGCAGTTCATCCAGTACAAGGAAAACCCGAACCCGAAGTCACCCGAGGTCAAGCTGCCCGGCGGCTGGCTGCTCGGCTTCGCGGGCATGAACGCCGGCAGTTCGGATCAGGCCAATCCCGGCCTGGGCGCTAGGGACGAGGCGGCTTCCCTGACCTTGCGCGAGGACAGCGGCCCGCCGGTCGAGGCGTTCCAACTGGAAGTCACGACGCGCCCGATGATCAACCTGGTCTGGGTGGGGACGCTGCTGCTGGTCGCGGGCGGCCTGGTTTCCATGCGCCGCCGCATCCAGGAGAACCGGCTGGTCCCGATCCCGGACCTGCCGGAACCGGAGGCGAAGCATTCGACAGGCCGTGCTCCGGTCGCCCGCCGCGCCAAAAATAAGGGCCGCGCGCCCGCGACCAAGCCCGCGCCCTCGCTGTCCACCGGCAAGAGCGGGAGGCGCTAACGCCCCATGCGTCTGCGACAGCTACTCAAAAGCAAGATACACCGCGCCACCGTCACCGAAGCCGATGTCAACTACATCGGCTCCATCACGATAGACCAAGACCTGCTGGAACGGGTGGACCTGTGGCCGGGCGAGCTGGTCCACGTCTGGAACGTCACCAACGGCGAGCGGTTCGAGACCTACGCCCTGGCCGGCGAACCGGGCGGGGGTCTGATCCGCGTCAACGGCGCGGGCGCGCACAAGGCCCGTCCCGGCGACATCCTCATCGTCGCCGCCTTCGCGCTCACCGACGAGCCGGTTTTGCCCAAAGTCATCCTCGTGGACGAGCGGAACCGCTACCTGCGAGATTTATAGAGACCTATCATGTTTGAAGTCCGCGTCGAGAAGACCATCGCCTGCGCCCACCGGCTATTCGACTACAACGGCCCCTGCGAAAGCCTGCACGGCCACAATTATCGCATCGAAGTGGCCTACGTCGGGAGCGAGTTGGACCGCTTCGGGATGCTGGTGGATTTCACGGACATCAAAAAGGCGTTCCATGCCGTCCTGGACACGCTTGACCACACCTACCTCAACGACCTCCCCGCCTTCCATGACCTCTCCCCCTCGGCGGAGAACATCGCCCGGCACATCTTCCACGAGCTGAAGCGCACCCTCTTCGACCGCGCCTCCCTCGACCACGTTTCCGTTTGGGAGACCCCGACGCAGGTAGCCGTCTACCGGGAGGGCTGACTTGACCCTTGGCTGGGGAGAGTATGTGGAGAAAGACGAGGCGGAGCACCGCGACGGCGTTTCTTCCGCCGACATCTACCATGCTTGTCAGTCCATAACCGAATTCGCCGAGCCGTACCGGGAGGCCGCGCCGGAAGTGCAGGAAATGGCCGTTCGGCATTTTGTGGATACACGTCTTTTGCCATTGTTGCTGGGCAAGGTCAAGCCGTAATCCCACCCGCCGCGCGGGCCGAAGGGCGCTACAGGCGATTGACCAGCACGATGGAAGGTTGCTCGGAGACCGCCAGGCTCGCCCGGCCTCCCTTTAGGATCAGGGGAGTCGCCTCGCCGCTTGATTTGCCTTTGACCAGCGTGATCAATGTCGCCTCGTCCGTCTTGCTGCCCAACATGATCTTGAAATGAGGGAGCGTGGAGCCGTCACTGGTCGGACGCCAGACGACGTAAGCGCCGCCCGTCCCCGCCGCACTTCGGAAGCGGTAGACCTTCACCGCCGCGTTTCCCGACGGCTGTTCGCCTGCGAAGCGCATCCCGGCCAGCCGGTCGCGCAGGGTGTGGACGTAGTACCAGGACGCTTTCGGCTCCCACTTGCCCTTTTCCGTCACCAGACCGCTGCTGGAAAACTGCGTCGCGTCCGTGGGGTTGACATCCCGCAGCAGGTACATCGCCGCCCGGTCCACGCCCGCCGCCGCCAGCGCCAGGTAAGAGCGCACCAGCCACTGTCCCTGCACCTCTTCGGGTGAGTAGCCGCCGATGGCCGGGGCGCGCTGGGGCGACTGCGGGTTGGTGTCATAGCCGAACTCCGTCACCCACACTTCTTTCCCCGGCAGTTGGCGTCGGCAGTAATCCACCAGCGCTGCCGCCTTGCCCCGCAGGTCGTCCGCTTCCGGGCTGATTCCCACCTGCCCTTTCTGCTGCTCGCCGCCCGTGTTGCTGTAATGGTGGAAGTTCAGAATGTCGCATGGGAAACTCCCGCTCCGGTGGGCGTCCGCCCACGCCTTCATCGTCTTCACATAGTCCAGGCTCAGGCCGGCCAAGCCGCCCATGACGAGCTTCGCCTGCGGGTCGGCGTTCTTGACCCCGACTGTCCGCCCCATGCGGCCCTGGTCGCCGTCATAGTCCGCGCTGCACATGGCCGCGAACTCTTCGGGCTGGAAGTACGCTTCCCGCCCGCCCCACCAGCCATCCTCCTCGTTCCAGTTCTCGTAGAAGTGCAGCAGGCCCAGCCCCGACCGGCGTGGCTGGTCCGGGGCCAGCTTGAGCTTGACGTCAGGCACATGGACGCTTCCATAACGGGCCGCGTACTGGAAGAGGTGGCCGGCGTGGGCGGCATAAGAGGCCGGCTCCGCCGCCGACTGGCCCGACGGCACAGGCTTGTCGCTGGGCTTGCCCTGTCCCGGCCCGCGCAGCCAGGCCACGCCGCCCTGGATGGCCGGGCAGACCGTCACCCCGGCGGCCTTCAGCCGCGCGTAGTAGCCGTCGAAGTCCCACCCACCGCCCGCGCCGTAAGAGGGGTTCCACTTGTTCTGGTTGTGGGGGTAGCCGGGGTACGTCTTGCCGTCCCCCTCGTCCCAACCCCAATCGTGGTACTCGCGCACGAACCCGCCCACCATCATCTTGTCCAGCGGGTCGTCAATAAAGGCGTTGACGCCGATCAACTGGTCCATTGTGGGCAGTGGGTGTGTCACGGGAGGCGGCTCAATTGCTTTCGGCCCAACGGCAGTTCCATACACCACTAGTTCCGGCGCCTTCGTCCCCGCATCCGCCAATGTAATTTCCAGGTAGCGCGTCGTAACCGTGACGGGATGCGCGTTCCAGACGTTGTAGTGGCTGAGATCGTCCGTCAGCAGCGCCGTCCAGCGGAACGGCTTCCCCGCCGAGACGGTCACATGGCCCGTCCCCTGCCCATCATAAAGATACACGTCCGAGAGCCGGTAAGACCGCCCCAGGTCCACAAACGCCCGCGCCGGGTAGTGCCAGGCCGCCCATTCCGGGAACCAGACCGTCGTCGGCGTCCCACCCCGCCCCGCCCTGGGATCACCCGCCACTGCCTGCTCATCCACGAGTTTGCCCGCCTCCCCAAACCCCGTCTCGTTGACCACCATCGCCGATGACAGTTGGATTTTCTGCGGCGCGTCCACGAGCGGCGCGCAGAAAGCGGCCTTCAAGAAAAGCAGTAGCGTACAGAGGGCAAGTATGAGAAGGGTCGGTTTCATGGTTGGCATAACTTCCGCGTCAGCCACATAATGTCCTGCCGCTTATGGGGTATAATGGGCAAATATGCCAACAATATTCCGCGCGATGAAAGACGCAGATGGCAAGCCAATCGTGGGTGAGGGCCCGACAGACTTAGGCGTCCGTGTCCCTGCGGACATTCAGCCGAATACCGCTGGCAATGTTGTCCCAGGTACAGGAGGTATGTCCGTCGCTCCCTCATTAGCGGATTTGCCGACACACCGCCTGCCAAAGCGCTTGCAAACTCTTGTTCCCGACGCACGCGGCGTAGACACTAACATAGTTTGGCGTCTGGGAGAAGGCGACTTTGTTGCCGGGGCCGTTGCTGATGGTCTGCAATTACGGCTTGATCCAAATAGAGCAAGGCACGGCTTCGTGGAGCCAGCCTCGCCAGTGGCTCTTGAGGAGTATCGGGCGGCTTTAGCGGCGACGCGAGACGCTTGGGTGGTAGATGAAACAGGAAAAACACGATGAGCAAGTTTGCAGATAACCCCAGTTACGTCCAGTATGAGCGCCTGCTGGATGATCTGTCCCGCCTTATGGCTGAGGGAAAAGGCGATACGGGCGAAGCGGATGCCGTTCGCGATGAAATGGATGCTCCGTGGTACAAGCTCAGTCAGGACGAGACAGATCGCCTAAGAGGTGTCTCCGCCGACCTCTACATGCTCCAAAACGATGAGGTTTACGAGCCATACGAAGGGACGCCGGAGGAACTCCGTTCCCGCCTGAATGACGCCTGGGACCGAGGCCAGTATGAGGCGGTTCTGGCGCTGCTCCGCAAAGGAACGCCGTTCCTGACGCCGGCGCGGGTCGCCTACCTGCGCGGGCGATGCTACGCGGCGCTCGGCCACCTGGACACTGCCCTACTGTTCCTGCGCTACGCGGCGGAGCGTGATCCGGAGCGGGCAACCTATCAGGTCGCTGTGCTTGACCTGCTTCTGAAGCTGCACCGGGCGGACGATGCGCTGGCCGAAGCGGATTCCTACCTCCGAACGACCGCAGAACCGCTGCTTCTGGCCGCGTAGCCGCGCAAACTCCATTGGGCATCCCCCTGCAAACATGGTATAAGCCCTGTGGAGGAACCGATGCACGAACTACAGGCGATGGACCTGGCCCGCCGCTCCATCCTGGTCGCCTTGCAATTATCCCTGCCGATTTTAGTGCTGTCTCTGGTCGTCGGCGTCGTCGTCAGCCTCTTTCAAGCGGTGACGCAGATTCAGGAGCAGACGCTGACGTTTGTGCCCAAGATCATCGTCCTCGTGCTGGCCCTCGTCGTGCTGGGGCCGTGGATGCTGCACACGATCGTCGGGTTCACGTCCGGGCTGTTCCTCAGCCTGCCGACCACCATACGCTAGGCAGGCGCTCCCCGTGTTCGACCTCGCTGCCTTCTCCGCCGACTCCTTCTGGGCCTTCTTGCAGGTCTTCGTCCGCGTCTCCTCGCTGTTCGTCACCGCGCCCGTCTTCGGCAGCCGAGAAATCCCGACGCAGGTGAAGGCGGGTCTAGCAACCCTTCTGTCGCTAGTCCTGCTGCCGCTGGTCAAGGCGACATTGACGGCAACCGTGCCCGCGTCCGTCTTCGGCATGACGGCGATTCTGCTGGGGCAGGCGCTGATCGGGCTGATGATCGGGCTGGTCGTGTCCCTGCTGTTTGTCGCCGTCCGCATCGGGGGCGACCTGATAGACTATCAGATGGGCTTCACGCAGGCGTCTACGTTCAACCCGCAGTTCAACGAGACCGTCTCGCCCATCGCCTCGTTCCAGTATCGTTATGCCATCGTCCTGTATCTCCTTGCCAACGGCCACTGGCTGCTGCTGG
>JAABUR0100006900.1_pt1 | contig 13669 bp, 25 predicted proteins | sample 5560091 | NCBI WGS metagenome assembly JAABUR01 (sample SAMN10711879, study PRJNA513375) | rock metagenome | isolation source: Antarctica rocks | place: Antarctica: Victoria Land, University Valley sud
GCACGCCGCCTGGGCCGCCACGCCGCGCGAGCAGGCGCGCCAGCGCGTCCGGCGGCAGGCCGCGGTAGCGCGCGCGCAGCTCCCGGTAGCCCAGCGTGTGCTGCCGGCCTGCGCGCGGGAACGGGCCGATTCGGAGGCCGACGCGGGGCTCGCTGACGCAGCGCCGCTGATGCACGGGCAGCAAGGGCGGAGTCAGTGCGCGCCGCCGGCCGCATCAGTGCGCGGTCGACCTGTGAAGCCACTCGCCGGGCGCCCACGGAAAGGGAGCCAGGGTCCTGCGCAGCTTGTTACAGCGCCCCCACATCACACCACTGCGGCGGCAGAGCGGGGCTCGCCCTGTGCTTCCGAAGCGCCTGAGGCCCGAGGCCGAGTGTGATTCAGCCTCACCTCGAGCCCCCAGCGGCGCTGCTGGCTTGAGCGACACGGGAACTGTGCAGCGGGGCCGTCGGTGCGGGAGCGCAGAGTGCAGGACGCTGCGGTCACAGTGCGGGCGCCGGCACTGGTTACGTCGCGAGGCGGCGCCTCACACGGTGGCGGCCCCTGGGCAGCAGCTCGCCCCGCCGCAGCTCCAGCGCCGTGTCCCTCTCTCGTGATGCCCTGCGCTGCAAGGTGCGCAAGTGCAGGACACAGAGACAGGAGTGTGTCGTGCTGTCGCAGGCGTCTGACGCTGCACCCCGGCACACTAGAGTAGCAGGGCCGCGGCAGCGCACCCAGGAAGTCCGTGCGCACGGGCAGCAGGCCGTGCGCCGCGGCCTCGCGCTCCAGCGCCGCGGCCGCCTCGCGGCATGGCCCCGTCGCGAGCGACAGCAGGATCAGCAGGTGCAGCTCCGTGGGGTCGACCTGCAGCGCCGTCCGCGGGTCGGGCGCGCCGGGCAACGCACGCCAAATGCCCTTTAACCGGGAGTGGCCAGAGGCAAGGCATGCCCAGGGCCAGCATCTTGTCAGCGCTCCTTGTTGTAGTGCCCTGCCAAGCGCGCACTTGCTGGCGCGCCCGCACACATATTATATAAGCACGTCTCGCTGAGGCGACCCCCGCTCGCGCACGCAAACACCTCTGCAGCACCTCGATTGCCGCACGCACCTGCACGTCGTCCTCCATTCCTAACTGCGCCTATGCGAGACGCTGTGTTCCGACCGCAGTGCAACGCGCTTACGTGGCACAGCGGCTCCAAGCGAGCAGGGGCTCCATAAAGGCACAGGAACACCAGCCCCAGTGGAGCTGATTCAGAACAGTGGGTGGTGTCGCATTGCCTCGCTTTGAGGATGGCTCGTAGTTTCGTGTGACAGAGCCGCAGCTGTGGGTGGCTGTTATGCTGCATGACAGTCCTCATATGAGTGTGCTCTAGATAAAAAGCATGGAGTCGTCCACATCTCGGAGTGCCACTGGTGCCAGCATACTGCCCGTACTTACAACACACCAAGCGTACATTCATTCCACTAATGCGCCATAGCCCGCCACCGGTTCGCAGCCCGGAGGCCTTATATGCAGAGATGCAGTGCACTGGCCTAACGACTACCGCTGCACATGAAAACCACATACTCAAGCACACTGAAAAACTCTAAGCAAAAATGTAGCGCTGCAACGCGCGTCACTGCAAGACGTGCAAATAGTGGCCAGCCCTTCGGGTTTTAAAGGTTCTGGGTACATAGGCTTCTAGCTGTTCACATGCAGATTCGTCCAGGCGCCAGCATGCAGCCGGACACGGCGTGCCGCTTGTCAACGGGTGCAGCAGGGCGGTGGTGACGTAAGAGCACAGCAGTACCAGCTGGTCGACGCCGTGCTCGCGCACTCTGTAGCACAAAGCGGGCATTTCCCAAACCCTTCACACTCCCCACGCCCCATCCTGTCAGCCTTGGTCGCTTCATTCGCACCGCAAGCTCTACTGCGCGCAGGTGCATGTGGGCGCAGGCCGTGCGGGGCTCTGCCGAGCGCGCTAGCCCACCAGCGCGAGCTTGAGCAGCGCCATCCGGATGAACAGGCCGTTGCGCGCCTGCCGGAAGTAGGCCGCGCGTGGATCCGCGTCCACCTCCGGCCGGATCTGCGCCGGCCAGCCCCATGTCAATGCTCGACCACTACCAGCTGAGATGCAGCGGGGAGCCATGCATTGAGGCTGGTCCCACTACCAGCTGCCAGGTGGCTGGCAAGGGAGTTGCGGCCTTGGCATGCCTTCTGCGTCTGCCGTGACGGGGACACCATGGGGGAGCTCTGCCTCGCGCGCACGCCACCCAGGATTAAAAGCCTGCAGGGTTCCTGGCGTGCAGGCGCTGGGCCGGGCGCCAAGGCAGGCAGCACGCCTCGTCCACGCGCGGCAGCGGGTGCATGACCACCGAGCTGGCCGGCAGCGCGCGCATGGTGGCGCTGTCAATGATGTACTTGCCGCGCGCGCTCTCGTAGTCCTCTGGGCGGTCCTGCGGCGCCGCGCGCACGCTCTGTCACCGGGGGGCACTCAGCCAAGGCCTGCGCTGCATTGACCGCAACGCCAGCTTTAAGCTATAATACATAATGAAATAGCAACATGCTGACATCCCCGCATGCACAGACTTTATTTTGACATGGGCCTGGGCTGCAGCCGACAGCCTGGGCCCTACCTGGCTGCATGGCACGCGGTCTGCATGCACCTCACGACCTCGACCTCGACGAACGCCTTCACATGCTACGACCAAGCAACGCAGCACAGGTACACAGCGCGCGCGCATCCCTCCCGTGCATGCCTCAGGTCATGACCCACGCGGGAATGCTGGAGCGCCTCGCCTCCCTGGGCCCGCCATGCAGCGCGCCCGCACCTGGAAGCGCTCCTTCTGGATGCGCGTCTGGTACAGCACGTCCGCCTCCGCGGCCACCTGCGCGGGCGGCGGCCGCGGCGCTTAGCGCGGCATCTCACGGCCTGGGCTCCCGGGCCATCGGCACCAGTGTGCGCCCACACCACCCCTTGCTGCCATCGGCCACGCCTTCATGCTGGGCTGATGACGATGCAAGCCAGCAGGTGAGCAGCGCACCAGCCTGAGCACAAGCCCGCATGAGTCGAGCGCAGCCGCTCATCGCCATGTCCCACTGGCAGGCATCAGTGCGCCCTTGACCTACGCAAAAGCTACACCTCAAACCTAACCTCACCTCCGCCAGGTCCTCCGCTTCGGCCCAGGCGACGCCGCGCGCGGTGAGGAAGGCCTTGATGTCGTCGCCCATGGCGACCACCGGCGGCGCCACGAACACCAGGCGCACGCCCGGGTACATGGAGAGCAGGTAGGCGAGCGAGCGCGCAGTGCGGCCGTTGGCCAGGTCGCCGACCAGGGCGACCGTCAGGTTGTCCAGCCGGCCCAGCTCGCGCTTGATGGTGTATACGTCCAGCAGCGCCTGTGCCCGGGATAGGGTTAGAGTCAGGGTCAGGGCAACGCCCGCCTGCTCAGAGCGCGCCGGCCGTCCGCCGACCCCTGCCCACCAGCGCCTGATTGGCTTCTTGCTTGCGCTTGCCGTCACGGGATTCCTTGCAGCACTGGGAGGCTCCTGACTAGGATTCCACGGTGGTCAGGATGCATGGGTGCAACAACAGAGGGGCTTATGTTTCAGGCGCGACGCAGCGGGGATGTTGTGGCGCTTGCCTCGTTTGTCCCTTGGGCAGGCGGCGCGCCTGCGTGGGGTGCTGGCCGGGGCCGTCGCCCGCGTTGATGATCGGCACCGACGCGACCGAGGCGGCGATCTTTGCGCTGCCGGCCTGGAAGTGGCGCAGCACGATGCAGTCCGAGTAGCCCTCCACGGTGCGAATGGTGTCTGCGCAACACGAGCAGCCTCGCGCATGCCAGGTCCAGGTGCACAGAGCTGGTACACATCATTTCGCATGTTCTCTGCTGATCATGCGGCGGTTCCTTCCTATGGTAGGCAGTGTATTCAGGCTAAGGAGCCCATTCACTTTGTACAGCGTGTGTCCGACGCTGCAGCCGTATGTTGCGACAAGCCACTTGGGTCAAGCAGCTCGAGCGGTGCTCAGCGGACGGAGAGCGCTACTGCGGGCTGAGCCTACCTGACAAGGCGCCCAGCACTGACAAACTCACAGCAAGTCTTTCATGCAAGGCATGTCAGAAGCTAGGTTCCCATATAGTCAGCCGGCAGTCGGCGCGCACCCTCGAGCGTCTCGCCCTTGGCAGCGGACGAGTACTGCCCTGCGCTCTCAGTGGAGAGCACGGTCCCGCCGAGGCGCGCCATCGCGCTCTCAAAGCTCAGCCGCGTGCGCGTGGACGGCTCATAGAAGAGCGTGGACATGATGAAGCCGTCCAGCTGGTGCGCCGCGTCGGTCTGCCGCTTCACCACCTCCATGTCCTGCGCCGTCCTGAAGATCACGTCCAGGGACGCCTGCGCCCGGCGCGCGGTGAGCCGCAGGCCCACGGAGGCTGTGAGCGCGGTTTGGCAACACCGGGCTGCGCTGGGCACTGCGGGGGGCGTCGGTGTTGAGGATGCTGTTGTGCCTGGAGCGGACAGCGAGTGTCATCACCACGCTACCAGGCTGAGCAGGGAGCTCACCTTGTCAAACTGCTGTGACTCGACGACGTGCTTGAGCGGCAGAGTGTGCCACGCGCTGCGCTCGCCTTCCTGCTTGAAGCAGCGCACGAGCATCGCTCGCTGCAAAGCTGTGCGCCGTCGCCCGCGGCAGCCCCGGTGTTCCTGGCCACTGCCCAGCTGCAAGGTGTGCGGGCATTGGCCGTCGCCTGTTGGCGCCCGTGCGCCCTGCGCCGGCAGGCCGCCCATTGCTGCTGCGTTCTCAGCGTGACGCGCACCAGCCACTACACGTGTGCTGATAGTCGGCCCCGCCCGCAGCTGTTGCTTCAGCCTTCATGGCAAGAGCTTGGGGGTTGGACAGGGCTTCAGTGGCGGGATCGAGCAAGTCTGGATAGTTCGCAAAGCTGTCTTGCCTTGACTTTATCTGTATGCTGCCAAGCTCTAGCTGGCACCCGCACACCAGTCACGCCGTTTTGTGAAAAGTTTATACCATCTGCAGAGCTCTTGCCCATCATCTCCTGGCCTGGGCTGTCTGAAAAGCGTGGGTAAGGAAAGTTCCAGCACAAAGCGAAGCGCCGCTGGCGCATGGCGGCTGAGGTCACGCAGTGGCACCTGCGGCAACCCGTGCCGACCAATCCAGTGGTCTTCTTCGGTAAGGACGCTAGCGTTGTGAATGTCTGTGTGGAGAGACTTTTGTTTGTTCTGTTGCGCGTCAAGAGCGGCGCTGCTGCGGCGCAGATGTAACAATTGGGGGCATACCAGCCGGGCGCATAAAGATGGAGCTGTACGCGGACCTGGTGCCTAAAACAGCTGAGAACTTTCGGCAGCTGATCACCGGCGAGTTCAGGTGTGGTTCTGGCCGGCCCGCCCGTGGAAGGAGCGCTCGTTGCCAGACTGACTTGCAGTGAAAGCCACAGGAGGAACGGGCAGCCGACTGGCTACAAGGCGTGCCCCTTCCACCGGATAATCAAAAACTTCATGTTGCAGGCGCGCCCTGCGGCCTGACGCTGCAGAGAAGAGCGGTGCTGGTGCTCTTTGCTTGAAACGCCTGACGGTGTCTGGTGTTACCCAATCTGCTGGTTCTGTAGCAAGACAGGCCGCTTTGTGTGCAGGGTGGGGACTTTGTAAAGGTGCGCTCGGAGTGTTACGCTGTTCCAGCAGGCGCAACTGTGCTGCTCTGCTGCTAGCAGCTGCTGAGTACTGCAGTAAGGACCCCTGACACGAGCTGCAGGGCGATGGCACTGGGTGCCTCAGCATATACGGCAGCCGCTTTGCTGACGAGAGCTTTGCTGGCAAGCACACCGGCCCAGGGCTCCTGTCCATGGTGCGCCCTTTGCAGGTCGCTTTCAGTGTGTACTCCCTCAGCATGCATATGCAGTTCGTGATGTTCTGCCTGGTACGTTGTGTGCCTGTGTTATCGGTTGTGGTATTTGCGCCACGACAAAAACTGCTGCGCCCTTCACACAAACATGCTGGCTAGCAGAGAGGTTTGGATGTTACGGCAAGTTGTCACACTTACTGCGCAGCTGCCTCCTTTGCTGAGTGTGTAAGCCCTGCGTGTCTGCGGCAGGCCAACAGCGGGCCAGACTCAAACGGCTGCCAGTTCTTCATCACCTGCGCCAAAACAGACTGGTGCGGTCGGCGCCAATGCAGTGCTGTCTTGAGCTGTACAGCGTGTGCTGGGGCAACAGGTGGTGGTGAAGCTGCATGAAGACTTGGATGCGGTGTGTGTACATCTCACGTGTGATGGGGCAGTGTACTTAAGCTGTTTATGACGGCCTAACGGTAGGCGTGTGAAGGCTGGCAGGGTAATTTCTGCGGCACAAATATGCATACAGTGCAGCCTGTTCCTCCGATTGACGCAGGGCTGCGATTTCAGGCTTGACAACAAGCACGTGGTCTTTGGCCGTGTGCTGGGTGACTCAATGCTGGTCGTGCGCAAGCTGGAGAACGTGGCAACAGGCGCAGCCAACAAGCCAAAGCTCCCGGTGATGGTCACCGAGTGCGGCGAGCTGTAGCTCTGGTCTCACAAGCCACAGGGCAAGCGTTACCGTAAACCCACATGTGAACAGCACCAGCAGCGTCTGGTTGCAGTCTGTCTGTCTTACAACTCGTTTTTCTGTGTGTGTTTGTGACCTTGTGCTGTGGGTGTTTCGCATGTGCGCAGTGCGCATTTCAGCCCAGCATCGCCCAACAGCGCTGCTATGTTCAGAGCGTAGGGCTGCATCTGTTCCATTGGCTCTAGGCAGCTTGGCCAAGATTGCCTCAGAACAGCTGCCATGCCATACCGTGCCATATGCCATGTCAATGCAGCATGCATTTCGTCAATGAAATGAGTAACGGCTACATCATAAACGTATGCACAGGTTGCAAAACATGCTTCCTTTGCCTGGCACTGCTAGCCTGGCAGGGACCAACGGGGACTGCCACTGCCATGTCAGTGTCATTGTTGCATGTAATTGCAGCAAGCGTGTGCTCGCGCCATCCAACCTCTTGCTTGCTGCAACAGTTGCCATATGGACGCTCCATATGGACGCTCCTTGCATGCACTTTCATCAAGACCAGGAGCACAGCTGTCGTAGGCTACAACTTGTAGTTACTTAAGCGTTAAGCTTCGACGCACAACATCCTGAGACCTAACCCGCAGCTGCATGGAAGCAGGCAAAGAACTAGAATGGATGGTAGCGCTATACTCAAGCAAGCTAGCAAGGATACACATTTTAGCAGCACGCCTAGACTATACCACGTCTCGGACCTGACTCGCAACTCCGGCAGAAAGTATGACTGGCTACACATACATGGCCCCATGTACAAGCGGAGCTATTTATCATTGGCACACAGGCGTTTCATGCACAGTCTCAGCCGGTGGGCATCCGCAGCAACACTCACGCATGCAGGCACGCGTGCGCCCCGCGCAGCGCCGCAGCCTCTGCTCCTCAAGCTGCTCAGCAGCAGCACGCGGCGCTGCTCGTGGCAAAGACCTTGCGTGGTTGCACATCTTCGCGCCTGCTGGCCATCTTACGACGTGCAGCGTGCCACATCCTCAGCAGCCACCATAAGCGCTAAGTGGCGAGCGGGGCCGCGGTGCCCGCGCGCGGCGGCGGCGCGCGGCACGGGTCGCACAGGAGCCCGCGTGATGCAGCCGCAGCATGACAGCCTGCCAGGCGCCGCGTCATGGCCCTGGGAGCAGCCACGGCAGCCGCATGGTGGCGAAGCAGCGCAGGGCGCCCAGCAGCCCCGCGGCCGGCGCCGCGCGCGGGCGGCGTAGCGGCGGCATGCGCAGGTGCGCGCAGCCGCGGCCGCGCTGCAGCCGCGCCTCTGCGGCGGCCGCCCCATGCGGCCGGCAGGGCGTGGGGCGCAGGTGGCGGTCCATGCACAGCCAGACCTGCGCATGTAGGCAGGGATGAGGGTTCAAACCCATGGCACACCCTGGGAAGACATTCCCCACACCCTGGGCAGCTTGTGAATTTGCGGCCCATTCCGACGTCTTGGCACGTGCAAAGGCACTGGGCGGCGTGCATGGCTATGCTCAGGAGATGTGCTGGGCCACCGCGCGCGCCTCTGTCAGGTCGACGCCGCTGCAGTGCACCTGCGACGAGCGCGGCACGCCCGCGGCGCGGTCAAGCGCGGTCTCGACGGTCGCCAGCGGGTAGCTGGCGCTCCAGGACGGCACCACGCCCGCGGCCGCCAGCGCGTCCTGGCGGGCGGGCAGGGCTACGGTAGGTCAGGGGTACGTCGGGAGGTTCCCGGGCGAAGGTGCCGCCAGGGTTTGCCACACCCGGCGCGGGTTGGCGCGTCAGTGCGGTCAGGGCTTGCACGGCGTGAGGCAGGCGCCAGCCAGGGCCTTGTTGCAACCTAAGCACCACCTTACCCTAGGAGCGATTGGAATCCTGCTGCACCCTGCTGCACGCAATCCCTCGCTGACAGGAGGCTTCGCCTCGACAAACAAAACATGACCCCCTATAAATCATTCTCGAGCACCTTCCTAGCGAGGCCGCACCATCAGGGGGTACTGCTCGTTGAGGCGCAGGATCTTCCTGAAGTACTCTGCGCGGCACGCACGCGAGTGTCGGGCAACATTCTTCTTGAGCCGACTAGGTGCATCAACCCAACGCATGCACGGCTATAGGCAGGCGCTGCAGCACCGTGTCGCAGATCATGAAAGTGCACCCACCCATACAGCACCAGGAGGAGCATCACAGCAAGCTTGCGCGCCGTGCTCGTCGTTGAAGACGGGCCGCGAGCAGGTGCCGTGCTTGAGCCACTCATGCGCCCAGAAGCTGTCGCCGAGCGACATGTAGCTCGGCCACTCGCGCCGCAGGTCGGGCAGCAGGTCGGCGACCAGGGCCTCGTCAAAGGCCGCGCGCGGGTCGCAGTCGTGCGGGTAGCTGCCTGCGGCCCCGCGCAAGCCTTTCTGTTTGAGCTCGGTGACGCGCCCGGCCGCCCAGGCCAGGGAAGCATTGCAGAGCAGGCCCCGAGGCAGGGGCTGAATGATTGAATAGGCTGAGTTAAGGAATGCTGAAGCACAACCGCAGAGGCTGCGCGGGACAGTCAGAGGAGGGCGGGCAGTCTACAGCCGCTTGCGGGGTCGGCACCGTCGTAGTTGTTGGGCCACAGGCCGTGGATGCTGAGGTCGTTCCTGCGCGGGCGCGCGTGCGGGGTCACGCTCGTGCTGGGGGAGCGGGCGGCGCACACCGAGGCTGTGCTCGACTTGGCGCACCCCGTCGGCTGGTACTTGCAGTGCTTGTGGTCGCAGTAGCCCGGGCCCCACTGCCTGCGGCGCACGGTGCAGGCACTGGGCGAGAGTGCGCCGTGGTGCAGGCGCAGCAGGCCTTCTGGGGAGGCAGCACCAGCCGACTCGCCTGACAAAGTAGAAAAAGTCAAAGCCGTCTGGCCGCGTCAGGTTGCGCACTGGCTCAGCAAGCGCAGCAGTTGCATTTCTTACGCCTTCCACGATATGCGTGACTGGCTCTGCTTGCACGACAGCACAACGACATGCAGCCGTGCACAGCAGGAGCGCGAGCGCCTGCAAGTTACGCCACATCTTGAAAGATAGAAGATACCTTGCTCAACCTTTTCTGGCCCAGTGGCAGCTCCAGCTCTGGCACAGCCCTGTATCGATGGATTTCAAACAGCTTAGATAGAATGACTCTGCGTAGCCTTCAGCAATCAAGTGCCACTAGCCATCAACTAACCCTGAACAGACCCCCACTGCTGAGTGGCAGATGCTAGCTCACTGGTCTGTCGACAAACGTATGCCCCCGTGCTTTGCAGTGCACGTGCTTGCAGTGAACTGCATTGCTGGCACAACGACCTGTGCGCTCACCGCTTGGCGACTGGCTCGCAGTTCAACTCAGCCAGAGGGTCGCTCCAGAGCTGTATTCCTCGCAGTCGTGCGAGCAACGCGATAGCGCTCGACATGAGGCGGCCTGATCACGAGCATATGAAACTCAAGCGCAGGCCCTGAAGCGGGCCCAGTGCGCCTTCAGCTGAGGAGCGCGCGGCATCAGGTGCTGCGGAGCTCAGCCAGAGGGTGCAGGCAAGCTCCGGTGATCACTGCGGGCTGCCGGCGATGGCGCAGCCTGGGCAGGGCTACCCGGCCTATGGGCAGGCCCCGCCTCCCTATTATGGTGGCAGCCCGGCGTCGCAGCTGCCGTCCGCGCAGCAGCCCTTCCTGCCCCACCCCGCGCAGAGCCAGGGCTTTGCCAGCCAGCCGGGCTACGGCCCGCCCGGCCCGGGCGGCTTCCCGCCGCAGCGCCCTCAGCAGGTGCGCGCGGCTCCCGACGCGCGCCCCGTCCTTGCTTGGTGGGAGGTGAGCCGGGCCTTGACCAAGCACGGACCGTGCTGTGCTCGTGCACACTTGCCGTCCTGTCTTGCAGCGCAGTCGTGTCGCGACATCCCCTCTGCTGCCTCTGCCGGCTGGTGCTGCTGCTGCACATCTGCAGCGCCCGATCGGCGCGGCATGCAGGGCGCGCTGCCGGGCGAGTTCGCGGGCGCGATGGGCGGCGCGCTGGGCCTGGACCCAGTGATGACCGGCTTCGCGAGCAACGTGCTGCAGCAGGGCGGGCGCAACTACCTGCAGCGCGGCCAGGAGTTTGTGCAGCAGCGCATGGGCTTCCTGGCCGGCGGCGCGCTGCAGCACCATTTCAACATCAGCGGCGACTATGGCGCGCCCCCGCGCCCCCGACGCGCCCCCGCGCCCCCGACGCGCGCGCGCACCCCCGACGCGCTCGCCTCGCCCGGGGCCCAGCCCCGCGCCACACGCAGGTCAACCTGGCATCCTGCGAATCCACAAAGCAGCCAGGCTGCCGCGCATTCCGTCTATGTGATGGCTTGGCTTGACGTTGACCCGTGCGTGTCTTAGTCTGCATATGAGAATTGTACAAGTGTTATTCTGGCCTGCGCGAGCCCTGTTCCAGCCTGGGCCCCCTGCAGCCCAGGGGCTGAGGGCCCTGGCCGGCGCGGCAGTGCGGCGGAAGCTGCTGATGCTGCTCGCGCCGTTCCTGCGCCGCTGGAACTACACGCGCCACCATGAGCAGGCGCGCGCGCCCCGGCGGGCGCGCGCTCGCGCCCCGCCCCTGCAGGCGGCGGGCGCTGGGAGCAGCGGCAAGCCGTTTTGTGTCACATACAGTGACGCCGCATGCTTGCCTGCTCGACAGGTACCGGTGGCTGCCGGCTGTGTTGCAACCACAAGGCTCCTCGCCTGCCAGTGCGTGCACGTTGCTGCTGCCACTGTGCAGTGTGTAGTTCATGTGAGGGTTGGAGTGCACACCCTCGACGCTTGGTGCGCCATGCAGAGGTACTCTGGCCCGGTCGTTGGTGAGCGTGCGCCGCTGGCGCCGCGCAGATCGCTGGCGGGCACAAGTACCTGCCGCCGCGGCAGGACGTGAATGCGCCCGACCTCTACATTCCCTTCATGGCCGCGTGCACCTACTGCGTGCTCGCGAGCGTCGCGCTGACGGCCGGCAAGCGCTTCAAGCCCGACACCATGTATGCGACGGCGCGCCCCCGCGCAGGGTGGCACATGCTTCGCTTGTGCGCTGCGACCCGCGACGATTACAATGCGCTGTGCAACTTGTGTAATGGGTTATGAACGTTAGTCTCCCAGGGACAAGGGCCGGCAGTGAGGACGCTATTATGCATGCCGAAGCCGTCCTGGGCGCGCCGCCAGGTCTCAGAGGCGTCCGCGGCGTGGCTGGTGCACTGGGTGCTGCTGAAGGGCGTGCTGTGGGCGCTGGGCGTGCCGGGCGCCGTGCCCTTCCTGGAGCTGGCCGCATACGTGGGGTACGCGTTCGTGCCGGTCTGCATCTCCATGCTCGCCGGCCTGGCGCTGGGCGCGCCCCCCCGGCGCTGCCGGCCGCGCTCCTGGTCCCCTCGTTGCCCAGCCAGAGGCAACATTAAATATGTGCATGATAAAAAGTAGGGTAGCGTATGCACTCTTTCCATGCGCCAGCTTCACAGCCTTGGTCTTTCCGATCTCGTGTGTTATCGTGCACAGCAGTGCCAAGTCTGCGCACAGGCCTGCCTTTTCTAGCCGCAGCCAGTCAGAGGTGCACACGCCATGCAAGAAAGCCGCGCCGCGCCGCGTCATGGGGGCGCGCGCGCGCGCGCGCAGGCCGCTGGGCGTTCCGCGCGACGTGGGCGTACGGCGCGGCCATGGGCGGCGTGTTCCTCGTGCGCACGCTCAAGTGCGTCATCTTCCACGAGGCGCGCCGCACCGCGATCGACTCGCGGCGGCACAACTACCTGCTGCTCGCGCTCTGGCTCGCGCAGTTCCCCTTCTGCTACTACCTGGCGGTGCTGCCGTAGCACGCGGTCCCTCTTGCCGTGGTGGTGCACATGCGCTGTTGAGCGGGCTGAGCTTATTTGCTTCCACCGGGCCCCTGCGCTCGGCCCTGCCAGCTCCCGGCAGCCGTCTCGCAGAGGCTGCTAGCTGCCGGGAATACCCCCGCACTGTGGCCGCTAGCCGGGCCATGTATGCAGAGCAGCAGCTCGCCATGCCCGCCTGCTGTGCTGTCCGGTGTTAGAGGCGCTGTTCAGTGTGAGGAGTGGCAGCCAGATAGGACATGTGGGCAAAGCTGTCTCAGACGCACTGCATCGTCTTGATCTGTAAGCTGGAGCAAGCTTTTGATAAGGTACGACATCATGAAGGATGAGAGTGGAAGGCTGTGTGCCTCCTCTGACAGTCTGGCAAGTGCGGAGCCTCTTAAACATTGGGTTTTCCAACAGCCAAAGCGTGACGGTGCCTGGTAACAAATAAAACTCTTGAGTGGGGTCCTTCACCATTGCATGTGCAGATCCGGATACCGGTCTCGCAGTCAGACACCCATGCCCAGCGCAGAGCGCTCACCGAACGGCACAGTTGGACACACGCCCTACCACCTCGGGAAATGTCCAGTGTAAAACCCTGAAGCGCCATCACACTAAGCCACCCGGTCACACATACATCATGGCAACAATGCTGCAACTTGCTAATGACAACCTGAGCCTTGCAGAATACTAGCTCCTGCACCTCCTTGAACGCTCTCCTCCACGCCAGCCGCGCTGGACACCACACCAAAAGCCGGCTTGCGCCATGCCGCCAAGAGCACCCTAACACAGGTCATGCGCTTACCGCACTAAGTACACTGTTGCGACCCTGCTGAGCCTGCCGGCTTCCCCGCGCAACGGCGCAGCACATGCACACACCTCCCCGGCTACACCCACCGCCGAGGGCCCTCGCAGCCGCGCGGCGGTCAAGCGCGCCCCAGCACGGGCCGCGCCCTGACCTACACCCGCAAACCCTGCAGGCCCCCTAGATGGGCATCGGCGCGGCCAGCAGGCCTGCGCAGTGGCGCGAGGTCAGGTACAGCAACATCAGCAGCGTCAGGCTGCCGAGCACGTACCCGCGGCACAGCGGGTGCGCCTGCTGCCACCCACTGGCGCCCGCGTCGTCGGGGTGCGACCCGTTGATCACGGCCGGCGGCGCGAAGACCAGGTCGTGCATGCCGTGCAGCGCGGCGCGCACGCCCTCCGCAGTCGCGCTGGCCGCGAGCGCGGTCAGCAGCGCGCGCGCCTCCGGCACCTTGGCGATCTGCGAGCACGCAAAGACGCTCCTTTCTTTCTTCTTCTTCCTTCCTTCCTTACTTCTCTGACCCTCACTCTATACCCTATGCCCCTTTTCTTCACTGACGCAGGGAC
>JAABUR0100006902.1_pt1 | contig 13666 bp, 14 predicted proteins | sample 5560091 | NCBI WGS metagenome assembly JAABUR01 (sample SAMN10711879, study PRJNA513375) | rock metagenome | isolation source: Antarctica rocks | place: Antarctica: Victoria Land, University Valley sud
TGATGTTGGCCACCTCGACGCCCCGGGTGAGGACCAGTTTGAGGACCGATTCGCCCAACAGGTCGACGGCGACACTGACCGGGATGGGGCCGAGCCCGGCGATCTCACACAGCTCGTCGTCTTCCACCGCGCCCCGGCGTAGCGCTTCGACGTCGAGGCGTAGCAGGGCCAGATGGGTGGGTGCCTCTGCCCTCGGCTTGGCGTCGCCGTCGGCGGGCCGGTCGGCCCCACCGCGGGCCCGGTCGGCCAGTTCGATGAGGGCGTCGAAGGCATAAGCCTCGTGGGGTTCGCGGTGGCCCTCGGTTCGGGCTGTCCCGAAGATCTCGTCGATGATGGGGTCGAGGGCGGCCCCGAAGCGGGCGCCGGCTTCGGCGGTGCCCCGCACGATCAGGTTCCAGGTGCCGTCGGTGTCGGTGTGGCGGCGCAGGCACCGGCGGGCGTGGATCCGCCGATGGGTGGCCTCAGGATCGGGGTCAGCGGCGGCCCGGGTCCGGGCACAGGCCTCGCGGAGCTCGGCCACCGTCGAGGTGGAAGCGGTCTTGACCAGTCGGCTGGCCCCGTCGAAGGCCTGCCACAACGCCGGGGCCTCGGAGGCCAAGACCAGCTCGGGGTCCAGGGCTCGTACACCAGCGGCCAACGCCACTCGCAGCCCCTCCACCTCCGCCCACCCGAACCCTTCGGTCATGCGAACTACTGTACCCAGGGGGTGTGACAGGGCGATCCCGCGGTCCGGAGGCCAGGGGCCCTCGCCGGCCGCACCGCTACCCTGAGCCGGTGGGACAGCCGCTGGTCGACGGGTACGGACGGGTCCACCGCGACCTCCGCATCTCGGTCACCGACCGCTGCAACTACCGATGCACCTACTGCATGCCCCAGGAGGGGATGGAGTGGCTGCCCCGCCACGAGGTGCTCTCCTTCGAGGAGATCGAGCGCGTCGCCCACCTCGTGGTCGAGCGCTACGGCGTGCGCTCGATCCGCCTCACCGGCGGGGAGCCCACGGTGAGGGCCCACCTGCCGGTGCTCGTGGGCAAGCTGGCCGCCCTCGGCGTCGACCTGGCCCTGACCACCAACGGCGCCAGCCTCCGCCTGCTGGCCGACGACCTGGCCGCCGCCGGGCTCGATCGGGTCAACATCTCGTGCGACTCGCTCGACGTCCAGCGGTTCGAGGCCCTCACCCGCCGTGACGACCTGCCTCGCGTGCTCGACGGCGTGGAGGCCGCCCTGGAGGCGGGCTTCGACCCGGTGAAGCTCAACGTGGTGGTGATGCGGGGGGTCAACGACGACGAGGCCGTCGCCTTCGCCGCCTACGGGCGCGACCGCGGCGTCACCGTCCGCTTCATCGAGTTCATGCCCCTCGACGGGGACCACCGCTGGGCGGGCGACAAGGTGGTGCCGGCGGCCGAGATCGTGGCCGCCGTCCACGCCGCCTTCCCGCTCGAGCCCGTCACCAGCGGCTCCGCACCGGCCGAGCGGTGGCGCTACCTCGACGGGCGGGGCGAGATCGGGGTGATCGCCAGCGTCACCCAGCCGTTCTGCGCGTCCTGTGACCGCATCCGCCTCACCGCCGACGGCCGCCTCCGCTCCTGCCTGTTCGCCACCGACGAGACCGACCTGCGCGCCCTCCTGCGATCCGGCGCCGACGACGCCGCGCTGGCCTCGGCGGTGGAGGCGGCGGTGGCGGCCAAGGGGGCCGGCCACCAGATCGGGCAGGCCACCTTCATCCGCCCCCGCCGCTCGATGTCCCAGATCGGCGGCTGACACATCTGCTCCTCCTCCGCTGCGCTCCTCCGGAGCGGCTTCGCCATCCGGCTCGCACCTGTGGCGCTGCTCCGCCTTGCGGACTTCGCAGCCCTTCTCACCCGGCCACGCGCACCTACAATCACGGGATGTCCGACCGTGGCCTGACCCACCTCGATCCCTTGGGGCGTGCCCGCATGGTCGACGTCACCCCCAAGGAGCCGACCCACCGCCGGGCCGTCGCCCGGGGACGGGTCTACATGCAGCCCGAGACCACCTCGCTCGTGGCCCGGGGCGGCATCGGCAAGGGCGACGTCCTCTCGGTGGCCCGGGTGGCCGGCATCCAGGCGGCCAAGCGCACCGCCGACCTGGTCCCGTTGTGCCACCCGCTGCTGGTGGGAGCGGTGCTCGTGAACTTCCGCATCGAGGACGACTACATCGAGGTCGAGGCCCACGTCGACACCGTCGACCGCACCGGCGTGGAGATGGAGGCGCTCACCGCCTGCTCGGTGGCCGCTCTCACCATCTACGACATGTGCAAGTCGGCCGACCGCTCCATGGTCATCGGCGACCTGGCCCTGTGGGAGAAGACCGGTGGCCGTTCGGGGACCTACCGGCGCCCGGGCGAGGCCGCCGATGCCGACGGCGGCGCCGACCACGACCGCTGACTGCGATAGCGCCCGACCCGGGTTCGTAGTAGAACCGTAACGTTCGGGTCCACGACCGGGACCATCCCCGTCCTCGTGCGGGTCGGTGGCTACGGTCCTGACGGTACGGAAGGCTGGCGCGGAGCGTGACGATGCTGGTGCTGGTGATCCTGGCCGGTGTGTGGGCCGCAGTCCTGGTTCCCCCGTTCCTGCGTTCGAGGAGCGAAGGTCGCCCGGCGACGTCGATCTCGTCTTTCCACCGGCACCTCTCCACCCTCCAGCGGACCGCTCCCGGTGCCCGTGGCGGGCCGGCCACGGCGCCCATCCCGGGGCGCGGCGCAGGGGCCGTCCCCCAGGGTCGGGCCGAGGCCCGCCGTCGCCGTCGGGACATCCTCTTCACCCTTGCCGGTACGGCGGTCATCACCCTCGTGCTCGCCCTGGTCCTGGGGGGCGTGGCCATCGCCTTCCACCTGGCCGCCGACGCCATCCTCGGCGCCTACGTGTACCTGCTGGTGCACTTGCGCCGGGCGGCCGTCGAGCGCAAGGCCAAGGTCCGCTACCTCGAGCCCCGCCAGGGCCGGCCCGAGCCGGCCCTGCTGCTGCGCCGGTCGGCTTCGTCCTGAGGTCAGGGCGCCTGGGGGAAGGACAGCTCAGCAGCCGTCCATGAACTCCTGGACGACGTAGACCCGGCCGTTGTTCCAGGCCACGCCCACGCCGACCCAGTTGAAGCGGCTGTTGAGGATGTTGGCCCGGTGGGCGGGCGAGTTCATGTACGCCGCCTCGACCTGGGCCACCGAGGAGCCGTAGCCCACGTTCTCACCCAGGCCGGTCCAGCACGACGGCACGCCGTCGGTGAGGTTCGAGTGGTAGAGGCGGTTCTCGCGGGCCAGGCGGGCGGCCCACGCCTGGGCCTTGGACTGGAGCTGGCCATGCGAGCGCAGGGGCGGGAGGCCGTAGCTCGTGCGGTCGCGGTTCAACAGGCTGAACGCATCCAGGCGGGGGACCGACAGGCAGCCGGTCAACAAGATGGCCAGGGCCACCGCCACCCCCATCCCCCGGAGCACCTTCGCCATCGAGTGTCGAGTCATGCAGTGCCATCGGCCGAGCCCCCACCGACAGTAAGCACTTGCCGAGAAAATGTGGGCCCGATGTCCGACTCGTCCGGATTCCGGTGACCCTCGGTGGGAATTCGGGCGGGCCAGGGCCAGGGTCGACGTGGGGGTATGCTGCATGCTCCCTCTGGGGGTGTAGCTCAGTTGGCGAGAGCGCTACGTTCGCAACGTAGAGGCCGGCGGTTCGAATCCGCTCACCTCCACCGCATCCCGGTTCGTCACCGTATCGCAACATGCCCGGTCCGGTTCCATTCGGGCCGACCAGCCGTGACGCTCAGCCCGGTGCGTCGGTGGTGCAGTCCCGCACGAAGCCCCGGAACGTCTCTGGAACACCCTTGGGGAGGTCCTCCTCGGCGTTGGCCGAGTAGAGGTCGTTGATCACGCTCTGGTCGAACTCGGCGTAGACCTGGCGGGCCACGCACGTCGACTGGGTGCGGGTCAGGTCGGCCTTCTTCTGCAGCTCCGAGGCGAACTTGGACTGCTCGATGTCGCTGCTCCCGCAGGCGGCAGCGCCGAGGGTCAGCGACGCGGCGGCGACGAGGACGGCGATCGACTTGTTCGGCACAGCACCACCCTAGGACGACCCGGCGCGAGCGCCGGAGGCGATCGCCATGAAACGGTACGGTTCCGGCATGCGCATCGTGGTCGACTTCGATCTGTGTGAGAGCAACGCCGTCTGCATGGACATCGCCCCTGAGATCTTCGAGGTCCGCGACGACGACTTCCTCTACATCCTCGACGAGACCCCATCGGAGGACCTTCGGCCCAAGGCCGTCGAGGCGGTGCGGCGCTGCCCCAAGCAGGCCATCGCCATCGCCGAGGACTGACCGGCCCGAGCGGTCCGACCCATGCGCTCGGTGGTGGTCGTGGGCGCCAGCCTGGCCGGCCTGCGGGCGGCCGAGGCCCTGCGCCACGAAGGCTTCGAAGGCGCGCTGACGGTGGTGGGCGACGAGCCGCACCGGCCCTATGACCGCCCGCCGCTGTCGAAGCGGGTGCTGGCGGGGGAGTGGGGACCCGAGCGCACCACGCTGGACACCTTCGGCGGGAAGGAGCTCGACGTCGAATGGCGGCTCGGAGTGGGCGCGGCGTCGCTCGACCTGGGGTCGCGCACCGTGGCCCTCGAGGACGGCGCCGCCCTCGCCTTCGACGGCCTGGTGATCGCCACCGGTGCCGCTCCCCGCCGGCTCCCGGGCACCGAGGACCGCGCCGGGGTCCACGTGCTGCGCACCCTGGACGACTGCCTGGCCCTGCGGGCCGACCTCGACGCCGGCCCCCGCCGGGTGGTGGTCGTCGGCGCCGGCTTCATCGGCGCGGAGGTGGCGGCGACCTGCCGGGGCCGGGGCCTTGACGTGACGCTGCTGGAGGCCCTGCCCGTGCCCCTGGGCAGGGTGCTCGGCGATGACATCGGCTCGGTGTACGCCGCCGTGCACCGGGACCACGGCGTGGACGTGCGCACCGGGGTGGGCGTGGCCGGCTTCGACGGTGGCGACCGGGTCGAGCGGGTGCGCCTGGCCGACGGGACGACGGTGGGAGCCGACGTGGTGGTCGTCGGCGTGGGCGTCGTTCCCGCCACCGGGTGGTTGGTGGGGTCGGGGCTGACCCTCGACGACGGTGTGGTGTGCGACGAGACCTGCCTCGCCGCCCCCGGGGTGGTCGCCGCCGGCGACGTCGCCCGCTGGCCCAACCGGCGCTTCGGGCAGATGATGCGGGTGGAGCACTGGGACAACGCCATCGACCAGGGTGCTCACGCCGCCCGCCGCCTGCTCGACGGCGACGGGCCGGGCACGCCCTACGAACCGGTGCCGTGGTTCTGGTCGGACCAGTACGACCGCAAGCTCACCATGGTGGGCCGGCCCGGTCCGGGCGACGAGATGGTGGTGGTCGACGGGTCGCTGGCCGAGCGCCGCTTCGTCGCCCTCTACGGTCGGGCCGGCCAGGTCGTCGGCGCCCTGGGTATGAACCGGCCCGCGCCGGTCATGCGCTACCGGGCCCGCATTGCCGACGGGCTGGCGTGGGACGACGCCCTGGCCGAGCTCGACAAGGAGATCCCATGACCGAGACGACCGAGACCGATCCGATCCGCCGGGTCCTGACCACCACCCGCACCTGGGCCGTGGTGGGCTGCTCGCCGGACCCGGGCCGCGACAGCCACCGCGTGAGCGCCTTCCTCCAGCGCCGGGGCTTCCGGGTCGTGCCGCTGAACCCGGCGGCCGACGAGATCCTCGGCGAGCGGTGCTGGCCGGACCTCGCCTCGGTGCCCGCCGACGTGGAGATCGACGTGGTCGACATCTTCCGGCGGTCGGACCAGGCCGGCGTCCACGTGGACGAGGCCATCGCCCGGGGGGCGGGCGCAGTCTGGATGCAGCTCGGCGTGATCGACCGAGCCGCTGCCGATCGAGCCCGTGCCGCCGGCCTCGACGTGGTGATGGACCGATGCCCGATGATCGAGATGCCCCGCCTGTGACCGGCGTGGACGTAGAGGGCGTCGAGGTGGTGGACGAGCGCGGGCAGGTGCTCGACGTGGTGAGCCGGGCCGAGATGCGCCGCCGGCGCCTCCGCCACCGCACCGTCTTCGTGGCCGTCGTCGACCCCGGCGGAGCGAACCTGTTGGTCCACCGCCGGGCCGACTGGAAGGACGTGTGGCCCTCACGCTGGGACATCGCCTTCGGCGGTGTCGTCGGTGTCGGCGAGAGCAGCGAGGACGCGGCGAGGCGGGAGCTGGCCGAGGAGGCCGGGATCACCGAGCCGGTGACGTGGCTGGGGGCCGGCCGCTACGACGACGCGGAGGTGGCCGAGGTGGCCGACGTGTACGTGGCCAGGACCGGCGGACCGTTCACCTTTGCCGACGGTGAGGTGGTCGCCACCGCGTGGGTGGCGGTGGGCGAAGCACCGCGCTGGTCGGACGACCACGACGTCTGCCCCGACAGCGTCGCCCTCGTCCTGCCGTTGCTCCCCGCACCTCCGGGCCGATGAGGCGGGCGCCGCTGGTCCTCGTCGCCGTCACCGCCGTCCTGGTGGGCGGTTGCGGCGGTCAGGCACAGCTCGACATGGTGCGGGCCCGGACGGCCATCACCGCGTCGCTGAACAAGGAGTACGACCTGGCCGTGACCGGGCTGCGGTGCCCCGAGGACGTGGAGGCGCGGGCGGGCCGGTCGTTCCGCTGCCGGTTGTCCATCGGGGGCCGCCCGCTGGTGGTGCGGGTCGTTCAACGGGGTGACGAGGGCGACCTACGGGTCGAGCCCGCCGCCGCCGTGCTGCGCATGGACCGGGTGCGCAAGGACCTGGCCGCCACCGTCGCCGAGCAGCTCGGCAAGGGAAGGCTCCGGGTGGACTGCGGACCCGACCAGGTGAAGGTCGTCGATCCCGGCGGCGACTTCGACTGCAAGGTGTCCGACGGCGCCAGCACGAAGACCGTGACCGTGCGGGTGCGCGACGTCAGTGGAAGCCTCACCTACACGGTCCGCTGACCCACGATCTGCGGACCGGGCCAATCCAGGGAGAAGCAGCGCTCGTCGAGCCGCCCCGGTGAGAGCCGGCCCCACTGGTGGGCCACGCCCCGGCGGGTGAGCTCGGTCCACCGCAGGCAGTCCGGGTCGGCCACCCTCCGCACCACCTGGCGGATGCCACCCTCGTGGACGGCGTAGCCGGCCCACACCCCCGGGTAGTCCTTGGTGGAGCCCACCGAGGTCACGGTGATCGGGCCGTGCCGGCGCCGGCGGTGGCGGTGCGTGTGACCCGAGGTGACGAGGGCGGCCGGCTGGGCCTCGGCCAGGGCGTCGAGGAAGCGGTCGGCCTCGGCGCGGGGGACGCCCGGTGGCCACAGCGGCAGCTCGGGGTGGAGCTCGAGCTGGTGGTGGAGCACGACGAGGGCCGACGGCGCGCCGGCGGCCAGAGTCACCACCTCCTCGGTTCGGTGCGAGAGCCGGCCGCGGCTCCGGCCGGCGATGGTGGTGTCGGCCATGACCACCCGGACGCCGGGCAGGTCCACCGCGTCGGTCCCCCGCACCACCCGCAGGCCCAGCTCGGCGCCGGCCATCCACGGCTCGGTGGTCCGGTCGGGCGCCCGGTCGTGGTTGCCGGGGAGCACGACCACGGGCACCGGCACCTCGGCCAGCAGCTCGGCTGCCACCCGCCACTGGTAGGAGCGGCCCCGCTGGGTGACGTCGCCCTTCACCACCACCAGGTCGGCGCCCCAGGCCACCGCCTCGGCCAGGGCGGCCCGGGCGCAACGCACGGACGACGCCTCGACGGCCCGGGGTCGTTCGACCACCGTGCCCCGGGCCCCAAACGACCGGCCGGCGAGGTGGAGGTCCCCCACCGTCGCCACCCGGGTGAGCAACGGGCCCGGTGGCGTCGCCAGCGTGCGCACCGTCAGGGCGCACGAGAGCCCGCCGGCGGTCACCGTCACCGGGTGCTGCCGTGCCGGGGCCAGGTCCTCCAGCACCAGCGCGCCGGGGCCACCGTCGGCGTCGACCTCCACCGCGCGTCCCGTCACCCGCGCCGAGACCGGCCCGGCCGGGAGCGCCCGCCACGTCAGCTGGGCGGTGGTGTCCTCGACCGCGAAGACGCCCAGCGCCTCGATAGGCCGCGCAGCCTGCCGGACCGGCACAGCCCGTTACGGCAGGGCGTCGGCCAGGGCCGCGCCCTCCCGCTGGGCGAGGGCCACGTTCACCTTCATGCGCTCGATGTGCTGGGCCACGGTCTTGGCACCCTGGGGCACCGGGTGCTCGGCGAGAAAGGCCTCCACACCGGCGGCGACAGTCGGGTCGGTGAGCGTGCGCACCCCGTCGAGCAGCCGGGGGATGCTGTTGCTCGGGAAGCGCCCGGTCACCGTGTCCCAGTTCCGGTGCACGAAGGCCCACGCCCGGGGGCCGTGCTCCCGGCTGGCGATGGCCCGCCGCAACAGGTACGGCGCGTCCTGGGTCCGGACGTCGTCGGTGAGGGTCAACGCCAGGAAGCGGTCGACTAGGTCGGCGTCGGGCAGGTCGGCGAGCGCGCCGAGGTACCGCAACGTCTCCTGAGGGGTGGCCGCCCGCTTCGACCGGTCGAGGAAGTCGTCGAAGGTGGTGGCATCGCCGGCCGAGGCGACCACCCGCAGCGCGCCGTCGAAGAGGTCGGGGTCGACCGAACCCGGGTCGGCCGCGCCCTGGCGGTGCAGCTCCCGGGCCCGCTCCCGGATGGACTCGTCCGCCCCGAGCTCACCCAGGGCCGCGAACAGGTTGCCTCGCAGGGCGGCGGTGCGGTCGGGCTCGCCCGGGGCCGGTTCGCCGAGGCGGTGGAGGGCCGGCGCGACCAGGGCCCGCACGAAGGCGGCGAACCGGGGCCGGTCGTCGTCGGCCACGATGCGGTCGAGGGCGGCCAGGCTCCCGGTGATGCGCTGCCAGACCGACAGGTCGGCCTCCTCGGCGGCCGCCGCCCGCAGCAGCTCGAGGTAGGTGTCGACGCGGGTGGCGCCGGCCAGCACCGATGCCCACGCGTCGTCCACGAGGCCGTAGCGCTCGAGGGGGGTGAGCTCGAGGGTGGCGCGGCCGGTCAGGGCGGTGAGCGCGGCGGGGGAGTAGCGGACGCGGAAGAAGCCGCTGCCGCCGCTGTTCACCACCACCCACTCGGCCGGGGCGTCGAGCTCGACGGAAGTGCTGTCGCCTTCCAGCAGCACCTTGGTCAGCGCCGCCGCCGAGGTCTCCCCGCCGCCGTCGGCCGCGCTCCCGGCGGCGCCGGCCCGCACGAGCACGGGCACCGACCAGCGGCGGGCGTCGCCGGCCGCGCCGCCGTCGGCGCCGGCGTAGCGCTGGGGCTCCTGGGTGAGGCGCACGGTGGCGCCGCCGTCGGTCAGCTCGACGCCGACCACCGGGTGGCCGCCCTGGAAGATCCAGCTGTCCATGATCCGACGCACCGGCTCGCCGGAGGCAGTCTCGATGGCGTCCCACAGGTCGGTCGTCTCGGTGTTGGAGTACTGGTGGTCGACCATGTACTTGCGGATCCCGTCCCGGAACCGGTCCTCGCCGAGGTACTGCTCGAGCATGCGGACGACGGCCGCGCCCTTCTCGTAGGTCAGGACGTCGAACATCCCCTCCGCGTCCTCGGGCGAGGTGACGTCGAACTCGATGGGACGGGTGGTGGCCAGCGCGTCGGTGTCGAAGGCGGCGGTGCGGGTGATCCCGAAGTCGGTCCAGCGGTCCCACTCGGGGCGGAAGGCGTCGGTGCAGCGCATCTCCATGAACGTGGCAAAGGCCTCGTTGAGCCAGATGCCGTTCCACCACCGCATGGTGACCAGGTCGCCGAACCACATGTGGGCGATCTCGTGGTGGATCACGTCGGCCACCCGCTGCAGCTCGGCCCGGGTGGAGCGCTCGGGGTCGATGAGCAGCAGGGTTTCGCGGAAGGTGACGCAGCCCAGGTTCTCCATGGCCCCGAAGGCGAAGTCGGGGATGGCCACCAGGTCGAGCTTGCCGCCGGGGTAGCCCAGCCCGAAGTACTCCGAGAAGGTGCGCAGGGCGAACGCGCCGGACTCGAGGGCGAACCCGGTGAGGTGACCCTTCCCGGGGAGGTGGACCACGCGCAGGGGCGTGCCGTCGACGTCGACGGGCTCGGTGACCTCGAGCGGGCCGACCACGAAGGCCACCAGGTAGGTGGACATGGCCATGGTGTCGGCGAAGCGCACCGAACGGCGACCGTCGGCGGTCGGCTCGTCGGCGACGCACTCGGCGTTGGAGACGGCGGTGAGGCCCTCGGCCACGACCAGGGTGACGGCGAAGGTGGCCTTGAAGTCGGGCTCGTCCCAGCAGGGGAAGGCGCGGCGGGCGTCGGTGGCCTCGAACTGGGTGGTGGCGATGACGTGCTCTGTGCCGTCGTCGTCGCGGAAGGTGGAGCGGTAGAAGCCGTGCAGCTTGTCGTTCAGCGTTCCCCGGAACACGACGTGCACGGTGGCCGCCCCCGGCCCCACCGGTCGGGCCAGGCTCAGGGTGGCCCGCTCGGTCGAGTCGTCGAGCGTGACGGTCGCATCCACCCGCGCGCCGTCGGCACCTTCCACCACCCACGCCTGGTCGAGGTCGAGCTCGATGGCGTTGAGCACGACCTCGTCGACCGCCTCGGTGATCTCCACCGTGGTCGCCACCGTGCCCCCGAAGGTGGCGGCGCCGAGGTCCGGTTCGAGGGTGAGCTCGTAACGGGAGGGGACGACCGTGCGGGGCAGGCGGTACGGGTTGTCGGGCACGGACGGACGCTATCGGCCGGTGCCCCCCGGTAGGGTCGTCGGCTGTGCCCGGACTCACCCAGTTCGACGTGGTCGGCATCGGCAACGCCCTCGTCGACGTGCTCAGCCACGAGGGCGACGACTTCCTCGACCGGCTCTCGCTGGTGAAGGGCTCGATGACCCTCGTGGAAGCCGAGCGGGCCGGCGAGCTGTACGACGCCATGTCGCAACGCACCGAGATGTCCGGTGGGTCGGCAGCCAACACCCTGGCCGGGGTGGCGTCCTTCGGCGGCCGGGCCGGATACGTCGGGCGGGTCCACGACGACGCCCTCGGTACCGTCTTCGCCCACGATCTCAGCTCGCTCGGCGTCCACTTCGAATCGCCCCGCGCCACCGACGGTCCACCAACTGGGCGGTGCCTCATCGTGGTCGCCCCCGACGCCCAGCGCACCATGAACACCTACCTCGGCGCCTCCTCGCTGCTCGGCCCGGAGCACGTCGACCTCGACCTGGTGGCGTCGGCCACGGTCACCTACCTCGAGGGCTACCTGTTCGACCGGCCCGAGGCCAAGGCCGCCTATCGCCTGGCCACCGAGACCGCCCACGGGGCCGGCCGCAAGGTGGCCCTGAGCCTGTCCGACGGCTTCTGCGTGGACCGCCACCGCGAGGACTTCGCCACGCTCGTGGCCGGCGGCGTCGACATCCTCTTCGCCAACACCGATGAGATCACCTCGCTCTACCAGGTCGAGGACTTCGACGAGGCCGCCGACCTGGTGCGGGGGCACTGTGAGATCGCCTGCCTGACACGTGGGGCGAAGGGGTCGGTCATCCTCGCCGGCGAGGAGCGTTGGGAGGTGGCGGCCCACCCCGTCGACCGGGTGGTCGACACCACCGGTGCCGGCGACCTCTACGCCGCCGGCTTCCTGTACGGCTACACGTCGGGCCTCCCCCTCGAGCGGTGCGGTCGGCTGGGGTCCATCGCCGCCTCGGCGGTGATCGGCCACACCGGCGCCCGCCCGGGCCTGTCCCTCGGCCAGCTCCTCCACGCCCTGGAGACATGAGCGAGCCCTTCGCCGAGGCGGCCCGCTCGGCGGAACGGCTGCGCGATCGCACCGGCGCCGACCACCACGACGTGGCCGTGGTGCTGGGCAGCGGGTGGCGGCCGGCAGCGGAGCGGATGGGCGAGGTGGTGGCCGAGGTTGCCCTCGCCGACCTCGGTGGTTTCCCGGCGGCCACCGTCCCGGGCCACGGGTCCGCGGTGCGCTCGATCGCCGCCGGCGGGCGCCGCGTCCTGGCCTTCCTGGGCCGCACGCACCTGTACGAGGGCCACGAGCCGGCCACGGTCGTGCACGGGGTGCGCACCGCGGTGCTGGCCGGATGCCGCACCGTGGTGCTGACCAACGCCGCCGGGGGAGTGCGCCCCGGCCTCACGGTGGGCCAGGCCGTCCTGATCGCCGACCACCTCAACCTCACCGGCCGGTCGCCGTTGACCGGACCCAACCGCGACGACCTCGGGCCCCGGTTCGTCGACCTCACCGAGGCGTGGAGCCCCCGGCTGCGGGCGCTGGCCCGTTCGGTCGACCCGACCCTGGAGGAAGCGGTCTACGCCTGCTTCGCCGGTCCCCAGTACGAGACACCGGCCGAGGTGCGCATGGCCCGGGCCCTGGGGGCCGATGTGGTGGGCATGTCGACGGTGCTGGAGTGCATCGCCGCCCGCCACCTCGGCGCCGAGGTCCTCGGGCTCTCGCTCGTCACGAACGTGGCGGCGGGCCTCACCGGCGTCGTGCTCGACCACGCCGAGGTCCTGGCCGCGGGGATGGCGGCCGCCGATCGCATGGGCGGCCTCATCGCCCAGGTGGTCGACCACCTGTGACCGTCCACCTGGCCGCGGCGGGCCTGCGGGCGGCGGCCGAGGCGTGGCTGGCCGAGGATCCCGACCCCGACACCCGGGCCGAGCTGACCGCCGTGCTGGCCGAGGGCGACGACGCCGGCCTGCGGGCCCGGTTCGGCGCCCGCCTGCAGTTCGGCACCGCCGGTCTCCGAGGACCGCTCGGCGCCGGCCCGAACCGCATGAACCGGGCATTGGTGCGACGCGCCGCCGCTGGCCTGGGGGCCTGGCTTTCGGCCGGCGTCTCCGACCGGCTCGGCGGCGTGGCCGTCGGTTTCGACGCCCGCCACCGATCGGCGGCGTTCGCCGAGGACACCGCCGCCGTGCTGGCGGCGGCCGGGATCGACGTCCACCTGCTCCCCGAGCCTCTGCCCACACCGGTCCTGGCCTTCGCCGTGCGCCACCTCGGCGCCGCCGCCGGGGTGATGGTCACCGCCAGCCACAACCCCGCCGCCGACAACGGCTACAAGGTCTACGACCACACCGGGGGCCAGATCGTCCCGCCCGCCGACGCCGAGATCTCGGCCGCGATCGACGCCGTCGGGCCCCTCGCCGGCGTGGCGCTGGCCGACCGGCACGATCCCCGTATCCACCGGCTGGGGCGGGACCTGGTCGAGGCCTACCTCGCCGCCGTCACCGCCATGTTGCCGGGCCGACCGGCCGGCGGGGTCGACCTCGAGATCGCCTACACCGCGCTGCACGGCGTGGGCGGAGCGGTGGTGACCACGCTGCTCCAGCGGGCCGGCTTCCCGGCGGTCCACGCCGTGGCGCAACAGCAGTCACCGGACCCCGACTTCCCGACCGTCGCCTTCCCGAACCCCGAAGAGCCCGGCGCCCTCGACCTCGCGCTGGCTGAGGCTCGGCGGGTGAGGGCAGACGTTGTCCTCGCCAACGACCCCGACGCCGACCGCCTGGCCGTGGCCGTGCCCGATCCCGGCGCCGAAGGCGGGTGGCGGGCCCTGCGGGGCGACGAGGTGGGGGCGCTGCTGGCCGACGCCGTGCTCGACGACCTGGCCGTGGTGCCACCGGCTGCGCCCGACCGACCCCCGGTGCTGGCCACGAGCATCGTGTCGTCCCGGCTCCTGTCGGC
>JAABUR0100006908.1_pt1 | contig 13659 bp, 14 predicted proteins | sample 5560091 | NCBI WGS metagenome assembly JAABUR01 (sample SAMN10711879, study PRJNA513375) | rock metagenome | isolation source: Antarctica rocks | place: Antarctica: Victoria Land, University Valley sud
CACAACCTCGAACTGGCAGCTGGAGAGATAGCCGAGTTCGACACCCACACCCCGCACGCGTTCACCAACCCCACGAACACCACCACCGAGGTACTCATGCTCATCGGCCCCCAAGGCCAACGCGCACGTACGCGCCCGACCCGCTCGAACCGGAACCGGCGCGACACCCGCCTGAGCTCCACCGGCCAGACCCTTGACCTCCGAGTCGGTCGACGATGCGCTTCCGCAGGCGACGACCCAGCGTGCTCTCGCTACGCGACACACCGGACCGGCCAGGCCCCGACATCGTGCTCAACGCCCAGCACCCGTCCCGGTAGCCCTTCGGCTATCGGACGGTTCCGTCGTTCGGCCGGCGGGACACCGCGAAAGCTTCACACTCGGCTCGGCGACCTCGGATTCACGAGTGTCCTAGCGTGCGGTGTTTGTCAGAACCTTTCAGCGGCAGCACCGACCGATATGTGCTAGCAGACACGCGCCACTATTGAGCGGTCGGGTGCCGTGAACCCGGTCGGGTGTATCTGTTCGAGCGCAGCGGCCACGATTAGCGCGGTCGGCTCGTCGTAGGCGGGTCCCACGACCTGCATACCCGTAGGGACCCGATTGGCGGCCCGACCGGACGGCACGGCTACAACGGGATGCGCGCTCGCGATGTTGAAGATCGGGGTGAGTGAGGCGTCGGAGAAGTGTTCGAGTGCCACTCCGTTGACGGTGAGGTCGCGCTCGACGTAGTCCTCGCCGGCCGCGAAGCCGGTAGAGCCCACGGTGGGCAGCAGGAAGGCGTCGTAGCGTTCGAAGATCGAGGTGATGCTATGCCGGAGTTCCTCTGCGATCCGGCGACCGTCACCGCCGTGGCGGTCGTCGTGGACTCCCTTGTGGGCGAAGTCCAGCGCGTAGGGGGTGATGACTCCCGGGCGGGCGGCGTCGAGGGCGAGCAGGTCGCGCGCGAGACCGTCGCCGAAGTGCGCCCACAGCGCTTGCTTGACGTCCTCGAGCCGCCAGTCGACCTCGATCTCGTCCACCACCGCACCGGTCGCGCGTAGTCCCAGCGCGGCTGTGGCGGTCAAAGCCTGAATCTCGGCGTCGACCGGCAAGTCGCCGGGCGCGGCGCTGAATCCGATCCGCAGTCGGCCCACATCGTTACCGCGCGGTTTGGGTGTGGGCAACCTGACGGAGTCCCGGTCACGCGGGTCGGGGCCGGCCATCGTGCGCAGCAGGAGAGCGGCGTCGGCAACGGTGCGTGCCATCGGACCGTGGTGGAAGAAGGCGTCGCGCCCGGCGAACTGGGCGATCGGTATCCGACCGTGGGGTGGCTTGATCGCGATGGTGCCGGTGAGGGACGCGGGTGCGCGCAGCGATCCGCCGATGTCCGAGCCGGTCGCCAGCGTCGTCGTGCCGGACGCGAGGCTCGCCGCCGAGCCGCCAGAGGAGCCGCCGACTGAGATGTCGAGGTTCCACGGGTTGCGGGTGATGCCCCAGCGGCGCGTGTGGGACATCGGCATGCAGCAGAATTCCGATGTTGTCGTTCGGGCGTGCACGATCCCGCCGTGTGCCTGGATGCGGGCGAGACCGATCGCGGTTTCGGTGGCCATCACCGGCTCGCGTAGCAGGGTGCCGTCGGTGAGCAGGTGCCCGCGCATCGGCTGCTCCTCCTTGGCTGCGACCGGCAGTCCCTCCAGCGGCCGGGCGTCTCCGCGGTGGTACCGACGTTCGGCCGTCGCGGCCGCGACGAGCGCCTGGTCCGTCAGCTGCTCTGCGAAGGCGTTGACGACGGGTTCAACGGCACGCGTCCGTTCGAGCGTTGCGGTCATGAGTTCGACCGGCGAGAGTTCGCCGGTGCGGAACAGTTCGAGCGCGTCGGTGGCGGAGAGGTAGGCCAGGTCCGTCATGACTCACCGTTGCGCGGCGGGGCGACCAGTCGGTCGAGCAGGGTGAACAGGCGACGGTGCGAGGCGTCCCACGGCACGCTTCGCAAAGTCTCGGGACGGACGAACGGCAGGTCGTCGATGTCGGCCAGGTGAGCGGACGAGTGCCGGATCAGTCCGTCGACCAGGTCGTCGGTCAGTTCTAGATGCAGTTGCAGGCCGAGGACCCGCGGTGCGTAGGCGATGATCTGGCGGGGGCAGCCGGCGCTGGTGGCAAGGATGTCGGCGTCACGGGTGAGGCCGGGCATCTCTGAGTGCCAGTGCCCGGCGTCGAAGCCTGCATCGAGGCCTGTGAGCAGCGGGTGCCGTCGGCCCTTCTCGGTCAGCTGCACCGGGAAGACGCCGATTTCCGGTTGCGGGCTGGGTTCGGGTGGTGCGCCGAGCGCGGCGCCGATCAGCTGGGCGCCGAGGCAGATACCGAGGACGGCGATGTCCGCGGCCAGGCAGTCCAGGATGACTCTTTGTTCGGCTGCGGCGTCGAAGTGTGAACTTTCGTGCACGGTGGTGTGGACGGACTGTGGTCCGCCCATCACCACGAGTAGGTCGATGCCGGCGGCGCTCGGGAGCCGGTCGCCGGCGTGCAGCCTGGACATGACAACGCGGTGTCCGCGCTCGGTGGCCCAGGCCAGGACCGCCCCCGCTCCCTCGAACGGCTCGTGCTCAACGACGTGGACGCGCATGCGACGCCTTTTCAGGGCCGGGCTGACCGTCGAGGTCGTACACCGCGAGCGCAAGGGCGAGCATCGAGTAGTAGCCGACGAGCCACACGAGCTCGGCCAACACCTGCGGTCCGAGGGCGGCACGGGTCGCGGTGAACGTGGCGTCGTCGAGGGTGCCGTGATCCAGCATCGCCGCCACCGCGGTCAACGCGTGAGTGGTCGTGGTCGGCAGTCCGTCAGGGACGTGGCCGTGGTGTAGCCGGGCGAGCTGGTCGTCGTCGAGTCCGGCCCGGTGGCCCGGCGTGACGTGCGCGTCCCATTCGAAGTGACTGTGCCGCCGCGCTGCAATCAACAGCACTGCGGCTTCACGGGTCAGCGGATCCAGCTGTGCGGCGTAGCGGAGCGCCGCCCCGACCTGTTGGACGGCGGCGCCGACGTCGGGGGAGACGAGCATGACCGCGAACGGCCCGCGCAGGGCGCCGTCGTCGTCGGTCAACGGCACGTCGCCTGCCCGGCCACGCGGGCCGTCGATCAGCGCGTCGTACAACTGCGCTTGGCCTGCATCCAGCTCGGTGCGGGACAGAGGTGGCAGGCGCGTCATCGGGGCGGTCCCTCGCGGTCGGGGGTGCCGTAGACGTGGAATTGCGTCGGCAGGGCCGCGCCCCAGCTGGGCTTCGCGGCCCACTGTTCACGGGTCCAGACGTAGGGGACGGAGTCCGGGGCGAGGACGAGGTAGCCGCCGTGCGCGATTTCGACCCGATTGCCCCCCGGTTCACGCGTGTACAGGTAGAAGCCCTGGATGGCGGTGTGCCGCGACGGACCGGCCTCGATCGTGATGCGGGCGTCCACCATCAGCTCGGCCGCGCGCAGCACCTCCTCCCGGTTGTCCACCAGGTAGGCGAGGTGATGCAGGCGGCCGGAGGCCTCGGTGCGTTCCTGCGTGTAGATCAGCTCGTGGCCCTGGATGGAGCTGCTCTGCCAAGCCGCCGCCTCGATCGGCGGATCGGTGCCCTCGAGCCGCACGATCTCGAAGGTGCGTAGCCCGAACCCGGTTTCCCAAAAGGTGCGGCAGACCCGCACGTCGCGGGCCAGGAGGTTGACGTGGTCCAGTCGGCGCACGTTCACGCCACGCCCCAGGTAGCTGGAGACGTTGGTGGGCAAGGCAGGTCGCCGCTCCCGTGGCGCCTCGTATCGCTCCGTGTCGTAGTAGAGCCGGAAGCGATGGCCGTCGGGGTCGGCGAACTCGTAGGACTCGCCCATGCCTGCCTGCGCAGGTTGCCACGACCCGGCCACCCCGTTGTCCCGCAGCCAGGCCACGCGTCGCGCCAGCGCCGATGGAGTGACGGTGCGCCAGGATACCCACGCCGGGCCGGCCTCGTCGTCGGCGATCAGCTTGAGCGACCAGCTCTCGTAGTCACCGTAGGCGCGCAAGTACCAGCAGCCCTCGCCCTCAGCCACGAGGTCCATCCCCAGCAGGTCGACGAAGTAGTGCAGCGACTCGGTCGGGTCGGGCGTGCGGAGCGCGTGCCTGCCGAGGTGGGCGAGGTCCCGGATCGGATCGGGCACGTCGACGGAACGCTCTTTGGTCATTGGTCTGCCGTCCCAGGCAGGGGGGCCAGCGCATCGTCACGAAATACCGGAGTGATGCGGCGCTCGGCGATGCGCCACGTGCCGTTGTCGTCCCGGGCGTAGCGGTCGGTGAAATCGGCGACCATATACAGCGGGACGCCAAGCACGGCGTCGCTGTTGCGGGCGAAGGTGTGCCAGCTGCCGAGGCCGAGGACGGTGCCGTCGGCCTGGCCGTTCAGCAGCAGGTTGCCCAGCCCGTGCCGGGTGGTGCGCCCGGACGGGCGTTGCCGGAACGAGGCGAGTACGGCGTCGCGCCCGTGTAGTTCGCGGTCGACGCTGATGTAGCGGACGTCGGGCGTGAGGATCTCGGCGAGCGCGGCCCAGTCGTGTCGGTCCACCGCCCAGGCGAAGCGGGCGTTCAGGTCGCTCAGTGCGGCGCAGGTGGTGATGTCGGGGCTCATCGCTGCGCAGCCAGTTGCTCGACGGTGTTGGTCAGGGTGCCGATGCCGGCGATGGAGATCTCGACCCGCGCGCCGGAGTGGTTCAGGTCGGCGTTCTGCACGGCCTGCCCGCTGGGTGCAGGCGCCAGCGCGGTGCCCATGCCGATGACGTCGCCGGGCTCGAGGGTGAGGTAGTGCGAGGCGAAGGAGATCACCTCGGCCACCGAGAAGCGCAGGTGGGCGGTCGTGTCGTCGGTGACGATCTCGCCATCCACGGCACAGGTGACGCGTAGTGCGTGTGGATCCGGGATGTCGTCGCGGGTGACGACCCACGGGCCCAGCGGCGCGAAGGTGTCGGCGCCTTTATACCGCGCGGAGTAGCTGACCCAGCTCTCGACGTGCCGCACGCCGTGTGCCGTCCCGGGTTGCGGGTGCACGGCGCGGTAGTGGAAGGTGTCGGCCGCGCGCAGGTCCGGCGCGGTGATGTCGTTAAGGATCGAGTAGCCGAAGACGTATTGCATTGCGTGATCGGCGCGGACGTCTGCGGCGCGGCGTCCGATGATGACCGCGAGCTCGGGCTCCGGGTGGACCCGTCCGTCGTCGGGGCGCAGCCGGATGGCGTGCCCGTGACCGACCAGCGCCGAGGAGGGCTTAATGAACATCGCCGGGGTGCTCGGCCCGGACATGATCCGATCGGGGTTGGAGCTGTGGTTCAGCGCGACGCACAGCACCTTGCCGGGGCGCAGGACGGGCGGCAGCCAGCCCAGGTCGGCGGCGGCGTACCGGTCGCCCGCGGCCAGCGCGTTCCGCACGAGTTCCTCCCGCTGCTCGTCCAGTAAGCCCAGCAGCGATCCGACATCGACTATTTCGCTAGGCAGCGCCGCCATCTCGTTGTCCCCGGCGTCGACGACGACCCGGGTGCCAGCGGCGTGGCGCACCGTGGCGAGCCTCATGCCGGGCGTCGCGGTGGGGTTGGCACCGACTCACCGTCGCCGACCAGGATCGGGGTGATGCCCTTGGCCCGGGCTGCGGCAGTGACCCGCGCTGCGATGTTGTCCTGCTGGGTGTATAGGGGCGGGTTGTTGAACAGCTCGTAGTGGATCGCGCATACGGCCGAGGCGCCGAGCACCGCGGCAGCTTCCACCGCCTGCTCGGGTGTCAGCGTCACCGGGACGTCGGCCTCGTAGCCCTCGAACTTGGCGATGACACCGTTGACCGGGACGAAGGCGATGTCGACCGCTCCGTACTCGCGAGCGATCTGCCACCAGTTGCCGTGCCACATGGTGTCGCCGCAGTGGATGACCCGGGTGCCGCCGCCCTCGATGATCCAGGCGACCTGGTCGGAGTCGGTGCCGCGCCAGTCCAGCGAGACGACCGGTGTGACCGCCAGCTTCCCGATCTGCCGGACCTCCCCGATGTTTTGGGAGATTGGGTCGAGACCGTCGGCGCGCACCTCGTCGGCGACGACCGTGTGGCAGCCGAGCGTGCGCGGTCCGGGAAGCGTCGTCAGCAGCGCCCGGTCGTAATGGTCCGGATGCAAGTGCGTGACGAGCACGTGGGTGTTCTCGTCGAGCTCGACGGGCGGCAACGGGCGCTTGGGTTCACCCAGCACCGGAGCCAACGGGGCGACGGTCTCGAGCGGGTCAATGAGCACGCGGGCGGTGCCGAGACGGATCTCCACGCCGGCCCAGCCGAGTCGGCGCAGGGTCATCGTGTCGGTGATGGTGGCGGTCATGGTGGGGTCCTTGTCGGCTCAGGTGTCGGCTCGGTTGATGGCGACCGCGGGCCGTACCGCCGCGGCGAAGGCAGTGGGGGGACGTCCGGCCAGGTGCTCAACGGTGTCGGTGACACGGGAGAGGTAGCCGCCGCGAATAGCGGCACCGAACGAGGTGACCAGGTCGACGGCGTGCTCGGGCAGACCCGACGCGCGCAGGCCGTCGGCGAATTCCGCGTCGTCGACCTGGATCACCTCGACCTCCCGCTGCCCGAGCTCGCTGGCGAGAGCGGCAACACCAGCTGCGGTAACGCCGGCCGGGCCGGTCACGTCCAATGCCCGGTCCTGCTGGTCGTCCTGGAACATGGCGCCGGCGGCGGCCGCCGCACAGTCCGCCCGGGTGACGAACGCCGCGGCGCCCGGACCGTAGTTGGTGAGCAGGCGGCCGGTAGCAGCAGCGTGTTCTACGGCGCCGACCTGCAGGTGTGCGTAAAGATTGTTGCGGAGCACGGTCCAGCCCATGCCACTGTCACGCAGGATCTGTTCGGTGCCCGCGTGGTCCGCGACGACAGTGGCCGGATTCCCGTCGACTGGCTCGGGCACCGAGGTGTAGACGATGCGCTTCACACCTGCGGCCGTCGCCGCCTGCACCGCTGCACGGTGCCCCGCCAGCCGTGATCCCACCTGGTCGGTCGACACCAGCAGCAGGCGGGAGACTCCCGCAAATGCAGCAGGCAGCGTCCCAGGGTCGTCGAAGTCGGCCCGCCGCACCTGGACGCCACGGGCCGCGAGGTCGCGCAGGTGTTCAGGGCGGCGGGTGGTCAAAACCAGCTCGCGCGGGTCGACCAGCTCGAGCAGGTGCTCGGCGGCTGCCCGTCCCAGCGGGCCCGAGGCGCCGGTAATCCCGTAGGTCATGAGGTCTCCAAAATGTGCACGCAGCGGCTACGATTCCAAATCGTAGCCACCTCGACTACAAAATGACAAGATTGGGTCGTGATGAAAACGACCAACACCCGCTTCGCCGTCGCCGTGCATGTGCTGACCTACCTGGCCGGCGTCACCGACGACCGGACCGTCAGCTCGGGCGAGATGGCCTCGAGCGCGAACGTCAGCCCTGTATACGTGCGCCGCGTCCTCGGCCCACTGCGCGAGGCCGGCCTGGTGCGCTCCCATCGCGGCGTGCATGGCGGTTGGGCGTTGCGTGCGGAGCCGGAGCGCATCACGCTGGCCCAGCTCTGGCTGCTGTTCCAGAGCGACGAGCCGGTCATCGGCGTCCACGGCCCCGACCCCGCCTGTGCGACCGGACGCCGCGTCCAGGCCGGCCTTGTCTCGATAAACAAAAGCATCGAAGAGGCCGTCGGGGCAGTCCTTGGCGAAAGCACGATCTACGACATGGCCGCTGACCATGAGCAGAACCACTTTCGTGACCGCGGAGCTAGTCGAGGGCCCAGCCGTTCACACTTGACGTAGCAGCGCAGGGCATCACAGCCAGCACAGATTTCCGGGAGTCGAAAGTAAGCCGGCGGGTAAATGCACGGAACAGCGGTCGGCGTTCGGTCAGGGATCCATTTCCGGCGCGGGAGTCCACTACCTCGTTCCGCTCGTCGCGCCGCCCATTGCTGTACGCCAGGTCAACAACGAATCGATAGCGATCGGCGGGCATCCATTGACGAGCTAGGCCTTTCGGATGAACTCTGCTGCTGATGCGACACACCCGTCCAAATCTGCAAAGGGGTCATCATGTCTATCAAGGGTCGTCTGGCGGCAGTGCTCGCTCCGTTGGTTCTGCTGGTGTCTTTGCTGGTGGCCAGTGGCACGTCGGCGCAGGCCAGCGTGCCGACCACCTACTGCAACGGCCGTTTCTACACCTTCGTGGTCAAGAACTACACCCGCGGCGCGGCTCATCTGCCCCTGCGCTGCGGCAACAGCCGCTTCGGCTTCCTCCACGTCACCGCCCGCTGGAACGCAGCCTTCGACGCCAACATTGCTTTGACCATCGCCCGAGGAGAATCGGCCAGCGACGTCCAGCAGGACGGCGGTTCCGCGATCTACGCCCTCTTCGACAACAACTGCAACGAACTCTTCCGCGTCATCTACAACGGCGGCGCCTACAACGGCAACGGCGTCCGACCCCAAGGCATCATCACCGCCTACGCACCCGGGCCCATCTCCACCATCGCACCCGACACCGCCCGCGCGCCCGCCTACCGCACCGACTGCCCCATCATCCAGAACATCTGATGACCGATCCCGCCCTGCCCATCTCACTGGCCGAACTGGCCCACCAGCTCAACCAGCCCCTCGCGCCTCGCCGCGACGGACTCGAACTCGCAGTGCACAGCGCTGAGCTGGTCAAGACCGGCGATCAGCGCGGGCTTCTGCTCGAGGTGCGAGCACACACCGCCGCCAACCCGACACCCCAGCGCTGGCGGGTAACGCTCCCCCTCGGTCCGGACGACCCCGCCGACCCTCTGCACGACCTCGACCCACAATCCTTCGTCATCACCTGCCGAGCCAACCTCGAAGAATGGTGGGACATGAAAGCCCACGAACCCCACATCGCCGCCTGGGCCACACTCTCGACATGACCAAGTAACGATGGCGTTTCGAGACGGTGAGCTGGTCGGCTCGCACGGAGGTCGGGTGTGACCGTCAGCGGTAAGTGGCGGCGATGTCGCAGCGCTAACCGGCGTCCCACACCGTGCCGCTGAGAATCGGCTTACGAACGAGACTTGCTGCGTCGCTCTACGGTGGCCCCGTGGCGTTATTGAAGGCGACCGACCGGCTGACGGCTCAACCGCGCCGAGTGCTGGTTGCGGGCACCTCCGGGTCGGGCAAGACGACGCTGGCCCGGCACATTGCAGCAGTCCTCAACGTTCCGTACTTCGAGATCGACGCCTGCTATCACGGCCCGGGCTGGACGGTACGTCCAGGCTTCGCCTCTGACGTCGCCGATTTTGTCGCGCAGCCGGCGTGGGTGACCGAGTGGCAATACGGACAAGTGCGGCGCTGCTAGCCCGGGGCTTTCATGGTGGGGGGCGCGTTGGTCAATTGAAAAGTGCTCCGTGCCAACGATGATCGAGGTTCTTGAGGCCAGATTGTCGTCAAGCAGGGAGCACCTTCAGGGTGGTGCGACACGATGTCGCATGGTGTGAGTGGGCGCGTTAGTGGGGGTCGGCGGTGTTGTCGATGACGTAGTCCCGGGCGTGTGTTCAATGGCCCGTGCCCACCTTGGCGTGCGCTGCTGGTAACGGCGGGGTGCGAAGCCCAGGGGTTGAAGCCCAACGGTTCCCGTGCCATCCGGGGACACAGGCGAGGGCAAGGCCGGACGGGTGAACGTGAGTGAACCGTCGATGACGCCTCGTCAAAGTGAGCTCCGGTTGATGGTCGGTTTCACCGGGGTGCAGGGTCAGCCGCTGTGATCGCGGCAGGCGGCGACCGGAGGCACCTTGCCGGTCGCGTGAACACCGCCGACCCCGGGGCATAGGCGGCACCCTCCCCGGTCGGGTCTCATCCATGTGGAACGTGGCAATCCCGTCGTGGTCCGGGCTTTGTCTGGTAGGCCGACCGTGAGGAACGCCGAAATCCACGGCGGGGACAGGACGGCTCAAGAAGCGAATGCCGGCAGCTGAAAGGCAGCGGGAAACCACGGCGTCACCGGACCTTCGCCGGTGTCGTGGATAACCGGTCGGATACCGGCGTATGCCGGACCCGAAAGGGTGCAGACGTGGGCCGGGTGAGTCTGTGAGGAGAGGGCGTTGGTGACACCGGTACCTGTGGGCAAGTTGGACGCTGTGACCACACGCGGCGCGGCTTCGGCCGCTGCGGGTGTGGTGGTGGCGAACGGACCGCGGGACGGCATCCTTGATTGGGACGCAGTCGATTGGCGGACTGTCGAGGATGACGTACGGCGTTTACGGCGGCGGATCTTCACGGCGTCGCAGGCTGGGGACCTCAAACGGGTCCGCAGCTTGCAGAAGCTGATGTTGCGTAGCCAGGCGAACACGCTGGTGAGCGTGCGTCGGGTCACGCAACGCAACGCTGGCCGCGCGACGGCGGGCATCGACGGTGAGGTCGCGTTGACCTCCCGGGACCGGGCCGGATTGGCGGTCGATGTCGACCGGCGTCCGGCGCTGGGACGAGCCCGACCGCTCAAGCGGGTGTTCATCCCGAAAGCAAACGGCAAACTGCGCCCACTCGGGATTCCGGTGCTGCGTGACCGGGTTGATCAAGCCCGGGTGCTCAACGCGTTGGAACCGGAGTGGGAGGCGCGTTTCGAGCCCCGCAGTTACGGGTTTCGGCCCGGGCGGAGCTGTCAGGACGCGCTCGGAGCGCTCTATCGGACGCTGAACGGCACGCGTGGCAAGCGGCCGTGGGCGCTCGACGCGGATCTGTCGGCGGCCTTCGACGGCATCGACCACGCTCGCCTGCTCGAGCAGCTCGGCCAGTTCCCCGCGCGGGCTCTGATTGCTGAGTGGCTCACCGCAGGCGTGGTCGAGCAGGGTGTGCTGCACCCCACCGAAGCGGGCACCCCGCAAGGCGGGGTCATCAGCCCGTTGCTGTTGAACATCGCGCTGCACGGGATGGAGCAGGCTGCGGAAGTCCGCTACCGCCGGTGTGACACCTTCGGTGTCATCACGGCGCGGGACTCGCCGGTGCTGGTGCGCTATGCCGACGATTTCGTCGTGCTCTGTCACACCCGTGGACAGGCCGTCCAGGTCTGGCACCGACTGGGTGAGTGGCTTGCCCTGAGAGGTCTGAGCTTCAACGAAGACAAGACCCTCGTGGTCCACCTCGATGACGGCTTCGACTTCCTGGGATGCAACATCCGCCGTTACGGCGGGAAGCTACTCATCAAACCCAGCGCGCCTGCGGTCAACAGGATGCGGCAGCGGATCACCACCGAGTTGCGTTCCCTTCGCGGGAACAACGCCGGCGCGGTGATCCGGCGGCTCAACCCGATCATTCGTGGTTGGTCTGCCTACTACCGCAGCGTGGTCGCTAAGGAGGTGTTCGCCACTCTGGATCATCATCTGTGGCAGAGCACCTACCGGTGGGCGTTGCGCGCCCACCCGAACAAATCGAAGCGGTGGGTCACCGCCCGCTACTTCGGTCTGTTCAACCCATCCAGGCAGGATCGGTGGGTGTTCGGTGACCGCGACAGCGGCGCCTACCTGCGCCGGTTCGCCTGGACCAAGATCGTGCGTCACCTCATGGTCATGGGCACCGCGTCCACCGATGACGCAACCCTTGATTGGTACTGGGCGCAACGTCGACGCAGAACGCTCTCGCTGAGCGGTGGTCCCGTCGCGACGCTGCTACTGCAGCAACGCGGACGCTGCCCGGTCTGCGGGGCCCTGCTGCTGCACGCCGATCGTGAGCCACAGACCCCGGCAGAATGGGAACAGTGGAACACGACCATCGCCATGGCGCTGACAAGAAGCGCGATCGTGATGGGCACCCGAGGGACCCACGATCTGACCACCCGCCAGCTGACCCACCCCGGCTGCCGCCCCAAACAGGGCGCGACCGGCAGCGTTATCCCAGCAACGCCTATGGGACTTGCTTGAGCCGGATGCGGTGAAAGTCGCACGTCCGGTTCTGAGGGGGCCCCGGCGCAGTAATGCGTCGGGGCTACCCGACAAGCATATCGGGTTGTATCCGCGGGTCCGAGCTGACGCGCGAGGGGCGTCGGTGGTGTCTCAGGGCGGTGCGGTGGCGCTGGTCGAGACGGTCCGGGCCGCAGGCCTGGACCGCGGTTTGTCGCAGGCCCTGGCCGGGTGGCGTAAGCCGCTGGCGCGGCATGATCCGGGCAAGATTGTCACCGATCTGGTGCTGGCATTGGCGGTGGGCGGGGATTGTCTGGCTGACATCGGGGTGCTGCGTGCCGAGCCGGGTGTGTTCGGGGCGGTGGCCTCGGATCCGACTGTGTCGCGGCTGGTCGACACTCTGGCCGGCGACGCCGACCGGGCACTGAAAGCGATCGACGGGGCCCGGGCCGCTGCGCGGTCCAGGGTGTGGGCCGCCGCTGGCGGGCACGCCCCGAACCACGGCGCGAGCGCGGAGGACCCGGTGGTGATCGATGTCGATGCCACCCTGATCACGGCCCACTCGGACAAGGAGCAGGCCGCGCCGACGTTCAAGCGCGGGTTCGGGTTCCATCCGCTGCTGAGTTTCGCCGACCACGGCCCGGACGGCACCGGCGAGCCGCTTTCCTTCGTGTTGCGCAAAGGAAACGCGGGCTCGAACACCGCCGCCGATCACATTCAGGTGCTCAGGGCGGCGTTCGCGCAGCTGCCGGGCCATAAGCCCGGCAACCGGCCAGGACGAGCAGTGCTGGTCCGCGCCGACGGCGCGGGCGGCACCCATGAGCTGCTGTCCTGGCTGACCTGCCAGCGGGTGCAGTACTCGGTCGGGTTCAGCCTCCCCGACGCGTTCGAAGACAAGATCGCCCTGCTGGACACGGCGGAACAATGGCAGCCGGCCTACGACGGCGACGGCCAGATCCGGGACGGCGCGTTCGTCGCCGAGGCCACCGGCCTGCTGAACCTCACCGGATGGCCGGCCGGGATGCGGGTCATCATCCGCAAGGAACGCCCGCACCCCGGCGCGCAGCTGCGGATCACCGACATCGACGGCAACCGCATCATCGCCTTCGCCACCAACACACCCCGCGGCCAGCTCGCCGACCTGGAACTGCGCCACCGCCGCCGAGCCCGGTGCGAAGACCGGATCAGGATCGCCAAGGACACCGGCCTGGCCAACCTGCCGCTACACGACTTCAACCAGAACCGGATCTGGCTGGCCATCGTCGCCCTGGCCGTCGAGCTCACGGCGTGGCTGCAGATGCTCGCCTTCACCGAGCACCCGGCACGACGCTGGGAACCCAAACGGCTGCGGCTCAGGCTGTTCTCCATCGCCGCCCGGATCGCCGACCACGGCCGAACCCGCCGCCTGCACCTATCCGCCCACGCACCCTGGGCCGCGACACTCATCGCCGGCATTCACCGGCTACGCCTCATCCCAGCACCCGGCTGAACCCAGCACCACCGCACCATCGACCAGGACACCGACCGGACCGTGGAACCGGCGCACCGAGCGACCTCGGCCAAATCCTCGCGCCCCCACGGCACAATCCCACCCACAGAGCCTGCAGCCCCGACATCACCCTCAGGCCGCCACCCCGCGAAAGTTCCGGGCTAGCTGCAATACCGTTCAGTTAGTGGGTTGTGATCTGGTAGATGGGTGGGTGTTGGGGTCGGGGCCAGGTGGCGTGGTGGGCGCGTTTGACGTGCCATTTGGGCATCTTTCTTTTGATGACGCGGGGTTGGGCGCGCAGGCGGCGGGCTGGGTTG
>JAABUR0100006909.1_pt1 | contig 13658 bp, 15 predicted proteins | sample 5560091 | NCBI WGS metagenome assembly JAABUR01 (sample SAMN10711879, study PRJNA513375) | rock metagenome | isolation source: Antarctica rocks | place: Antarctica: Victoria Land, University Valley sud
ACAACGAGACTCTGCAAAGATTTGAAAGACAAACAACTAGAATCGTATCAGATCACTGTCAAAGCGAGAGTCTTCTATCATCTTCGTCTATCAGTCAGCATGAAGCATCTGCATTCGATGTTCAGCTTGAAGCTACTGCGATCGTATTCAGAAGATCTTCTATCAGAACAGCATGCAGAATCTCTCAGACTCATCATTATTGATGACGACAACGATGAACACTGAGAGATAGATGACATTCTGAACTTCAGACGCTATCGAGGTCGAATACAGTACAAGGTCAAATGAAAAGATCTAGATAGAGACAATAAATGATACTATGTCGATAAAGATGAATTCGATGACTTCGAGAAAGTTTTGAACGAATTTCATGCGCTATACTCAAGAAAGTCACGCTAGTATCGAAATAACTCAATAAGAAAGCAAGCAAACGAGCGACATTCATGCGAACATGAATTTTCGAAGGGAAAGTAATGTTACGAGCGTATCAAGACTGAATAAAGCTAGTCAGTGCCTTTAGCTCAGATCTGACTCAGTCTCTATTTTCTTTCATCAACATCTCTTTGTTCAACATCATCTTTCTTTCTACATCATATTCTACTCGTGTCACAAACACATTTTCTTCAAGCTTAGCGCAGTCTCTGAATATTACTTAAATAGAAGCTCTTGTACTCATCTTTTTCTGTATTCTTAATATTCAGTTATAGCTATCTCTAAAGATCAAGCACTATTCAACTCTGACTTTCGCTGATTGACTCATCTAGGCATGATTCTGACACAAATTGCTATTTATTGTTTTTATTCTGTGTACAAAGAGTTCAAGTAATTGACTAGTTCTTTTTGATCATTTATGAAGTGTTTCAGATGATGCAGCATTATTACAGAGCTTGCTTTAGTGAGTGTCATTGAAATGATGAAAGTAAAGATAGTTAAAGAATTTGAATGAGATTCTTCTGAGAAAATGTGTAAAAGCTTTTGTTGATGAAAGCTTTGATGTGAGCTTTTAATGTTTGAGAAAACAAATGCTAAGTGAAGAATTACATGAGATGTTTAGTCATTCTAGTGTGAATTCAAATAATAAAGATAATGAAATACATGAGATTTTTAAATGTTTTAGTGCAAGTTCAAATAACAGAGATGATAATTATGTTAAAAGATAAAGAATACATATTGAGTCTTTTAGAGTTCAGCGCTAGTAGAAATTGCTTGCAGTTTTGTAAATAATTCTTTTGCAATTTGCACTTGTCATAGCTGAAAAAATGTTGATGACTTGATATTAGTAACAAATCTCTCAGCTAATTGATTGACTATTTCTTTACACTGTTTGCTGCATATCACATGAGTTAAATCAACTTGATGTAGCATTATGTTATTTTATCATGTGTCATTTAAATCAATCTTGATATATCTTTGATCTTCGATCTTGATATATTCTCTGATATACAATCATTGATTGATTTTAATTCTTGCTCTAAGCTTTAGTTTTAATCATTATGCAGTGAACTTTAGCGCGTACTCTGCAAATTGATTAAAGTTTCGCTTTGTTCATTCAAGACTAGAACATTTTGAAACTTTCAATCTTCAATACTGAAGTAATTTAATATTGACATTGCAGATGTCTGCATCTTCATTTTCATTCTTCTTTTCATATGTTTAAACAACTTGAAGCAACTTTATGACATTCTTAACAATTCATGATCTTCTTGCATCAACTTCGCTTCTTAATGATTCAACAGAAAAAGAATTAATACAAGTGATGCTGTACAAGACAATGTTATTGAAGCTGCACTTTTGAGTGTGAACAATCTTATTTCAACTCAACAGAAGTTTCAGCAACAGATGCTCTTTTTAAGTTCACAGAAACTTTCAATTAATAGTGAATAAAATTCAGTGACATATTCAAGTCTTTGATTAAAACATTGATTGCAATTTCTGACATAATTTTCTCAATGAGCGTTGTCATCAATAAATTCTGATCTTCATTCTTCTGTTTATTGCTGATCTCACTTTTCAATTCTCAATTCACACACTTCTTCAATCTATTTTCTGCAATCGTTTCTTTCAAGATTGCTTCATCAAGCTCTGCAATTTTATATCATTCTTTTTCAATGTTCATCTTTACTACTTGAAAAGATCTCAGTCATCTTCATGTCAATTTCAGCGTATGCATATTGTTCAATTTGATGTCATGCAGCAGTATAAGATCACTCTTCAAAATTAAACTAGTATGAATATGTTTATAATCATCTTATACATCTTTGTTAATCTTTCTCATTCTTCTCAAATGCAGCATAATCTTCTTCAAATTCTCGTTTCTGCATTCAAGTTATCAAGCATGAAAAGTTAATAGCTCATCAGTTGTGCAAACATTGCTTCATGAAAGAATTTGTCAGATTGAAACATCAAGTTTTATAAAAAGAATGACATTGCAGTCATACAAGACATGATATGAAGTCATTTTAATAAAAGTTCTCATAATAATTCTGTCTGCTTATAGCACATTAACAAAGCTTCTGACTCATCTCATGCTTTCATTAACTGTCATCATGATCAAGATATTCACAACAGCTGTATAATCTCTCTTCACAAAATCATTCATTTGTGAATGATAAGTTGACATCATCACTCGCTTTATTTTATATTTCTTGATCAGCGTTTCTACAATTTCTTTGTTCTTTGATTCTTCATTCATGACAAATCTTTTTGAACAGTCGTATTTGCAAATCACATCTTTTCACAGAAATTTCGCTATCGCTTTTGAAGTTGCTGCTTTCAGAACTCTCTTTTTTACTCATTTTAAAAAGTTATTTCTTGTCAAGACAATATAGCGTTTCTCTTTGCTTGAAGATATGTGAATGACATTCATCTCAATCTTCTTTCAAACTTTCAAGATTCAGATAGAATGCAGAATCTTCTTCTTTTGTCTTGATGCTTGCAACTGACATTTTTCACAGAATTTTATATATGCACATGTATTCTTTTATATCTTCTTTCATCAATATCTATCAATCATCTTTCAATATGTTTTCTTTCTTTTATAATGATTACTTTCATCATATAGTTTCTGCAGAATATTACTGTGTTCTTCTTGAAGATTCATCATTTTTTGCACAGAAGCAATCTTATTAAATCTTTTAAACAAATGTTTATCTTGAATCATGAATTTCAATGCTTCATGTTTAAACTTTCAAAATTCTTTTGTTGATATTTTAAATGAGCGCGATAAAAAGATTAGATAATAAGCTATTTTTTTAAAGTATTCTGAATATGAATCTTTTAATATTAACATGTTTTCTTCAACAACTATATTAACTGAGCAAAGATGAATGAAATTTAACTGAGCATTAATGAAGTCATTTATATCTTTCTTGTGAGTTTCATCTTCATCGTCTGAAGATTCTCTGAGTCTGCGCGAAAGTTCATTGAGTGTGTTATGCTTGCAATTGAAGACATGATGAACATTAAAATTAAACAAGCGAATTCAAGCAAGTCATTGTATCATCAATGCTTCTGATAAGTCTGATGCAGATTTATTCAATTGCATCATCGAAATGTTGATGTTTATTTCAATAACAAACTTCATGTTGTATAATCAGTAATGAATCTTCTTCAGTGTTTTCATCAAATCTTTGCATTCTCACTTTTCAGCATCATATCTTGTCTCTTGCTCATTTCATAACTCACTTTTGTATTATACAAGATGTTGATTCTTAGAATTCAATGCTGTTTGCTGTAACATTACTCTTCATTCTTGAAGACTTGCATTCACAACAAGAACAATTTCTTCTGTCTGCTTAAAATAGTTCAGACTTTTCATAATTAATGCAGTGATCAATGTCAGTTTCAGCTTGTTCATGACTTTTTCTTGTTTTCTTTCTTACACGAATTTGATCTTCTTTTTGAAGAACTGAAATATTGACGCTGCAATCAAGATGAAATTCTCTATTCACACTTGATAATACATGCATACTTCAATGAATGCTTGAACAAATGTGACATTATGACAGAGACATTATTCTAGAATCTTGATAATTTTGAAATCTTTTGATCTGCAATCATGAAAGTCATAAACAAATCTTACAATCTTTATGCTCAACATGCAAAATTGTAACTTTTTGTCAAATATGATGCAATTGATGAGTTCAAAGTTCAAGAGTACAAAGTCAAGATTCTTAATGTACTTCAGCATAAACTGATGTACTTCTGAAGTGATCTTTGCATTATCATAAATTATCTTTGATTTCTTTACTTCAATATCATCAAGAAAAGATCTGCATATTTCAAGAAGATTCTTCAATATCTTGATTATGACTTTAATGAACTGAACAACGAAGTTGATGACATCTTGTGATAACGTCATCTGTTGCAATAATCTCAGAAATGTCATGAACATTGTGAGATCTCAATATATTTTTGTCAGCGTAATTTAATCATATTCAGAAAACAGATTTATCAGAAAGATCATAATCATATCAACAAATTCTTCAAAGAATTCGTTCACGTCTGAGAGCAGATTGACGTCTCTGATGATAATCTTGTTCATATTTATCACTGCATTGATCATGTGATACTGATTGAACTTTTTCTTGATCAGAAATCAGAAATTTCAATACAAGTCATGACAAGATTTCAGTATGTTATGCTTTATTTAATTCTTGAGCATGTTTATAATAATTTGATGAAGTATCTTAAAAACTGAAAAATTGAATGTTTATCATGTGTAATAATTGTTTCTTTAACAACACAAGATATAAACAGAGATCAATATAGTAACAAATTAATCACTTGACTGAAAGTTTGAAAATAGCTAAAATAATAAACTGTATTGACTATTACATGAGTTGAGCATGAAGCTTCTATTTAAAAGAATGATCATCATTATATAAATATAAAAGAATCGTGTCAAGTTGTTTCTGCTCTGAATGATCACTTCAATCATCTTTGAGCAAGATGAGCAAGATGAGCATTATGCTCATCATGCTCATTATGATCACTTCTGATTCAAGCAATCAGAGCAATCACTTCAAGACTCTGATTACTCAATGATTATTTAATCATTGTTGTTACATAATTTCATGTGAAAGAGTTTTAACACTAGATTCTCTTTTAAGATTTTTATTTTGAAAATCACTTTTTCTTCATGTTTTCTTATTGCACAACGAAAAACTTTATCTTGCGTTGCAAAGATCTTCTTGAGCGTATGAATTTTGAGTGTGCTGTCATGTGTTCTTGTGAACATTGCAATCACTTGCAAAAGAAATGTCATGTTGACAATGAATTTGATCATTGCATTGAGTGTATGCATCTCAATTGCAAATGCAATCTTACTTTCTCAATGATGAAGTGAAAAAGAATAAAGATAGAACGCGATCATGTTCTTTATAAGCTGCTGAACATTCACAAACAGATACAAGAGATTTTTGCAAGAACTACTCATTTACAAAATCAATTTGAGTTTCTGAAAAACAAGAAATAAATGATGATTGAACAAGAGTTTTGAAACATCATCAAGCTCAAGAAAGATGAAAGAAAGACTAGTGAATCATTGCTGAATGATTTTCTCTTTGATGTGTTTTTCAAGTGAATTGAGATTTCATCAGACTTCAACTGACTGAGTTTCTCAACTGAAACTGTTACAGAAGCATCTGACAGTTCTTGAGATTTCTCTTTGATTTTTAAGTGTTCTTGATATGTTTATAATCTTTTCACTTGACTAATCAATGAGACTGATCTTTGATATTCTGTTGATTCAGAATATTTTCTACTTTGTACTCAATGTTTTAATTCTTTAAATTTATTTTTGAAGATTCTGTTTGAATTAATGTATTCAAATCTGCAGACTTCAAAAGAAAAATATAAAATATTAAATGTATTTTCATAAATGCTGAAAGATTTAACTCATAGTTAATCAATTTCTTTTCTTCTAGAATTTCAAATGATTCTAGTTTCATATGATTCAACTTGTTACTTGATCTTTTTGTCTTGATATTTCGTTTTAGTAGATAAACTTTATTTTTTTTTTAAAAGTAGATTTTCTATCTCTTTTCTTATTTGCATACAGAGTCATGTGCTTACTTAGAAACTGAATGTTCTTTTGCAGCTTTTTATGCAACAAATGTATTTATTCAATCTGTATCATAGCTTTCTGAGCTAATTGTGCAAACTCACATGATTTCTTAAGAGTTTTTGACTTAAACTCATAGTTTGCAAAGAATGATGACATGCTGACTACTGCTGTTGTTGTGCTATTAAAAATCAACTGTGCTATTGACAGTAGCTGTATTCAGTTGTTCTGTCTATAGTTGATATAACATCTGAGATACTGTTTCAATGTCTGATTCATTCTTTTTATTTGTTCATCTGTTTGTGAATGATAAGCTGTTGACAGTTTATGATGAATCTCTAATTGATTCACTAATGATTTTCAGAATTTCAATGTAAACAGCTTGTTTTTATTTGAAATTATCTCATCTGATAAATCATGATTTGCTACAATCATTCTCAGAAATGTGTAAGTTAAATCTTCTGCAAATGTTGCTTTCTTATAAAGTAAGAAATATTTGTACTTGATTAATCTATCTGTGATCATCAATATAAAGTTGTACATTGTTCTTGTAACTCTTTTGTTCAACTTTGATAGCTTGATTATAAAGTTCAAAGCTATGCTTTTTCATGCATGATTCAATGTGTTTAAACTTTTCAAAAGTTTGTAAGATCTGTATTGACTATGCTTTGTTCAAATGCATACATTGCATTTTCTTATGATATCTTCTACTTGTTTTCTCATTTTAGAAAAATAGTAGATTCTAAATATTCTTTCAATGATTTTATTCAATTCTTGATGTTCATGTATCATTAACTTGTGATAATTATTTATTATTTCTTGTTTGCATCTTGTTGAAACATAGATGAGATCTTGAAATGTTAGTATTTCATTAGTTATTTCAAAGTTCATATTGTCAGCGATATTTTCTATAATATTCTGCGTGACTAAGTTCTTTGCTAACTTTAACTTTATTTGTTTCTTGAGATTCTGATTATAAATTCATAGCGTAGCTGCATTTTGTTTATTGTAAACAATTGAATTATTTTGATTTTGTTGCAAGATAGTCTGATTTACCTGTGATTTACCTGTCATGTGATCTGCTCTTCTACTCAAGACATTGATCTTCAAGTTTTCAGATCTTTTTCAATACTGAATTTGAAAGTTGTATGATGATAATTTCTTCAATCATTTAATCTGTCTTCAATTTAAAACTTTCGTGATCATGAAGTATAGCAGATTCTTATGATCTGTATATACTTGAATCTGATGTCTAAATTCTTTCAAATACACTCTTCATTGTTTGAAAAAGTCAACAATAGCTAGCAACTTCTTGTTATGTATTTCATAGTTCAATTCAGCGACTGTAAGCTTACAATTGTAGTAAGCAATAAAATGCAGATGTTTCTTATCATCTGATTGATTGATATATATCTCAATAACTTCGTCTGACACATTTGTCTTGAGCGTAATAGATTTTTCTGATTCAAACATGATCAATATTGATTGAAAGATGAATAATTTCTTCAGCTTCTTGAAAGCTTCTTCTGCTTTCTTAATTCACATGAACGATATATTCTTCTTTGTAAGATTTGTAAATGACGAGATGACTCTGAAGTATCTTTCTATAAAGCATTTATAAAAGTTCGCGAATTCTAAGAAAAATTGAACTTCAATCTTTGACTTTGACATCAATTAAGTCATAACAGCTTTTATTTTCTTTAAGTTTATTCTTAGACTTTGAGACATGACTATGAATTTCAAAAACTGTACATTCTGTACATGAAATTTATTTTTTTCTGACTTAATGCACAGATCAACTTTCTTCAAAGTTTGTAGAACTTTTCTAACATGTTGCACATGTTCTTTCTTCATCTTTGAATACACTAATATATTATTCAGATATACTATGACAAATTGATTCAAATAACGTTGTAACACGTTATTTATAAAAGTCTGAAACATGACTGAAGCATTGATTAAATTGAAAAACATGATCAAATACTTGTAATGTTTTAGTTGAGTGCAAAAAATTATCTTTCACTCATCTTCTTCTTTAATTTGTATTCAATTGAATGCTTTGAATATATCAAATTTTGTAAATCACTGTGCTCTTTATAGTCTGTCTTGTAGTTCAGATATGAGCGATAGCAAGTAACTGTTTTTAATCATGATGTTATTCAATGCTTTATAATCGACACATAGTTTTAAACTTTCATTCAATTTCAAAATAAATAGAATTAAGTATTTTGCTGATGATTGCAATTCTTTAATGAATTTTTTTTGCATGTTCTCTTTCAAATATTGTTGTAAAGCATTAAGCTTTTTTGCTGATAATGAGTAAATAAACTGTTTTGTGAGTTTCTTGTCATCTATGAGCTTGATTTCATGATTTCATGATTGATGTTTGAATAGTGTCTCTTGATTACTTTCTTTCTCAAACAAAATATTATATTTCTGATATTTTTTAGAAATTTTAGTGATAGCGAAGTTACTTTTAATCTCTTTGCTTCATAACATCTGTGCATCTGAACTGTTCTTCAACTCATTGCATATATCATTCACTGTCATTGCAAAGATCTTTATACTTTCTGATGACTTCAATATCAAGTGCAATCGCGTTGTTTTTATATGAAGAAAAGCAATTATCTCATTGATTCAATCTATCATTAAATTGATCATATGAAGTCATGATATATCTAGAACTATATTGCTGTCTGACTGCTTCATAACGTTTAAATGCAACTTCTTTTAATGATGTTCAAGTCTCAAGTGAATGAATTGAGTTTCTTAATCTATTAGTTCATTGTTATACTTCATAAGTGTTTCATTGAAGTTTTGCAAATTGTAAGATTCTTTCTTCTTCTGCATAAATATTTGCGCTTTTCTAGCAAATTCTGAGAACATGTAATTTCTTGTACAATCACGATTAATAAATAAACATGCTGTGTGATCATTGATCTTAGTTCAAACTCATAACTGCATCAAGTCATTTGTGAAAATAAATATGCTTTCGATTTTTGATCTTTGATTAAACTTCTTTAATGATTTGTTAATCAAAGAGTCTTCTAGTTTTTTGAACTAGAAGCTCACTTCTTAAGTACTTGTTTTATGTACTGAAATCAATTTGAATTAATCTTCTTTTGTAAATGCTTCTTTGAATCACACAGATTAAATCTCTTTCTGATGACTTTTGTCATTTATCTAAGTTCTTTAAATATATGATCTTCATCAAGAAGTATACATTCTTCTTGCTTAATGAACTTGACTTTTGTGAGTGACTTCTTTATGACTATGTCATGATATTGAATGCTCTTACGTGATGTGATTGACTCATCTTGCACTATGTCATAAATAATCTGATGTATATCATTCTTGATCTGTTGCATTCACTGTGAAAAATCTTTCTCTTTCTGTCTGAAAAGAATGTACAATTCATTGTACATGCTTATAAAACTTGCTTGAATTGTAAGTTTTCTGAAATCTTTCTTTACTTCAAGACAATTTTCTTCTTGCTTGAGAGTATTTTCTGCTGCAATAGTGAATGCTCACAAAGTTTTGCTAAGTCGATTTTCTTCTTCAACTGTCTGATGAATAGCTTCTTTTATGCTGTTTGATCTGTTTGAGTCATATGTTTCGCTGTCAAGAATCTCTGATTTCATGATTATAATGAATGAACTTTCATCACTTTTCTCATCATGCACTTCTGATTGATGATGAATTGCTGCATAGAAATGATTCTTTCATGAAAGTTTTAAGTATCATTCAGAATCTTTCTTATTGCTCAGACGAATGTGATAATTGTCTTCATAACATGCTGTTCACGACAACACTTGATGTTTATCTTTCTGATCTTCTTTCATTGCTGCAAAAGATCTGTCTTGCTTATCATAAAACTTTGACTTGTTCTTGTATTTATTCTGAGTACAATCTCTGAAGAAATAATTTAGCTTTTTGCATGTATAACATGTTTTGCTTTGCTGAACTGTCTTTTCGCGAGCGTTTGTTGATATTTTTCGAATTGCGTCTAACTTTATAGACTGAGAATCATAATAAAATTGCTTCTTTTTTTTCTTGATTTGCATAACTGAAACATAAATAATCTTGTTTTTCTTTTCAAGTCTTCGCTTGTATTATCAATTATTCAACATGATTGTCTTGCTAATCATAGCATGCAACGTTGCAAGTTTATTTATACAAGCTATCTTATTTTTATCACATTCTTCAGTTCTTTATAAAACTGTGCTGTAAGAGTCAAGTCATTTTATTTAATCTTTGCTGTGATTGACTGAAAAACAGCAATGTACTTGAATGTTGATTTTGATTGTTTAATATCATACAGCTGTCGTTCAATGATTCATTTTATATTTATGTCTTCATACATTCTTTGTATTGCTTGCTCAAAGTTAAAAAAATCTTCAAAGACTCTGTTAATCTTATTCTCTCAATCTTCTGACTTATTCTTCAAGTGATTCTTTATCAATGATTTAAATCATTTGAAGACATTTTCTTTAAAGTACAAGAATGCATACAATATCTTGTTGTAAAATAAACTTAGTTTCTTGTGTACTTTAACATAAATGTTCACTTGTATAAGAAAAGCATCAAGCTTGTCTTTATCTTCATAGTATAAATTCAACGTTGATATCTTAATTGCTGACTTGCTATCTGAGAATGCAGTGATGTTTGCTGATGTGATTCATTCTGAGAATGACATAATAACTGTGATAAGATGATGCTCTGATATTTTATGAAAGAATAATGCTCAAAGTGTAATGATTGTTTCTTTAACAACACAAGATATAAACAGAGATTAATATAGTAACAAACTAATCACTTGACTGAAAGTCTGAAAATAGCTAAAACAATAAACTGTATTGACTATTACATGAGTTGAGCATGAAGCTTTTATCTAAGAGAATAATCATCGTTATATAAATATAAAAGAATCATGTCAAGTCATTTCTGCTCTGAATGATTACTTCAATCATTCTTGAGCAAGATGAGTAAGATAAGCATCATGCTTATCATGCTTGTTGTGATCACTTCTGATTTGAGCAATCAAAGTGATCACTTCAAGACTCTGATTACTCAATGATTATTTAATCATTGCTGTTACATAATTTCATGTGAAAGAGTTTTAACATCATGCATCATGTGATATTATTTGAATTTGCTGCAAGAATGAGACTATGTCTTTTATCTTTCTCATTTCTGAAAAGTTTCAAATCATTATTGCTTTTTTGTTAAACAACATCTTCAGTAGTAAATTCTTCTCTTGCAAAGTTAAAGCATCATTGCATATCATTCTTTTCGCTCACTTTGAAGTCAGTCTGAATTCTCAAGCAATTTTGAAGAATTTGAAAAACAATCAATGATCATACTTTTCTGACTTCATCTCTGTTATATTCAATTTGATCTGAGTCAATAAGATTTGTTTTCAGTTTGTTAAATCTTTTGATATTGAGTTGTTCAACTTTGATGAATTTACAGATCAAATTTTCTGAGCTTTTTTCTTGTATGCTGTTGCTACTTTAACATGATTTATTTTCTCATGCTGATGAATTAAACTCAGGTCAAATCTTCATGTTATTTGCATTGCAAGTCTGTTTAAACAACATCATAACATCTGTACATGTTACATGCTATTATTCAAGCAAAATCGTTGCATGAAGCTTTAATCTTTTTTTTTCTTTTTTAATTTCAATGAATGTTTCAGAGCTTTTCAAGCGCGCTAAATCAACAGTCTTTAAACTTACACTTCTCATTGCAAATACACTTTCAACAGAGCATTTGTCTACTCATTTAAAGAGTTTTTCACTTTTCTGAGAAATATTTTCAACATATTTTGATTAACAGAATTATGCGCTAAAATCAATTTAAAGAACATCATTCTTTCATCATTGTCAATGACTGTCATCTTACAAGTTTCTTTCAAAGTGTTGTTGATGCATAGACGTGTCTTTTACTCATATGATCTACTCAGTATCAGAGTGTACTCATCACTTTCAATCAAAAATATTGAAATCATTGATTTTGCTTTATCAATATTGATCTTCATGTCATTGCAGCATTCAATGATGTTAGTTTTTGCTTCGCTGACTTCTATCATATTTAAATGAATGTCTCGTTGCATAAACAACTGAGCTCTTATGACAAGAGTTTCAAACATAATGTTGATTTCAGCATCATTATTAAGCAATGTCTTAATGTAAATCTCATCGCTCATCAGCACTTATGTTCTTGAACACATCACTGCATACAAAATTGCATTCAACTTTTCAAGTGAAGAATCTTCAAATTTTACTGCTGTTACTTGCACATCATCAGTTTTTTTCATTTTCATTTTCTTATGTTATTTTACTTGAGCGTAGAGAGCTTAAAAAAATAAACGAATGTGTAAACATTTATTCAATGCTTACGTCTTGCATCTTTTGATTTGCTATAATATGCATTACGTCTTCTGTATTTATGCATTCTTCTACTATGTTTTGCGTTCTTTTATCTCAATTGTCTGACTTTATCTTGCTGTCATCTGAATTCTTTTTCGTTGATTTCTTTAGTATTTTTACCGTTTTTTTGAAGACAGTTGCATTCTACATGATCACATTCTCACTTGTTCACTTCTTCAAGAAAGTTCTTGAAATCAACAAATATTCTTCAGAGCGTAAATTCTTCATGCTCAGCAGATGTTCTTCTTTTCTTACTTTTTTTCTTCAAGTTTAATTCAAACTCGTTCTCTGTTGTGTTGCTATCTTCATTGCATTCTCATCTGACTTATAGTCATGTTGAGCTGTAACAATCATTACTTCTTCATCTCATTTCTGTTTCTTGTCTGTATTCTCTGCTTTCTTTGTGATCATTGCTCTTACATTTGTCAATCTGATGACATCAACATGTTCTGCTTTCATTTGCTGACTTTGTTTCTTTAAAACATTGTCAATCAGCTCTTTTTAAGAATGATTCAATGTGAAAAATGTTAATCTGTCATCTCTTTCAATGAATCTCATTCAAAGTCTGTTTATTTCATTTACATGTATCTTCTCTTCTGTTTTATAAATATTCAGTTGATGACATCTGATCTTCTGACATTTTATTTCTTCACAGAAAAAACATTCTTTCATTCTAAACATTGAAGACACTCGTTCACTTCTTGAAAGTGAAAATGATGATGACATTGACATTGCTGAATGAGCAGACGTGATGAGTTCACATAAGATATAAATGTTGAGCATCAAGATAGATGCTGTCATGTTTTGCATGAAAGATTCAATCTTCTTTGTTGCTGTTTGCAAAGAAAGCATCATCATTTCAAACTTATTTATCATCTCATTCATTATTGTATTGCTGAGCTGTGCTACTATCAAAGAATCAAAGAACTTGTCTGACATCATTAATTGCTTGATCTGATATTTGTTCATAAGCTTGCTGAAATCATTGAAATTCTTAATCATGATCGAGAATTTCAACAGTGCTTTGACAGAGTTGCAGTAAATCACTATCATGTCATTAACTTTCTTGAAGTTCATAAAACTGTGATTTTCAGAATTGAGTGCACACTTTCATATGATCTTTTCGCTTAATATAAATGAAAGATTCTTGACAAATCAGCAGC
>JAABUR0100006910.1_pt1 | contig 13657 bp, 10 predicted proteins | sample 5560091 | NCBI WGS metagenome assembly JAABUR01 (sample SAMN10711879, study PRJNA513375) | rock metagenome | isolation source: Antarctica rocks | place: Antarctica: Victoria Land, University Valley sud
TCGACGTCGTACTGCGAGTACCAGTCGAGGTCACCGCCGTTGGCCGCCGTGGCGGTGTCGATCGATTGGCTGCGGGCGATCTCCTCGAAGCTGGCGCCGGCGGCGAGCTGGCCGCTGATCTGGTCGGCCAGTTCCTGGGTGGCGACGAGGATGTGCGAGCCGTGGACCTGTGGCGCCGTCTGGCCGAGCTGGCCTTCCAGGACCGCGGAGACTCGCTGCTGGGAGAGAGCCGGGATCGCGACCCATTGCCGGTACTGGTCCTCGTTGACGTGGGCTGTCTCGAAGGTGCGGTCACGATAGAGACCATACCCGGATTCAGCGGTCGCCCTGGCCTGGACGGCGTCGGGTGTCGGCGATACGGCGGGTGTCCCGACCGCATCGACCGGAACCCCCGCCGGCGTTCCGGCGCCCGTAACCGGAGTCCCGGCGCCATCGGCACCGATCGGCGTGGCCGATGGCGCACCGGTGATGAGGGCCGGAGTTCCCGAGCCGGTCGACGCTGGTGTTCCGCCAGCGACGTTGACCTCTGGCGTCCCGCCCGGGGCGACGGTGGGGCTCGGCTCGCCACCGCTGACGACCGCCGTCTGCGTCGCCCACGAGGCGCGCTCAGGCACGAGGGTGGGCTCGACGGTCGGGGTCAGGAGCGGGGCATCTTCAGGCGCGAACCGATTGAGGATGAACGCGTCGACGTCCTCGTCTGTGACGGTGATGTCGAGCGTATCGGCGTACTGGACGTAGAGCTGGTCGTCGATCATCTGCTGCAGATACTGATCGTTGACGTCCGTCGATCCCCAGAGGCCGTTCAGTTCGGTCTGGGCATTGGCGGCGGCGCTCTGGTACTGCGACGCCTGATCCCCACCGACGACACCGGCCAGATAGGAGTATTGATCGACCTGGTCGACCAGACTCACGCCCCTGGCCCGCCAGTAGTCCTGCCGCGAGATGTCGGTTCCGTTGACGCTGGCCAGGACCTGCCGCGGACGGACGACATCCGTCCAGACGAAGGTCCCGATCAGGATCAGGGCCACAAGGGCGACGACCGCGCCGATCCCGAGGTAGAGCTGGCGCTGCCGCTTCGCCTCCCGCTGGGCTCGGGAGATCCGGTGCGGACGGTCCGGAGCGTTCCGGGCGCGGGGTAGCCGGGCCTGTCGCGCGGTCGGTCGTGGTTGCCTCTGCGGCCGTCTCTCTGACACGGTAGTTCCCTCGCGACGCGGCTGCGTCTGTTACGCCGGACGATCGGCGTCCGGTCGTTCGCCAACGCCCACTCAGACAGGAACGCACCGCCTGCGGTCCGTCGGGGCGGCCACATGCGGTGCGTTGTCGGTCCGGTGTCGAGCGATGGGCCGGTGTCGGGGTGCCGGCTCGTCTCTCGGGTACTCGAAGCCGAACCCGATCAGGTCAACTAGAAGGGGACGTCGTCCATGTCGCCATAGTCGCCATTGCCCTGCTGGCGGTTTTCGCCGGCATTGCCTCCACCGGAACTACCGCCGGAGTCGCCACCACGGCTAACCCCGCCGAAGTTGCCGCCATCGCTACCGCCAGCGTTGTCGTTGCGGCTACCGACGAGCTGGAACTCGCTGGCATTCACATCGAGCGACGTACGCTGCTGCCCATCGCGAGCGGTATATTCCCGCTGCTCCAGACGGCCCTCGACATAGACCTCACGGCCCTTCGCAAGCGCACCGTTCTGGGAGAGCTTGTCGAGCGTCTCGGCGAGGCGGCCCCAGGCGGTCACACGGAACCAGGTCGTCGTCTCCTGCTGTTGCCCCTCGCGATCGTTGTAGCGTCGACTCGTTGCGACCGAAAAGCCCACGTTCATCGTGCCGGTCGGCGTGTAGCGGGTTTCGGGGTCCTGACCGAGTCGCCCGATCATGGTGACTTTGTTGTAGCTCATCTGGCGCTCCGTTATTGCTAGGCGCGGGTCGGCCCGGCGTCGTCGGCCGGGGTCGTCTCGGGCTCGCCCGGTGCGTCGGCGGCCGGCTCGGCCGTCGCGGTGGTGTCGGTCTCGGCGACCGGCGCGCTGGTCGCCGGGGACTCGTCAGAAGCGGGGGCGGCTTCGGCTTCGGCGACTGACTCCGTCTCTGCGACGGCCGGTGCGGCTTCGGCCGGAACCGGAGCAGAATCGGCGACCGCCTCATTGGCCTCGGTCGGGGCGGGCTCGCTCACCGCGGCGGGCGGGACCTCGGCTACAGGCTGAGCGGCCGCCGGCTGGGCGGACGGTCGCGGACGGTCGTCACGGTTGGTGTTCTGCTGCGGTCGCGCGGCTTCGGCGGCGGCGCGGGCGGCCTCGTTGGCCTCGCGGGCGGCGTCAGCGGCGGCGCGGGCCGTCTCAGCGCTGCGAACCAGATCGCCGGCGGCGATCTCGGTCCGGCTCACCGGGGCCACCTCGACGGCCTCGCCCTCGGTGGTGTCCGGCGCTTCGGCGGCTGCCTCCTTGACGTCGTTCACGGTCAGGAGGAAGCGCAGCACCCGCTCATCGAGCTTGAGATCGCGCTCGACCTCGAAGACCTGACTCGGGACGAGGTCGAAGTGGACGACGCTGTAGAAGCCATCCCGGACGTCCCGCCCGTTGTGCCGGATCGGGTAGGCGAAGCGGCGACGGCCCCATGGGGCGTCCTGCAGGACCTGGTAGACCGCGCCACCGGCGGTGCGGACGTAGCCGGTGATCACCTCGAGCTGCTCGGTGACCAAGTCGTCGGCGACCTCGGGGGAGAAGATCGTCATCAGCTCATACGGGCGTGCAGTCGGTGCGTACTCGCGCAACGGATGCTCCTTTCCATGGAGACGCTTCGCTCGAAGACACCGGGGTTGCGCTCCCGGGTTCGACCAAAGCGGAAAGGTAGGGCGCCTTGATGGCGCCGGCGGATGGAGAGCAGGCACACAGCGACAGACGACCGAAGTGATCCGGGCCGTCTGGGCTCTCGTGCGGACGGGCGAGTATAGCACGGGCCCGGGACGGATCACCCAGCCAGGCTGAGGCCAAGCACGGTCGCGGCGCGGCGGAGCGTGTTCTGGGCCGACCGCACGTCGTCGTCCTCGGGCGCCTCGAGGATGCTCAGGGCCATCTCCTGCAGCGCCTGGATCGCCTCGGGGGTGTTCAGGTCGTCATCCATGGCGTTGTAGAACTGGTCGCTCAGGGCATCGACGTCGAGCGGCTCGTCCGGCCCGAACGGTGGGAAGTCGGCCGCCTCGCGCAGGTAGTCGGCGACTCGGCTCCAGGCCTCGACCTCGTCGTCGATGTACTCCCAGTCCGACCGGTAGTGATGCGACATCAGGTAGAGCCGGAGCGTGTCGGCGCTGTAGGTGTCGAGCACTTCCCGGACGAGGACGAGGTTGCCGAGCGACTTGCTCATCTTGGTGCCCTGGTAGGCCACCATCCCGACGTGCGTCCAGTACCGAACGAACGGGGAGACCCCGGTCCCGCGCTCCGACTGGGCGATCTCGGCCTCATGGTGCGGGAAGACGAGGTCCTTGCCGCCGCCGTGGATGTCGATCGTGTCGCCGAGATATCTGGTCGACATGGCGCTGCACTCGATGTGCCAGCCCGGCCGCCCCTGGCCCCAGGGGGAGTCCCAGGCTGGCTCGCCCGGCGTCGTCGCCCGCCAGAGGACGAAGTCGAGTGGGTCGCGCTTGTTTGGGTCTTCCGGGTGGTTGCCGCGCTCGTTCGCGACGGCCAGCATCTCGTCACGGGGGATCTTGCTCAACATGCCGAAGTCCGGGTCCGACGCGACGTCGAAGTAGACGCTGCCATTCGATTCATACGCGTTGCCGCTGGTGATCAGGCGGCCGGTCAGGTCGACTACCTCGGTTATGTGCTCAGTCGCCCGGACGTAATGGTCGAAGGGAAGCGCATTGAGGTCGGACATATCGCGGAGGAACCGGTCGGTCTCCCGGTCGGCCAGCTCACGCCAGTTGACGCCGACCTCGGCGGCCTTCCGGAGGATGTCATCGTCGATATCCGTCACGTTCTGGACATAGGTGACGGTCAGCCCGGAGTCGCGCAGGTATCGGGTGAGAATATCGAAGGTCAGGAAGGTGAATGCGTGGCCGACGTGCGTCGTATCGTAGGGAGTCACGCCACAGACGTAGATGCCGACCGATCCGCCCCGGTCCGTGAAGGTCTCCACCTGGCCCGAGAGCGTGTTGTACAGCTGCATTCCCGTCGTACTCCAAGCGTTGATGATGGTGTCGACTCAAAGCGAAGGTGTCGTCCGAGGTCATTGGCGATGACTGGGCCAGGTCGGGCCGGCTGACCCGGAAGGGTCCTCATCGTGTGTCGGCGCCAGTATATCCGAGCCTTCCGGCGACGGCCCCGAACCGATCACGCGAGCCGTGCATCCGCGCATCCACAGTCAGATCGGCGCTCGCGTGGGATATATTGGGGCACGTCGCCACACGACGATCCAGCCGTTGCATCTCCGGAAGGAGCACATCGATTCCCATGGTTCGTCCGTATTCTCCCGGGCCCGTCATCGATCCCGGACCCAGGGCCGGGTCAGGCCGCCCGACTGGCTCATTTCGGCTTCTCACGCTGCTCGCGTTGCTGGCGCTCCTCGTGGGTCCGCTGCAGCGGACATCGGCTCAGCCCGACAACGGCCCACCGCCCGCGACGCCGCGCGACCAGGGGATCTGCGCGACCGGCCGCCTTCACGTCGCCGATATCCCACGCCTCGCGGAGCCCTGGCGGATCACCGTCGAGGCCGACCGGTCGCTGGCCGTCGAGTGGCGGCCGGATGCGGTCCTCGTCGCGACCGACCTGAGCTGCGGCTTCATCGTGGACGAGCCCCGGGTCCGGACGACGTTCTATTCGGCGGACGCCAAGGGGATCTGGGATCCCGAGACCGCGACGATCCGTCCGCTGGATCCCGGCGATCCGGAGCCGAAGGAGCTTCCCTCGACCAATGTCTCGTTCGACGTCGTCCACGATGCGATGCAGGCGCTCGGGATCGGCGAGGACGAGGAGATCGGGGCGAGCGGGATCACAATCCGGCTCAACACGGCCGATCCGCAGTTCGGGCCGCCGTCGGTTCCGGCCGAGACGATCGTCGTTCACCTGACGGTGGGCTCGGGCGGGGCGACCCGCGACGTGTATGTGGACGCGGAGACCGGCAAGACCTTCGACTACGGGGAGGGCACACGGCATGACGACGCTGCCGACCGCGGACATTGAGGCGATCACCGCCCGGGCCGTCGCGGCGCTCGACCGGCTGCCATCCGGGCTCTTCACGGACATCGACGGGACGATCAGCCCGATGGCGCCAAGACCGGATGAGGCGTTCGTCGAGCCAGCGGCCCGGCGGGCCCTGATCGTCATCCAGCGCCACCTTGCCATGACGGGCATCGTCACGGGCCGGGCGCTCGATGTCGCGCAGGGCCTGGTTCAGGTGCCGGCGCTGTCCTACGTTGGAAACCACGGGCTGGAGTGGAACATCGACGGCCGGCACGCGGACAACCCGGCGGCGCTGGCGGCCCGCGACGGTCTGCGCCAGGCGCTGACCGAGATCGGCGCCGAGGCGGAGCGCCTGGAGCTGGCCGACGGGCTGATCCTCGAGGACAAGCGGCTCAGCGCGACCGTCCACTACCGCCAGACGCCGAACCCCGAGCGGTTCCTGGAGGAGATGCTGCCGATCCTGGTCCATGCGGCCGGTGCCCACGACCTGCAACTCGTCCCCGGCCGGATGATCATGGAGCTCCGCCCCAGCACCGGCGTTTCCAAGGGCACGGCGCTGCGCGACATCATCGACCACAATGGGTTGAAGGGCGTCGTGTTCTCCGGCGATGACATCTCGGACGTCGAGGGCTTCGAGATCCTCGCCGGGATGCGGCAGGCGGGCACGATCGCCGCGCTGATCATCGGCGTCGTCGGGCCGGAGACCCCGGTGCTGGTTCGCGAGGCGAGTGATGTGCAGGTCGCCGATTCAACCGAGATGTCGGCCGTCCTGACCGCGATCGCCGGCCGGCTTGCCAGCCGCGACTGATTCCCGGCCCATTCGTACGGATCTGAAGACCACCGGAGGAAGTGTCATGGGACGATCACCAGTCGGGCGACGCCGTCGAATGTCAGGAGCACGCGCGGCGATGATCGTCCTGGTTGCCCTCCTCGCACTCGGCGGTGTGACCGCGGCGGCGCAGGACGCCACGCCTGGCGGCGGATCGGCGGCGACCGTTCCGGCCGCCCCGCCGTGGCGCGCCGAACTCGTCCAACGGAACCGGCCCCTGACCGTAACGGTCGGCGACGTGCCGGTCCTGGTCGAGGTCGCCAACAACGACGCCGAGCGCTCCCTGGGCCTCGGCCGTCGGGCGGGGCTCCTGCCGGACACCGGGATGCTGTTCGTCTTCGACGGGCCGCCCATGGTGCGGAACTTCTGGATGGGCGGGATGCGGTTCTGTCTGGACATCATCTGGCTGCGGGACGGCATCATCACCGGAGCCGCCGAGAACACCTGTCCGGGTCCGCCGGGCGAGGCACAGGATCTGATCCCGCGTCACCAGTCGCCCGGCGCAGCCGAGTACGTCCTCGAGATGCCGGCCGGCTTCCTGGCTGGCAACGGTTACGGCGTCGGTACGCCGGTCACCTTCAGCCAGGACCCGTATGGCCTGCCGACACCGGAGCCGCTCACTCCCTGGTCCCGCGTCGATTGCCCGGCAGGCTGGAGCTGTCGCACCGGCCCCCCCAGCGACCGTGCCCAGCGCAGCGATTTGTCCGAGCCGTCTTGGGATTCCCGCCCGGAAACCCCTTGACACGGTCGGGACTCGCCGGTAGTATTCATCGCCGTGCCCGGTCGTTTCCGGCCACGGAACATCAGACGCCGATCGGAAGTAGTAGGCCGCGTTTCCCAGCGAGTTGCCGGACGGTGCGAGGCAACGAGAGCGGCTGAACTCGTCCGGGAGTCCTGTCAGGATCGCCGAGATCCACGGTGACAGCGGTTGACCTCCGATAGCGGGTTCTTGAGTGGACTGATGCGGGCGCCCTATGGGGCTCTAGCTCATCCGGGAGAGCGCCACACTGGCAGTGTGGAGGTACGGGGTTCGAGTCCCCGGAGCTCCACCCAGACGGCGCCCGGCATCGGTCAACAAGGGTGGTACCGCGGGAGCAAAGCGCCTCTCGTCCCTGTCATGGGACGAGAGGCGCTTTGTCGTTGTCAATGGATGGAACGGATGGTCGAGATGGTCGAGCAGGCAGCAGGGAATATCGCGGTCGAGTCGAACGACAGCCGCCGGTTGCAGGACGCCTACGACGCCTCGGAGATCGAGGTGAAGTGGCGTCGCCAGTGGGAGATCGACAATCTCTACCGCGTCGACGACGACGACCCGCGCCCAAAGTGGTACAGCCTGACGATGTATCCGTATCCGTCGGGCATCCTGCATGTCGGTCACTGGTGGGCCTACACCGTGCCGGACGCCTATGCCCGGCTCCAGCGCATGCGCGGCTACAACGTCCTGTTCCCGATGGGCTTCGACGCCTTCGGTCTGCCGGCCGAGAACGCCGCCATCCGGAACAACACGCATCCCGCCGTCTGGACGTTCGACAATATCGAAGTGATGCGCGAGCAGTATCGCGCCATGGGGCCGATGATCGACTGGTCCCGTCAGATCGTGACCTGCACGCCGGAATACTACCGCTGGAACCAGTGGCTGTTCCTGCGGATGCTGGAGCGGGGAATCGCTTACCGAGCGCCCGGTTCGGTCTGGTGGTGCCCGCACGACCAGACGGTGCTCGCCAACGAGCAGGTGATCGACGGCAACGTCTGCGAGCGCTGCGGGCACGAGGTCTACAAGCGGGATCTGGAGCAGTGGTACTTCCGGATCACCGACTACGCCGACGAGCTGCTGGACGGCCTCGACACCGTCGACTGGCCCGAGCGGGTCAAGACCATGCAGCGCAACTGGATCGGCAAGTCCCGCGGCGCCCGGCTGTCCTTCCAGCTGGAGACCGGTGAGGGTCTCGAGGTCTTCACGACCCGGCCGGACACCATTTGGGGCGCGACGTTCATGGTCCTGGCCCCGGAGCACCCGCTGGTCGCCCGGATCACGAGTGACGATCGTCGGGCCGAGATCGACGCCTACGTCGATCAGGCGCGACGGCAGTCCGAGATCGAGCGGATGACGACCGACGCCGACATGCCCAGGAGCGGTGTCTGGACCGGCGCCTGGGCGACCAACCCGGTCAACGACGAACGCATCCCGATCTGGATCGCCGATTACGTGCTGATGGGGTACGGCACCGGGGCGATCATGGCCGTCCCGGCTCACGATGAGCGCGACTTCGCGTTCGCCCGCTCGCACGATCTGCCGATCGTTCCGGTCATCCAGCCGGACGGCGTGGACCCGCTCGACGGAGGGACGATGACTGGGGCCTACGTCGGACCCGGCCGGATGATCAATTCCGGCCAGTTCGACGGGACGCCCGTTCCCGAGAGCATCGAGACGATCATCGAGTGGCTGGCCTCGCAGAACCGGGGCGAGCGCGAGGTCAACTTCCGTCTGCGCGACTGGCTGATCTCCCGGCAGCGGTACTGGGGGACGCCGATCCCAGTCGTCTACTGCGACGCCTGCGGGATGGTGCCGATCCCGGATGACCAGTTGCCCGTGGTGCTGCCACTGGACGCCGAGTACACCCCGACCGGACAGAGCCCGCTCGTCAGCCATGAGTCCTTCCTGCACACGACTTGTCCGACCTGCGGCGGACCGGCCCGGCGCGAGACGGACACGATGGACACCTTCGTCGACTCCTCCTGGTACTGGTTCCGGTACACCAGCCCTCAGTTCGACGGGGGCATGTTCGACACCGCCGCCGCCAGGCGGTGGACGCCGGTCGACCTCTACACGGGCGGAATCGAGCACGCGATTCTGCATCTGCTCTACGCCCGGTTCTTCACGAAAGTGCTCCGCGACGTCGGACTGATCGACCACGACGAGCCGTTCAAGCGGCTCCGCAGCCAGGGCATGATCCTGTCGGTCGAGGGCACGAAGATGTCCAAGAGTCGCGGGACGCAGGTCAGTCCGGACGCGATCGTCCGGCAGTGGGGAGCGGACACTCTCCGCCTCCATCTGATGTACCTCGGCCCCTGGGAGCTGGGCGGGCCGTGGAACGACCAGGGGCCGATTGGGATGAACCGCTTCATCCGGCGGACCTTCCAGGTCGTTTCCGAGAGCGTCGGCCGGACGATCGACGGCGACGACACGACAGCCGAGGCGAAGGCGATCCGGCGGCTGACCCATCAGACGATCCGGAGGGTGACGGAGGACATCGAGCAGTTCGCCTTCAACACGATGGTGGCGGCGCTGATCGAGTTCACCAACGCCCTGATGGCCCAGCGCGAGACGGCCGTGGTGAACTCACCGGCCTGGCGCGACGCCGTTGACATGCTCGTCCTGCTGATGGCGCCCAGCACCCCGTTCGTCGCCGAGGAGCTCTGGCAGCGCCTCGGGCACCCGTACTCCGTCCACCATCAGGACTGGCCGGTCTTCGACCCGTCGCTCCTGACGGTCGAGGAAGTCGAGCTCGTCGTGCAGGTCAACGGCAAGGTCCGGGAACGCCTGACCGTCCCGGTCGGTCTGACCGAGGACGACGCCCTCGCCCGGGTGCGGGAGCTGCCGAAGGTTCGGGAGCAGCTGGGCGACCGCGACCCGGTCAAGGTCGTCTACGTCCCGAACCGGCTCATCAACATCGTCGTCCGGGGCTAACCGAGCGACCAGGATCGTGTTGCCGATACCCTTCTCCGAGCGTCTCCGGAGAGGGGTATCCTTGTATCAGCGGATTGAGGCAGGAGGCGACCATGGCCCAGAGACGGCTCGAAGAGAATCGCATCTACACCGCCAACGAGTTCATGGAGATCGCAGGCTCTCGCCCCGACATGGAGTTGATCGAAGGGAAGCTCACCGCTGTGTGCGCCGCTGCCTGGAACACGTCCAAGCTGACCGCCCGGTTGATCAGTTACCTCACGGTCTATGCCGAAAGCCGGGATCTTGGCTCGGTCTGGGGGATCGACGGCAGCTTTCGGATCGAGCGGGAGCCGGAGACGGTCGTGATGCCGGACATCGCCTTTCTCCTGCCCCACAGGATGGAAGATGTGATCCTGGATACGTTCTTCGAAGGCAGTCCGGACCTCGCCGTCGAGGTACGGTCACCGTCAGACCGGATGGCAGACCTGTCGAAGAAGATGGACAGGTATCTGGACGCGGGCACGGAGATGACCTGGCTGATCGACCCGCCCCGGCGTCAAGTCCACGTCCGCCACCGCGGCGATCAGATCGCGACGGTCCTCGGCGGTGACGACGTCCTTCGCGGCGAGCCGCTCGTTCCTGGCTTTGCCCTGCCGCTGCCGATCCTGTTCGAGATCTTCGCTCGCCCAAGGTTCGACCTTTTCATGCCCGGGCAGTGAATTCTCGATGTCCGAAACCCCTCTCCGAGCGTCTCCGGAGTGGGGTATCGTTGTGTCAGCGAATCGGGGCAGGAGGTGGGCATGGCGCAGCGACGACTGGACGATAACCGAATCTACACGGCCGACGAGTTCATGGAGATCGCGGCGTCCGACAAACTCCTCGAACTCATCGAAGGGAAGTTGACCAGCGTGTGCGCCGCTGCCTGGGGATCGCCTGAAATCGCCAGTCGGATCTCGGCCTATCTCCGGTTCTATGCAGGAACCAGAGGGTTGGGCAGAGTATTCGTTACCGATGGTAGCTTTCGGATCAGGGAAAATCCCGATACCGTGGTTCAACCGGACGTCGCGTTCGTCCGTGCGGACCGGTTCGAGGGACAGGACCCGACAACGTATTACCGTGGTACTCCGGATATCGCCGTCGAGGTTCGTTCTCCATCGGACCGGCTGGCCGAGATGGTCCGCAAGATGGACGGGTATCTTCGGGCGGGGACCGAACTGACCTGGCTCGTCGATCCGCTAAAGCGGCAGATCCACGTCCGGACCCACCAGGACGCCGTGGCTCAAATCCTGATTCCAGGCGACCAACTAAGCGGTGCTCCGGTCCTGCCGGGCTTCTCGCTGCCGGTGGAACATATCTTCAACATGTTCGCCCTGATCCGGCCTGAACTGGTCCTGTAGGCGGCACTGGCGCTTTTGGCAACAAGAACGAGCCGCGCCAGCATCGGCGCGGCTCGTTCTCGTCGTGCTGGTGTCGCCAGTTCTACTCGACCGGGACGAGTTCCCGGACCGGTTCGAGTTGGCCGACGACCGACTCGCTCGGCACCACCTGCGAGTGGGAGGGCTCCCAGCGCAGATTCAGGCGGCGATTCGCGCCGGCCTCGTCGAACCGCTTGAACTCGGTCGTATGCGGGGCGGTCTTGACCAGCTCGGGCGTCTCGGCCGACTCCCGGGCGATCTGCTTCATCGCCACCACGAAGGCGTCGAGCGTCTCCTTCGACTCCGTCTCGGTCGGCTCGATCATCAGGCACTCCGGCACGACCAGCGGGAAGTAGGTCGTCGGCGGGTGGATGCCGAAGTCGAGCAGCCGTTTGGCGATGTCGACCGCCTTCACGCCGTTCGCCTTCTGCCGGCTGGCCGAGGCGACGAACTCGTGCATGCAGCTCCGATCGTAGGGGACGACATAATCGTCGGCTAGTTGGCTCTTGAGATAATTGGCGGCAAGGACGGCATCCTCGCTCACCGTCCTGAGTCCGGCCCCACCGTGCATCCGGATATAGGTGTAGGCCCGGACGTGCATGCCGAAGTTGCCGTGGAACGAGTGGAGCCGCCCGATCGTCTTCGCCGGCATGAACCACTCGTACCGCGGTCCGTCCTCACCGGCGACGGTGTGGATGCGAGGTCCAGGCAGATACTCCTCCAGCCCGGCGCGGACGCCGACCGGACCGGAGCCCGGACCGCCACCGCCATGCGGGGTCGAGAAGGTCTTGTGCAGGTTGAAGTGCATCACGTCGATGCCCAGATCTCCGGGCCGGGCGATCCCGAGGATGGCGTTGAAGTTGGCGCCGTCGTTGTAGACAAGCCCACCTGCCTCGTGGACCAGCTCGATGACCTCGTCGATCCCCTCGTCCCAGAGCCCGAGGGTGTTCGGGTTGGTGATCATCAGCCCGGCGATGTGGGGACCGAGCATCGGGCGGAGGGCCTCGATGTCGACGTTGCCACGGCGGTTCGACGGGACGGTCTCGACCTTGAAGCCGGCCATGACCGCCGTCGCCGGGTTGGTGCCGTGGGCGCTGTCCGGGACGAGGATCGTGTTGCGGGCCACGTCGCCGCGCCCGGCGTGGTAGTTCCGGATGATGAGAACGCCGGTCAATTCGCCGTGGGCACCGGCTGCCGGCTGGAGGGTGACGGCATGGAAGCCGGAGATCTCGGCCAGCATGTCCTGGAGCTCGCTCATCAGCTCGAGCGCACCCTGGACGGTCGCCTCGGGCTGATACGGATGGATGCCGGCGAAGCCAGGGTACCGGGCGACCGCCTCGTTGACCTTCGGGTTGTACTTCATCGTGCAGGAGCCGAGCGGGTAGAAGTTGATGTCGATCGCGTGGTTCTTCTGGCTGAGTCGTGTGAAGTGACGGATGACATCGATCTCGCTGACCTCTGGCCAGTCGAGCGACTCCCGGGCCATCCCGGCCGGGAGCGGCGTCTCCGGGACGTCGGGCTGGGGCATGCGAATCGCCCGGCGTCCCGGGCTCGCGAGATCAAAGATCAACGGCTCGACCGCCATGAGGGAACTCCTGTGCAGCGCCGGGAGGGCGCCGGGTCGGGCGCCGGGGATGGCGCGTGCGGCGAAGGCATCACTGCGTCGATGGTAGCACCGGGCGCGACCGGCGACCAACCGGGACCGGAATCACGTCGCGGCAATGGCACGGTGGACGAGACGAATGTCAGCTATCGCGGGTTTCGCTAGTCTGCCGGGACCGGAGCAGCCGCGTCCAGGAGCGCCATCCGATGGGCCTGGCGCTGGGATCGGAGGAGGAGCGGGATGACCATGAGACCAAGGACGGTCCCGGCCACGAGCGGTACCCGTGGACCGAGCTCGTAGATCTGACCGGCTACGATCGGAGCAGCCGAGAACGCCGTCCCTCCGATCAGCTCGATCATGGCGAAACCGCGCGACCGGTCGGCCGGCTTCGCCGCGACGCCCATCGCCGAGGAGAACAATGTCCACGCCGAGAAGACGCAACCGCGCAGGACGAAGCCGACCACCAGCAGGGGTGCGAAGTCCGTCACGGCGAAGATGATCAGACCGGACGCGACGGCGACCACCGCGACCGCCGAGCCGGTGAACGGGTTGCGCTGAAGCCACCGGACCCGCGACGCGGCGATGCCGAAGGCGATCGTCCCAACGGCCTGAATCGATCCGAGCTGGGCGATCCGCTCGGCCGGGATGCCCCGGACCTCCTCTAGGAAGAGCGGCAACAGGGACACGCCAAGGCCCAGGGAGAAGACCGTCGCGGCGTGGAGCGCGACGATTCGCCGGACATTTGGGTCACTCAGCGCCTGCCGGTAGCTCGACTGCGGAGCCCGTTCCGGATCGAGCAGGTCGCTGGTGGGTTTGCCGATGGCTGGCGCCAGGTGCCGCAGTGATGCGAAGCAGGCGACCGAGGCAAGGGTGAACAACGCGGTCAGGAAGATGGCTCCGCGCAGTCCAAAGGATCCGATCGCCAGGCCAGAGATGAGCGGTCCGATCCCGAGCGCGACGCCGGGGCCGACGA
>JAABUR0100006912.1_pt1 | contig 13652 bp, 12 predicted proteins | sample 5560091 | NCBI WGS metagenome assembly JAABUR01 (sample SAMN10711879, study PRJNA513375) | rock metagenome | isolation source: Antarctica rocks | place: Antarctica: Victoria Land, University Valley sud
CCGTGCCAGTCGAGAGAGTTCCTGTCTGGTGAAGTCGGAGAGACTCATTCCGGCGGTGGTGGCGCGACGGCGCAACTCGGCATGCACGTCGTCGGGCACGTCGCGGACCTGCAGCATCTTGCTCACGGGGTCATGCTACACACATGTCAACACAGGCGTTGCACATGAGGCCCTGCGGACGTGAAGTGAACTCCGACGTCGGTCCGCCCTGGGAGGTTGAACCCGTTCGGCGATCGGCTTGCGGTGACCTCTGGAACACTTCAGGTTTTCGTTATACGATAAACATGTGGTGACCGAGGAGCAGATCCAACACTGGGCAGACGAGGCGGAAGCCGGCTACGACGTCGACGAGCTGAAGCGGCGCGGACGCGGTCGTCCGGGCCGTGGAGCCGAGCCGATGCAGGTCGTTGCAGTCCGACTCACCGCCGAAGAGCTGGACTCCCTTGATGCGGCCGCAGCCAAGAACGACATGAGCAGGTCCGAAGCCATCCGCATTGGCCCATCTCGGGGCGTGAAGGTTCACCCAGGCGCACTCAAGCATGGCGTCTCGGCCGAGGACGCCGTTCAGGCGGCTGAGTGGTCGCTTCCCCCTGATGTGGTGGCTTGGGCGCGCAAGGCTGGGGAGCGCCACGCTCAGCCCCTGTTTCGCCATGGTGCCGAAGCGCTGAAATGCGGCTTGCCGAGTGGTGGCGAGTGCGGCACCGTCCGGATCGCTGGTCAGCCCTCGGACCGGTGGAACTTCGACCTGAGCCAGTCGGCGGACGGGTGATGCGCATTGTCCAGGGCCGACGTGACGGCCTCGATGTCGTAGTCCGCGAACCGACGCTCGATGGTGAACCCGTTCTCGTCGGCGACAAGCAGGGTCCACATCGCCCGCCGGTCTGCGGTGGCGGGCAAACTGACGCTGCCCACGTTGACGACCCGGACACCGGCAACCGTGCGATCCAAGGGCACGTGCGTGTGCCCGACGAAGATGAGGTGCGCCCCCGCGTCGGCGAGGCCGCCATCGAGCAGCTCGCGATCGGTCATGGCTGGCTGCACACCCGGGCCATCGTCTCGGCCCGGTGCTGCATGCACCAAGAGCACCCGTGTCCCGTCCGGCAGGGTCACTCTGTGCTCTATCGGCAAAGATGCCAACCAGTCGTAGCCGCCCGAAGTGGTAATCGCTCCCCGCGTCCAGGCGAACGCGGATGATGCGCTGACCAACACCTGCACGCCGGCGGCTGACCGCACCGTGTCGATCGCGGGGATCATCCCCGAAACGTCTCCGGTCAGGACATACCGATCGGTGTTGCCCCTGACGAACCGAGCCATCGGCAGCTCCATCAGTCGGCGTATGGTCGCCGTCGGATGAGGCCCGTGCGCCACCAGATCCCCGACGACCCAGTATTCGTCAACGCCGGCATCCGCGGCCCCGGCGAGGACCGCCTCCAAGGCGATCAGGTTGCCGTGCACATCGGAGAAGACAGCTGCCCTCATGTCCTTTGTCCTTCATGGTCCGCCGCCGTGACATCCCCTGTGCTTCGCTGTCCGCGAGAAATGCCCGCCGGGCCGGGCCGGTCTACTCGACGCAGAATTCGTTGCCCTCGGGATCTGCCATCACGACGAGGTCACTTCCTGGGTGCTTGACGCTCGCGCCGAGGTCGGTCAGGCGTTGGACCTCATCGTCAATCGGACCGGGTGCCCGAAGGTCAAAGTGCATGCGGTTCTTCGCGGTCTTGGGTTCCGGGACCGTGATGAACCACATGTTCGGACCGCCCCACCCCGCGGCCTCGACGTACGCCTTGTCCACGGTCGAATCCTCGTCGACGTTCGATCCGAGAGCGGCTGCCCAGAACTGCGCTTGTCGCAAGGGGTTGGCGCAGTCGAACGTCACAGACTTGATGAACACTGGCATCGCTCCAGGCTAGCTAGGCTCGATGCGTGAGTGATTCGCCGGTCCAACGCCTCTTTGCGGAGCCGGGGCTGCAGTGGCGGCCTGTCTCCAGGAAGCTGGTGGTCGAGCGACGCATCCCGATGGTCGGCTTGGCGCTGGTCGGGTTGCTGCTCCTCGTTGGCGGCGCCTTCATCGCTCGGCAGTCCCGAGCCGCCGCCGTCCCGCTGTTCGTGCTGGGCGCTGTGATGGTGGCAGCGGCGCTGGGGGGGTGGTTCTTCGTCGTACCACGCGTGGTGAGCGCTTGGCGGTATGCCGAACGGGAGCAGGACCTGCTGGTGAGCCGCGGTCGGCTCGTGCGGCGGTTGACTGTCGTGCCGTATGGGCGGATGCAGGTGATCGAGGTGTCGGCGAACCCGGTCTCGACGCGGCTGGGCATCGCCACCGTCACGCTGGTGACCGCCTCGGCGTCCACGGATGCGCGAATCCCCGGTGTGCCGGTCGAGGTGGCGCAGCAGCTGCGTGACCGGTTGGCTGCCAAGGGCGAAGCCTCGACGGCCGGACTGTGAGCGCGACCGACGTTGCGCCGGCCGTGCCGGCGACGGCTCTTCGACGGTTACATCCGCTGACGCCCTTCTTCCGGTCCTGGCAGCTGGTGGGCGCCGTTGCAGCCGGGGGTTTGAGCGTGTTTCGCGACGACCTCGAGAAGCTCAGGTGGATCTGGCGGGCTCTCCACGGCGACGTCGAGGTGTCGTTGCTGACGCAGGCTCTAGGGGTGCTGCTGGTGGTGGCTCTCGTTGTGGTCATCGCGTCGTGGCTTTCCTGGCGGGCCACGGGGTTCGCGATTATCGACGACGCCTCACCGGCCGGCACGCTGCTGTACCACCGTGGCCTGATCGTGCGGCAACGCAGCCAGGTGCGGCTCAACCGGGTCCAGTCCGTCGACGTCAACCAGCCGTTCTTTCCCCGCTTGTGTGGGCTGGCCGCCGTACGCCTCGACATGGCGGCAGGCGACGGCGCGTCGGTCAACCTGGCCTATCTGCGGCGCCCCGACGCGTGGGCGCTGCGTGAGGAGATCCTGCGCCACACCGCGGTCGCACCAACCGGACCTGAATCAGCCGGTACGACGGGTGGCGGGGCGAGAGACGGCGACCCGAGAACCAGCGACCCAAGCGGCGAGCTGATCGCCGAGATCTCGACAGCTCGTCTGGTCGGGGCCAACCTCCTCGACGGCGTGATCGCCGAGGTGCTCCTGGTGGTCTGGCTGGTCGCGCTAGTGGTGGGCGGGGTCGTGTTCGGCTGGAAGGGGTTGGCAGCCGGGGTGGCAGGCATCATCCCGGTCACGGTCGCGATCGCCGTCCAGCTGCGACGTCAGGTCGCGTCGATGATGCGCGACGCCAACTTCCGGCTGATGCGTACGGCGAGCGGCATCCGGACGAGCTCAGGGCTCACCTCGACGACCAACCGGACCATCGACCTCGACCGGATCCAGGGCGTGCGACTAGAGGAGCCTTATCTGTGGCGTCGGCTCGGGTGGGCGCGGGTCGGCGTCGACGTCGCGGGGGCCAGTGAGGACAGTCACCAGGGCGCGTCGCTGATGCCGGTCGCCGACCGGGGAGACGCGCTGGCCCTGATCGCCGACGTAACGGGCGCCCGGGTGGACGAGGCCACCGTGGTGGCGGCTGGTACGAGGGCGAGGTGGCTGGACCCCTGGGTCGCCCGCAACCTGGGGGTCGGACTGCTCGAGAGCGGCGCCCTGACGCGCTGGGGACGCTGGCGACGTACGCAGTTCTTCGTCCCCTTCGCGCGGGTGCAGAGCGTCAGCGTGCGGCAGGGGCCGGTGCAGCGGCGGCTCGGACTGGCGACCGTCTACCTGGACATGCCGTCCGGAGTGCAGCGCTGGCAGGCGCAGCACCGCGAGACGGCCGACGCGGCTGCGCTGGTCGGCGAGCTGGCTGTGCAGGCCCGGCTGCACCGGGCGCCCGCTCGGGTGGGCACGGCGCCGTACCCGCCCCCCGCCAGTCCTCACGACGATCCGACCTGACGAGCGCTGTGGCGATCACCGCGTCGGATGCTTGCGAAGTTAGAGCCACCCCTGGGTTCTGGCGACGGCAGACCCGATCACGATAAGCAGCATGAGACCGCGGGTCAGGCGACCACGTACGTCGAGTACCGGCCACGACAGGTATGCCAGCCAGGTGACGAAAAGCGCGATGACTCCGAGGGCTGGCAGCGCGAAGGGAAGCGGCGCGCCCAAACCGATCAGCATCAGGACCAGCACGGTGGCCGGGATCACGATCGTGGGCAGCTTCGACAGGCGAAGGAGAACCTGACGGCTGCGGTCGCTCAAGGCCGATCGTGGCGCTGAGCTCGGCACGGACTGCGCGGCGCCCGCCCGGGTCGCGGGATTTCCTGAGCGTCGCGGGTTTGAGGAGGAGGACACCGGCACACCGTACTCGGCGCTGCGCTGCTAAAGGATCCGACTCTGGCGTTGTTCCAGCCGCGCCAGACCCGGATCTTCGGTGACGGACGAGAGGATGGGCGGATGTTGGCGATCTCGAGGTTCCACTACGACGACGACCTGACCAATCGCGCCACCACTGAGCTGACCGCGTGCCTGGAGCGGCTCGCCGAACAGCCCGGCTACGTTGGCGGCGCCGTCGGTCGAGCGCTCGACGACCCGACGCTGTGGGTGCTGGAGACTCGCTGGGAGAACGTCGGGTCCTACCGGCGGGCGCTCTCGGCGTACGAGATCCGGGTGAGCGTCGTGCCGTTGCTGTCGTACGCCGTCGACGAGCCCTCGGCGTACGAGGTCATCGTCGGCGCAGGCGCCACGGTCCCGAATGAGGCCAGGTCCCGCGGGGGCAGGTAAGGACCGCGGCGGCGGCGGGACGGTAGCCTGGTGCGTTCACGTCCCCGGTCCACCGAGCCAGCCGCTCGACCAGGGAGTTCCCGCCGACCGCCAGCCGGATGGAGAAGATCTCATGGCCAAACAGGCCGCCTCAGCGATCGACAGCGTCGTCAGCCTGTGCAAGCGCCGGGGATTCGTGTTCCCCTGCGGCGAGATCTACGGAGGCACCCGGTCGGCCTGGGACTACGGCCCGCTCGGCGTCGAGCTCAAGGAGAACATCAAACGCCAGTGGTGGCGCGCCATGGTCACCTCCCGCGACGACATCGTCGGGCTCGACTCGTCGGTGATCCTCCCGACGCGCACCTGGGAGGTCTCGGGTCACCTCGCCACGTTCACCGACCCGTTGACCGAATGCCAGAGCTGCCACAAGCGGTTCCGGGCCGACCACCTCGAGGAGGAGTTCGAGGGTCCAAAGGGCCGCCCCCCAGTAGACGGGCTCAGCGAGATCGCCTGCCCCAACTGCGGCACCCGGGGGGCCTGGACCGAGCCACGCCCCTTCAACGGCATGCTCAAGACCTACCTCGGCGTGATCGAGGACGACTCAGGTCTGCACTACCTGCGCCCCGAGACCGCTCAGGGCATCTTCCTCAACTTCGTCAACGTGATGAACTCGTCCCGCAAGAAGCCCCCGTTCGGCATCGCCCAGACCGGCAAGGCGTTCCGCAACGAGATCACGCCGGGCAACTTCATCTTCCGCACCCGCGAGTTCGAGCAGATGGAGATGGAGTTCTTCGTCGAGCCGGGCACCGACGAGGAGTGGCACGAGACCTGGATCGCCCAGCGCACCGACTGGTACGTCGACCTCGGTATCGACCGCGACAACCTCCGCCACCTCGAGCACCCGGCAGACAAGCGGTCGCACTACTCAAAGCGCACCGTCGACATCGAGTACCGGTTCAACCTGCCCGGCCGGGAGTTCGACGAGCTCGAGGGAATCGCCAACCGCACCGACTTCGACCTCAAGGCCCACAGTGCGGCGTCGGGCCAGGACCTCACGTACTTCGACCAGGCCAAGGGCGAGCGCTGGACGCCGTACGTCATCGAGCCGGCCGCCGGCCTCACCCGCTCGTTGATGGCGTTCCTCATCGACTCCTACGCCGAGGACGAGGCACCCAACGCCAAGGGCGGGGTCGACAAGCGCACGGTGCTGCGTCTCGACCCGCGGCTGGCGCCGGTCAAGGCGGCTGTCCTGCCGCTGTCCCGCAACCCCGAGCTGTCGCCCAAAGCGATGCAGGTGGCTGCCGACCTTCGCAAGGCGTGGAACGTCGACTTCGACGACGCGGGCGCGATCGGTCGGCGTTACCGGCGACAGGACGAGATCGGTACGCCGTACTGCGTGACCGTCGACTTCGACTCCCTCGACGACGACGCGGCCACGGTCCGGGAGCGCGACACGATGAAGCAGGAGCGCATCGGCCTCGACTCGATCGTGTCGTACTTCGCGGAGCGATTGGTCGGCTGCTAGGTGCCTCGACGTTTGAACGCCGAGACGTGAGGCAGCGTTAGCCCATGACGACAACCACCGCGCCGTACGGCTCGTGGCGCTCGCCGTTCACCACGGACCTCCTCACGACCGACTCGATCGGCCTCTCGGCCTGTCGGCTCGACGGCGAGGACCTCTACTGGTTGGAGCTGCGCCCTGCAGAGGGCGGCCGGTCCGTGCTTGTGCGGCAGCCTGCCGACGGCGAGCGCGCCGATGTCACCCCAGCGCCCTATGACGTGCGCTCCCGTGTGCACGAGTACGGCGGGGGTGCCTACGCCGTACTCGATGGAGTCGTGGTGTTCGTCAACCAGGCGGACCAGCGGATCTACCGGGTCGACGCGGCGGCGGACGGCGCGAAGCCGCAGCCCATCACTCCAGAGGGCGATTTCCGGTACGGCGACCTGCGGATCGGCACCAGGCGCCAGCACGTCCTCTGTGTGCGTGAGGACCACAGCATCGCCGACAGCGAACCGGTCAATACCCTCGTCAGTGTCGAGCTGTCGGGCCCGAACGACGACGGCGGACAGACTCTCGTCAGCGGATCTGACTTCGTCTCCTCGCCGCGGCTCGACAGCAGCGGGGACCGGCTGGCGTGGGTGACCTGGGATCACCCCAACATGCCGTGGGACGGGTCGACCCTGTGGAGCGGGCGGCTCCGCGAGAGCGGTGATCTCGTCGACAGGCGGCGGGTCGCCGGCGGCCTCAGCGAGTCGGTCCACGACCCGCGCTGGGCGCCCGACGGTCGGCTGGTCTTCTTGTCTGATCGCACCGGATGGTGGAACTTCTACGCCGCCGATGTCACCGACGCCGACGCGGACGCCGACGCGGACGCCGACGCCGACGCCGACGCGCAGAGCGTCCCGCTGGCGCCACGAGACCTCGACTTCGGCGCGCCGCCGGGCTCGCTGGGCGCCTCCGGCTACGACTTCACCGCGGACGGCCGCCTGCTGTGCACCTGGACAGACCAAGGAATCGGCCACCTGGGCCTGCTCGAGCTGACCGGCGGAAGCCCGTCGCCGCTGGACTCGGACGCGACGTTCGTCAACTCGGTCAGCACCAGTGGCGAAGCCGCCGCGTTCGTCGCGGCGTATCCCATTGCGCCCCAGTCAGTCGTCCGGCTGACGCTGCCTAGTGCTGACGGCGACGTCGTACGCCGATCGACAAGCCACGAGTTCGACGCCGGGGCGATCAGTGTGCCGGAGCCGGTCGAGTGGTCAAACCCTGAAGGCCAACCGGTGTACGGCTTCCTCTACGAGCCGGTGAATGCGGAGTTCCAGGCTCCGCACGACGAGCTGCCGCCGCTGCTCGTGTTCTCCCATGGCGGCCCGACCGGGATGACGGTGCCCAGCTTCAACGTGTCGGTGCAGTACTGGACGAGCCGCGGGTTCGCCGTACTCGACGTCAACTATGGCGGCAGCCTCGGGTACGGCCGCGCGTATCGAGAACGCCTGGCCGGGAGGTGGGGCATCGTCGACGTCGCCGACTGTGCCTCCGGTGCCATGGCGCTTGTTGACCAGGGCCGCGTGGACCCGGCCCGGCTGGCGATTCGCGGCGGCAGCGCTGGCGGATACACCACCTTGTGTGCCCTCACCTTCACCGACGTGTTCAAGGCAGGTGCGAGCTATTTCGGCGTCGGTGACTTGGAGAGACTCACTCAAGACACCCACAAGTTCGAGTCCCGCTACCTCGACTCTCTCGTCGGCCCCTACCCGGAGGAAAGGGACCGGTACGTGGAGCGTTCCCCGATCCACCATCTCGACCAGCTGGCCTGCCCCGTCATCTTGTTCCAGGGCACCGACGACAAGGTCGTGCCGCCCGGCCAGGCCCGCGACATGGCAGCTGCCGTTCGGGCGAAGGGCCTGCCCGTCGCGCTGCTGATGTTCGACGAAGAAGGGCATGGTTTCCTCAAAGCCGAGAACATCAAGCGGGCCGTCGAGGCGGAGCTGTACTTCTACGGCAGGGTGTTCGGCTTTCCACTCGCCGACCCCGTCGAGGCGATCAAGATCGACAACTTGGCGGAGCCGCCGGCGCCCTCTCGGTGAGCGGCCGCGCCGCCCAGTCGCGCCGCCAAGTCATGGTGCAGCACCCGGAGCTGTCAGCGAACCCGGCACAATGGTCGGTGTGTCTGCCCAGATGAGCGCCACGGTCCACGACGGCGTACGACGAGTGCGCCCGTCAACGACCGACGGACTGCGGTGCCCCCCTATGGCCCGATCCTGGCGGGCCTGGCGGGGATTGGCCGCGACCGCAGCCTGCGCCGTCGTGCTGACCGGCTGCACGGACACCCTCGGCGGCAGCGGGACGGCACCGCCCACGGCTGGCACGTCGTCGTCCGTCGGCTCGCCCGACGCGTCCATCTCCGCCCCGACCACTCCGCAGGTCGAGGATGGAGCCACAACGCCCGGCACGAACCTGACGCTCGACCGACCCGCGGTGGTCCGGTTCACCGCGAACCCCAAGCACGACGCGTTGATCAGGCTCACCGTGTCCAAGGTGGAGCGGGGCAAGATCAAGGACCTCTCGCAGTTCCGCCTCAGTGACAAAGACCGACGGTCGAGCGTCTACTACGTCTCTGCGTCGGTGAAGAACCTCGGCGAAGGTGACCTCGGCGGGCAACCGCTGTCTCTCTACGGCAAGGTGTCAGACGACCTGGTGGTCCCCCGGGTCATCTTCGGCTCCACGTTCAGACGTTGCGACTACCAACCGCTGCCCCCGAAGTTCGGACCCGGCAAGAAGGTCGACATGTGCATCGTCATGCTCGCGCCTCACCACGGCGAGGTGTCCGCGGTTCAGTGGCGGCCGGCCGACAACTCCGACCCCATCACATGGAACGCACGCTGAGCCTTCCCGCGGTCGAAGCGGCCGAGCTGCGGCTCGGCCAGGTCGTGGTCGACCCGCCGGTCGTGCTGGCACCGATGGCGGGCGTCACCAACGCAGCGTTCCGCACGCTTTGCCGGGAGCAGGGGGCCCCTGGAGACGCTCACTCCGTTCGCTCCTCAGGAACCACGGGTCTCTACGTCTGCGAGATGATCACGAGCCGCGGCCTCGTCGAGCGGGACCAGACCACTCTCGACATGCTCGTCTTCGACCCGGGCGAGACCCGGCGGTCCGTGCAGCTGTACGGCGTCGACCCGGCGTACATGGCTCGGGCGGCGGAGATCTTGTGCACCGAGTACGGCGTCGCACACATCGATCTCAACTTCGGCTGCCCCGTGCCGAAGGTGACCCGCAAGGGTGGGGGAGCGGCACTGCCGTGGAAGCGCCGGCTGCTTAGGGCGATCCTCGAGGCCACCGTCAAGGCCGCTGCGCCGTACGGCGTCCCCGTCACGCTGAAGACCCGCAAGGGGATCGATGACGACCACCTCACCTTCCTCGAGGCGGGGCGGATCGCGCAGGAGGCGGGCTGTGCCGCGATCGCCCTGCACGCCCGGACCGCCGCTCAGCACTACTCCGGCACCGCGGACTGGGATGCGATCGGCGAGCTCGTCGAGCACGTTGACATCCCCGTGCTCGGCAACGGCGACATCTGGGAGGCCACCGACGCCTTGCACATGATGGCCAAGACAGGGTGCGCAGGGGTGGTGGTGGGTCGGGGTTGTCTCGGAAGGCCTTGGTTGTTCCGGGATCTGGCGGCGGCGTTCGGCGCCGCGCCACCCGCCCCGTTGCCAACCCTTGGCGAGGTGGCGGCGATGATGCGCCGGCACGCTGAGCTGTTGGCGCGCTACATGGGGGAAGAGCGAGGCTGCAAGGAGTTTCGCAAGCACATCGCGTGGTATCTCAAGGGGTTCGCCGCCGGCGGTGAGCTGCGGCAGTCCCTCGGCCTGGTCGACAGCCTCGGCTTTCTGGAGACCCTGCTGGCGCGCCTCGATCCCGCTGAGCCCTATCCGATGGCCGAGCTCGGCAACCCCCGCGGCCGCCAGGGCAGCCCCCGCCGGGTCGCGCTTCCGGATCGTTGGCTCGACGACCGCGACGACCTGCGCATCGACACTGGGGCCGAGCTCGGGATCTCCGGCGGCTGACGATCCGTAACGAATACCCGATAAGGTCGTTACATCCCTCGCGCGAAAATCCAATGAGCAACCGCTAGAAAGGGCGCCCATGTCCCGGAAACTGCTGCCGGTTGCGATCGCTGTGCTCTGTGCCACAACGCTTGGCGGGCCAAGTGCCGCGTCGACGTCTCCAGAACCCGCACCCGTGCCAGCGAGCTCTGCACCGGCAGCTAACGTCGTGCTGCTCATGATCGACGACGCCACGGCCGAGGACATGGAGTACATGCCCAACGTCCAACGCCTCCTGGTGCAGCAGGGGACGACGTTCACCCGCAACTACTCGCCGTACCCACTGTGCTGCCCGGCTCGGGCGACCGTGCTGACCGGTCAGTACGCGCACAACCATCGCGTGCTGGACAACGTGGCTCCGCTTGGGGGTGCGTCGGTCTTCGACGACTCCCGCACGATCGCGACCTACATCACTGACGACTACGACACGGCCATCGTCGGGAAGTATCTCAACGACTTCGACACCCCAACGTACGTCCCACCAGGGTGGGACACCTGGGAGGTTCCGGTCAAGGGGACGACGTACAACTACATGAATCAGACTATGAGCATCAACGGAAGGCTCAGGGACTTTCCTGACACCTTCGTACCCCACCACTACGGCAACCAAGTTCGAACCTTCATCGCCAACGCAAAGGGATCGTTCTTCGCGTTCGCCTCGTTCGTCGCGCCTCACTATGGAAAACCACGAGAGACGCTGAACGACCCGGTGTCGCCGTACGTCGAGCCGAAGTACCAAGACACCTATGCTGGTCCGCCCTTGCCGGAAGACCAGACGTTCAACGAAGTGGATGTGAGCGACAAGAGGCCAGCCGTGGCCAACCAGCCGTTGTTGAGACCGAAGCGCATCGCGAAGATCAGCGAACAGATGGCCCAGCGGCGGGAGGCACTGCACTCGGTGGATGACGAAGTGGGTCTCATCGTGCGCAAGGTGAGGCGACTGGGCCAGCTCGACAACACCTACTTCGTCTTTGTCTCTGACAACGGCTTCATGCAAGGTCAGCACCGCATCACAGACGGGAAGTCGGCGGCGTACGAGCCAGCGGCGCGAGTACCTCTCGTCATCCGGGGACCAGGCATCCCGACCGGGACATACGAAAACGTGACCGGGTTACAAGACCTAACCCCGACGATCCTGAGCATGACCGGTCAGTGGGGTGACCAGCCCGTTGCTGAGATCGATGGCGTGAGCCTGCTCGACCTGCTGGCTGGGCAGACGACGAGACGGGCGCAGGTACTTGAGACCGTGCATGGAGCCAAGCTGGCCGACGTCCAGGTGGAGGCGGGTGCAACCCCTAGCACCCAGATGACGCAGCGACTAGTCAGCGGCAGTGTGCCGTGGGACATGCGCGGCATCGTCACCAGCGACGGCTGGAAGTACACGGTCTACCCACAAACGGGCGCTGTCGAGATGTACGACCTCAACATAGACCCGTACGAAGAGCAGAACGTCGCAGGACTCCCCGGCTACAAGGATCAACAGGTGCGACTCGATCACGTGTACCAGCAGTACCGGTCGTGTAGCGGTTCGCGCTGCAGATAGCGGGGATGCCCTCCAGCTGTGACCGTCACCGCGCCAGAGACACTGCGCTACCAAAGCCTCAGGTGGAACACTGAGCGCATGCCCACAGCCGGATTGATCACCCTCGATGCGAGCGTGGGGCCGGGGTATGTCGACTCAGATCTGGAGCGCTACCTCGACGAGCCGAGCGGGTCGCGCCGATCGGCGTTCGAGCGCGACCGGGCCCGCATCGTGCATTCCGGAGCGCTGCGCCGGCTGGCCGCCAAGACGCAGGTCGTCGGCCCGTCCAGCTCAGACTTCGTCCGCAACCGACTGACCCACACTCTGGAGGTGGCGCAGGTCGGGCGAGACCTCGCCGTCTCGCTGGGCTGCAACGCCGACCTGGTCGAAGCGGCGTGCCTTGCTCACGACCTCGGGCACCCGCCGTTCGGCCACAACGGAGAACGCGCGCTCAACGAGGTGGCCGCCGGCGTCGGCGGCTTCGAGGGGAACGCCCAGACGCTGCGGCTGCTGAGCCGGTTGGAGCCCAAGACGTTCACGCCCGACGGCCGCAGCCTGGGCCTCAACCTGACCCGCGCGACGCTCGACGCGGCCACGAAGTACCCCTGGACGCTAGAGGACGCCCCCGACACCGCGGGGCGCCATCTCGATGGGTTGCCGCGAGCGGTGCGCAAGTTCGGTGTGTACGCCGACGACCGGGGCCTCTTCGACTGGATGAGGTCAGGCGCTCCGCCCGGACGCACTTGTATGGAGGCACAGGTGATGGACTTCGCCGACGACGTCGCATACTCCGTGCACGACGTCGAGGACGGCGTCGTCGCCGGCCGCATCGACCTCACCGGCCTAGGCGACCCGGAGCTGCGGGCGCAGGTGTGGGAGACCGCACGCGACTGGTACGCGCCGGCCAGAGGGGCCGACGACCTCGACGCGGCGTTCGCGCGGCTGGCGGGTCTCGACGGGTGGCCGCGGACGACGTACGACGGCAGCCGGCGGCACCTCGCCGGGCTCAAGAACCTCACCAGCGCCCTAATCAACCGCTTCTGCCTCGCTGTCGCGTCGACAGCGACGGGCGAGCTGACAGCGACGGGTGGTCTAGCACCGGTGGGCGAGCCGACGCTGGCGGGCGAGCCGACGCTGGCGGGCCTCCCCGTCAGGTACGCCGCGTGCCTGGACGTGCCGGCCGACATCGCCGCGGAGATCGCGGTACTGAAGGGGATCGCCGCACACCTGGTGATGAAGGCCGACGACCGGGTGGCGGCGCTCAGCTGGCAGCGCGAGCTGCTCGCCGAGCTGGCCGAGGCGTTGCACAAGAGCCCGGCTGACGCGTTTGATGCTGTGTTCCAGGGTGACCTCGAGGCGGCGGTCGACGACGGCGCGCGCCTGCGCGTGGTGGTCGACCAGGTCGCCTCGTTGACCGATGTGTCAGCTGTGGACAGGCACCGCTCGTTGGTCGGCGCTGCGTAGACTCGGCGGTGTGGTCGGCCGCATCCGAGAAGACGACATCGCCTTGGTGCGGGAGCGGTCGCGCATCGACGACGTGGTGTCCGACCACGTCACGTTGCGATCCGCCGGGACCGGCTCGCTCAAGGGCCTGTGCCCGTTCCATGACGAGAAGAGCCCGTCGTTCCATGTGACGCCCGCGCGTGGGTTCTACCACTGCTTCGGCTGCGAGGAGGGCGGCGACGTCATCACGTTCGTGCAGAAGGTGGAGGGAGTCGGCTTCACCGAGGCTGTCGAGCGGCTGGCGGGTCGTTTCGGCGTCCAGCTGAGGTACGTCGATGAGGCGCCAGGCGCACGCCGCGACT
>JAABUR0100006915.1_pt1 | contig 13648 bp, 11 predicted proteins | sample 5560091 | NCBI WGS metagenome assembly JAABUR01 (sample SAMN10711879, study PRJNA513375) | rock metagenome | isolation source: Antarctica rocks | place: Antarctica: Victoria Land, University Valley sud
GACCATGCCGATGATCGCGTTGGCGTTGATCAGCGCGTCCATGGCCAACGGGTTATTGAGCAGGGGCCCGTTCCGCCGGGTCAGGTCGTTCCTCAGCTCCCGAGCCAGGGCCGCCCTGGTCGCGCCAGGGAGCGCGTCGGCGTCCACGTTCAAGCCTAGCCTCAACGCATCCAGCGGAGTGAACCCCGCGGCCATCATCCCCTGCGGCAGGCGCACGGCGTCGGTCCAGAAGCCCTCGTTGCCGAAGGTCTCGAACCGGAACACTCCCTGGCCCGAAGCCGAGTTGCCGGTCTGATGCGGGAAGGGGTTCACGAGGAAGCCCGGGCCATCGGCCCCCCCTCCGCGACGCCCTCCGGATCGCGCCGCGGCGGCGCCGGTGGCCCCCCCTCCGCGACGCCCTCCGGATCGCGCCGCGGCGGCGCCGGTGGCCCCCCCTCCGCGATGCCCTCCGGATCGCGCGGCGGCCTTGCCGGTGGCCCCCCCTTCGCGACGCCCTCCGGATTGCGCGGCGGCGATGCCCGTGATGAGGACGGCACCCACGCAGGCCAGCCAGGCCAAGCGGGTGTGGTTAGAGACTCGATATGCTTTGGTAGCGTACATGGCCCCTGTCCTTTCTTAATTCCAGACGGTACGGGATGACAGCCGCAGCCGGACGATGGCGGCGGGATGCCGATATCACATCCTTGACCCTGGTTGCCGCTTCGGAGGCCCGCGGTGGCCGCCCCGAGGGGGTCTCGACCTCCGCAGGGCCACCGCAGTGGCTTTGAGCTTTTCAACATCGATGACCCTGGCCTCACCACTCCGCGGCGGGGTCACCTGCATGTCTGCCTTCTAGTAGGTAGATGAACCTCTCAAAAAAAATTAACGGGCCGCTTCCAGCGCCGTGAGCAAGGCCCGCGCGGCCGCCTGGAAGCGGCCCGTGTCGTGATGTAGCCGTGCCATGAGCGTCGCGCCCTCCAGGCCTGCCATCAGGGTCTGGGCCTGCTCCTCGGCGGGGACATCGTCGCGGAAATGCCCCGCATGCTGTCCGGCCTGCAGCACTCCGGTCAACCACGCCTCATGGTCGGCGAAGGCGGCCACGAGTTCATCGCGGACCCCTTCCGGCAGGCTGGCAAACTCCGAGGCCAGCATGCCGCAGAGGCACATGCGGTCGTTATCCAGGGTCGCCCGGAAGAGGGTCGTGTACCGCTCCAGCTGCGCCCGCGGATCGGTCTCCGAACGGTCGATCTCCGCCAGCGCGGCGAGGCAGGTCTCGCGGAACCGTTCCACGAGTCGCCGTCCGAGATCGCCCTTGCCGGGGAAGTGATAATGGATGCTGGCCTTGCGGATACCGACGACTGCAGCTATGTCATTGTAACTGAAGGCGTTATAGCCGCGAGTCTGCACGAGGTGTTGTGCTGCGTCCAGAATCCGTTCCGAGGTGCCGGTGGTCGCGACCATACCCGATCCTACCAGTTAGCAGGGTGATATCAAGGCAGTCGAATCAAATCGAGGGGGTACTGGAATAACAACGATTATGACAAGAATAAGGATAACAACGGCTTAAGCGCCGTGTCGCGGCCTCGGGGAAGTCCAAGGAGGCTGGGGAAAAAGGAATCGACACCATTTCCACCCCCCCCGGCAGTCTCTCCCTCCGTTGCACCTCTGCAACCGTCGCCGGCCGAGGGCCACTCCGCCCCGGTTGGCCTCGGGCGGGCGGCGGTCCGAGAATCCGTCCGGTGACGCGGGCGGATCGGTCCCAACCACCCCGGGCCGGCGACGTGGGGATGACGGAAGATTTCCCTCGTGGGTCAGGGGGGAGGAGCAAGGGCGACACGGTCCCGCGGTGTATGGGTGGACCAGGCCGCCCCACCGGCGGTGAACAACGCAATGCAGAAGGAGGCGACCAGGCGGCTGGGCCCGGTCGATAGGACGAGCTGTTCGCTCCCGGCCAGGGGGAAGGCGATGGCATAGATCAACTCGAAGACGACCGTGGCGACGATGGCTCCGAACGCCCCTCCCCACAGCGTCCGGGCGACGACTTCCCGGCCGCCCAGGCCCAGGCCGAACGCCAGGCCGCAAGCGGCCCCGGTCGCCGTCCAGATCCCGCCCAGAATCAGCAGCGAGAGCAGCATCGACGGCGCAGCCGGCTCGAAATAGCGCTGGAAGACCGGCGTGAGTGCCGCGGCCATGCCGGCCGCGGCCCCTCCGCCGAGCACGAGGCCGGTGGCCGACGCCAGCGGCACCCTCCGGGGTGATGCCGCCGCCCCGGCCCCGGCCAGGCCCAGGGACAGGCCCAGGATGGCGCCGCAGAGTCCATAATTGAGGGCCGTATTCTTGATATCGGTGGCCAGCTGGGCCGCCAACATCACCGGCGTCGTGCCTCCGAGAGGGCCGGGGATCATGGCCTTGGGCGGGGGTACGAACGCCCCGAGGGTCGCCTCGCCGGCGAACCACGACGCCAGGGCGGCCACGACCCCGGTCCCCAGCGCCGTCGCCCAGATCCGGGAGGGGCGCAACGGGGCCGGCCCGCGCGTCGACGAAGTGGAGGTATTCGCGACGGGGGGGATATCCCTCGTTGTCGGATCGGGCTGGGGTGAGAGGGAGTTCATGGGACCTTCTCCTGGGATGTCAGGACCTTCATACTTATCCGAGTCGAGGGTCGGATTGGGCCTCCGAGGCCGAGACACATGGTGATCGCCGGGGGCCTCCGAACTGGCCCGGTCGCGGCCGTCGCGCCGCGAGAGAGGACGGATAAGTCTGGCCCCCGGACCCGGCGGTACAATCGCCCGCATGAGCGTAACTCGACGATTCGTCATCGTGAAGGGCCTGGCCGGGGAGGCCGTCCAATCGCGAAGCTTCGGGTCGTAGACCCGACGTCTCGTGAACTAATGAATTAATACCAAGGTTACCTTTTTTTCACTTGCATATGATGGGCCGGTCCATTAATGTACGGGAGGCTCTTGGTTCGCGAATACAGGCTCAGTAGGATTTGGCTAGAGAATCGAGCCGGGGCGAACACTCACTTCCCGCATGTATTTGTCGCTTGTTCATCTCCAGTGACGCGAGTTCGATTGCGGTGCATCGTCATGCCTGCTCACGGCGGGCTCCTGCACCGCGCGAAGCGGCCTTCGGCCCGAGGCAGGCCTCGTCTCCGCTAAAGGGCCGTACGGGCCGTCGCGCCTCGGCACGGGCCTCAACCCCCGGGAGATTTTTCATGCTGAATTCGATCGCGAGACGCGTGACCCTGGCCGCCGCCTTGGGGGCCGTCGGTTTCGGTCCGGGCTGCGGCGGCGACGAGGACATAGACGCGCCGCCGGCGACGATTACGATCCCCCCGCAACCGGTCCTCGACACCCCGAAGACCGCGCCCAACAAGCCACTGCCGGGCTCCGGTGCAGGATCCGGGTCGCAGCCCGATCCCAACGTGAGCCCCTGAACCCAGGGCATGATCATCCCTTCTCCCCTCGACCTTCGTCTCTTCCCGGACACGGCTCCGGGACCGCTCCATCCTCATTTTCAGAGAGACCTTGCCATGTATAAACCTTGTTGGGTCCCCCGGTCGCGCCGGGGTTTCACCCTGATCGAGCTGCTGGTTGTCATCGCGATCATCGCCGTCCTGATCGGCCTGCTGCTGCCCGCCGTCCAGGCGGCGCGCGAGGCGGCCCGCCGCTCTCAGTGCGTCAACAACCTGAAGCAGATCGCGCTGGCGCTGCACAATTACGAGTCGACCAACAGCTCCTTCCCGCTGGGCGGGAACCCGGCGCGGAACATCCAGAACTTGGCCGAAATCCGGAGTTGGGGGGCCTGGAGCGCGCAGTCCATGCTCCTGCCGTACGTGGAGCAGGGCCCCGTTTACAACTCGATGAACTTCATGATCGTCGCCCGGGGCAGTGGTCTCGGCGAGCAGATGAACAACACCGGGATCACCACGCGGATCGCCTCGTTCCTCTGCCCCTCGTCGCCCCTCCCCTCCTCGGGGGCCTTCCTGGGGAAACCATGGCCCGGCAACAACTACTTCGCGTCGGCGGGTGCGAGCCTCCAGTGGCTGGGCACCGCGGGCAACAGGCCCAACGGCCCCTTCGCGGTCGGCGGCCAGCCCACGGGCCTCCGGGACATGACCGACGGGACGAGCAATACCATCGCCTTCGGCGAGCGCCGGACGGGCGACTTCAATGATTCGAAGGACACGCTCCCGGGAGACATCGCCGGGAATAGCAATTACATGGGCGGGACGAACCGGAATATGGATTCGCCGAACGTGAACATGCCCCAGGGCGGCGCCATGATCGAGGCCTGGCTCCAGCAGTGCGTCTCGAACTACCGCAGCAGGAGCAGTCCGTTCGCCAACGGCCAGCGGAGCTTCAACGGCCGCCTGTGGCACGTGGGCAACCACTCGTACGCCCTGGGCAACACCGTCCTGCCCCCCAACGCGGCCTACCCCGATTGCATGGCGTTCGGCGGCGGCAACAGCGACTTCGATGTGTCGGGCTTCTCCGGCCTCCACAGCTTCCATCCCGGGGGCTGCAACGTCGCCATGGGGGATGGCTCGGTCAAGTTCATCAAGGCGAGCATCGCTCGCACGGTGATCTGGGCCGCCGGGTCGATGAATTCGGGCGACATCATTTCCGCCGACGCGTTCTGATCCGGAATATCGCCCCGGCAAGGCATGGTCCCCCAGCACTTGCCCTCTGGCCACCTCGTGTCCCTCACGGGCCGAACATCGATCCGAGAGCAGAAAAGGGGTCTCAGGAACCGATGATCGACTTTCCCGGGGAAGGAAGAAGGGCTCAGGGGGTCGTCTTTCCGCCTTCGCCGGACGGAGGGCCCGACGCCCTGAAGTCCCCGGCGACCTCGGCCGCGGACAGGGCTCGGTCGTGGATGGCGACCTCGTCGATCTTCCCCTCGAAGCCGTCGCGGCCGTCCTCCCGCCCGCCAATCCAAAGCGTCTCGGCGCCCGGAGGTGTCCCCGCCTCTACCTCGACGCGAAGCTCGGGCTCGGCCCGGCCGTTGAGGTAGACGGCGACCCTCTTGCCGTCGCGACTCAGGACGACGTGGTTCCAGGTCCTCCAGGCGATCCTGGTCTTGCCGACCGCAGCCCGATCACCGTCGCCGAAGACGAGCCGGCCCGGCGAGGCCTCGGTCCCGCCGATGGCCAGGCGGTCGTTCCCTCGTGAGATGAGGGGGCCCGTGACGGCCCGAGCGTCGTCGGGCAGGCCGTTCCAGAACCAGAGCTCGACGCTGTAAGACGCTCCCAGGCCCTTCGGAGACGCCTTCAGGCGGCCCCCGGCGAGGTGCGGGGCACGGTTGATCGCATCCGGGCCCGAGAAGGCCGGCGACTCGGGGCCCGGCAGCGCGAAGGCGATCCCGTCCTCGTACTGGGCGTCGCGGCCGTTGCCCGTTGCGTCGCGTGCCTTCGGCCCTTCGAACTCGTTCAGACGCCAGTAGGCCAGCGGCTTCGCGTCGAGCACGCGCCTGGCGTATGGGCCGTGCTTGTCGCGAAGCTCACGCCTCGGCTTACCGGAGACCTTCTCGAACAGGTCCAGCACGGTCTCGGTGATCTTCGGTTCGGCCTCGACCTCGAGCGCGGCCGAGCGTGCCGGCCAGGTGGTGTAGCCGCCGAGCGTGTGCTGCGCGGGGGGCGGGATGTAGCCCTCGAAGCCGTTGGCCAGGCCGATGTTGAACGTGGCGGGGAGCGGGCTCTGTGCCTTGATCTTCAGGCCGGTGAGGGCATAGACCTCGTCGGGGATCGCCGCGATCCCGAGGTCCCCGATCCGGATCGCCTGGAGCGTGAGCTCGCGTTCGGGCCGCTCGTGGAGGGCGATTTGCTCGAAGGCGTAGACTTCGGGGAGGCTCTTCGGCCGCCGGTCCCCGATCTCGGCCGCGACCCGACGGGCCCACGCCAGGCGCCCCTCGTCGGGGATGCGACGGCGGAGCGTCAGCTTTGCCTCGGCCATCGCCAGCGGGACCCATTCGAGATGCGTGACCGTCTTGTACGCCAGGTGGGCCACGCGAGCGACCGCTTCGGCGTAGGAGTCGATCGTGAGGTCCGCCTTCGGCCGGCCGTAGTCCATCCATTGCTGGTCGCCGCTCGTCCCTTGCGACATGATAGCGACGAAGGGAGGCCCACCTTCCTTCGCGCCGATCTCCGACTCGATCCGCCTGACGAACTTGCCGTAGTAGTCGGCCGAGACCGCCCGGGCGCCGAAGTAGTGCATCGAGTAGTTCGCCAGCAGCGCGATCGGCCGGCCGTCGAGCCCCTGGACCGACAGGATGGACAGCTCGGGATCGACCGGCCCCGCCGGCCCGACCGTATCCGGGTTCTGATAACCCGGGTGCATATTGGCGCGGACCGTCCGCAAGCCGAAGGGGTCGGTGAGCATCTTGTCGGGCCGATAGATCCAGCGTCGGCAGTGGGTGTGCTCGAAGTCGTCGATCGATGCCCATCCGACCCGGGCCGGGGTCAGGTTCCTGGCGGCTTTCTCGATCGCCTCGGCGATCCAGCCGGGCAGCTGCTTGATGTATTCGGGGTCCGCGCGACTGCCGAGGACCGAGATCGACGAGGGGGCCGAGTGCGTGTGCGTGGCCGAGACGAGCATCCGATCGGTCGGGATTCCCGTCGATTCCACGGCCCGCTCCTTCGCCACGTCCACCAGCTCGCGCGGCAGGCCGCAGCTATCCACCACGACGATGGCCAGGCGCGTCACGCCGTCGTCGAGCACCAGGGCACGCGCCGAGAGCGGGTCGTGGATCGTGTCGGCCTTCGCCTCCAGGAACCCCCCGTTGACGATCACCGGGAGCGTCCCGGGCGAGACGTCGACCACCGCCGCCCCCGCGAGGAAGACCTTCGACCCCGGAGGCCCGGGCCCCTCGGCGCCGGCCTCGACCGGCACGAGGCACGAGAGGGCAACAAGCCTTGCACAGACGATCACGCGTGTCTTCATGGCAAGTCCATCCCTCGTTGACATCACGGAGGTCGACATCCGGCGGGGGTCGAAGGCGACGGCGATGCCCATCCTGCCCGCATGGCGGGGGCGAGGCAAGCGGGCGGCGGCCTGGGCTCGAGCACGCCGCCGCTCAGGGGGCGGCCCGACCGCCGACGCGGAGGAACGTGCTTCGCGGGGAGAGGACGAACCGTTGCAGGACGCGAAGGGTGGGGTCCTTGCGATTCTCGATCCGCTTCCAGGGCTCGAGCGCACCCAGGAAGGCGTAGATCAGCCCCACGACGAAGAGCAGGGCGAACGCGACGGTCAGGAGCCGGCCGCGAGATCGGTCGAGGGCGACGACGGCGAAGAAGTAGACGAGCGGCGTGACGGCCAGCAGGTGGCGGGTCCCGAACGAGTGGCCGGCGAAGTCGGTGCGGCGGACTCCCCAGACATAGTAGGCCAGCAGGATCAGGACCGCCCCGCCGACGACCCTGGCGTGCGGGGCGAGGGGGTCATCACGGCGGGCGGAGACCCGGGCGAGCGCGGCCAGGCCGATGACCAGCACGGGGGTCACCGTCAGCCATCCCTGGGGCCCGACGAGCATCTCGAGGCCGAATCGCCAGCGGGGGCCTCGCTCCGTCCACCGGCCCTGCTCGGTCAGCCAGTACGAGCCCGGGTAATGGAACGCCTCGGGGTACATCTCGGCCGGGAGGGGCGAGCCGGTCACCGCGGATTGGAGCAGCGCATGCAGGAGGAGTGGACCCGCGGCACCCAGCGCATAGGGCACGGGGAAGGGCCGGCCGCGGGACATCAACCACACGGCCAATGCGGCCAGCATGACCCCTCCCGACGGCAGGTCGATCGTGGCCGCCAGGCCCGCCAGCCCGCCAGCGAGGAACCGCCGACGCCCTCGGGCTCGGGATCGGGCCGGGGTCGCGCCCTCCGACGCGACGAGGGCGAAGGCGAGGGTCAGCAGGCCGGCCGCGAGGGTGTGGTTGTTCAACGTCACGCCGTAGGAGAGCAGGAGGGTTCCCAACCCTCCGCCGAGCGCCGACAGGTCGGCCGCCCACTTCGGCAGCGCCGTGAGCTGCAAGAGGAGCCGGAGGCCGACCACCGCCAGCGCCGCCCCCGCGCCCGAGAGGGCCGCGACCAGCGCGAGGTTGGCCACCACGAACTGCGCGTAATCGCCGCCGAGCGGGTAGCCCAGGATCACCACGGGAAGGTACACGACCGCCCCGAGCGCGGCGAACATCGGGGGCTTGTCGGAGTAGAATCGGCCGCCGAACCGGACGACGTCGGAGGAGCCGTGACGTCGGAGCAGCGGCGAGCCGTCGACGGCCTGCGTCCCCCGTTCGACCATCGACTCGATCGCCATGCAGCGCGACCAGACGTTCGCGCTGACCTGGGGGCGGATCGCGAGGACCACCAGCAGGAGGCCGAAGGGCACGGCGATCAGGCAGGCGCGCAGGGGGTGGACCGGTCGCATCGGCGGGAATCGTTCGGCGGCCATCCGCGGGACTCCTCGGGCCGTTCGAGCCCGCTCCATTTGGACGCCCGCCCTCCGGGACCCGCGGGCCTCGCGCCCCGCCGATCCCCCCATCGGGGCGCGGAGCCTCCGGATGGTATCGTGACTCGCGGGCCTTGTCACGCGACGGGCGGAGGCCCCGAGTCACGCCAACGCTCGTGGCGACGGGCGAGCAGGCGTGCGACGTACTCGTCGTATTCCGCGGCCTTCCGGCTCCGCTTGGGGTCCCAGCGCCGGCCTTTCTCCCAGTTGCAACGGCCGTGGACGACCCCCAGGTTGTCCAGGTCGTCGGTCCCCCCTCGGCCCCGGGCGCGGATGTGTTCGAGGGTCGCCCCCTCGCCCGTGCGCGCGTCGAAGGCGATCGGCCCGTTGCAGATCAAGCACTTGCCGACCCAATTCGGGCCCCGGAGCGCGAAGGTCGCGTCGGTGGCGGCCGCGCGTGCCAGCTTATCGAGCGTCGTCATGTGGCGGCGGGCCCCGGATTCGTGGGGAGGATCGGTCGGACGGCGGCCCTGCACCTGAGCTCGAACCCCCGGGCGATCGAGAGGATCGGGACCGGGGACGTCTCGTACCCGAGGGTCGGGATCCCCGCGACCCGACCCGGCCTCCAGGAGCCAGGCATGCCCCTCTCCCCGGGGGTGGACCGGACGGCAAGGCACGCTCCACCGTCCGCGACCTCCGTCATGATCTCGATCCCCATGCGAGGCCCACCAACGCACAGGCTGCCAGCAAAGCTCGGGCCGTGCCGACGGTGCCTCGCGGTGGCCGGTGAGGCCGAAACGCTTCGTCCGCATTTGACAGATTCCCCTCGTGACATAGGTTCCTCTAGAGAGGGACCGGCCCACGCTCGTCCATTCCCCGCCCCGGCGAAGTCGCACGGCTAGGCGAGGGGTGCCAAACGCCTGCACCGTTGTACTTTCCGAACCTTGGGGCCAATCATGGATCGTGCTTGCTCCACGTCCCTCTTCGATTCCGTCACCGCATGGGATGGCGCCCCCAAGGCGTCCCCGGCGTTGCCGATGTATCTGATCCTCGTCAGCGGCGGGATGACCGGGGCCATGTTCCGGCTCATGCCCGGGGCGAGCCGGCTGGGCCGGGCGCCGGATAACGTGTTCCTGCTGTACGAGCGCAGCATCTCGCGGTCTCACGCCCTGTTCGATGTCGATCCCGACGGCGAAGCCTGGCTGAGCGACCTGGGGAGTACCAACGGCACCTTCGTCAACGGAGTGCTCCTGGAGGGCCACGTGCCGGTCCGGCTCAGCGACGGCGACCGGGTCCGCCTCGGGACCTCGTCCGTCTTGAAGTTCGTCTGCCTCGACGAGTGCGACGAGCGATTCCAACGAGAGATGTACGAGCGGACGGTGCGCGACCCGTTGACGAAGCTCTACAATCGGTCCTACTTCCTCGACCAGGTCGGCCCCCTGATCGAACGAAGCGCCGAGCAAGGGCTGGGGCTGGCGATGCTGATGCTCGACATCGACCACTTCAAGCGGATCAACGACACCCTCGGGCACGACGCGGGCGACGTGGTCCTCCGCGAGGTGGCGGACGTGCTCCGCGAGTCGACCCGGCCGGAGGACCTGGTGGCGCGGCACGGGGGCGAGGAGTTCGCCGTGGCCCTGCCGGCGGTCACCCCGGCCCAGGCGATCGACCGGGGCGAACGCATCCGCGCCAGCCTGGCCTCGCGGCGGATCGTCGTCGAGGAGACGTCGGTGCGGGTCACGGCGAGCATCGGCCTGGCGTTCGCCCCCGCCCGGCTGTCGCAATCGCCCGGGGTCCTCCTCTCCCTGGCCGATCGCCTCCTCTACCAGGCCAAGCACACCGGCCGCAACCGCGTGGTCTCCGACCTCGACGCGACGATGATCACTCGGGAGACGGAGCGACTGGCGCCGCCCGCTCTGCCGGCCTGACCGCGACCACGCCGGTCGGGAAAGAGCCGGGGCCGACCGCACGGCCGCAGTTCCCGGACGGTTTTGTCTTGATTTCACCCGGTCGATCGGTTCGTATTCCTGTCGGAAGCCACCGGATGAGGCGACCGACGGCCTCGGTCGAGGCTCGAGCGAGGAATCCCGGCCTCTCTTCGCGGCCGGGCCCTTCGATCGACCGGCGTCCTCCCCCTTCGGCCTCATCGACGACTGGCTCGACCGTCCCCCATAGGGCTTCGTGGCCCCGATCGGCGCGCCGACGATCGTGCCGGGGGCGGGGGTCGCATGGACTTCACCGGTGCTCGGCTCGCGAGCGGCGGGAGGCGGGAGGCGGGTGCGATGTCCGGGAGTACGCCCTTTCCGTCACCAAATTCCCGGAGGATTGATGGAAGATAACCCCTACCAGGCGCCGCAAGCCGACCTTTCGCACATCACGGTTGCCGAGGGAATCGACCTGGGGGCCTCGGGGCTCACGGAGGCGGAGCTCAGGGCGTTCGTCGGGAAGAATGCGGATTACTACCTCAAGCGATGGGCCCCGGCCCTCCGGGGAGATGGGGGAGCGGGCTTCAACCTGGCGGCCCTCCTGCTCTCCGGGTTGTGGCTGGGCTATCGCAAGATGTATCAGAACACGCTCATCCTGTTCGCGATCATCGCGGCCATGACGATCCTCGAGCTGGCGGGCGTCCTCGCCGGGCTCGTCAATCCGAATGTGGTCGGTCTGCTCGGCAACATCGTCGGCCTCGGCGCCGCCGTCGTTTGCGGGATGTACGGCAACGCATGGTACCTCTCGCATGCGAAGACGGTCATCCTGGAGGCCCGCTCGAGAGGACGTGACGGGGGGGTCGATCTCGTGGAACTCTCCCGGCGTGGCGGCACGAGTGTGGCCAAGTCGCTCGGCATGTTCTTCTTGTATCTCGTCGCGGTGTTCGTGATCAGCTTCGTCATCAGCTTCGTCGCGGAACTCGTCGTCTCGAAATGAACAAGGGCCGAGATGCCGGGTCCATCCCCGGAGTCCGCCCCGAACCGAACCACGAAGGTGCCGCCGTGCCGCAGCCCACGCCGTCCGCATTGCCGCCGCTCGCCCTCGGGGTGTGCAGCTGGAGCCTCCAGGTCCGCAGCATCGCCGAGTTGAGCGGGTTCCTCGACCATCTGGGGGTCAACGTGGCCCAGATCGCTTGCGGCGACCCGCACCACGCCAGCTGGGACGAGGGCGACGCGATGCCCGAGGCCGCCTTGGCGTCCGGGATCGTCCTGACGGGCGCCATGCTCGGCTTCCCCGGCGAGGATTACACGACGCCGCAGACCATCAAGGCGACCGGCGGCTTCGGCGACCCGGCGGACCGACCCGAGCGGCTGGATCGGCTCCGGTGGGCCCTCGAACGGACGGCCGCGCTCGGGCTGTCGGACCTGATGCTCCACGCCGGTTTCCTCCCCGAGCTGGATCACCCCGACCGCCCGGCGATGCTCGACACCCTGGCGGAGGCCGGCGGGCTGGCGCTCGAGAAGGGGATTACGCTCGCCTTCGAGACCGGCCAGGAGAGCGCCGAGCTGTTGCGACGGACGCTCGACGACCTGAATGCGCCGAACCTGAAGGTCAACTTCGACCCGGCCAACATGCTCCTGTACGACATGGGCGACCCGATCCGCGCCGTCGAGCTGCTCGGCCCCGACATCCGCAGCGTCCACGTCAAGGACGCCAGGCGCCCGACCTCTGCCGGCCAATGGGGGGAAGAAGTGCCGCTGGGCCAGGGGGAAGTGAACATCCGACGGTTCGTGCAGGCCCTCATGGATGTCGGCTACACCGGCCCGTTGGTCGTCGAGCGCGAGGTGGGCGACCAGGCCGCCCGGCTCCGCGACGTCGCCCACGGCCTGACCTATCTGCGCGACTGCCTGGCCGGTTGAGGGTGCCGCACGGCGACCGCGCATGCGAGACGGGCCGCTCCCCCCCGGCGTGCGGGGGAGCGGCCCGTCTGCATGAATTCGGGGGACGGGCCCGCGGCATGGACGCCCGGACCGGTCGCGTCTCGCTCAGGCGACGACGGAGATGACGACCTCGGCCAGCTCGCGTCCGGCCTCGGTCAGGCCGTAGAAGTTGTGCTTGCCCGACCGCCTGGGCTCGATCAGCCGGCCGTGGCGGAGGAGCGCCAGGTGATGGCTGACCGCGGGCTGACTCTGCGTGCCCAGGTCGGCGCACAGCTCGGAGACATTCCGCTCTTTTTCATTCAAGAGCATCAAAACCTGAAGACGCGTGGGGTCGGAGACCTGCTTCAGCAGGTCCGCGACGCGTCGAATATCGGCGGAGGGGCGCGTCGGGGCGGCGGCCTTGGTGCTCTTGGCTTTGACCTTGGGCTTGACCTTGGCCACGACGGCAGACTTGGCGGAGGGGGCCATAAAACTCCTCAGAGCTTCACAAAAATGACATGGAGACAACGTCAAGTACAAACGAGAACCCATCACGGATTATGGTTCTCTTGCTTGTATAATAAGTAAATCTTTCACTTCGTCAACCCCCCCGCACGCGCGTTGCGAAATCGCCCAGGCCGCGCCCCCCGCCGGGGCCCCCATCACGATCGCCGCCATCGACGGCCCCGGGACCGGTCGGCGATCGACCGCCGCCGGTCGGAGACTCTACCTCGCGTGGAGGCCGTGCGCGGGCCGACGCTTTCGGCTTGCCGGACGGTCGAGGCGGTCGTTAGAGTGACAGGGGTAGGGATGTGGGTGCGGCCGCGATGAGCGCCATTGTGCGGTCGCCGCGGCCGGGACCGGATTGGGGTCGACTTCCGCTTCGAGAATCCTTGCCGATGTCCGTCCTCACCACCGCTCAGGCCCAGGTCGGATCGCGCTCCGACCTGGCATATCAGCAGTGCATCAACCCGGCGTGCCGGGCCACGTACTCGGTGGATCAGGCGCAGTTCGCCTGCCCCGAGTGCGGCGACCTGCTCGACGTCGTCTACGACTGGGACCGCCTCCCCGTCCCGCGCCGGCTGAGCGAGTTCGAGGCCAAGTGGTCCGACCGGCTCGACCCCTTGAACTTCTCGGGCGTCTGGCGGTTCCGCGAGCTGCTCCCCTTCGCGCCCCGCGAGATGATCGTCACGATCGGCGAGGGGCAGACGCTCCTGCAGGTCGCCGACAAGGTGGGCCAGTACGTCGGGATGACGCCCGGCCGCTTGCGGCTCCAGTACGAGGGGATGAACCCCTCGGGGAGCTTCAAGGACAACGGCATGACCGCGGCGTTCACCCACGCCCGGATGGTCAAGGCGCGGCGGGTCGCCTGCGCCAGCACGGGCAACACC
>JAABUR0100006921.1_pt1 | contig 13637 bp, 9 predicted proteins | sample 5560091 | NCBI WGS metagenome assembly JAABUR01 (sample SAMN10711879, study PRJNA513375) | rock metagenome | isolation source: Antarctica rocks | place: Antarctica: Victoria Land, University Valley sud
TAGCAGCAGTCAAAGCATTGATTTAAGAAATTGGAAGGTGGGGAAATATTATAGAAGACGGGAAATGACAGCAGTACCTAGGTACGGAGGTAAGGTACTCCATCAGTAGTCTGTATGGAGTAGCGCTGGAGCATATCAGCGGATGGCGTATCGTCGTCATCACATTTCGCGTTATTCCGTAGAATCTTGTATTATGACCACGAGGCTTCCATGCAGAATGATTTGCCCCTCGATTGATTGCTGCATTGCTGGGCAACACTCAAGAATCAATCCGGGCTTTAGATGCTGACACTGCCTTATCATAGCAGCGTGCCGAACCCTCAGCTCCTTGAAAACTCCAATAAGACTATCACCCTCCCATGAGTTGAAAAAGGCCGAGGCCGTGGCTGTGGCACCTGCGATAGTTATGGTCCATGGACAAGTTGATGTTTCGTTTATGTGCTTCAAGAGACCTTGACCGACTTCCCGTGCGACCTGGCCTCCGGGCCTTTTGCGAAGATCAGCGGAGGAGTAGCTACATACTCTCAACCGAGGACCAGACAAGGTAGTCCACTGCAAATCATGGCGGACTGGCTTACGACTCCGTGGTTTCAAACATCAAGCCCGTGCTGTTGGTGCGAGCATGTGCTTTGCATACACAATCACCATTTCATGCTTCCTTTCCCTTGCCGAACCCCAATACGTCCTACACACCACCATCAATGGAACAGCGGCACACCAGTCCAGAATTAGTTGATAAATTGAGATCCACCTACGCCGTAAATTTAACACTCGGTTTCCGCTGATCAGGATCGTCTGTCGTGCCTCGATACACCGTATGTGGCGTATTGCTCGCGAGCCTAACTTTAAATAGACGTTTCTCAGGGAGATGGCAAATCGAGCTCGATATGTTGTCACGTGCTGTGTATATCCGTTGGCACAGTGAATACGTGAGACTCTGCTGGTGGGGTTGAGTTCTCTGTCCTCATGCTAGATCGATGAACGACCTGTGTTATGTAAAATGTTTGCTGTTGTAAGAATCGGGGCCATTAAGGTAGACGAGGTTCGTCAAGGGCTGGGATGTCCTGTCATTCATGACGCCCGTAGCCTCTTCAACTCCTTAAGAGCGCTCATCACCAAAGGAACGCCAATGGGCCCCAATAATGGTAGGTAGACTGCAATCTTGTGCTCATCCGGAAAATAAACTTGACCGACCATGCTCTTCTCGAAGAAGCCTTTCTCCGCCTCGGCTTCGGCGACTCTAGCCAGGTTCAGTGCATCGTTGAACCTGCCGTCTCTCAAAGCACCACACGACTCTCGAAGATGGGCAATGGTGGTATCCACTGCAGCTGAGACAGTCTCTGGGATTGGGATAGAAGGGAGAGCAACGGTAAGCCGCGCTAAGGAGCCCATGGTTGATGATGCTGACAGAAGAAGTGATGCAGCTCGAATTCGAGTCAATGTCTGCAATTGTAGTGGAAGTGAAGGCGGTGATTGAGGGGCTCCCAAGAAAGACAGCAGCTGGTGGGAGAATGTTAGCAAAGCAGGTTGGATTGCCTCTTTTGACAGGGTACGCAGAGCCAGCGGCGCTTCGCTCGGAGGGTTAAGTATAACTACCCCACCCCACTGAGGAATCAACCAGCTGGAGGCTTGGCTCCCTTTGACCACGAGTGGAGCATTGGCTTGATCCGGAACGTAGAGTACGAAATTCAACGTCGGACCAGCACCAATACTGGGGCTCAAAGGCCACTCAGCGGCATTAATGAAGCCACTAAGGTCTTCCTCACGTAATGTCCAAACCCTGGTTTCTGAATCATACTCCGGATGCTGCACCGATGGGGAAAATGTCGCATAGAGCTGAACTTGTGTGTCTACTGTAAAATTGCTTATGACTGAGATCGACTCCAGTAGGGGTGTGAAATATTCATCAAGTGCTGACTCGATGTCCCAGGAAGACGGTAATGCAGTCGGCGTGAAGAGAGAAAGCGTGATATGATACGTAGGTGCATACTTCAGAGACCTCGTCATACGGCTAGCGAGACGTGCTGCCAACTCTGGTGGGAGAGACCTGTTTGATCCAGATCTATGGTCCCGCGACGCAGCAGAGATCGGCTGGGAAACATGCTGCGCCTGGCTTAAACCCGTCGACAATTGATGGCTGCTGGTAGAAGAGTGACTATTTGTTAATATATCGGCAATAGTCGCTTGTTCCTCGGCAAAGAGATCTTGGAGCTTTACGGCTATGAAATTGGCTAGAGCTGAAGAGCTTGATGATGTAGAAGGTACCTGGGTTGGAGGATAAAACACGTCAAGTATGGAGGAATGAGCTTGTAGCTCGGCATGTGCTGCTGTTGCACCTTCCTGTGACAGAAGCTTGACTGTCAAGGCTGCCTCTTCTTTTGCATTTTTCTCCCCGTTGGTTGAAATTTCATCGCCTGCCTCCAGATCCTTAATGGATGCAGTGGTCAGGTTGAGAGGTATTTTTGTCTTGGCCAGACGCAGACGCAGGTGGTGGGCGGAAAATTCGTTTAAGTCATCCAGAGCATGCTGCGTCGTTCGTTCCAGATGCTGCGCTTCGCTCTCTTGCAGTAACGGTGCATCAATGACAATCTGCAAGGGAAAGGAGGGTTTGCATGCCTGATCGGTGGTTCTTTAGTGGCTGTCCAAGTGAAGGCTGTTCGATTTGGTAGTACATACCTTTCCATCAGCCCACTCGAGCATCTCCTGTAAAGGGAGCCGCGCCCGATATATTGACGTGGTCCACCACCATGTCGGAAGTCCAAGGAATATGACAATTGCCCAGAACGAGGCAATCACCAGACTGCGGACGCGTATGCTCTCCCCTGACTCGGGGGGTGGCTGTTTCTTGACCGGAACACTTTCAAGTGGGGACGAGTTGCTTCGGTCAGTGACATTGCTCCGAACATCATCTAGATCTTCGGGTTCGTTGTGCCCCTCGTCCGGTTCCATGAGTGCTACATGTATAAAGTAATTCAATAAAACGCGATTGAGAGTCAATAAATGCGAATCATTTGCGGACGGAAAAAAGTAGTTCCGGCGACCAATCGGGCTTGTAGGGCATGTGGGGCTAATGATATCCCGCCAGATCACGTGCCACTGCTCTGCGATCCACTAAGGTGGCCCCATCAAGATGGATAGTAATTCAGCTTCATTGTTTTGACTCTTGATAATTGAGTTCGACCACGCGATATCAGATTTATAATGTTAAACGATTGATAAGGTCCGGTATCTTCAGATCCGTTGGTGAGCAGAGCCGCGATATCCTAACGATTCGAATAGCACGTCTAGCTGCATGAGTTTGTTTCTGTGGATCCTCACGGTACGAAGGGGGGCCTATCACTTGGATTGACTTCGAGACTCGAACTCGCTCGTCAAGCTTCCTACTCAACAAGGCCGCCTACTAAGGTACAGTACTCTACAAATTGGTGATCATCCTATCGCTGCTAACTCAAACCAAAACTTGCAACAGGCCAGTGAAGGCCTCAGATCGCGGAATGCCGGTGATCTGTCTACCTTCCTAATCGGGATAGATGATGACGAACATATCAACGCCAAATGCTAAATTATGCATTTCCAGCAAGACTTACTCCTCACCTCGACGAGATTCAACTGGCGTTTTCTCACACATTAATTGAGATCCAGGCCCTTATCAACTGCCGAATGACATACATGTAAGCTTCCCACCGTGGAAAAGCCGATAGCTTGAATCTGTTATCGTCCCGTTATTCAGTCAGCTTTCAGGCTTCAATCTTTCCGTTGGAATCTTACCTTAAAGTAAGCTCTTGCATTGTTGGTTGAGCTGCCGCTCAATTTTCTCTCAACGTCTTTGTGCAGATTGTTTTCTTGCTCCATGGGAGTCATGTCTTTACGCCTTTGCATTGCTTCTTTGTTGTGCTTCATATCTCTTGTTCTTGTCAATGGCCAGTCATCATGCCCAAACCAGACAACTTCAAGTCCTTACCCAAGCTTGATTGATGTCACAGCTGAGGAGCTCGAGACAGGTCTGGAAAGCGGCTTGTTTACAAGCGTAGACCTCGTTAATGCTTACATTGCGAGGATTCTGGAAGTGAATTCGACCCTCAATGTTGTCACAGAACTGAACCCGGATGCACTAGCAATTGCTAAGGAACTTGATGCTGAGCGGGCCAATGGCACAACTAGAGGACCGTTGCATGGCATGCCTCTACTCATCAAGGGCAATATCGCGACTCTCGACAAGATGAGTACCACAGCTGGATCGTTTGCCTTGCTGGGGGCAAAGGTCCCTCGAGACTCTGGCATAGCTGCTAAGCTGAGAGCTGCAGGAGTGATCATATTGGGGAAAACAAATTTGAGCCAATGGGCCAATTTCAGATCCAATAACAGTACCAACGGGTGGAGTGCATACGGTGGGCAATGTTATGCAGCCTACTATCCCCTACAGGACCCAAGCGGCAGCTCCAGCGGCAGTGGTGTGGCTTCGTCTTTAGGACTTGCACTTGCTGCTCTTGGCACAGAGACAAGTGGTAGTATCCTCAGCCCCAGCGAAGTCAATAACTTGGTAGGCATAAAGCCCACTGTGGGCCTCACGTCCCGAGCTCTAGTCATACCCATCAGCCAGCGTCAGGACACCGTGGGACCAATGGCCCGTACGGTCAAAGATGCCGCCTACATCCTTCAAGCCATAGCCGGCAAAGATCCCAACGACAACTACACTCTCGTCCAACCTGATCCTCTTCCGGATTACGTCGCAGCCTGCAACTTTTCCAGTCTCAAAGGCAAGCGCATTGGCATTCCCCGCAATACAATCTACGACCAAGCAGGTGATGCACCCCTCCTAGCTGCCTTCGAGAAATCCATTCAGATTATCAAGCGAGCCGGTGCCGTCATTGTCGATAATACCAATATTACTGCCTACGCTCTGGACCAATACTTGAACGGCAATGCCTCGACTATCGTTTTGGAAGCCGATTTCCTTCGGGATCTCCCAGATAACTATCTGTCCAAGTTGACCTACAATCCCCAAAACGTGCACAACCTCGCCGACGTTAGCAACTTCACGCACGCGTTCCCGCCAGAAGACTACCCAGACCGAGACACCGGCGTCTGGGATCAAGCGCTAGGTCTCGGTTTCGACAACCTAAGCCCCCAGTTCTGGGCTGCGTATCAAATTAACCTGCAGACTGCGGGCCCGCAGGGTATTCTAGGGCTTCTAGCAAATTATAGCCTGGATGCTTTGATCTTGCCAACGGACTTCTCTCCAGGTCTACCAGCACTAATCGGTACCCCAGTCATCACCGTCCCCATGGGCTTCTACCCTGCCAACACAACTGTCATCAAAAATCAGCGCGGGTCCCTTGTTGAAGTCGGTCCTAACGTCCCGTAAGCTCTCTAATCCCCCTTTCCCCGATTCCAACCCTCTGTCTCTAGCTCACATCTCATTCCTCGACAGATTCGGTATCTCCTTCCTCGGCGCTGCCTTCAGCGAAGCCAGCTTGATCGGGTACGCCTACGCCTACGAACAGAGAACGATGGCTCGCAACCAGGTGCAGCCGTATATAGTTCCCACGACGGAGCTGATTAATGTGGTGGGGAAGGGAACCGTGAGTACGATGGTGAAAAGGGGCCCAGCGGCGCTGCCAAAAGCGTATGCGGTAATGCCGAAAGGCTATCAGGCTATGCCTGTGAGGGTAAGGTGAGAACTAGTTCTCTTTCGGTATCATTTTAGAGGCGGAAACAGTTCAGTGAGTGATAGGGGCTGGTGATTGCAGCTTTGTAGATAGGATAAGATGTGGATCAACAATGACTGTCACATCGTGGAAATTGCTGGCTCTGGCGGTTTCACCGCATCAGGTTTCTGGAACCGGCCTTGCATCCAGCATCGGTACATCTTGACTTTGCTTTGACGGTTGATGAGCAATCTCCTATCGACGCCCAGGCTCACAATCTCGAAGGATTGGGTAAAATCGGAAGAGGCGTCTAGGGAAGAGAGAACAGTAGTCTTTTGTAAGAAGTCTCCATCGCCGTCCTGTTGTCTTTCCCACATGCCTCCACCCCACATCCCCCTCAACTCTTCCTCGTCAAAGAAGTACACCCTCGTCCCATCACCCCTCACATAGAAGTTCTCCTCCATCCACCTACCTTTCCTAAACCGGACCTGGGCCAGATCTCCTCTGCCATAATCCCGAAAACACACCTCCCCACCTGGCTTGAGCACCCTGAACACATTCCTCACGGCCTGCCTCCACTGCTGGGGGCTCAGCGCACTGAAGATGAACACCAGAAGGACGACGTCGATGCTGTTTTCGTGAACGTTTTCTGGAAGGGTATCGCTGGCGATGTCCCAGACTGAGGCCTGAATGTGCTGAGGGCTGTAGGCTGGAGAAGACCGTATTAGCTCGACGGCTTTGGTGCTGAAGTCGCAGGCGTGGAGCACGAGGTTAGGGTTCTCGTTGGCGGCAAGGATGGGAAACGCCGTATTGCCTGCCCCTGCGCCTACTTCTAGTATCTTTGCTGGGGTACTCTGGGCCTTGGTCAAGGCGTCCAGAATCGGAAATTCCTGGCGCAACCACTTCCTGTCTTTGAAAAAATTGCTTGTATTGTTCGTGTAGAACTTGTTCCACCACTTTGCAGGATCGGTATTGAAGCGGGTTTTGTCAAACGCGGAGACAGGGGAGGCTCGCTGAGAGGCGTACATAGCCTCGGCGTGGGCTTTGTAGGTTGAGTCGGTTTCGACATGGTCCCAGGCGTTGAATTCGTAGGGGTCGTCGGAGGGGAGGAGGTAGCGGGAGCCGAATTGGAAGGGGTCGGAGCGTTTGAGGTTGCTGGTTGGGTCGTGGGAGCGGTGAGGAGGAGTGGGGGAGTCGAGCGGAGGTGGGGGAGGGGTCTCGAGGGTTGGGGGGGTGTTTGCTGAAGATGTGACGGAGAGGGTGGAGAGGTCTGGTGGAGGATTCATCTCCTCTTCGGGTAATTGGTGGGCCATGATGGCAGTTAAGACACAGGAGGGTCGTAGATATCTAGTTTTGCAAAAAGAGCTATCCTCTGGGGAAAATTGCAGCCCTATGACTTTAAATCCGGTGCATGGATTACGGAGATTGTCCCGGATCCCTGCAATTGTCAAATAAATTTCTTAAGTGTGAGCGTCATGCTCAGGATCCCAAATTGGGGGGGTTTTGGGGGTTGAATAATGCAAGTAATTTTATACAATAAGCGGAAAGCTCTATTGATGTCTACCAGCATCCATTGATTCAGCGGATCAAGATGAAAGCCACTCCACGTCTTCTTTTCCTCCGCCCCACCTCCGCGCCCTCACACCTCATCGTCCCTCGAAAACGAACCACTCCCGCTACCCTCCCCTCCAGAATAACAGACAGCCGTCAATTCATCTCCAACCCTCTCACCCCAATCCAAACCCTCACCGCCTCCCGCATCCTCCCCTACCACGCCGCCCCCATCTACAACCTAATCGCCGACATCTCCTCCTACCCCTCCTTCATCCCCTACTGCACCTCCAGCACCATAACCTCAACCTCCTCCCCGGACCCCACCCACCACAAAACGTGGCCCCGCACCGCCGAACTCCGCGTAGGTTGGGGCTCCTACAATGAACTCTTCCGCTCCGCCGTCTACTGCGCCCCCTACCAGATCCTTGAAGCCGTCGCCGGCGACGCCACGCACACCATTCCCCACGACAAACTCCCCCACTACTACAGTTCGAACCAGCCCGAAGACGCGTCGGAACTCTCCGCCAACAACCCCATCTTCACCTCCCTCCTGACCCGCTGGATGCTACACGAATTCCCCTTCAAGCCCCCCCCGCCCGATGGGAAAACTCCTCAGCCTCCGAGCAGGCCACGGACGGAGGTGAGCTTGGTGATTGAGGTCCGGTTTGCGAGCGCGGTGTATAGCGCGTTGAGCCAGGCGGCGGCGCCGAAGGTGGCGGGGATGATGGTGGAGGCGTTTGAGAAGAGGGCGAGGGAGGTGCTTGGGGAGGGGGAAGGGGAGGTGGGGGAGGTGGGGAAGGGAGATGGGGTTGAGAGCGCTTTGGATGGGGTGCTTGGGGGAAAGGGGACGAAGGAGGAGCCTTGAGGGGTATTTAAATTGGTGAGGGAGGCGTTGGGATAGATGGGGTTGAATTAGTACCACTGTTGATAAGTGAAATGTAAAAGTCTAGAAACTGTATTGTAAATAGAATCACCATTGTCGAGAATCTGCAGGAAATAAGGTGCATCTCACCAATCTCAGTTGGCTTCCCAATGCAGCTGTGACACCTGTAAAGGGCATTACTATATCACGAAACGTTGCTCGGTAACAGATACCATTTGAGGGAAAAGGAAGATATGGGGCTTTCAGGAGAAGAATCCCTCTGATATTGGTTTTGCTACTCTCAAATGCACATTAACAAGTGTATGGTACGGAAGACTTTCACGCCGCTGCCACTTTGGAAAAGCGTATGCACAAGAACCAAAAAGCATCCCGTCGACAACAGTGCTGCTACAGCATGGCCTGACTGGAAAAAACGCCCTGCCCGCAACTGCCGTGGCTTGTTTATGGAAGATAAAGTCCACCAAGAGGTCCCCCATATAAAACAAGGTATGTACAATCCCCAGACTGTAGACTCCCACCACCCAAGGAAAAGGTAAGTATGAACAAGAAAGTCAGAGACCATCGCATCTTGACACATAAAATCATGACAACGAACCACCACGGAAACCCAACCACTATGTACACCTCTCCCGTGGATGATGCGTCGTCTCTTCAGACCTGAACCTTACTTTGCACAAATTCAGCCGCGGGCACGGCATCGACTCCGTATGCCAGGTGGAACGCGTCGACAACGGGAAGGTCTTGGCAGATGAGATCGTCTTCGAAGCAAAAGGTTTTCACCTTGCTTGCGTCGATGTTTGGCAGAGGTTGGCCGTCAAAGGGGTCACCAAAGAGGACCTGAGAGCTCGTCAGCAAGGGAATCGAGAAGGTTGGGATAAGTTATCACTGACCACTGCGGCTACCTTGGAAGCGATTGCAGCCGGGAGCTGCTGCACTCCGAGGTGGACCACTTGAGCTCCTTGACTGATTTATAGTTAGCATATGCTGGTTACCTGCCAGCCAAATTTTATGTACCTGTAGCCGGAGAGAACGATTTGGCTGTCCGGACACTGAGCCATTGCCTGCTCAGTCAATGCTGCCAGTGTCTTGCCTCCACCGACGTCGCCTCCAGTAAGGTAACCCCAGATACTGGCAGGATACGGGACACCCTGGATGCCGAGATACTGAGCTCCAATGGCGAAATCGAGAGCGTTGAAGAACGGTGGACCAGCTAGAGAGCCGACGTTGCCGAGCTCGATAGTGCCTCGGGCAAAGATGACCGTCACAGGCCTGCACAGGCCGAGTTGGTTCTCCACAACGGAGAAGCTTTGACGTTTACTCATCTCGGAACTGAACGCGCCCATCGTCTCGAACCCACGTGCGGTAGCATCTCCGACTGGGACTGCAGCTACCGAGGCTGCAAGGAGAGCAAGAGATAAGATTGGCGACTTCATGGTTCGTGAGACGCTTCTCGTGAAGGTCGGATGCCGAGGTCTGTTAGAATTGATGGAGCAATGAGAAGCTATAAGAATCTCGAGCTGGCCTGATCTTTTCTGGAACATTTCCACTCCTCTTATACCTCCCAGGAAACCCCCCCCCATCAAGCGGTAAAAGCATGTAACGTGCCCATCTCTAAGAGCTATTCCCCGCATTCAAATTGAGTAGGAGGATCGTCTGAAGCTCTACTGGCCCAACGTGCAAGCACGAAGCAACTATCTACTGACAATATGCTTGGTTGAACAATCGAATACCATAACGAAAGGCGGCCTGGACGGCTTGGGAGCGTTCGTAGGAGCGAATCGGAGAATAGGAGAAATGCCACGGAAGACCTAAACCATGTTCATCACATCGCCTTGCGACATAAAATCGATGTGACTGTTTTAACGCCGGACGAGGAGCCTCTTTCAAGGCTTCATTGCTCAGTGGTTCGAGGGGTCCAATCCACCAAGCAAGCGGCGGCAACCATTTGGAGCCCAACGCCGTACCTCAGCCGAGGTACAGGATGAGCAAACATTACAGAACTTCGAGAAATCCCCGTATAGCATAGAGGATGAAGGGAAGACGGTCACGAGTACACGATGTTTGGTCGTTACCGGATCTGATAGCGTCGGAGGAGCTTTGTGGGGTGCACGCCCGCTCGGCAGGAATCCCGAATAAGGAGAAGTCTGTGGAAAGTATCGATCCGGGGTAAATGTGAATAAGCACTGTCTATTGTTATGCGCGCTGTTATTCTAAGTACTGCTTGAAGACCACAAGTGAGTGAGCTGCTGTAGTGGGAAGCTCAAAGGATCATTGTGGGTTCAAGCCCCTGAGGAGTCCCCCAGATGGTACGGAGGTACAGATTGGCGAGTATTACCCTTTTCTGTCGTTGCAGCCAATAATATTTGAGCCGTAGGGCAATTACAGGGGAAAGACGCACCATTGAACGGCTTGTCCCAGCTTGTCCCAGCTTGTCCCAGCAAGAACGTACCACCATCTACTAGTACCTTAGGCACCTTATGTACCTCTGGAGACTGATAGAGTGACAGCACAAACGGATGTGGTGACCTCGGTTGTCAAGGTAGCTTGGGCGAATCGTTCTTTGCTTTGGGAGATAAATGCGACTTTTAAGCGAGACCTTCGGTTGCTGTTACCATTTGCGATTTGCGAATGAGAAGTACAGGTCCCTCGGTCGGGTTTCATTATCATTTCTGGCGGGCAACATGATGAATTATCTATCTAGCTTGTACGGGCGTAAGTGATTCGATCCGCGTACCCCACCGCCTCTACCCTCAAGATGTGAATGTTCCCCAAGATTGCTTCAGCAGGCACTCTGGGGCTTCATCCTACGGTTCAGAGTAAAGAATGTCACGTAAGTTAATCCTTGTCAATCACTAGTGGCCCCGTATGAAACGACAAGCATAAAGTACTGTAGGTGTGTAGGTAGGTAGGATCACTTACTGATTGGAGATAGTGCCAATCGTCCCTGCTCTTTTGGCCTCAGTAGCAGGAGTAGCCTGGTTTAACGCAAAGACACAGCTCAGTCACGATGTAAGATTACTCTACCCATACTGGGCCCGCTCCAGAAGCATTCGTGCACGAGAAAAGCGCGACCGCGTCAACTTCTTCTACATCCTCGAAGAGCATGCAACAGCCAAAGCGACAGCCGGCTCGCCCTGTTTGGTGTACGAAGGGAAGACATGGACTTATAAAGAGGTGTATGATACTGTCCTTCAGTATGGAACTTGGTTGAAGCAAGAGTATTCGATCACACCAGGAGAACTGGTAGCCATGGACTTTATGAACAAACCTCAATTCATATTTCTATGGCTGGGAATCTGGAGTTTAGGAGCACATCCGGCCTTCATCAACTACAACCTCACGGGGAAGCCTTTACTACATTCTGTCAGGTCCTCCACTTCCAGGTTGCTTTTTGTTGATGAGGAGGTCAAATACAGGGTGTCACAAGAAGTGTTGAATGCTCTCACTACACCTGGGGAAGAAAAGCTAGTCCAGGTATTCGTTTTTGATGAAGCGACCGAGCAACATATCCTTAGCATAGAGGGGGTGCGAGAGCCTGACTCGTCAAGGGCAGGGGCTAAGGGCCCAGATATGGCCAACCTCATATACACCAGCGGCACAACTGGCCTTCCGAAGCCAGCGATTGTAAGCTGGAACAAAGCCTACATTGGTGGCGGAATTGCAGGAGCCTGTATGAGCATGAAGCGATCAGATAGGTTCTATACGGTTCGTTTCCTCACCGGAAAACCCTCCAACCTACATCGATTTAGCTTTCAGAGAGCTCAGTCCTGACCAAAAGTATTTTGACTAGTGTATGCCCCTTTACCACACATCAGCCGCCTCCCTTGGCTTCTGTAACTGTCTAGTCATTGGCAGCGCATTCCTTCTTGGTCATAAGTTTAGCACTCGAAGTTTCTGGCCGGAAGTACGTGCTCACGATGCGACCATCATTCAATATGTGGGAGAAACGTGCCGCTATCTCCTCGCCGCTCCGCCACAATACGATCCCGTAACTGGCGCAGATCTTGACAGCAAGAACGACGTAAGATTGGCTTTTGGCAATGGGCTAAGGCCTGATATTTGGGACAGGTTCAAGCAGCGTTTCGGTATCGAAACTATTTGCGAGTTCTATGCAGCCACCGAAAGCCCTTCCGCACTTTTCAACACCTCCTCGAATAACTTTTCTAGTGGCGCAGTCGGCCGCAGCGGTTTACTTGCCGCCTCAACCATGGGTGCCGGACTTGCTCTTGTTGAGACTGATAGGGAAACAGAACGTCCCACACGTTGTGCAGAAGCCAACAATCACTGCGTCAGAGTTAAGACGGGTGAACCAGGAGAGTTGATCCACAAGTTAGACCCCGCCGATATTTCTAGGTCCTTTCAAGGCTATTACGGCAATGCCAAAGCTACAGAAAGCAAGATCTTAAGAGACGTGTTTGTCAAAGGTGACGCGTGGTACCAGACAGGTGACCGCCTTCGCTGGGATGCTGATGGTCGATGGTGGTTCTGCGATCGTATTGGGGATACTTTCCGGTGGAAGTCAGAAAACGTCAGCACCACGGAAGTTAGCGAAGCGCTGGGAATGCACCCCTACATCAACGAAGCGAACGTCTACGGAGTGGAACTTCCACATCATGATGGACGGGCAGGGTGCGCCGCGGTCCTGTTGAGCCGAGATCTTGATCAAGCGATGCTGGACCAAGTGGCATCACACACCAAACAAAGCATGCCAAAGTATGCCGTCCCCCTATTTTTGAGAATCGTAAGCAACATCGAAGCTACGGGAACCAATAAGCAGCAGAAGCATCGGTTGAGGGCGGAAGGGGTGGATCCGGGGAAAGTTCGAGACACCCAGGGTGACAAGATCTACTGGCTGAAGGGAGGGACTTATGTGGAATTTGGTGACGCGGACTGGGAAGAGATGAAGGCGGGAAGAGTAAAGCTGTGAGGGCCGGGAACCGGACATTTCATTTGGATGTTGCAAGGCGTGCAAGCAATATGTAAAAAGGGCCCAGGTATTGTACAAATATCCTTATGATTGCGTACCTACCTCATAAACACTATCAAGTTCTGCTTATAGAAGTCGATAGTCACTCAGTAATCTCGAAGTTTGGAAGAAATGAAAGACCTTCTAGTCTCTACCTTACAGTCGAATGGATTCTGGGTTTCCATTCTGGATTTAATACACACCTATTTCGTCGCATACGAATAAAGCCCACACCACAACTTGCAAAGTTATTGTCGACTTGTCAATTATCATTGGCTGGTATTCTACAAGTTGGGATTGAACATTCAACAAGCGAGTTCTGCAAGCTTTCAAATCAAGCTTTCTAATCGAGGAATGCCAATTTGCAAGCATGCCTCTAGCCGCAACGCAATGTTGCCAATATCCAATCACATACCAAGCCTTTGCGAGCTAGAAATCCGATCATCAGCGGTGAGACGGTCCTTACCGAGCAAAATGTACTCTATCGGTCTTATCTTATCACCGAGGCCGCCGCTTGTCGAATTTGGGCGGGGAAGGACTTCGAGTCGTCTACGACATCATTGTCGCCTTACCCTACTTACATAAT
>JAABUR0100006926.1_pt1 | contig 13631 bp, 8 predicted proteins | sample 5560091 | NCBI WGS metagenome assembly JAABUR01 (sample SAMN10711879, study PRJNA513375) | rock metagenome | isolation source: Antarctica rocks | place: Antarctica: Victoria Land, University Valley sud
AGGCACCGCGGCCGGGAGGCGGCATCCTGCGATCGGCGAAGGGCCGTCCTCCAGTGGCCGCCGGCTCCGTCACTTCCCGAGCGAGAACTCCAGCCCCACCCGGGTGGCGTCCTCGCGATCCTGGATCGAGAGGCGGCCGTGACCCAGGTAGCGCAAGAGGGAGGCGAGCATGTCGACCTCGGCCTCGGCCTGGTCCTTGTCGTGGCCCTTCTTGAGCATGCTCTGCATCACGAGGCGGTCGCGGTTCAGGTCGACGAGCCCGGCGAGAGCCGCGCCCTCCGCCTCGACGGCGAGCGTGGCGTCGTCGGGCTTGCCGGGCGACTTCAGCGATTTGACCAGTTCGCGGGTCAGTCCCAGGCTCGAGCCCAGGACGAAGTGGCCGCCCACCTGAGCGGCCGACGGGCTGAAGTTGTGCCGGGTGTGGACCGGTCCCTTGGCCTCGGCCGCATCGCCCACCTTTTTCGAGGGTCCCATGAAGTGCGTGGTCGAGATCGTGACCCCTTCGGAGGTCTCCGAGCCGAGCTCCAGGGGAGGGGCCTTGGACTGGGCGGCGCCGAGGTTTGCCAGGCCCACGAACGACTGGAAGGCGACCTTCAAGCGGGCGGCGAAATCGTCGTCGTCGGGCCGGACGTCCACCACCAGCGCGAAGGCCGGCAACTTGACGTCGGGGACCGGAGACATGGCCGCGTAATCCTGCGTCGCGACGACCAGGCGCCAGTCGCTGGTCAGGGCACCGAGCACGCCCGTGCCGAAGTCGCGCCCGCCGAAGAACTGGCCGGCGAACGTATCAAGCTTGGCGAGGCCCTGCACGGCCTCGGGCGTCAACAGCTCGGCACGCGACTCCCAGGCCGCCGACAGGTCGCGCCAGAGGCTCACGCTGGCGATCATCCCCGGCGGCTTCGCCAGGGCGGGGGCCCCCGAGCCCACGGCGGGGACGAACCCCCGGAACGCCGCGCCGCGCCCGCCCGGCGGCACGGGCAAGATCAGCTCGGCGGCCATCCGCCGGTCGCCCCAGTCGAACGTCGCCGCGACCCAGGGGGCCTTGCGTACCGCCTCGACCCAGCCTCCGAGCAGGATCGTCTCCTGCGGCGGACGCTTCGCCTCGACGTCGCCGCCGTACCGCTTGGGGTCGAGCTTGCGGAGCCGTTCCAGCCGGGCGAAACCCCAGGCCAGGGTATCAGGCTTCATGGCGGCCCGGCGGGATGACCATTCGGGCGTGTCGGAGAACGAGCCTTTCGCCCCCACCCCGTCGAGCGCACGGTCGATTACCAACTTGGCCGTCTCGCCGCGGTCGCAGATGACCAGACGGTCCTGGACGATGGCGTACACCGCCTTTGCCCCGGCCGAATAGCCGGCGACGCCCCGGTAATCGGTCCGCTCGATCGGGTCGGGCTTCCCCTTCTCCATCGCGTCCTCGCGAGCCAGGTCGAGCAGCACCTCGTTGGCCTTCTTGAGCAGCGCCGGGTCAGCAGGCGTCACGATGAGGAAGAAATGAGGCGGCTTGCCCGCTTCGACCTCGGCGGCAAAGATCAGCCCGCCCCCGGTCAGCTCGCGGACGGCCTCCACCGGACCCTTGCCGAGCTTGCCGGCGACGAGGTCGGCGACGTCCTTGATGTGGCGACCTTTCTCGTTTTCCAAGGCCGCTTTCACCGACGGGATCGCCTTCAGGGGACCCAGGAGCCGCTCGTCCATCAGCCGATCGATCAGGTGGGTGGGCTTCGACATCTCTGCAAAGATCACCGCGTCAGCCGACACCAGTCGAGCGGCCGGCGAGTCCGCCTCGCCGGCGGGGGCCTCGTGCGGTCCCGTGAGCCCGAGGAGCCCCCCCAGCGCGACCCCGAGACACCAATGCCTCACACTTCGGCCCGATTCGCTCGTCATGGCGTCAGACTCCCGATGGTGGCCTCACCGACCGCGACCCCGTCGACACGGCTCTTCCGCGGCCCTTCATGAACCCCATTACCCGCATGCGGGACCTCCGGTTTCATAGTTCTCGCGGATAAGCCTCCTACCGGCACTGAGGGAGGACGGAGCCTCGCTCGTTCACTCGTGCCGGCGAACGCTCCTCGACTGCGTTCCAATTGGGACGCAGCATCGAACGCACCCCTGCGGACGAGGGAGCGATCTCAGAACGGAACGAACGGACAGCATTCAGGTTATGTGCACACCAGGAAACTCCAAGGGACGCGTGTGACTTCTCCCGGATTCTGGAATAAGAATTGACATGGAGACGACCCGCATCGCCCAGGAACTGGGAGGATTGCCTGTTGCGGAGATTGACGGTCGAGGTAGGTGAAGGTCGCCGATACCGGCCGTTCCGGGAGATGCTGCGCGAGCCTCACGAGCGTTACGGCCGACCGCTGCTCATCGCCGAGACGGACACCGAGGGCGACGCACGCGCGGGTTGGCTCCGGCATGTGGGCCGCGAGGTCCGTGGGGCCATCTGGGGAGGCGTGCCGGTCGAGGGGATTTGCCTGTAACCGATCGTCAACTTCCCTGGCTGGGATGATGAGCGCCACTGTCACAACGGCCTTTGGGACTACGCGGACGAGGCGGGAGACCGCGACCTCCATCGCCCCCTGGCGCTCGAGTTGCGACGCCAGAGGGTCGGATCGAGCGGCTGAGTCGTGCCGGCGACCCTCGACTGGGAGCACGCCACTTGTGAGGGTGCGGGGACACAGGACGCGACCATCCTCCTCGATATGTCCTTATACGTAGGTGACGAGGAACCTACGCTCGCGCAGGACCTGCCCGAGTGCGGACAACTGGAAGCGGTACTCCCCGGCGCGTGGGAATCGCGCGTTCGGGAAGACGAAATGCATCTCGATCACCTGCAAGGGGCCCGCGAACTCGATCTCCGCCTCGCCCCGGAAGAGTTGCTCGCCCTCGTCCACCGTGACGCAGGCGAGTGCGACCGGCAGCGTCCCGTGGCCGTCGGTCAGGCTCAGGTAGATGTGGAGCTCGTGGATCACGCAGGGCAGGGCGACGGTCTCCACCTGGTCGAACAGGCCGATGAGGCTCTTCTTGTTCGACTCGACGTCGGTGATGACCTGGTCGCAGAGGATCATCGCCAACACTTCCGGCGGTTGCGGCACGTCCAGCCCCTCGATGTCGCGGCCCCGATCGGCGCGGGCCGGCCCGTCAAGGGATGTGAGGGTAGCCCGCCGCCTCGCATGGGCCATTCTATCGCGGACTGGCGGCGTCCGGGGGCGAAAAAACCGCCCCTCGCGGGAATGCCTCCGGGAGGCGGATCCCGGGAGCAGGGCCCGGGATCGCGCCGATCGGGGGCGAGGGGGTCAGTAGACGTCGCGCTGATAGCGGCCCGCCTTGGTCAGGCCGGCGACGTAGGCCTTCGCCGCCTCGGCGGAGAGGCCGCCCTGCTCGGCGACGACGCGCTGCAACGCGCGGTCCACGTCGCTCGCCATCCGCTTCGCGTCGCCGCAGACGTAGACGTGGGCCCCTTCCTCCAGCCAGTCCCAGAGCTCCCGGGAGCGCTCGAGCATCCGGGTCTGCACGTAGACCTTCTCGGCCTGGTCGCGCGAGAAGGCGGTGTCGAGGCGAGTCAACACTCCATCCTGCTGGAGCCTGCGGAGCTCCTCCTCGTAGAGGAAATCGGTGGCGCGGCTCTGGTCGCCGAAGAAGAGCCAGTTCTTGCCGCTCGCGCCCGATGCCTGACGCTCTTCGAGGAAAGCGCGGAAGGGTGCGATGCCGGTCCCGGGCCCGACCATGATCATCGGCGTGTCGCCGCGATCGGGGAGCTGGAAGCGGTGCGACGGGTGCACGAAGACCCGGACCTCCGCACCGGGCGGGACCCGCTCGGCGAGGTAGGTCGAGGCGACCCCCTTGCGCAGCCGGTCACCCCCGCGATAGCGGACCACGCCGAGGGTTAGGTGGACCTCCCCCGGGTGCGCCCGCGGTGAGGACGAGATCGAGTAGAGTCGGGGCTGGAGCCGGGGAAGCATCGCCGCCAGCGGCTCGGCCTCCATCCGTGCCGAGGGGTGGCGGAGCAGCACGTCGAGCAAGTCGGCCGTGTCGATCCAATCGTCCTCGCCATCGCGCAGGCGGGCCAGGTGATCGGCCTCGTCGGGGTCGGTGGCGCATTCGACGAGCCGCTCGATGAGGTCGTCGCTCGGGCGACCCAGCGAGCACTCGCGGAGCAGGGCCGAGCGCAGGTCGAGGCGGTCGGCGGCCCCGAGCTCGTGGAGGATCTCCTCGACCAGCTCGGGACAGTTCTCGGGGAAGACGCCGAGGGCATCGCCCGGCTTGTAGTCCAGGCCCGACCCGGCCAGGTCGAGCATGACGTGACGCGTGTCCTTCTGGGAACCCTCCCGGTTGAGGGGGAAGCTCGCGATCAGCCTGGCCGGGAATGGGTTCGAGCGACTGAACGAGGGCTGGGCGACAACGCTGGTCATCGCCGATCCGCTGGTCGTGGAGGTCGTCGGGCCGTCCCCGGAGACCACGCCCGTCATCGCGGCGCCGTTGGAAGTGACCGACCCATGCGCGGCGACGAGTTCCTTGAGCTTGCGGGCCGTCTCCTTGCCGCCGGGCGTGCATCGCTTCAGGTCCTTCTCCTCGCCGCTCGCGATGGCCTGGGAATACGTCCCGCAGAGGTAACCGCACGCACCGCAATCGAGCTGCGCCATGGCCGCCATCAGCTTGCGATCGTGGGGGCGGCCCTCGGCGAGCTCGAGCCGTTCCTCGAGCGGTAGTGCCGGGTCGTGCCAGGGCATATCTTCCTCGGCCTCGACGTGGGACTGAGCCGACGCGGGTGCGAGGGCCAGGCCCGCCGCACCTGCACCGGCGCCGGCACCGATGCCGCCGTCGTCGGGACCAATCCCCAGCAGCCCGGCGAAGAAGCCGTTGAGCCAGGCCCGCTGGGCGGGGTTGAAGGGGGCACTTTCGGGGAGGAGAGGGACCGTCATGAGACCTTACCCCGGGGGACGACCTGGGAGGCGAACATGTCCTTGAGCTCTTCGGTCGGATGGCGCTTGCTGAAATCTCGGAACGTCTCGCCGGCGTCGCGTCGCGCCGCGAGATACCCGCGGAGCATCCGCTCGATGACGGCGGGGGCGTCGTCCGCCTTCACGTCGCGATAAATTTCACGGCCGATGTCCTGATCGGGGCCATAACCTCCGCCGAGGAAGAGGTGGTAGCCTTCCACCATGTCATCGTCGTCGCCGACCGAGACCTTGGTGCCAAGCAGGCCGATGTCGCCGATATAGTGTTGAGCGCACGAGTTCGGGCAGCCGGTCACGTGGATGTTGAGCGGCACGTCGAGTTCCAGACGGGCGTCGAGGTGGTCGGCGATGGCCAGGGCATGCCGCTTCGTGTCGGAAGAGGAGAACTTGCAGCCGAAATTCCCCGTGCATGCGACGAGGCCGGTGCGGACCTCCGTCGCCTTCCAGGCGAGGCCCAGGTCCTCGATTTCCCGCTTGACCGCCTCGATCCCCTCTTGAGGGATGTCCGATATCAAGAGGTTCTGCCAGACGGTCAACCGGATCGTCCCGCTGCCGTGGCGGTCGGCGATCGCGGCTAGGCCGCGCATCTGGTCGCATGACATTTTCCCGACCGGGAGCACGACGCCGACGTAGACCATCCCTTGCTGCCGTTGCGGGTGGAAGCCGATGTGGGCGCCGCGGACGACCGGGGGGCGGGGCTCGCACCGATCGAACGGGAACCGGAGGAACGGTCTCGGCAGGTGCTTCTCCGTCTCCTCGACGTACGTCTCCAGCCCCCAACGGTCCAGGACGTACTTCATCCGCGCCTTGCGCCGGTCGGTCCGATCGCCGTGCTCATTGAAGACGCGGACGACGGCCGCCGCGGCCGGCACGCATTCCTCGGGCTTGAGCAGCACCCCCGAGTCCCGCGCGAAGTCCTGATGCCCCGTGATCCCCCCCAAGGCCATCCGGAAATAGACGCCCGCCGGGACCGCCTCCCCTTCGGCCACCCCGACGGCCGAGAAGCCGATATCATTCGTCTCCTCGAGCACCGCGATCGTCCCGCCCCCGTCGAAGCCGATGTTGAACTTGCGGGGCAGCCCGTACATCTCGCGATGATTCAGGATATAATAATGCATCTCCTTGGCCAGCGGCCGGGTGTCGATCAGCTCCCGCGGGTCGATGCCCGCCGTGGGGCTGGCCGTGATGTTCCGGATGTTGTCCGCGCCGGCCCCGCGGGGCACGATCCCCAGGTCCTGGAGCGCCGTCAGCACGGGGACCGAGCCCTCGGCCGTGATCTCGCGGATCTGCAAGTTGGCCCGCGTCGTCGCGTGGGTATAGCCGCCGCCATGCTGGTCGGCGATGTCGGCGACGCCGCGGAACTGGTGCGTGCTCATGATCCCGGCCGGCAACCGGAGGCGACACATGTAGGAATTCTGCGCGGGCGCGACGAAGAAGAGGCCGAAATACTTCGCCAGATGGACGTCGATCCCCCTGGGATAGGCCCCTTCCTGCGACCGGGCGCAGAGTTCATCCCAGCGGTCCAGCGGGAACTTCGCCCGCTTCGCCTCCTCTTCGGCCGTGAGCTTCTTCCCCTCGGCGAGGAATCGGTCCTGAGCCTGATAGTGGATCGCCTCAGGCCCGCCGGGTATGGACGCGACCGGGGCCGTGACCGGAGTCGAAACGACAGGCGGCGTGACGCCGTTCCGGTGGAGGGTATTGGCGAATGTGGGGAGCCCCCGCGCGTTCCGTGCCAGGTCCGTCCCCGCCACGAACCCTTGCAAATAACGCTGCTGATCTTCGGTCAATCCGTCGGCGTTCATGGGTGCTACCTCGTTCCCCCGTTGTCTCCGACCCGGGGCTCCCCGACCGGATTCTTCCTCGTCAAGTACGGCGCCAGAGGTACCCGCAATGCATCCGGGCGCGGTCCGAAATGCAGCGGAAAATTCCCCGGTCAAGCTATGCGCTAAAGCTCCGTCGCACGGTGTTAACGAGGACTCCCTCATTCCACCGCGTTCCTTTATCGCAAAGGCGATACCTTCCTCGGAGACACGATGCCAAAGACGACCTATCGATAGGCCGCAACTCCGGACGAGATTTGAAGAAGCGCCGAGCAACCGGACGGTGTTCCGCGCTTATGCCTCCGGAAACCCTGCCTAATGTCTGGTCGACGCGGGTGAAATAACAGGCAGGAGACGGGGCCACCCCGCCGCGAAGCGACAACAACAACCTCTTCACAAATAAAGACTTATGTGGAAGGACATGGGTATTCCGGAGGGCGTGGCACGAGACTCGCCCTGAAAGGTCCCCCGTACCCTAAACGCGTTCTGGTCGAGTCACCCCGGAGCCGCAACTCGCGCGAATGGCCGGCGAGGCCCTGTCGGGGCTTTAGGTCACCGAGAGCGGGACGGGGCGGGCGTCAATCTCCCGAGCGGGAAGAGGTCGGTGGTCATGGCGGTCGAGGTGCATCAGGACGGTCGAACGACGTCGGGTCAAGCGATCTGCCCGTACTGCGGCGTCGGCTGCCGACTCTGGATGGAGGCGGCCTACGGGGAGCTGATCCGGATCAAGGGTGTGGCGGACGCCCCGGCGAATCTGGGGGGCATCTGCGCCAAGGGAGCGACCCTGGCGCAGGTGATCCACACGCCCGACCGCCTGATGCAGCCGCACGTCCGCAAGGAGCGATCCAAGGAATTGCGGCCGATGGGATGGGCCGATGCGCTGGGTTGGACGGCCGCGCGGTTCCGCGAGATCATCGAGCGGCACGGCCCCCATGCGGTCGCCTTCTACGGCAGCGGCCAGCTCGACAGCGAGGCGGGCTATCTGGCCGTCAAGCTGTTCAAGGGGTCGATCGGCACGAACAACACCGACTCGAACAGCCGGCTCTGCATGGCGGCGGCGGTGGCCGGCTATCGGACCAGCCTCGGCGCCGACGGACCGCCGACGTGCTACGAGGACATCGACCTGAGCGATTGCCTGGTCGTCTGGGGGAGCAACATGGCGGAGGCCTTCCCGGTGACCTTCGACCGGATCAAGGCCCACCTCAAGGCGAACCCCGGCGTCGAGCTGATCGTCGTCGACCCCCGGCGGACGAGCACGGCCGATCTCGCCACGCTCCACGTCCCCGTCGCCCCGGGCGGCGACATCCCGCTGATGAACGCCGTCGGGCGACTCCTGCTCGAGCGCGGGACCGTCGATCGCCACTTCGTCGAGGCGCACACCGAGGGCTTCGAGGAGTATCGCGACTTCCTCCTGCAAGCCGACTGGGCGGAGATGATCGAGGCGTCGGGCGTCCCGGAGGCCCTGGTCCGCACGCTGGCCGATCGGATCGCGCGTTCGCGCGCCTGGCTGACGTTCTACTGCCAGGGGCTGAACCAGAGCACCGTCGGCATGTGGAAGAACAACAGCATCATCAACCTCCACCTGCTGACCGGCCAGATCGGCAAGCCGGGGGCGGGCCCCTTCAGCCTGACCGGCCAGCCGAACGCGATGGGAGGCCGCGAGGTCGGCCTGCTGGCGCAGGCCTTGCCGGGCTATCGATTCACCGAAGACCCCGGGCACCGCGCCGAGGTCGAGGCATTCTGGGGTCGACCCGCGGGGACGATCGCCGCGAAGCCCGGCCTGACGGCGGTGGAGATATTCCGGGCCCTGGAATCGGGGAGGCTCAAGGCGATCTGGATCGCGGCGACCAATCCCGCGGTCAGCCTGCCCGACCTTCATCAAGTCCGCCGCGCCCTCGCCAAGGCCGAGCTGGTCGTCGTGCAAGACCCGTACCATCCGACGGAGACCTCCCGACTGGCCGACGTGCTGCTGCCGACGGCGCAGTGGGCCGAGAAGACCTTCACCAGCACCAGCAGCGAGCGGCTCGTCTCGACCAGCGAACAGGTCGTCAACGCGCCGGGCCTGGCCTTGCCCGACTGGCAGATCCTGGCGAAGTTTGCCGAGGCGATGGGCTATCCCGGCTTCAAGTTCGGCGACCCGGGCGCGGTCTGGGACGAGTTCATCAAGCTGACCAAGGGCCGTCCCTGCGACATGTCGGGGATGACCTCCGCGCGGCTCCGGGACGTCCGACACCTGCGCTGGCCCTGCCCGGGCGTCGATCATCCCGGCACCGACCGCCTTTACCTCGATCGGCGATTCCCGACCCCCGGCGGCCGAGCCCGGTTCCTCCCCCGGCCGCACCAGCCCCCGCGCGAGACGACCGACCACGAGTTCCCGCTGGTCATGACCACCGGACGCATCTACGCCCACTGGCATACCCTCACGCGGACGGGCAAGTCGCCCAAGCTCGTCCAGCGCGAGCCGTCGGCCTACGTCGAGGTCCATCCCGACGACGCGGCCGAGGCCGGGATGGTGGCGGGCCAGCTTGCCGAGTTGAGCAGTCGTCGCGGGACGATCCGGCTCCCGGTCCGGCTCAACCCGGGCCTCTCGCGCGGGATGGTGTTCGTGCCGTTCCACTGGGGCGACCAGCAGAGCGAGCAGACCGCCGCCAACTACCTGACGATCTCGGCCATCGGCCGGATCGCCAAGCAGCCCGAGCTTAAGTACTGCGCCGTCCGGCTGGCCCCGGCCCCCGACGCGCCCCAGCCCGAGCCCACATTCGCCCGGACCGTCCGCCGCGACCGGCCCCTGAAGCCGGTCGTCGTCGAGGCCACGCCGACGCCCCAGCAGGTGGCGGAGACCGTCTGACGGCCGGTTAACCGTCGCGACTGCGAGGCCCATCGAGCGAGGATGGCGGATGGCTCGGAGATCGCCGCTCTCCAGGGCTGTCTCCTTCTCGAAGCCGCAGCCCCTCACCCGCCCTACGGGCACCCTCTCCCGACGGGAGAGGGTGGGACCGTTAGGGTGACGCTTCGGGGATCGCCCAGGCCCGGCCCGACATGACTCCGGCTCCATCTTTCTGGGCGGCGCGGTTGATCCGGAGCACGGTCAGGTGCAGCCAGCCGAGGCACCAGAGCGTCAGGCCGAGCAGCGAGAGGAAGGCCATCTGCGGCACGCCGGTCGAACGCCCGAGGGCCCCGAAGGCCGGCGGCATGAAGAAGCCGCCCAAGGCCCCGAGCATCCCGACGAGTCCGCCGACGGCGCCAACGTCGTCGGGGAAATAATCGGGGATGTATTTGTAGACCGACGCCTTGCCGATCCCCATCCCGCACCCGACCACGAACATCAGCGTCGCGAACGTGCCGGGGCCGAGGCGGTACGGCACGCCCCAGTAGGTCCGGTACGGGACCGACAACGCGACCAGCGCCATCGCCATCGCGACGAAGACCGCGTAGGTGACGCCCCTCGGGCCGTAGCGGTCCGACAGCCATCCCCCGAATGGCCTGAGCAAGCTCGCGGGGAGGATGTATGTCGCCGTCAACAGCGCCGCGGCGCGGAGCGAGACCCCGTACGTGTCCTTGTAGAACGTGGGGAGCCAGCCCGACAGCGCCACATACGCCCCGAAGACGACGACGTAGTAGAGGCTGAATCGCCAGACTCGCATGTGCCGCAACGGGGCCAGCATCTCGCCCATCCGACGGCCACGGCCCGGCATCGGATCGGGGGAAGGGGCCAGGGCGATGATGACGACGACCAGGATCAGCAGGAGGACCGTGTAGAGGGCCGGGATGATCCGCCAGCCCCCCGGGATGAGGCCGCCCAACAGCCCCGCCGCCGGCACCGCCGTCAGGACCGCCGGGAAGAGGCCGACCAGCAGCTTGGTCCCGGACGCGCCCACGTTCCCCGCGCCGAAAGTCCCCAGCGCGAACCCCTTCCGATCGGGCGGGAACCATGCCGAGTTCCAGGAGATGCCCACCGAGAAGGAATTCCCGGCCAGGCCGAAGAATAATGCGCAGGCCATCATCTCGGCATAGGTCGTCGCACGGCTGAACAGGTAGGTCGGCACGGTGGTCAGCAGCATCAGCGCGATCATCACGTTCCGGCCGCCGTGACGATCGGACCAGATGCCGAAGTTCAGCCGCAAGATGGCCCCCGAAAGGATCGATGCCGCGATCATCCATTCCACCTGCGAGGGACTCAGCCCCATTGTCTCCTTGATCCTGGGGGCGAGCACGCCCAGCATCAGCCATACGTTAAACATCAACGTGAAGGCGACAGTCGACAGACTCAACACCCACCAACGCGACGTCGACCGGCCCGGGGCGGGCGCGAAACTCATGCGGATTTCTCCGGGGGAAATTCCAGGGCGGGGCGCGAACCGGAGAGAGAGTTCGCGTCCCGGAACGGCTTGCGATGTGAGAGGCGCAATCCACAGATTTCACATGCAAGGGCAAGACCGATGCCACCCTGCGGACACCCCGGTCGAGCCGGGGATGGGCAGAACCCTCGGCTTGGCGCAAGGGGTGTCCGAGATAAGGACTTGGAATCGAGTCGCATCCTCCCCAGGTCGGTCGGAAGTTCGAGGATTCGTGTCGTGGTCGCCGGCCCTGGTGCCACGGGTAAGGGCAAGAATGCCAGCCCTTCGGGCAGCGGCCGATCAGCCCGACTTGCCCGCGGTGATGATCGGTTGCGTACCTCGATCGGAGCAGAGCACGACCAGCAGGTTGCTGACCATCGTGGCCTTCTTGTCGTTGTCCAGCTCGACGATGTTCTGGTGCGAGAGCATCTGCAAGGCCATCTCGACCATGCCGACGGCCCCCTCGACGATCTTCTGCCGGGCCGCGATCACCGCGCTGGCCTGCTGGCGCTGGAGCATCGCGTGGGCGATCTCGGGGGCATACGCCAGGTGGCTGATCCTGGCCTCCAGCACCTCGACGCCCGCCTGCGCGAGCCGATCCTGGATTTCCGTCTTGAGGTGCTCGGCGATCTCCGCGGTGTGGCTCCGCAACGAAATCTCGCCCTCGACGTGCGCGTCGTAGGGATAGCTCAGCGCCATGTTCCGCAGGGCGGACTCGCTCTGCACGTGCACGAAGTTGTCGTAATTGTCCACGTGGAAGAGCGCCTCGGCCGTGTCGACGACCCTCCAGACGACCACGGCCGCGATCTCGATCGGGTTGCCGGCGAGGTCGTTGACCTTCAGCCGCTCGCTCTCGAAATTCCGGACCCGCAGCGAGATGCCCCGCTTCGTGAAGAATGAGTTGACCCACCGCAGGCCCGGCTCGCGCACCGTGCCCTTGTACTTCCCGAAGAGTTGGAGGACCTTCGCCTCGTTCGGGCCGACCGTGAACAGACCGGTCAGGCCGGCGATACAGATGATCCCGGACGCGAGTGCCACGATGATGAGGAACGGGGACCCCGATGCCACCCCGATCATCAGCATGAATCCGGCCACGATCATCCCGCCCAGGAACAGGGCCAACATCCCCAGTCCCGGCTTCGGCGCGATCAGGACCTCGCGCATGACTTGCGACGGCTTCGTCGTCTGCTCCCAGTTCTCGTCCATCGTCGGAACCCTCGTCTCGGTGAGTGCGGCATGGAGTCGGTCACGAGGGTGTGTTCGCCGCGTGAAGGTCGGCATTGGGGACAATCGAGCGGCCGGACCGGCTCCGACCGCATCCGCCGCGCGGCCCCGCCGGGACATCGGTCGGGCCATCTGCCGCTCATTCGCCGACCCGTTTCACCAGCTTGTGGACGGTCGCGGCGATCCGCTCTTCGACGTCCCCCGCCCAGCGGAGGGCAGGGCGACCGTATTCGTAGAGGTTGGACCCGCCCTCGTAGCCCCCTTCCTCCCAGACGCGTCGCGAGGGGATGTACGCGATCATGTCGTCCACATAGCCGCACACCCAGGTGCCGGGGCCGAATTCGCGCCGGAATCGGAGCGCGTAATCCACAACCGCCTCCGCGCCCAATCCGATGACGAGCATCTCCTTGCCGAGCCGCCAAGCGTGCACCGGATAGGGATACGACGGCTTGAACTCCTCGCCCGAGTCGAGCTTCCGCAGCATCCGCGCCGCCCATCGGGCGCGGATGGCGTTGCCGTCCCCGCGCGCGGCGGTCAATTCCTCGCGGGTGACGACCTTCAGATACGGGAGTTCGACATACTCGAACGCGGTCCGGAGCGACGACGAGACCGGCTTCAACGGTCGCATCAAGGCCTCCTCGACCGCGGTCGCCAGCGAGTGGCCGTAGCGCCGGCAGAGTTCGACGCTCCGACGGGGGAGCGGGTTCTGGTCGCCCCCGCAGGTGTTGACGAACATGGCCGTCGCGCCGGGGTGGCTCCGTTCCAGCTCCAGCTGGGCGAAGCCCGGATAATCGCCGCACCACGTCGTGAAGCTGAGCGTCGTCGGGTGGCACGCATAACCGAAGAGGACGGCCGCGAGGCCGCCGTCCGGGCGCGTCACGGTCATCACCGGCACCGAGTGATCCACCGGCCCTGCCAGCGGCTTACCGCTCGCGAGCAGGGTCGGGACGTCGACCTCGCGGTTATTCCGCCGATTCACGGCAAATGTCGCCTCCCCTGCGCCGATCCGCAAGCTCGCGGGGGCGAGGTTCGAGAGCGCCTCGCCCACCGTCGCGACTGCCTTCTCGACCATCAGCGCCGTGTACTCGTCGACGAGCCCGACCTGCTCGGCCTCCACGGGATAATAATCCACCAGGTCGTCCCCCAGGCGGGGGCCGCAGTGGTTGTGCGAGAAGGTCAGCATTACCTGATGACGTTCCAGCCCGAACACTTTGCGAAGCCTCTCGAAGACCCGGTCGCTCATCCCCTTTGGAACGCCCTGGAAGTCGCTGGTGATCATCACCGCACGACGG
>JAABUR0100006929.1_pt1 | contig 13628 bp, 10 predicted proteins | sample 5560091 | NCBI WGS metagenome assembly JAABUR01 (sample SAMN10711879, study PRJNA513375) | rock metagenome | isolation source: Antarctica rocks | place: Antarctica: Victoria Land, University Valley sud
CACGCCGGATTCCGGCGTGCGCGGGCCATGCTCATGCTATAGACGCGTCAGTTACCCCATGGCCGAAGCCAGGGGACTCCTTGAGGCAACGGTTGAAGGCGGGCGCTACGGCGAGGTTGTCGCCGTAGCGCCCACGGGCTATGACGTCGCGATGGTAATCCGGTCGAGATCAGGGGCGGGGCTGGCCGGATCGCTGTTGTAGAACGCGAGCGTGTTGGCGCCAGCGCGCAGGCTGACCGGGGCGCTCACCGTCGCCGGCGCGGCCGTCCAGCTCCCGTTGGCGGGGCAGGTCAGCGGCGCGATGGCGGCCCCGTTGACCGCGACATCGACCGTGCGCGCGCTGGGCCCGCTCACGCAGGCGAGGGTCATGGTGTACGCGCCGTCCGCGGGGACGGCCAGCCCGTTGACGCGCAACACGCCGTTGTTACGGCCCAGGTACTGCACGTCGTCGCCGCCCGAGCAGGCCGCGCACGCGCCCACCCTGGCCGAGCCGCTGAAGGTGTTCGACGCGGCCCCGGCCGCGATCGAGGCGCTAAACGCCTGGTTGCCCGGCGACGGCAGGGGCGGAGCGGTCGCGGGGGGCGGAGCGATCGCGGGGGCCGGCGTATCCGTCGCGGGGACCGACGTGCTGGTCGCGGGGACCGGCGTGCTCGTCGCGGGAGCCGGCATATTCGCGGGCGTATCGGTCAAGAGGAGCACCGCGCCGGTGTGCGGGGCAAGGTTGAGGGGCGTCGTCACGACGTGCCCGTAGAGGTCTTTGTAGCGGCCAGACGGAAGGTTAACGCTGAACGTGGCTCCCGAGCTGGGATTTACGATGGTGAGCCCGTTCGTGTAGTCGCGCATGTAGACGCCCTGGCTGGCGTAGAAGTCGTTCGTCGCGCTGCCGATTTGCTCGACCGTCGGGTACTCATGCTGGGGGATCATTGGATACCCATATTGCGCATTGCCCGACGCATCCTGGTTGCCGACAAGGTCGACATAGGTATGGTTGTACTTAATCATCAGGTAGTTCGCGAGGACCCACTGCACATCTGCCCTGACGGACGCATCAGTATCGGATTCGTACGCCGTCAAGGTCGTTATAGGCAAAACGTCGATGAAGAAGATACCCTTGTTCAGGACCTTCTGTGTCCGTTGCCACTCCTGCATCTGATCGAGCCACTGATTCGAGATCCTGGGTTCACCGCCCGCATCGGATGTGACAAAGCCGGTACCATCACTGTTGAAGCTGTACTCGTCTGTAATCATATTAACGCCGGGAAGGACCTTTTCCCAGTTCGACTTGAGCGTGTAGGTATTGTATCCTTGGTTGCTCGTGAGTGTCGCGTTCGGGTACTGGACGTGTATAGCATTGGCGATACTGAGCATCGCGTTGCCGTTTGCTGTCGCGTACGCGGCGTCGTTGAGTATTGCGCCGCTGTACTGTGCGACCCAGTTGTGGTTCGCATCGTAGTGGCCGCATTCCCCGCCTAGGTTAATGTCAGGCCCGTTATCAAAAGATATGCCCTGGTACCCTCTTGCAAGCGCTGGTAGAGCAAACGTATTCACAAAGTACGATTGATACGCGGGATTTGTCATATCGAGATCAGGCATATCTGTCTGACCTGGGTACCAGTACGCGATAGTCGTCCTATCGCATTTGTATTCAATCCAATCCGGATGGTTGGATTTGAGCCATGCTAGGTTCTGATTGACGGTCTCGCGCCGCCAGGGCGTGTACGTTTCCTGCCACCCGTTGGTGGTATCAGGGACGTTTGTGCCCCCTGTCGGCGACGAGCCCCACACGTAGTCCGTCGGGGGCATGCCAGCGGGCGATAGCGCGCGCTGCCCGTTCACAATAGGTGAGTACGCCGTGAACGTGTTGCCGAAGTGAACGCCCTGGGTTGTGTCAGGGAGGTTCGCCAGCGCCGACGTGTGTTGTATCGCCATCACCTTATGGGTGGGAAGGATGTTCGACATAGACATAGCGGCGGCGATGCCGAGGATGGCGACGGCGGCGGCGCCGCGCCGAAGCGGGCTCGCGGGCCCGCGCTTCTCTTTGCGACGTCTAGCCCCTCGGTTTGACCAAAGGTCGCGCGGTAGCTGCTTATGTCGTTGAACAGGTATGATAGGCATTCTAATCCTCTCTTAATAGATCCCCTGGTAGGGGGGGCTGATGATCTGTGGGCGCGCTCGGCCCTCGCACTGTGACGCACGACAATAGGCTGTTACAACGTGCGCCGTAGCGGGTCGTCTAGCGACGGCCGACCGGCAAGGTCTCACAACACGCGCGGCGGCGCTGCATCCAGGCCGTGTTGGAGGAGGAGAGGGACGCATGGTGAAGGACCTGCTGGGTCCTGCTTGCGTTACCGGGAGAGAGGGATGAGATACGTGCCGCCGCGTCCGCCGCCGGATGGGGACGACGTAACACAACGCCGCATCTCAACACAACGCCCTCCGTGCACGACGCCGGAGGGCGTTGTGTGCCGGAACTGGTAACTGGGCAATCTTGCCGTCTGCTGTACGGTCAAGACCCCTTGTTTTGCGTCCCCACCTCGCGATGGGTTTGCCTTTTGCAGCATCCTGCAATCTATATGATGAACCTGTCCACGCAGGTTATGTATGAGTCGTAAGGCTTGTGGGCTGTAACCTCTCCTTTATCCACTCTACTTGTCCTGATCGGCGGGCGCTACGATCGCTCCGGGCTATCTTCACCCAGGCTTAGGAGCGAAAGGCGTCCACAGCAAATGTAAACGGTAGACGCCGCTTCCCGCAACCTCCAAAAGTACTGTCGGCTGGTTTCTTACACGCGTGATAGGGGTAATCGGGCCTGTCGCGCGGGTACATGACAGAAATGTAGCGTTGAGAGATGCGCTTGTTCATACGCGTCCGCGGCGATTGTCGTACCGTCAGTAAGAATTGAGGCGTGTGTTGGGGTACGATTTGTCTGTGCCCTATCGCGGCCGCGGCCAACACGTCGTGTGACGCCGTGTAATCTTCGTAAGTGAGGGAGGTGGAGATGCGAGACCACGACGATTGGACAGCCCCAGGCGATCGACGGACCGCGCGGCCCAACGACGGGGCCCTGGTCGTTTCCCTGGATTTCGAGCTCCATTGGGGGGTGCGGGACCACCACCCTGCCGACGGCGCCTACCGAAAGAATCTGCTGGGGGCGCGCGGCGCTATCCCGCGTATGCTCGATGTCTTCGAGCGTTATGGCGTCGCCGCCACATGGGCGACGGTTGGGTTCTTGTTCGCGGATTCGCGACGCGAACGGGAGCGCTTTTCCCCCGTGGTCCGGCCGGACTACGCCAATCCCGCCCTATCGCCGTATCATGAGATCACGGGGGATACTGAAGTGGACGACCCCCTGCACTATGCCCCCAGCTTAATCGACGCGATCGCGCGGCGGCCGCGCCAGGAAATTGGTTGTCACACGTTCTCCCATTACTATTGTCTCGAACAGGGACAAACGGGGGATGCCTTCAAAGCCGACCTGCACAGCGCGATGGCCATCGCGCGGGCACGCGGCTTCAACCTTCGTTCGCTCATTTTCCCGCGCAATCAGGCTAACCCCGCTTATGCCCCGATATTGAGGGACTGTGGAATCGTGTGCTACCGCGGCAACGAGCACGGGTGGATGTATCGCGCGTCGGCGGCCAGTGACGAGCGCGGGCGGCGCATCCTGAACGCGCGGCGGGCCGATCGCTACCTGAATCTCTCGGGGAGTAATCTGACGGTGTGGGACGACATCCCGCGCGATGATGGGCTCTGTAATGTCCCGGCCAGCCGTTTTTTGAACCCCTATAACCCACGCTTACGCCAGTTCGAGCCGTTACGTCTACGGCGTATCATCCACGACCTACGGGCGGCGGCGGCGCGGCGCCAGATCTACCACCTCTGGTGGCACCCGCACAACTTCGGGACGTATACCGACGAAAACATCGCGTTCTTGGAGCGGATTTTGGAGGAGTTTGCCCGTCTAAGGGCGAGCCATGGCATGCGCTCGCTCAACATGGGGGACGTTAGTACGGTGCCGTAACTCGACGAGCGACTAGCGCCGTGCCGCGGCGGCGGGCGTGGCGCGTGGCGGGACGGTTTTGACGATGCGGACGAAGCGCACCGTGAGATCCCGGCGGCCGCCATCATAGATGCGAAAGTCCATGCCGCCCTGCTGCCGGTTCTGAAAAGCCGCGTCGGGGATGGTAAAGGTGGCCGTCTTCCACTGCCCGTCGCCCACGTTCCGGACCATCATGGTCGGTTTGTAGGCGTCGCCGTCGGCGGCGTCGTACTCCACGCGCCACGCCGCTTTATTGTTGTCGAGGTACGTGACCTTGAGTTGCACGCGGTCGCGGCCGCCGTAGAGGAACTTGTTGTCGACGGCGAAATACATGTAGTCGGAGCCGCCCGCGTGGTCCGTGCGGCGCGCCTCGTCGTATGGCGGTCCCTGCAAGGCCCAGGGGGACGTGGTGGGGTCCGTGGGCACGGTCATGCCGTCACCGGGCTGGTCGCGCTGGTAGAGCCAGCGCTCCCAATTATTGAGCGTCTGGCCGTCGTTTTTGTCCGTCCACTGCCGCAAGTCAGCCCAGGCGTCGGGCGCGTCGTCATAGTGCTTGCCCATTTCACGGAAGGCCCAGTCGAGCACCGCCGGGGCCGTCCGGTAGCAGCGGTAGCAGGTAAAGATCCAGTTCATGCGCAGCTTGAGCATGAGCAGGAACGACATCTTGACATTGTAGTAGTCGAGCGTGTTAGGGGCGCCGCAGTCGCCATAGCACTCGTTCTCGGTGCCAAAGTAGCGATCCGTGGCGGCGATGAGGGGGCTATTGTCGTTCGTGACGACGTACTTGACGCCGTTGACCATCTGAGTCGTCTGTCCCCACGAGGGCTCGTTGCCGAAAAGGTTGAACGCCTCCGTTTCGCCCTCACGGGCGCCACCGCCGCTGTTGCCGATGATGTAGTCGGCATGGACATTGCCGCCCGCGACGGTGTTGACAGCTTGCCGCCAAGCGGTATTGCCGTTGGCCCACTCCATGTGGCCGGTCCCAGTGTACACGAGCTTGCGTCCGTCGCCTCCGAGGGATGCCTTATAGGCGTTTATCAGCCGGTTAAACCAGGCAATGTAGGCGCGAGGCGTGATGCCGTTGGGACGATCGTCGGGCCAGACCTGATATTCGCCATAGTTCCAGGCGCCGGGGAGATATTCGAACTTGATATGGGCGAGGAGGTTGGGGTGATCGACGGCATAATGGCGTCGGAAAGCGTCGAGGAAAGCACGGAATTCTTTGTCGACGGGAGCATCCCAGAGATAGTAGAAGCGTTGGGGGGCGCTACCGTAGAACCAGAAACGGGATTGTAGACCAAGGTACTTCCAGGGGAGCCAACTGGGGCAATCGGCGACCCTTGAACTGGCGATGCGCAGCCAGAACCGGCGGCTGGGGTTGGTCGTTATCTGATTGTCGATGGATGACCAGTCGTATTGCCCAGGGGCAGGCTCGAGCTCCTTCCAAGAGGCCTGTAGGAGGGCGATCTGCTGGATGGGCACGGCGGTGGGGATGTGGTCGGAAACGCCGCTGAGGTAGATACCGGCGTTGGCGGAGACCTTCACCCACGAAGGCAGCGACCAGTCGTCTCCGGGAGCTATACCAACAGTAGCGGTTAGGACTGGCTCCGGTTGACGGGGGCTGGTGCAAGCAGAGAGGACGCCGATGAGGATAGCGGCCAACACGATCGTAGAGGTCGTGCGGTTACGTCCCATAACGCTGCTTGATAACCCGTGCGGGTATCCCGACCGCCACCGCTCCTGCCGGGATGTCGCGGGTTACCACGGCGTTGGCGCCAATAACACTACCATTGCCAATGTGAACCCCTGCCAGAATGCTGACTTTCGCCCCAAGCCAGACATTGTCGCCGATACAGACCGCCGCCGTGGTCGCGCCCTGTTCTCGTATGGCGCGATCTATCGCACTAAACACATGGTCATTATCACGAATCGAGACATATTCTCCAATGAGGCAATCTTTGCCGATGGTTACCGCCTTGGCGCAACCGATCGTCGTGCCATTGCCGACAAAGGTATCGTCCCCAATACGCAAGACACCGGCGCTCTTGATATAGACATTTTGCTCTATTTCGACGCGCGGTCCAAGCTCGATACGGCCGCCATCCAGCGGCCATAGGCGCAGGCGCGGTTGAAAAAAGACAAAACCCCGCACACGCAGGCGCTTGCCCAGTCTCATGCGCCAGTATAGCCAACGCGCTAGGAAAATCGCGCGGCGTATTACGCTCTTGACGAGCCATGACCACCGTATAATACCTTGTTCCGACTTTGATCTATTCACGCATATTCCTCGCGGCTCCGCAGCGTCGGGCAATCTTCCACGGTGCGATTTCCTCTGCTATGCCATGCCGCGTGATCACTAAATTGGACTCCTATGTGGCAGCGTCGCCGCGCAATGGTTTTCGGGCGACCCACATACATGCTTGGCCCCACCTATTGATTCCAGGAATAGTATCCAATGCAACCGCGATAGGTTTCTCCAAACGACCGAGGGGCAGGCGTGCTATGAAAGGGATATGCTCCCTTAACGTGAACAATGTGGCGCGATAGTGGCATTCCAGGACTTCGAATCCTATCCCTTCCAGTATCGCAGTCATCTCTTGCTGCGAAAATGCATATTGATAAAACTCTCCTTCCGGCGCATGCTGAAAGGCTCCCAGACGATGTAGAAATCTCCTGAAGGCATTGAAGCATGGGGTGGAGACGAGGACGATTCCCCCATCTTTGACCAGTCTATAAGCCTCGCGTAGGACATCTTCCGGGCCTTCCTCGAAGTGTTCGCAGACTCCTGGCGAATAAATGGCATCGTACGTATTGTCGGGGATGTTCGATAACTTTCGCACATCGCCGCGAAAGAAGTTTATCGAGGGGAAGCGCGCTTGAAGCATCGCGATAACTTGAGGGGCGTAGTCTACCCCTTCGGCTTTGAACCCTAAGGCATTAGCGGCAACGGTGAACCAACCGAGGCCGCAGCCAGCCTCGAGGACGCGCGCGCCGGGTTGCACATACCGGATGAAGGTACGCTTCAGAAAGCGCGGCAGGTGTCCTGCTTGGTAGCGTGCATAGTCGATTTCCGCCTCTTCATGTAGCCATAGGTCGTCCCAAAACGTGTCATCAGCCGCGCGCGAAAAGTACTTCAGGCGTCCGCCGTAGCTGTTGGGCTCGACCGTGATTACAGTTCCCGCCGTCATAGTTATTTCATGCGGCATTATTGCTCTCCTTTTGCAACCCTTACCCCACACCAGTTATCCGTCGCCGCATACCCCCAATAGTTCGGGCGCTCAGTACGACGACGCACACCATCAAATAACTACCCATCACTTGGAAAGGGACAGCCGTAAAGTCATTGCGCACTTCGACCAGTAGGGGTATAAGGATGACGCCAAGCAGGACCTGACGCCCCACCGTGGGTGGCCATAGGTCCAAGCGGCCAAGCAACAGGCCGATCAGCGCCATGATGACGCATACGCCGGCGGGCCCGAAGTTGCGATAGGCCTCGGCCACCACAGAGAAACCGATCGCGCCGTCGCCGCGCATAGTTGCCAGAGAGCCCAAGACGCGCGGATCTTCCTCCGCCGGCGGCAGCTTCCAGGCGCGTCCCGGTACGACCTTGGCCAGCGCGCGGTCGAACGGCGCCCAGTAACTCGCCCCAGCTATGAACTGGTCACCGGTCGCCCTCCAGTAGACGACTTCCGACACCGGGCGTAGTGAACTACCCAACTCGGTCAGGGCGTCGAGCGGGCTGGCGCTGACCGTCGCCGAGCCAACGTTTTGCACCCCAACCTGACGCACCTCACGTAGCGCGGCAATGGAGCTCAACAGGAGTACCCCCAGTAAAAAGGCGACCTTCGCGGAGAATGGCGGTCGCCGCTTCGCCATAATAACGAGCGCGGTCAGGCCGGGAAATAGCACCTCTCCACGCAGTCCTAGTGGAAGGGCGATGAGACCCCATAAGCAGAAGATGGCGAAGGCGACGCGGCGTAGCGTCGCGGGTTGCGCGGCAGCCAGGAAGACCATACCCACGTTGATACCGTAATACGCCAGCGTAAGGGCGAGACTCTCGCCGACGACGGCCAGGAATGTCTCGTAGGACCCGAACAGGGTCCCGACGCCGCCGGCGCGCACCGCGATGAGGAACCACACGCACACGGATACAAGAACGAGCGCGAAGCCGGTGACCAGGAAAGCGCGATTGATAGACGCGCCCTCGGATGATGCTAGCGCGGGAACAGATCGCGCGCGTGTCGTAGTCGTACCCCACAGCAACGCGATCAGGATACCTATGCCGCACGATACAAACCCCATGCCGGTCAGGATGAGCGCTTCCTTCGTGTACGGTGTGTAAAACCACACGCTCATATTCGCCAAGGTCGCGCTCCCGATCGGCAGGCCGAGGCCATAGACCGCCGCGAGGCCGAAATGGAATAGCCAGAGGACGCATAGGTATATCGCGGACGCCGACCAGAACCGGCGCGGCGAGACACGGACAACCAGGATGATGGCGCCGACCGCGCACAACGACGTGATGTCGGCCGTGGCGGCGAGGGATACGCCTGTCAGCCCCACGATCGCGAGCGCGACCAACATGAGCGCCAGGCACACCAGGAAAAGGTGCGGCAGAATCCCTTGTAGACGGGGCTGCGAACGGCGCGCGGCGCTGGGCCGGCCCGCGGGGATAGCGGCTCCTAGCATGGCGCGAGCCCCTTTTGATAAATCGTCGCGTGCGCGGCCACGGAGTCGCGTATGGTGAGCGAGCCGGTCGCGAACGCGCCCGCGATGGCGTCCCTCCTGTCGGGGTCGCGGCTGTCGGCGGCAAGCGTCATCGCCGTGGACGCCCAGTCCGTGTCGCCGGCTTCAAGGGAGAGATAACGCACCTCGGGACACCGCGCCGCTATCTCACGCACCCCTGGGAGATCGCTTGCTAGCGTGGGCGTACCCGCCGCGCACGCCTCCAACACAGCTCCCGGCAATCCTTCGCGTAATGACGGAAAGAGTAAAAGGTCGGCCGCTGTAAGGAGCCGTGGCACATCGAAGCGCATCCCGGCGAAGACGACGCGGTCGGCGATACCCCAGTCCGCGACGCGGGCGCGCAGTACGCGCTCAATGTCATTCCCTCCTCGACCGACCACTAGTAGGTGCGCCGACGGGTCGGCCCGCGCGATCTCCGCGAAGATCGCGATGAGGCGCTCGTGGTTCTTCGGGGCGGCCAGCCGGCCGACGTGGATGTACAGCTGGCACTCCTCGGGCAGATTGAACTCCGACCGTACCGCGTGACGATCCGGCAGCTGTGCGAACGGCGCCACATCGATGCCGTCATAGACGACCTGGCAACGCGGGTCGGCGCGCCATCGTGGGCTCCACGCCGCCATGGCTCCTTCGCTCACGCCAAGGAGATGGGTGGCATAGCGGTCGACCCATTGCCGCATCACCGTGCGCTGTACGCGCCTGCGCGGGGTCGTGGGGCGCCCATCGCCTGTCGAGTGGAAGTGGGCGACGCGTAAGGACACACCCTCGCGCGCGGCCAGGCGGAGAAAGAAACCGGAGGAGAGCAGGACATGCGAGTGCACGACATCGAACCGCTGCTCGCGCAGCAAACGTCGAAAGCGCCAGGGCAAGCCCAGGCTGAGGCGATCCGCGTGGATAACGCCCCCGAGAGCGCGAATTTCGTCGTCAAGGTCGCCCGGCCGGCCCTCCAACGTACAGAAGTGGAACTGATAGCGCTCCAGGTCGAGGGCGCGCATCATCTCCAGCATCCGCATCTCGGCGCCGTCGCGCACCATACGCCCGAATATGTGAAGCACTTTGACCGGCTTTCGCTCGTCCGTCATACGTTGTCCTGCCCTGTCTGCCTTGTGTGTTGGCGTGTGCGTTTCTTGAGCGCGTAGACGATGACCACGCTCTTCAATGGAATCTGGATCAAGAACGATCCGCCAAAGACCCACGCCGCTCCCACCATGCCGTGCGCCGGAATGATGAAGGGCCCTGCCACCAGCATGAAGGCGATGACCGCGGCGAAGATGGGCGCCTGGATCCTCAAATACCTGGCCGCGGTCAGCGCATACCCGAGGAAGGACGCGATATACTCTAAACCGGCCGCGACGAGCAGCCACACGAACGCATCGACGTGACCGGCATAGTCGGGGCGATACAGCAGCGTGAGTATCGCGCGCCCCGCGACGAGGCCCACCAGCACGCCGGCGCCGCCCAGCACGACGCCGATGCCGAGCAGTTTCGCGAGCAGCGCGCGAAATGCAGGCACATTTCCGGCCGCGAAGTACTGCGATAGCCGCGGGGCGGCCGCCTGTCCCAGGGCATCCGTCAGTGTCGCGCCCGCCACCAAAACATACGCCATGGAGGCGAAGATGGCCAGGTCATTCGTTCCCAGATAGTGGGCCACGAATAGGCGGGGTGTATTCACGTTGAGAGAGAGGAGCGCCGCGACGATCCCCGCCGGCAGTGCCAGCCAGGCCAGCGACACAAGGGGACGGGTGCTCCAGATAGGCTGCAGCGCGCGAGGCCAACTGGCCCCCGCCTGTGGCTGGGACGCCCGCAGGATAAGTATAGCGCTGCGTATGTCGTACCCGGCCAGGATCAGCGCCCAGGTGAGCGCCAGTCCGAGCGTGGCCCAGAGGACGCTGTGCGTCAGGTAGAAGCCAACGGCGAGCGCGATCAATGACAAGGGCCCCTTGATCATCATCGACGTGGCGATGCGGTCCATCCGTTCGTGTTGTTGCAGCAGACCATAGATCACGTCGCTGACAGACTCGAACGCCTTTGCAACGCCCACGGCGAGGATGACGAGCGCCGGCCCCCATCCTGGCGCCGATATGACGACAATTCCCGCGATGACCGCCAGTGCCAGCAGCGTGGTTAGAAGGCGTAATCCAAAGTAGTGCCCGAACAAATACTCATGGCGCGCGTCGGTCGCCTGTATACCGCGCAGTTGTAGATTGGTCAGCATCATCACGGGCGCGGTGACCGCCAAGCCGAGCGTGAAAAGACCAACCATCTCTTTCGAGCCGAGTTTGGCCAACACGACCAGCATGGCCCATTGGGCCGCGCTATAGATGACGTTGCCGGCGAAGGTCCAGGAAAAGTTGGCCCGCAAGGACAACGCGCGTACGGCCACCTCGGGAGCTGCTCCCGAGGTGGCCGCGGCAGGCCATTTCGCTTGATTCACGATGCGCTGCCCCGCGTGTAACGGTGATTGGACACGTTTACTAGACGGTAGCGGAACTGAGGGCGGCGCGCGGCGCGTCGGCCTGGATGTGGGCGTAGAGGAGCTCACGTAGCCCTTCCTGGAAGGGTACCTGGCTTGACCAGCCGAGCTCCTGCCGCGCCTTCGCGCTGCTGATGGACGCCGGCGGCACGTCGCCCACGCGCGCCTCGGTGTACACGATGTCGGTCGGCAGTTCGGCCGCGACCAGCTCCGCCAGCTGCTTGATGGAGATCTTCTCCTCCGCCGCGATGTTGTACATGGACCCGTGTACGTCCGACTCGAGGGCGGCGACGAAGGCGCGCCCGATGTCGCGGGCGTGCGTGAACTGGCGCGACTGGCCGCCCGTGCCCTGGATGGTGATCGGCTGGCGCGCCTTGGCTTTGTTGATGAAGAGGGAGAACACCGAGTTCGGCCGCATGTACGGGCCGTAGGAGGTGCCCAGGCGCAACGCGACGGCGGGGACGCCCTTGAGCGCGTCGTACGAGAGCGCCAGGTGCTCGCCGGCGAGCTTGGTGATGTTGTAGGGGTGGTCGGGCGCGCACGGGTGCAGCTCGTCGAGCGGCTGGTACTGGGGGTGGCCGTAGACCTCCCAGGTGGAGGCGTAGACGACCTTGCGCAGCTTGTTGCGCAGCGCCGCCTCCATCACATGGGCCGTGCCGGTCACGTTGAGCGCCGCCGCGAGCGGGGGGTTCTCGAAAGCCAGGTAGACGTCTCCGACCGCGCCCAGGTGGCACACCGCGTCCACGTCCGCCGTCGCGGCCACCAGGTCGTCCAGCCGGGTCAGGTCGCCGCGCACGAACGTACCATAGCGCGGCTCCTGTATGTCGAAGACGTAGGGGTCATGGCCCGCCGCGATCAATGCGTTCACGACGTGCGTCCCCACGAAACCCGCTCCGCCTGTCACCAATACTTTCATTGCTTGCAATCCTCATTTTTACTATACACACGATGACACAAGGGAGCGTACCGCTCCCCCGTCGTGACTACACCGTACAACGGCTAGGTATGGCGTACCTGAACAAATACGGCCTGGGAGATAACACTTCTTTTATGTCATTGGCGGCCTAATCGCTTTTGACGCGTGGCCAGATGCCCTAGCCGGCGGCGCTGAACGCGCGTGCGCCGGCGAGCAACGCGGCCAAACCGTCGCGCAGGTCGGTGGCGCACGCGACACCCAGGAGGCCGCGCAGCCGCGCGACATCCGCGCACGAGCGCATGACGTCGCCCTGGCGCGCCGGTCCCGTTTCGTACGGCAATGGACAGCCTGTCACGTCCATGATGGCCGCGCGTAGGTCCAGTAGCGAGGTTTCGCGGCCGGTGGCCACGTTGATGACATGCTGCCCATGTAAGCCGGCGTCGACCGCGGCGACGTTGGCGCGCGCGACATCGCCCACGTAGACGAAGTCGCGCGTCTGCGCGCCGTCGCCGTTGACGGTGATGGGATGACCCAGGCGCGCCGCGTCGGCAAAGCGTGCGACCACGCCGCTGTAGGGCGAGGCGGGGTCCTGGCGCGGGCCGAACACGTTGAAGTAGCGCAGCGCCACGGTGTTCAGGCCGTAGAGTTCGTTGTAGAGGCGGGCGTAATCTTCGCTCACGCGCTTATGCAGCGCGTAGGGCGAGAGCGGCGCCAGGGGCGTGTCCTCGTCCAGGGGCACGGTGGTGTTGCGCCCGTAGACGGCGGCGGACGAGGCGAGCACGACGCGCTCCACGCCGTTGGCGCGCGCGGCCTCAAGCACGGCGAGCGTCCCGCGCACGTTGTCGTCGTGGCTGCGCAGGGCGCGCCCGAGCGAGAGGGGCACCGACACGCAGGCGGCGAGGTGGATGATCGCGGCCGGCTCGAACCGGCGCACCGCGCGCTGCAGCGCCAATGGATGGCGGATATCGCCGCGCGTCACCGCGACCTCCGCGGCGACCGCGTCTAGGTACGCGGCTTTCCCCGTCACAAACGAATCGTACACACTCACCTCGTGCCCCGCCGCGACCAACGCCTCGACCGTCCACGACCCGATAAACCCGGCCCCACCCGTCACTAGCACACGCATCAGCTACCCCCTATCCCTCTTGTTCGCGACCCGTTACCGGCCGACGCCGGGCGACCTGGTCGTACGCGTACAACAGTATCCTCACAAAGGGCGTTGTACCTGACTAAACAGGGGCGCCGCAATGACATAATTGTCGCACACGGTCTGTGAAAAGCCAGGCCGAGCAGGACTTTTCACAGACCCTACGCGCGGATCACCCTGGCTTGACGGCTTGAATAAAGGCGTCGTGTGTCGACAAGTCACTATCGGACAGATGAGCGAAGCGGCGCGCCAGTCGCGCGCGGGCGACGCCTCCCACGCCCGTCGTCGTGATGTCATGGTCGATAGTGTA
>JAABUR0100006930.1_pt1 | contig 13627 bp, 10 predicted proteins | sample 5560091 | NCBI WGS metagenome assembly JAABUR01 (sample SAMN10711879, study PRJNA513375) | rock metagenome | isolation source: Antarctica rocks | place: Antarctica: Victoria Land, University Valley sud
GTCTTAGCCCACGTATCCCGGCCGAGCTCCTTGTCGGGCGGGACACAGCGCTGTGGCGGTTTGAGTGCGTCGCTGACCGCGATCGAGGCGCGCGGCACTTCATGGGTGCTCGACCGCGTCTCGGAGGTGTTATGCGAGCGATCGACGGTGCGGGTTTGCATAGCGAAGGAGTCGCCCTCTTCGCGGTAGAGCGTAGCCTGCCCGCCCGGTTCCACAGTCTGCCAGTCATTCCAGGTGCCATCGGGTTCTTGGTCACGGTACTGAACCCCCTCGACCCCGGAGCCGGGCGTCCCGTTGCTCGCGGCCGGCGGATCGCCGCCCGGCGGGATGCTCAGCACGGCGACCTGCTCTTCGGGGTCGAAGTCGACGGTCGCCTGGCCGGGTTGGCTGGGAGGGGTGCGGTCGACGGTCACCGTCCACGGCTGGGATTCGGTGCGGCGCAGCAGCCCGTCGATCGAGAACGCGCGCAGGGTCTGCTCGCCCTCCGGCATAGCGGTCGTGTTGATCTGGAAGCTGGCCTTGCGCGAGGTCGGGCAGAGGACGGCTACACAGGTCGATTCGTCGCGGGCGAGCTCCTGGCCCTGCCCATAGCTGACACCGACGGCCTTGACCCGCGCCGCTTGATCGGCGCCAGTAACCGCCAGCGCGTAGGGCGCCGCGCTGGTCACCGCTTGGCCGGCGTTACCGCGCAGCTCGCCGACCGGCACCGCGAGCGGCCCGCGCCGCGCGACGATCACCTCGACCCCGCGCGAAGCGATGTTGTGCGCGCCGTCCTCCGTCCGCACCGTAACGACGTGATAGCCGTCGGGCAGATCATCGGTATTGACCGCGTAGGCCAGCGACAGCGACGCCGGGCAGGCGTTCTCTGTATTGCAGGTCCCGTCCCGCGAGGCCTTGAGCTCGCCGTCGACGGTGACCTCGATGCGCCTGACCCCCGACCGCGCTCCCGAAGGATCGCTGTCAGTGACGGTCGCCTGGAGGTCATAGGCTGGATTGAAGAGCACCTCCCCGGCCGTCGTGAGCGTCCCAGACAGCGAGATCTGCGGCGAGATCCGGTCGATGCGCACGAACGTCTGGCGGCTGCTCTGCTTGCCGGCGGCGTCGGTCGCGGTCACAGTCACCGCCGCCCCGCCCTCGGAAAGTGCGCTCGTGTCAAAGCTGGCGAGCAGCGACGAAGCACACCGGGCTCCGGCGGCGCAGTCCTCGGCCTCGTCGCGCCCAACCTCCTGACTACCCGACGTAACCACCACCGACCGCACCCCCGAACCTGTGTCGCTGGCCGAAACGCCAACGGGACGGTTGCGATTCCACGCCGACGGCGGATTGGGCTGATCCTCGGCGATCGACGGCGGCTGGGTGTCTGTGACCACCCACAGCGTGCGGACCGACGGGGGGTTTCCGACGCGGTCTTGGGCGATGACGGTGACGGTGTGCTCGCCGTCGGGCAAGCTGGCCGGCCGGAACGTGTAGCTGTCTTGGATTGAGCAGTTGTCGTTGCCCGCGCAGGAGGGCGTATAGATCTGCTCAGGCGGCGAAGTATCGTCGGGGTCGTCTATCTGGATGCGCACCTGCGAGACGCCGGACGCTTGCGGGCCGGTGGGCGCGGGGGCGGGCGGGCATTCCTCCCCGCCTCCTCCACCGCCGACTCCTCCACCGGTGGTGTCGGGGTTGCACTCGGGGGGTGGCGGCGGGGCGACCCCGTCGCTGATGTCAAAGGTCAGGGAACTGTCGCCGGTCACATACCCTGAGCTGGCGCGCTGGGCGAGCTCGCCGCCCACGGTGATGTCGGGGGGCCGGCTGTCGATCTTGACCGTCCAGTCGCGCGCACCGCTGTAGCGGTCGATGATGTCCCATCCCTCGACGCGCAGAGGCTGTATGCCGTCGTCTAGGCCGTTGAGGTAGGCGGCGGCCTGGGCGGTGTCGCCGCAGCGGTTGTTCACCCCAAACGTGCAACCGGTGTCATAGTCGACCGCGCCCGACCACGATGCCTTGCTCGGCGCGGTCAAGCGCACGCGCTTCATGCCCAACCCGGGATCGGTCCCGCGGAACTGAACGAACTCGCCGCCCTGCGTCCAACCTGTTGGTGGCGCGACGTCGGCGCTGATCGTCGGGTCGTTGTAGTCATACAGATACATCGTCGACGCGCCGACATAGCCGGTGAAGTCCGATCGCACGCCGTCATAGCCGTAGGCCTGCAGGCCCCACACGGCGATATTTCCGGTTGGGCCGCCGGGAGGGCAGCCCGAGACCCCGCAGTGAGTCTCAGACGTCGAGTACTCATACCCACACCAAAACACCGGCGAGTTCGCGTTGTAGGGGCCGGCGTAATAGGCCGTCTGCCACGCGTTCTGACGCGCGTCGAAGAGCCCCCGATACAGGCACGTCCCATCCGGTCGGTGATGGATGCCAGCCAGATCCATCCGGTAGATAAACGACTCCCGATAGGCAACGTAGGCCCACTGGCCGACCTGCCCCGCCCCATACCCCTTGGGACCGCGATTCCACACGAACAAGCCCCGCGCGTAGGTCTGCCCGTCGATGTAACCAGACCCCGCCCCGCCAGCGAACCCAGCCGGATAGTTACTCCAATAGCTCCACGTCCGAAACGGCCCGCTGGTGTCGTCGTTGCCAAACCAATACTGCCAGTCGACCGCCGCCGGATCGACGAGCAACGGATACTCCACGTCCTTTCCACGGTGGGCCACCGCCAGCACCACGCGCTGACCCTCGAGCGAGAGCGACACGTCGACCGGCTCGCCGCCCGCGTCGTGCGCCCACGGCGCCGCGATAACCGCCAACCCCTTGCCCTGGGCATCAAAGACTCGCAGCCCGCCGCCGGCCTCCTCCACCCGCGCGCCCGCCGGCAAACGCACCTCGAACTCCAAACGCTCGGGCGAACGCTCCGAACGCAACACGTCAAACGTCCGCAAACCCCCCGGCATCGCCTCCAGCCACAAATCGGTATCGGTCGCCACGTCAGTCCACGACAGCCGGCCATCGACCACCGCCGGCGCCGGCGACGCGCCCGCCGCGCCCACCGGCACCAACCGCACACCCGAATCCGGCAGCGAAAAGCCCTCGTCCAGGCGCCCGCCCGCGCGCACCCGAACGTTTGGGTTGGCCGCCTCAAAGACGCCATCACGCGCGACGATACGGTGATCGACCGCGCGCAACCCGCCCCCGCCCGTACTCGCCCGCAACGGCAAAGTCGAGACCGCCAACGACTCACGCGACCCGTCACGCACCCGCGCCGCGTTATCGCCAACCCAATCGACGACCCGCGCGTCACCGCTCACATCCAAAGCCTCCCGCGGCGCCGCCCCCAACACCTCTGAAAACGCACTCCGCGACAAGCCCCGCGCCCGCGCCGCATCAAACCCCGCAAACGACAGCCGCGACTGAAGACGACGCAAACGAGCAACCGCACCCTGCCGCTGCGCCCGCTTCTCCTGAAAGGCCTCCCAGGCCCGCCGATCGATCCCCTGCGGCGGCGCCGGCAACAAGCCAACCGGCGGCCCCGGCACCCGCTCCCCACCACCGCCGCTGCCACCAGGACGCGGCTGCTGCGCAGCGGCCCCGGCCAAGCCGACCATATCCCCGCTCAACACCACGGCAAAGCAACACAACCCCGCCATCGTCGCCCAGACGCGCAATCTCCTAGAACGAGGGAGGGCTCCCCACCTCAGTGCATCAGACAAAAACGACCCGCAGCGGCTGGAACGGAACCGCACCCACACACCTCCCACGACACACCAGCAGCTCAAGCGTCTACCAGCCAGTCAGCCATGCAGCTTGACTCGGTCAAGCTTACGGACCTGACCCCCAGTGTCAAGAAGAAGTAGCGATTTCTTCACAAGCCGAGCTAGATAGCCGCCGGCACGTCTCGCCGGCAGGACTCGACCCTCGGGCCGCGTAGCTGACCTGATTCGGGCGCTTCTGACCATCCGCGCCGCGCGGCCGTTCGTGGCGCTCGCGGTGGCCCTCGCGCTCGGAACCGTCGTCGGGCTCGTCGGAGCTATACCCAGATGTTGTGGATGGGCGTGAGAAGAAAGAGGGCGGCGTACCCTCCCGGTTGATCAAGACCGAGACGCCGGCAGCACCGGCGAAGGAGGGCACGCCATGGGTGATGTTACGAGGATTGAGGACGCGTGCGGCGAGGAGGCCCGGGTGGGGCTTGACGAGCTCGCGCGTGAGGGAGCGCGCCGGATTGCTCAGACGCAAACCAGGATGATCGCTTCGGCGCTCGATGCCGAGGTCGATGAGTACGTCTCGTCCTTGACAGACGAGGTCGACGAGCACGGGCACCGGTTGGTGGTGCGCAACGGGCGGGGCAAGGAGCGGCGGGTGACCGTCGGTTCGGGCACCCTGGCGATCCGGGCTCCGCGCGTCAACGACAAGCGCGTCGATGAGGAGTCCGGTGAGCGGCGTCTGTTCTCGAGCCGGATTCTGCCGCGCTATGCGCGTCGCTCGCCGCGGGTGTCTGACGTGCTACCGGTGCTCTACCTGCGCGGGCTCTCAAGCGGCGATTTCGCGCCGGCGCTGCGGGAACTGCTCGGCGAGGACGCCAGTGGCCTGTCGGCGTCTTCGATCTCCCGGCTCACCGAGGCCTGGCGCGAGGAGTACCTCGCCTTCGGGCGCCGCAGGTTGGATTTCGTGCGCTACGCCTACCTGTTCTGCGATGGGGTCCACGTTTCGGTGCGCTTGGGCGAGGACAAGCGCCTGTGTCTGTTGGTGATCATCGGGGTCCGCGAGGACGGTCGCAAGGAGCTGCTCGCCGTCGAGGATGGCTACCGCGAGTCCACTGACTCTTGGGCCGAAGTCCTGCGCGACCTCAAGGCCCGCGGCCTCTCTGAGCCCAAGCTCGTCACCGGAGACGGCGCGCTCGGGCTGTGGGGCGCGCTCCGCGACGTGTTCCCCGCCGCGCGCGAGCAGAGATGTTGGGTGCACTATGCCGATCTGCTGGTTATGCCGATGTGGCGCGAGAAATCCGCGCTGGTAGCGGGGTCTGGCGTGTTGCGGTCGGCATAATCAGAGTGCTTGGAGGAACGCGAGGATCTTGTCGGGGGGTCGGTAGCGGCCGGGTGGCGTGTTGGGCGGGGTGGTTCTCGCGAGTGCTTGTTCTGAAGAGAAAAGGCTCCTCGCTATTTCGCGTGGGTGACACTGAGGTCGAGCTTTCCGACGGTCAGGTAGATCATCGCGATGTAGTTGCGGGTTGAGCGGTAGCCGCGGGCGCGACGCTTGGCGGCCTGGATCAGTGAGTTGAGGCCTTCGAGCAGGCCGTTGGAGACGCGCGAGTGGTGCCAGCGCACGACGCCGAGCCAGTGGTCGGCGATCATGTGGGCGAAGCCGATGATCGGCTCCAGGCGGGAGCGCACGGCGCCGCGGCACCAGCGCCGCAGGTAGTCCTCGGCGGCTGCGTGGTCGAGCTCGTAGAAGTGGTCGAACTTGAGCATCCAGTTGTAGGCGCGCGTCGTGCGAAGCGGCTGGCGCAGCAGGTCGTCGAGGCGGACGCGCTGCTTGTCGGTCAGGTTGTTGGGGTTGCGCAGCCACAGGTAGCGTGAGCGGGCCAGCAGCGCGCCGTGCTCCTTGCGCTCTGAGCGGCGGACCTCGTCGACGGCCTTGGTCAGCTGGGCCTTGACGTGGTAGCGGTCGAAGGTGATCTCGGCCTCGGGCAGATGCTCGAGCGCCCCGGTCAGGTAGGACTCAGACATGTCCTGGCAGACCTCGTCGATCTGCCCGGCCGACCCGCCGTGCGCCTCGAGGTCTGAGACGAAGCGCTTATAGACAGCGGCCTCGCGCCCCTCGGTCGCGAAGATCGCGCGGCCCGCGTCGAGGTCGGCAAAGACCGAGACGTAATCCTGGCCGCGCTTGTTGCTGGTCTCGTCGATCCCGACGCGCTCGACCCCGGAGAAGTCCTCCTCCGCGCGCGCCCGATCGACGTAGTGGTGCAAGACGCGCCACACGCGCGTGTCGTGCTCGCCGACAAGCTCAGCGACCGCGCGCACCGGCATCTCTGAGACCATCGCCATCAGCAGCGCCTCGAAGAGCAGCGTGAAGCCCGACCCCGGCCTCGCCCACGACAGCGTCACCTGGCGCACTCCGTGCTCGGGGCACCGCACGCGCGGCACCCGCGCGGTCAGGTACGCCTCATGCTGGAAGAAATCGAGATGGCGCCAGCTCTTCTCGCTGAACCTCGCAATCTGCGCAGTCGCCCTCCGGGCACGGGAAGCGCGCGCCGCGCTCGAAGTCGAGACGCAGATCGAGGCGACGACGCTCAGGATCGAACTCCGAGGCAGCGACCCGCCACGGCTCATCGAGGCCCAACGCCTGCTCGAAGAGGTCGAGATCGCGCATCGCCGACTCCCATCGTCGAAGGAGCGCCGCAAGCTAGGAACGACGGCAGACGCTACCCATACGAATCAGCGAGGAGCCAGAGAAAATCCCGGTTGGGCTCAGACGCAGAACAGCCTCCTGCAGGGTGACGGTGTGCCCGAGGCGTTCGAGCTGGGCGACGAGGCGCTTGGTGGCGCGTTCGGGGTCGCGGCGGACGAAGTAGTCGCCGCCGGGGTCGGTGTAGGTTTCGCCGGTCTGGAGCATGTGCCAGGCGGCGGTGAGGATGGAGTGCGCGACGGCGGTGGTGGCGCGGTTGGCGCCGCGTCGGGCTCGCATCCGGTGGTATTGCGCGGCGAGGTAGGTGTCTTTGGTGCGGGCGGCGGCCTTGGCTGACTCGGTCAGCGTTTGGCGCAGCCATTTCGAGCCTTTGCGGGTGCGGCCGGAGCGGCGTTTGCCGGCCGATTCGTCGTTTCCGGGGCAGACGCCGGCCCAGGAGGCCAGGTGCCCGGCGGTGGGGAACTTGGTCATGTCACCGCCGGTCTCGGCGATGATGACCTCCGCGGCGCGTCGCTGGATGGCCGGGATCGTACACAGCAGCTGGACCTGCTGGCGCCCGAAAGTGCCCAGCTGCTCCTCGATCGCGCCCGACAGCCGGTCGATCGCCTCGTCGAGGAAGTCCATGTGGGCGAGGATCTGCCCGACGATCAGCGCGTGCTTGGCGCTGAAGCGGCCTTCCAGCGCCTCGGGGTCGGTGGTGCCGGCCACGAGCGCGTCGAGCATCGCTCGGCCGGACTTGCCCAGCAGGTCGGTGGCGACCGAGTCGAGCTTGATGCCGGTGTCCTGCATGACCTTGTGGAGCCGGTTGGCCTCGCGCTGGCGATCACGAATCTGCGCCTTGCGATAGCGGGTGAGGTCGCGCAGGTCACGGATCGGCTTGGGCGGCACCAGGCTGGCGCGCAGCAGGCCGGCCTCGGCGAGCTGGCACAGCCACGCCGCATCCGAGACGTCGGTCTTGCGGCCCGGGACCTGCTTGACGTGGCGGGCGTTGACCAAGATCAGCTCGAAGTCGTCTTCAAGGATCGCCCACACCGGCTTCCAGTACACGCCAGTGGCCTCCATCGCCACCTGCCAGACCCGGTGCGCGGCGAGCCAGTCGCGCAGGCCCAAGAGCCCCCGCACTGTGGTCGAGAACTGCGCGACGTGCTCCTCGCGCGGACCGCGCTCGACGGGCACGCGCACGCACGCCGTCACGCTGGCCTTGTGCACATCAAGCGCGCCGGGGCGCTCAACCACGACATCCATCCCGACCTCCTTAATCGAACGACGGTCACGAACGTCGCTCGCCAGGAGCCTCGACTGCAGTCGAATCTGAAGGGCGGGCTCAAAGGCACCAGTCCGGGGTTCCGGGCAAGGCTCCCACGCCAGACTTTGAACGGGCTCACAGGCACCAAGAACAAACGCGGCGGCGGCAAACGACGCCCCAAGCATCGCGCATTTTCATCCGCCCTGGAGGCGGCGATCGTGTGCGGACTGGCCTGGCGCTGGCCGATCAGCCGGTCGGTGAAGGACGCCTGTAGCGTCGGGGCTAGCGCGCTCATCGCCGGTCTCCTTGCAGGTGGTCCTCGAGCCGCTGGCCGGCGAGGGCGAGCAGCTCGGGGGCGGCCTGCAGATACCAGTACGTCGATCCGGGATTGACGTGGCCGAGGTGAGTCGAGAGCAGCGGCAGCCGGGCCCCGACGTCCTCGCCCGAGCGGGCGTCAAGCACCGCCTGCGCGTTCAGCTAGCTCACCCACCTCCAACCAAGAGCTGCCGCGCGCGTCTACTTCGAAAGCTGCCGCACGATCTCAGCAAGCTGGGCCTTGACCTCTTCGAGCAAGCGGACAATCCGCTCGTTCGTGGCCGCCTCAGCGCCTTGCTTTGACATCGACACCTCCTTTCGGTCGACCCTCGCAGCCTACGTCGCATCGCGGGAAATGTCGGCGCGATCGCCGAAGAACATCGCGACCAGCCCCTCGCGCACCTCGACGAACTCACGGCCTCGCAGCGCCTGACCGCCTCGCTCGCTTGACTTTTGGCCGGTTAACCATAGGCGCGCCGCGAGGTCGAGAATCGATCCGCCCGCGTGGCAGCCGTAGCAGTACCAGCCCTGCTCGGGCCGGGGGTAGACGTGCAGTGACGGGGTGCGCTCGGGGCCGTGAAACGGGCAGGCGATCTTGCCGTCGCGGCCGACCTCTACGCCCAGCAGCGCCCACACGTAGTCGGGCGGCGCGATGGCCAGCAGCGGGTCGCCGCCGTTCACGCGGGCCGCCCGGTCGCGCGTGGTGTGCAGCGGGGCGGGCGGCAGGCCCGCGAGGATCTCCTCGACGAGGCGGCGGCACCGGTTGCCTGACTCGAGCGTCACCGGTCGCGGGGGATCGTGCTTGAAGTTGTTGGTGCCCGCCGGCCTGAGCACCCGGGCGGCGTCCGCGCAGCGGTCGTCGGCGCCCAGCGCGCGAGCCAGGGTGCGGTTGGCGAGCTCGAGCTCGTCGACCTCGAGCGGCTGAGAGAGCAGCCAGTAGGCGTGGCGGTGGCCCTCCCCGCCACCGGAGGCCACCACGATCGACGGGGCCGGCGAGAACTTCTCCAGCGCCCGCGCAGCTTCGGGGGTGTCGCAGTCGACCCACAGCACGCGCGCCGGCGCGACCGCCTGACGGCCGCCGGCGCGCCGGCGGCGCGGCGCCACCCCGAGGTAGACGTCGGTCTCGCCGGCCAGCCACCCCACCGACCGGTAAAGCGCAGCGAGGTGGCGGGGACGGTAGAAGCGCTGGCCCATGCCCCCCGACCGGCGCCAGCGCAGCTCGACGAGCTCGCCCGGGCCCGCGGCGGCGAACAGCGCACGTAGATGCGTGACCAGCTGCCCGCGATGCACGGGCGCACGGCTCACGACGACCGCTCCCGACGTCGGCGGCGAAAACCCAGGCGCGTCCGCCTCGGCGTCCGGCGGCGGCGTTGGGCGCGGTAGGCGGCCAGGGTCATGCCCTCGGGGATCTCTGACTCCTGCACGGCGAAGGCGCCCGGGAAGCCGGCGGGATCGCGCCGCGAGCGCTGAGCGGTCATCCGTCGACTCCGAAGGCGGGGTCGAACCGCGCGATGTACTCGAACTCGCCGCCGATGAGCGGCACCTCGTGCGGGCAGGTAGAGCTCCACTCGGTCAGCTGGACGAGCGAGAGCGCACCGCGGCGCATCGCGCTCACGCGCTCGGCGGCGCTCATGCGCCACAAGGCGGCGGACTGCTCGACGCTGAACGGCCCGCCGGCCAGCAGAGCGCTCAGCGAAACGGTTGGGGGTGGCTGGTGATCGGGCATGCTCGGAGGACCTCCGTGGTCTCAGGGGCGCCGCCGGCCGCGGCGCGCGGGGCCCGGCTGCCGCACGCCCAGGCGGCGTGCCATCGTTGAGCCGGGTCGCTCGCCGTGGCCGGCGTCGGCCCGCGACCGTTTTCGGGGCCGCGGGCCTTGGCCGGCGACCTAGACCGCGGTTGGCTCCTGCGCTTCGGCGGCGTCGTCTGGGTCGCGCGGGCGGTCGGGCCCGAACCCGACGCGCCCGACGACCTCGTGCTTTGAGCGCTTGGCGCCGTCGTCGGTCTGCCACTCGCTGTAGCGCAGGCGGCCCTGGACCTCGACGTAGCGACCCTTGCTCAGGTACTCGGCGCACGCGGCAGCTCCCGCGCCGAACGTGGTCACGTCGATGTAGAGCGGGTCGCGGCCGCCGCCGTCGTCAGTGGCCAGGCGCATGGTGCACACAGGCGTTCCGTCGGGGAGTTCGCGCAGCTCGGGGTCGCGGGTCAGGCGACCGGTAAGAGCGACGGTGTTCATGTGAGTCCTCCTTGCCCCCGGGCGGGGGCGATCATGGTCGACCGGGGCCCCACCGCCAGCTCGCTGGCGGTAGTCAGGGCCGAGGCCAACCGCGCGATCGCGTGCCCAGCGGACCGGAAGGTCCCGCTCGACATCGTGTCCCCCGGGCACCGAGCCCGGTGACATCGCGCGCTGCTCGGCGCGCTCGCGCAATCGCATGCTCATGCCCTTTAAGAGGCCACGAGGGCGACGAACTGCCCCCCCCCCCCCGCTGAAATGTCTTCGCTAAGCCTCCGAGCGTTCGGCTACGCGATGCGTCGCCGAAACTCTTCGCGTTACTGCTCGGCCGCTGGTATCGCGGTATTCGTCATCGTTGGTCTGCTGCTAGGGGCGTACGAGGACGTTGAGCGGTCGCGAGGCGCCGGTGTCGTAGGGGTAGGTCGCTTCGCGAGGGACGAGCGCACGGAAGCGGTAGCGGCTTGTCGTTCGTGTGAGGGCGAAGCGGTAGAGGGCTTCGAAGCGGCCGCTGGCGTCGGCGCGGACGGTTCTAAATGGCCGCCATTCGCCGCGGACGATGACTTGGAGGGCGACGAGTTTGTTCGGGGGGATCGGCCCGCCGACGAGCCGCCCGGTGAAGGTGGTGCTCTTGCCGTTGCGCACCGCGGTGGGCGTCGAGCGGAGCTTGACCTTGGCCGGCACGCGAACGTTGGCCTGCGCGGCAGCGTAGCCAATGGTCGCGGTGCCGGGGTAGATGGCGAGCAGCCGGCGGCTTTGGGTGCCGCGGGCGAGGTAGGAGAAACGCCCGCCGCTGTTGGTCTTGACCGTGGCGATGCGTTGGGTTTGGGCCCCGAGGCGACCGGCGCGGGCGCGCAGGATGACTTGGGCGCCAGCCAGTGGGCGGCCGTCGCGGGAGGTGAGCACCCCGAAGATCTGACGGCGTTTGCCGAAGGCGATGCGCAGGCTGCGCAAGGGTCGCGGCGGCCGCACGGCGACTTGGCGGCAGACACGCTTCTTGACCAGGCGCCCGGCGCGGTTGCGTACGCGCTTGGTGCCGCATGTTTGCTTGGTGGTGATCACCGGGCGGTTGGCGAGGCGAACTTGCATGGGCACGCGCAGCGGCGCGGTCAGCTCGGCCTTGCTGCCGTTGACGCGCCGGTCGCTGGTGGTCGCGTTGCCCGCGCCATCGACGGCGGTGGCAGCGAGCTCGTAGGTCGCCGGGCGTAGCCGGCGGTCGTCGAGGCGCGCGCGCAGCATCCCGTCGTTGACGGTGGTGGGCAACGGCTGCCAAGGACCCGAGCTTCCAACCTGCCTGAAGGCGATCGTCCCCGAGGTCACCCCGGACCCCTGGTCGCCGGCAGTCGCAGCGAGGGATGTCGGGTCGTTGGGATCGACGGGCTGGAAGATCGGCGGGGCGGGCGCGAGGTTGTCGAAGCGGAGGATGGCGTCGGCGCCGGTGACGAGCGCGTAGTTGCCGGCGGCGTCCTCGAGGGCGATCCGCAGGCGCCACTCCCCCACCCCCGGTACCTTGATGTCCTGGAGCGAGGCGAGGTTGGGGCCGGTCTGGCGGCCCTCGATGCAGCCTGCGCCGTCGACGGCGCGGCAGAGCTGATAGCGGGCGGCGACGATCGGCGCGGCGCTCTGGACGGGGTTGCGCCAGGACACACTGAAGCTGTTGGTCTGCTTCCACGCGTCGCCGCCGGCGACCGTCACCTCGAGCGGCGCGGTGGGCGCGGTGTTATCGACGTTGATCGTCGCTGCGGTCCTCACGAAGTTGTTAGCGGCGTCGATCGCCATGACCACGAAGGGCTGCGATGGGCCGTCGGGGAGCGGGGTCAGGTCGATGTTGTAATAGTCGTTGATGTCGGCGCAGGGCTTGGGGCGGTCGTAGTAGCAGGTGAGATCGAGAACAGGGTCAGGGACTTTGCCGTTGTCAGCGGAGATGGGCAGCCCTTTCTGTTGCTCGCCTCCCCCGGCGGACAGCATTCTGATTCCTACGTTGTCTGTGGCGAGGACGTCGAGGCGCGCTTGGCGGCCGACCCAGCCACCCGCGGTCAGTGGACCACCGAGGGCGACCGACGGAACGGTCGAGTCGATTACCTCGAGATCGACGTCGGCGATCGCGTAACGGGCGCGCACCTGACCGATAGTGGTGCCGCAGCCCGAAGGGTTGCCGCACAGCACGCCGGCGTTGATGCGTGTGCGCCCGCCGGCGTTGACGACCCGCGGCTGCCACGCAGCGCTGTCGTGGGCGCCGCTGCCATCGTTGGCAGCGAAGCCGTCCAGGAACACGCCGCCGCCGCCCGCACCGTTGTCGGCGCCGAGGGCCACCGTCCAGTTCTCGTTGACGCGCTGCACGTAGCGGTTGAAGGACATCTGGCCGAAGACGGCTGCCGGTGGCGCGGTCACGGTCCAGGTGGCCGAGTAGAAGTAGCCGACGAGTCCGCCGAAAGACGCCGTGGCTACGTCGAGGCCCGTCCCGGCCCCGGGTCGGTCTTTCTTCGGGCAGGTTTGGTTGACCGTATAGAGGGGCGAGTTCTGGGCCGCGGTGAAGGTCGCGTTGGCGGGCCCGCAGGCGGAGATTCGAAAGCTCCCCGCCTGCGCCGCGTCAGGCGCACCCGCTGCTGCGAGGCCGGCGGCGACCAGAACGGCGACCAGTGCGTGCGCCCTACTGGCCGGCAGGACGGGGATGCTCTCGCTTTGTCTCATGTCTTGCTTTTCCTTCCTGGTCAGCCTGGGAGGCAGACGACGCTGAGGTAGAACGGGACGTCGACCGGAGTGTCATCTGGGCGCGTCGTGGCAACCTGGAACGCTCTCTCGATGGTCGAAGGGCCGCCGGTGTCTATGGCGCCGATGTCGAATCTCACGTCTCCCCCGCCGCGGCGGATGAGGCCGGCGGGGGCGCAGATCTCGCCCTTGCGCGGTCGGAGCCTGATGTTCCATAGGCCCGGTGTGCCGAGGCTGGGTGAAGCGCGGGTGACGGCAACGGTGCGGCCGGCGGGCTTGCGGTTGACGATGGCGTAGCTCTCGAGGCCGGGGTTGCCGACGTAGACCTCGATGAGGCGCGGCTTGGCTGAGGGGCCGAGGTCTGCGCTGAGGATGCTGCGGTTGACGAGTTGTGGGCTGGCGACGCTGTCGCGCGGCAGTCGCGTCGCGGCGTAGCTGGTGCCGCCCAGCGCCACGAATAGCGCGAGGCTGGCGGTGACGTTGGCGTAGCTGAGGCGGGCTCGTAGCCGGCCGGCGAGGTTGGTCATGGCTCCTCCGTGGGGTTGTGTCTTGGTGGTTATAGGTTTACGGGACAGCAAATTCGCCCCCTCCCCCGCCGGCCTTGCTCGGCGGGGCGCCGCCGCCATTGGCCGAGCCGCCGCCGCCGAATTCGCTGCCGCCGCCGGCGGGGGCGCCTCCTCCACTGCCGCCGCCGAATTCGCCTCCGCTGCCGCCGCCGAAGTCTCCGCCGGTGCCAGTAC
>JAABUR0100006934.1_pt1 | contig 13604 bp, 18 predicted proteins | sample 5560091 | NCBI WGS metagenome assembly JAABUR01 (sample SAMN10711879, study PRJNA513375) | rock metagenome | isolation source: Antarctica rocks | place: Antarctica: Victoria Land, University Valley sud
CGCGCTCCTGAATACATACCTGCTCAATGATTGGACCGGAATGCGAATAAAATATAGCGCCGCGCGGGCGCGCGCGCCTTGCTGTAGCAGATCTCGTTCATGAGCTGGAAGCGCTGCAGCGGCTTGCGCACGGTGATGCCCACGTACTGCTGCGCTAGCGGGCACGGCCGGAAGCTGTTGTCGAAGTGGAACAGGCCCTTGTCGGGCTTGACGCGCAGGAAGGAGGCCACGTCCTCGTAGTTGGGCAGCGTCGCGCTGAGGCCGACCAGGCGCGTCATCTCCTGCGTCGCCTGCGCGCGCGCCGCAGCGAAACACAATTGGGGCCGGCCGCTTCCTAATCAACACTCTCAGGCTGCTGCATCGCTCGCGTGCCTCTATCCACACACGCGCAGCCGCGGGCGGCGGCAAGTCCCGCCGCGGGTGCGCGCGCCCCCGTGTTTGTCTCGGCCGCTGCCGAAGCGCCTGCGAGCTCAGCCTCGACACGCGCGCTGATTTGCGCCGCACCCTCGCGAGCAGGCGGGCCACAAGGGCGCGCTCGTTTGTGTTGCGCAGGTGTCGCATGGCCGTAAGCAATGCCAGCAGGCGTGCCGGCGGGCAGCGGCCGCCGCGTCTGCGCCCGGGGGCGCGCGCCTCGATCTGGCGCACGGTGCGCGCGACGAGCGACTCCAGCACGGGCCCGCGGCCGTCGTGCAGCAGGTGGATCTCGTCGATGATGAGCAGGCGCACGAGCTGCGTGTACGTGCGCTCGCCGGACTTGCGCGTGATGATGTCCCACTTCTCGGGCGTGGTCACGATGATCTGCGTCGCGTCGATCTCGCCCTTGGTCAGGTTCATGTCGCCGGTCAGCTCGCGCACCTGCGCGCGCGCGCGGCCGCCCCCGTCGGCCGCCGCCTCCCAGGCGCGGCGGTGCTGGCCCGCGCGGCGTCGGCCGCGCCGCCTGGTCGGGCCCGCGTCGCCGGGCGTCCCGCGCGCCTGTGCTCGTGCACCCTACGAATGACCTGCGCGCACTCACGAGCCAGCGAGCGCGATGTGCTGTCTTTGCCCACATTTGACAATATCTACCCCAGTGTATTGAACTTCAAGGCGTTGCAGACACAGCCGCAACTTGTTCAAGACATATAATAAGTAAGGTCTGCCATAGCAAGCGGGCGGCGCGCCGCGCGCCCGGCCGGCGCTTGAGCGGGGCCCCGCGCGCGCCTGCATGTTGTACTCCTTGAGGCGCTCGCTGAAGTTGCCCACCATCTCGGCCACCAGCGCCTTCATGGGCGCCACGTACACGATCTTGAACGCGCTCGTGTCCACCGAGCCGTCCGCGCGCAGGTGCAGGCCCATCTGCGCGCACGCCCGCGGCCGCTCGCCGCCTGCGCCGAGCGCGCGCAGGCAGGCCCAGGCATACGCAGCGCAGTCAGTCCAGTTGGGTACCTTTGCCGGAAGTCCAGAGCCCCCTTGGCCTCGGACACAGGCGCGAGATGGCAATGTGCATACTTGTGGCCCTTTGCGGAATACGCTACATGTGAGGCGTGCCTCCTGCAGATGTGCGCTCAGCCACATACCCACGCGCCACCTCAGCTAGCATCCATGTGTCTGACCACGCCATGCGCCTGGCAGCCCCAATGGCGCCCTCCGCGGCCCGGCACACCCGCCCCTGCTCTCCGGGAGGGGCGGGCGCGCGCCTCGTGCAGGATGGCGAGCATGGCGACATTGGTCTTGCCCGCGCCCGTCGGCGCGCACAGCAGCAGGTTCTCCGCGCTGAACAGCGCCGCGTTGCACACGCGCGACTGGATGCGGTTCAGGCTGCGCATGCCCGCAAACGCCTTGCGCGCCCACTCGGGGAGCTCGCTGATCTCCTTCAGCCGCTCGTCCTCGCCAAACGGCTTGGGCTTCAGCGCGGGCACGTGCACCTCGTCGTAGCCCTGGCGCGCGGCGCGGCTCACGCTGAGGGCGCGTGGCAGCGCCCGCGCGCTGGTGCTGGCCCTCACAAAAGCAGATGGGTCTCGTTCCCGCTCGTTGCGCGAACCACGCAGCCCCACAGGCAGCAGACGGGCCTGCCTTCACTCGCCGCACGCGTCGCGCCTGTCGGCAAGGCCCGCCCCACGCTGCTGGCCCGCGCGGCTCGGCTGCACGCCGCGGGGCCAAGCGGGCGGCCGCCGAGGCGCCGGGCGCGCGCCTTGAATGCCGTGCGGTAGGAGCCCTTGGGCAGGTCGCACTTCTTGTTGGCCATCAGGTGCCCGCCCTGGGCGAACGCCAGAGACTCAAAGTCCAGCGTGCGCCGGCCGGCCGCCGCGCCGGCGCCCGCTTCGCCGCCTGCGCCTGCGCGCCGGGTGCGCACAGCCCGAACGTGAGCGGCCCGGGTGGAACAGCACCGCGACCAGGGGCGCCATGGGGCCCCCGCCTACGGTCACGCCCGCACTCTAGCAGCCCATTTGAAGAGCCGCCGCGCAGCGCCCTGTCGCCGTGCACGCAAGCCGCTTTCCTCCTTGCAAAGGAAGTTTGCGGCTACACATGCGGCATGCCGCCTCAGCTATGCTCGGCTGTGCGGGGGCAAGCAGGAGCCGACGCGGCGCTGCCATGCGGTCGGCGGCCGCACCGGCGGCCGCGCCCTGGCGCAGCGAGCGCGCCTCCTCCCGGATCTTGCGCTCCAGCTCGTCTTGGCGCTCGCGCGCGTTCGCGCGCGTCGCCTGCAGCGCCGCCAGGATGGCCGCCGTGTCCGGCCGGCCCGCCATCTCCGTCTGCGGCGCGGCCGGCCGCAGCGCAGGTCAGTAAGGCGGGGCACACGCGCGCGCGCCGTGCTGGCCCAACACCCTGCCTGCGCCGGTGGCGCGGGGCGCACCGTGCAGGGCGCAGGCGTGCGCGCTGGCCGCACGCGCCTCGCTGGCCAGCTTTTTGGCGAGCATCAGACAAGCTCGCGCTGACAGTCGAGGACGGACCACCCAGCCAACGTGGCGCTCCTGGGAGGTGGCGCGACACGCGTTACGGAGTCACGCACGTACGGCAATGCCGACGGTCCCCACAGCACAGACGCTGGCAGGGCCGCTTGCCTGTCCTACGCGCCGCCTTCACGGGCGAGTAGACGAGCCGCTATCACACGCACACCCTTGCAGCGCGGCGGCAAGGCCGGGCGGGCGGCGCGCCTCAATGCGCGCGCGCTCGTCCTCGCTCTGCGCGCGCTCGCGCCGCGTGCACCACACGATCTTGAGCCGGTTGCGCAGCAGCTCCTTGATGAGCTCGAACTTGTCAAAGCCCAGCAGCGCGACCAGCGCGTTCTCGACCTCCGCCTCGTCCTCCGTCTGCGCCGCGCGCCGGCCGTCAGCCGCGCCGCGCTCAGCCGCGCCAGCACTCTCTACCCCCGCCCTGCTGCACGGCCATGCGCACGAGGCCGGTGGGGCTGCATGGGCGCAAGCGCGTGGTCGGATGCTTGCTGCCAGCCGCGGGGTGGGGTCGCGCGCCAGGCGTTGGGCGCGCAGCACGCTGCGCGCTGCAGCCCTTGTCACGCTATATCGCCTGTCACAGGCGACCCGTGGGTGCGCTCGTGGCTCGAGCTCACGCCTGCGCTTTGCCGCGCGTGCCGTCCCTGGCCCGAGGGGCCTCTGGGGGCGCTGCAGGGCGCGCCTGCAGCCGCTGCAGCACCTCCTCCGCGCGCGCCTGCGCCGCCGCGGCGTCCAGGTCGCTGCACGCGGCCGCGATGCGGCGTTGCAGCCAGTACGCGTCCACCTCCTGCGCCAGGGACACACCGGCTTCAATGTGTATTGCCACTCCCACCAAAATGAGTGCTTGTAGCTTATTCGGAATGTGTCGCTTATCTGCCTGCGGCATGTGCACGCCACTAGAAAAAAAGCGCCTGACTTTGGCACATGCCCTGTTCTGCGAGTCGCGGCACCGGCAACGTGGGGGCTTGGCGCGGCGTGCTGAGCAGTATCGCCAAGTTCACAGCACCTAACGTAGCAGGGAAGCTTGTGTGTGCTGGAACAGCGCCTGCAGCGCGCCTGCGGGTGCAGCCCGTCGTCCCGCGCCCCCGCATCGTCGGCCGCGTCGCCGCCGGTGCGCACCTCCGCGCCCGCCGCGCCCGCAGCCACGTCCTCGTCGTCGGCCTCCGCTTCCTGCGCACGGAGCCCCACGAAGTCACCTCACGCCGTCTACATGGTATGTCAAACCGCTTGAAAAACATCTGTGTCTTGAAGCGATCGCCGCGCGCGCCGCTCCTGCCTGCAGCCTTTGCGGTTACTAGCAGGCTGGCAGGCCATCAACATGAGCGCAAACCGTGCCTCGTCCAATGCTGACACAGCGGCCACATTCCCTGATATAGATACATACCGGCCGGAGTGCGTGAATGCCGCGCATGCGTGCAGGCGCCCACAGGACCCACTTCGTTCTCTGCTGAATGTTCAAAATCACATCCGTATGCATGGCGCATGTCGACTGCATGATACACATGTGCACGCCCACATGCAGGCGGGCCGAGAGCCCTCCGCGCGCACCACGACCTCGTCGACCTCCTCGTCCGCATCGTCCTCCTCGTCCTCGCTCTCGAACTCGACGGCGACGCCAATGTCGTCGTCTAACGCATCGGCGCCCGCGCCTGGCTCGCCCTCGCCGTCGCCCGGCGCGTCCACGCTAAAGTCGGTGATCAGCTTGCCGACCGCGACCAGGTTGGCAAACTTGTCGCTCGGCAGCTCGCCCAGCAGGCCCTGGACCTCCTTCTCCTTCTCGGGGTCCTGCGCGCCGCGCACCGCGGCGCTCACGGGGCGCGCAGCGCATGGGGGCCGCCGCGCGCCCACGCGCAAGCCCTCCCGAGCAGCCTGTGCATGCGCCGCCGACCTGCAGGCACAGCCAACCCACTGCCGCAAGAACATGCGCTGTTGTTAGGAGAAGCCGCCATGCGCTCCACCTGGTTGGCTTGAGGGCTCTACGATGCCGGCTGCGGCATTTAATAAACACCAACTGCGGCCCCTCGTCAGAACGGCGGGGGACGGGCAGAGCGCCGCCGCGCCTCGGCACGCGGGCCGCACCCGCAGGCGCTCGCTCTTGAGCACTGCGAGCACCTCCTCCAGGACGGGGTAGGGTGGGGTAGGGCCGCACCTTCAGGTGCTCGTTCTTGAGCACGGCCAGCACCTCCTCCGCGGCGCCGCGCAGGATGTCGGCCGGCTGGTCGCCGAACTGCGCCTGCACGACCGCCAGCAGCGCCTCGTACGCCGCGCGCGTCTCGCGCGTCGCCGGCCGGTAGCTGCCCGCCGCGTCCAGCTCCAGCACGCTCGCGGCGCCCGTCTGCGCCGCGCGCGCGCGATCTGAAACACTGCACGCCAGCGAAGCGGGGCCTCCGCCTTGGCGCGCCGATACGCGGGTGGCGCTGGCGCGCGTGCGCGACGCAAGTAGTGGGAGAGTACGGCCTTCGCATTGCAGCCTGTCGGGTGGCAGGTCCCAGAGCCGCCCGCTCGCCACGCGCGGCTCGTCATGCAAGTGAAAGAAGGAGCACGCATCCAGCTTCCTAAAGGATCCAGACACTCCCGGGCAAAAGGGGCCGCAGTCACAACCTGGCGTCAGGCAATGCAGACGCTGGCTAGCCAGCAGACGTGCCCCAGCGCAGGCCGCACCCTTCGCGCCTTCTTCGGCGCGTCAAAGTCCAGGTCCTCCTTGGAGGCCTCGCGCCTGCAGCGGCGTGCTCTGTGTCACCCCCACGCGGTGTATGCTCTGCCGCTGACACAACGGCAGACACAGCAACAGAGCTGTGTCTGCCACAGTCTGCGGGAGGCGCACAAGCACGCAGGCCAGGCCGCGCGAGCCGCCCCGGCCGGGCGGCCGCGCGCGCCTCGCACGAGCGCAGCTCGAAGCAACTGGCAGCAGCAGTCTTCCTGCGAGCATGCAGGGTGCTGCTGGCGCGATATATGAAGAGCGCCGCCCTGCTGCAGCGGACGGCATCCACGGGAGCAGCGGACGGCATTCACGGGAGCAGCCCGCTTCTACAAAAGCCTGCTGCCCGGCGCGCACTTCTTCCGCTGCTTCGCCTTGCGGTCCTCCAGGCCCTCAGGCTTGCCGTACTGCACGCGGTCGCCCATCTTGCCCGGCATGCGGCCCCACAGCGTCTCCGGCTCGCCGCTGGGCTCCGCCGCCTCGCGCGTGCGCGTCTCGGCTGTGAGCACCAGGTTGGAGTTCTGCGCGCCCGGAACACGAGTCAAGAAACGACTAGAGCAGGGAAGGCGCCGCGGCCTGGGCTCGAGACTCATGGCAACGGCCAGTGCAACACCATCAAGCTCAGGAAGAGGAAGCTTAGGCATGAGAACACAGAGCACTAGATGCGGTGGACCAAGCTCTGAAAGAAAACACGCAGCTCATGGGCAGCGGATGCAGCTGGCAGGCGACAGAGGCGCGCACCGCCGCGTAATCATACTGCCGCGAACGCGCATAGCTCTCAGCGCCTCCGCCCGGCGCGCCGCGCCTGGGCGCCCTGTCGCCCATGGCGCGCGCTGCAGCTTAGAGGCCCAGTTGCCGCGCCACGGTTCAGCTCGCCGCTCTCAGCACCTCCTCCTCGCGGCGGCTGCACGTGACCACGACGGCACCGCAGGACAGCGCTGTCAAGCTCCAGTCGTTCAGGTCTGCCCTCAACCTGCGCGGAAGAGCCTCCTGAGCTCGGGCCGAGAGCCCCGTAGGAGCCCCGTAGGGCCTGGTCTGCTGAGGCTCGCCGAGTGACTCGCAGGATGCGTTCTCCGCTATACAAGAGCCGCAAGCACACGAGGTCGCAGAGCCAAGCTATGGAAGGGCAGGACGGCCTGCCGCCGACGCCAGGCAGCGAGCTCACCGCCTTGACGAGCGCCAACCTGCAGGCGCTGACCGCAGGCGCGCCTGGCACAGCCCCCGGCCGCAAGGCGCCGGTAAGGAAGCGCCGCGGCGGCAAGAAGCGCAAGCGCAAGCACACCGCCGGCGACGCGCCGAGGCATATTTCCCTGGCCTCCCCCGCCGGGTCGTGGTCCGGCCGGACGCCCGCGCGCGGCGCGCCGGGCTGGCAGGGCGCGCGCCAGGGGCAGGCCGCGCGCAAGGCTGGCAGCGCGCCGTGGACCACCCCGCGCACCGTCCCGCCAGCGCCGTTCAACAGCACCGAGGACATCCTGGACAGGAAAGAGGAAGGTGGGGCGTTCGCCCCTGCCTGCTGCGCCGGCACCGCGGCGCCTGCGGCGAGAGGCAGCGCGCGCTTTGTGTGCGATGCCCGGACTGACCTGCGGTCACGTGCTGGCGCGCAGCGTCCGTCAGGGAGGCCGACCCGCAGCAGCTAGGCGGCGCGGCCATCAACTTCTTCGGCAGCAACGCGGACGCGACGCGGCATTTTGCTGAGGACGAGGAGGAGAGCAGCGACGATGGGGACACCGGCACCGAGGGCGAGCTCCTGGACGCGGTGCGCGCTGACCTGGCCGTGCTCCTCTTTCAAGTTAACCTGGACCAGCATATCCAACTCAGTGTTGAAACAGGAAGCCTAAGCGGTTGCTGGGTGCAGGCGGGGGGCGGCAGCTATTGCCGCCCCCCACTGGGTCTGTTGCTTGCAGGACGACTTGACCTCAGTGTTAAACAGGAGTTGTCTGTCTTGCACCAGAGCAAAGGAAGCACGGGGATGACGCCAGGCCGTGGTGCGGCAGGAGGAGCAGGCGGCGCGCATAGCGGCGCTGGAGCAGGACAAGGAGGCGCTGGCCGCGGAGAACGTAAAACTGGCCGCGGAGGTGGAGGCGCTGCGCCTGCAGCTCGCCGCCGCGCGCCAGGGCCAGCCGCCGCGCTGCCTGCCGAGCCCGGCGCCCATACCTGCCTGAGGCCCCGGCTGCGGCCCGCACCCCATGTTGCCCGCAGGCTGCCGGTGCCGTGCCAGGCGCTGTGTGACGCGGGGCGGGCTGGCGGGCGCCGCGCTGCGCGCAGGTGCGGCCGCGCCGGCGCAGACGGGAGCGGCCGCGCGCGGCGCGCACGCGCACTGGCCGGTGAGCTGAGCACGCTCAGCATGCTGTGCGCTGTTTACCAGGGCAGGGGTGTATGCGTGCGGGGTATCATGTGGCTGCGCTGAGGGTGAGATGGCTTTGGAGAGCCGGTGCTGCTTGTGCAGAGTGCACCAAAGTGGTGGGCCGGCGCTGGCAGGCCGCGAGGTGGCGCGGCGCGGCGGCGCGGCGTGGCCAGGCCCCTGGCTGGCGCGCGCGAGCCTATTTCCTGCTTTCCCGCCTGCACAGGGCACCTGCCTGAGCCTGAGCTGTGTCTCTGTATTATTACATGTGCAGTAGCTGATGCTGTTGGCCTCCTCTGCATGGTCTGAGCTGCATTGCACGGCCAGCTGGGTTTTTTTGGCCGCTCATGCTTGTACGTGAGCAGCACCCGCGCATCGGGTCACGCTGTGCGAGCGCTGTGAACTGCACTCCTCGTGGTGCAACTGCCGTTATTTATGTGATGCACATGCCGTTATCATGTGAGCACTGGCTCTGTGTACTCTTTGACGCTCCGCAGGCATGGCCATAAACCACGTCGTTGACAGGCCATGTCGAAAGATCATGTGCGGTCTGGTTGAGGATAGGCCTGTAACCAAGTTGACTGCCCGACACGCCAGGGAGTGCACAATTGCAACAAGGATTGCCATGCGTATACAATTGCAAGCTGTTAAACGTGGTGCCAAGCACTCTGTGTTGGCCCAAGGCAGCACGTAAGGGCGGGCATGCCGCCGCTACAGCAAAGCAGACCGGTGCAGCAATACAGCTATCGGAACACCCCCCTGCTGGTGCAGATCACAAAATTGCACCCCCACTCTCCTCTTTCCACACGCGGCTGCAGCCCTGCTGCCCCGCAATGCGGGGCCCGCATAGCCGCTTGATCGCTGCCTGCAGCGGCACCGGCAGCAGAGACCCTGGCATACGCAGACGCGCGCACCATGAAAACTTCACCACACCTCCCCCCGACTCATCCCCCTGCTGCTGCCGCTACGAAACGCACACAAGGCCGCTACAGGGGAAAGGGGGGCGCAGGGGAGAAAAACACAATGCAGCAATCAGGGGACTGTCGACTTCGCCCAGACCCGGGCGCACGCGCGCCGGCTGCGGCCCCACGGACCCCCCGCCGCCCGCGCGCGTAATGTACAACCCGCACTCCCACGCACACATTGACGACCTGGCTTGGAGGCTCTGACACGCCACGCAACCCTCGCGCCACAACAACAGCCAGCCGGTTTCTGCAACGGACGCGCGCCCTGACGGCAGGGGTACGCGGCAGCAAGGCGCTGTCAACTTCAGCATGAGCCAGGGTGCTGGGCGGCGACCGCCGGACGCATGTCAGCCTGACGGCCGCCGCGCACACGGCCATGGCTGGGCCGGGCCGGGCCTAGTTCAGCTTGCCGTAGCCGCCTTGCTGGCCGTTCTGCTGGCCGTAGTTGCCGTAGCCATAGCCGCCGTACGACTGGCCCTGGCCGCCGCCGTAGGCGCCCTGGCCGCCGCTGGGCACAGCGCCGTAGTTCCCGCCGTATGGCGCGCCGTCGCGCGCCCCGTAGCCCTGCCGCGGCTGCAACCCGGGTCGGACCAACCATCATGTCCAAGTGGGGCTTCATCACGCATCCTTCCACGCTTCGCGCAACACAAGCAAGCAACAAGTAAACGCACCACGCGCCACGACAGCCCTGTCTGCCCCTTCCTCGACATGCAGCCCCTCTGAGCAGCTGCCGCACAGGAGCAACTAAGCCCCTGCTCACTACGTCTGTGCGCAGGGCCCTACCTGCCGCGCCTGCGCATTGTGGCCGCTGTGCGCCTGCGCGCCGCGCCCGCCCGGCTGCCCGTACAGGCCGTGCTGCGCGCAGCGACCTCCCGGTTCAGCGCCGGCGCGACAGCACGCGCCGGTGGCACTGCTGCTGCCCAGGCGTCCAGAGCTTGGCATGGCAGGCAGTCGCTCACGGCACTTGGATACACACTGGAAGAGCCTGTGGGAGGCATGCCGCGCTCCAGGCAGCAGCCTAGTGCAGGCCAGCCCAGCCTGCACCATATCCGCAGCCTGCGCTGCCTGCGCGCCTCCACGGCGAGCAGCGCGCTCTGAAGGCAAAAAGCAAAGCTTACGCCCCTGCCGAGAGGCAGAGCGCCGCACCGGGCCGTGCTGAGCGGCCTGCGGCGCTGCGGCATGTGCGCCGTGGTGCTGCTCCGTGTCAGGCTTGCCGACGCCGTACCCCCCCGCGTCGTCGAAGCCATTGCTCGCGCCATACCCTGCTGTAGCAGTACACCAATTTGAGCCTGAAAGCTGCATCATTGGTCTCCACATGCAGCCACCAGTTCACTTCCCTCAGCTCAAGCTCTCAGCAAAGTGAGCCGACTCTGCTTGCCCCCGGCTGGTCACAGGCAAGCGCCCATGCAGGCAACAAGACAAGCCAATATCCTCAGCGGCGGCGCCGGGGCGCGCCGGGCGCGTTGTAGGCCTGGTACTTGCCGACCTGCGGCGCGGCGGGGCCCACGGCCGGCCCGCCGGCGTGCGCGCCGTATGCGCCCGCGCCCGGGAAGCCCGCGCCAGCGCCGCTCGGGGCTGCGCCGTATGCGCCCGCCTGCGCACAAGCTGAGTCTGATCAAATCGGCCTTGCGCAGTGATTTAGGCTTTGGGACCTCATACGGCTGGTATGCACGATGCACTTGCACACCCGCCCCCCGCGTGCCGCCCTCTTGCCGCGCATCGCGCACAAATCCACGTTTCAGCAGTCTCGCTCTCAGCAAGGGGCGCAGGGAACAGGTTAGTGCACACTCCAAGCTCTGCACGCTCTCCAGCAGGCAGAACGCTGCGGGCAGGCCGAGCAAGGGGCGCAGGCGTTTGCCTGCGGGTAGCTGGGGTAGCCGGGGTGCATGGCGTTGAGCGCGTAGGGCGAGTGGAGGCCGTAGGGTGCGGCCATGTAGGCAGGGTACTGCGCCTGGTTGTACATGCCCGGGTAGCCCGGCATCGCGCCCGGCAGGCCCGCCATGCCCGCCCCGTACGGCATCTGCACCAGCCCCGCGCCACATTGTGCCTTGCATTTGGGCTCATGTAGTCAAGGTGCAGAGCAGATCCTGTGTCAGCTAGCCCCTACAGGCCAACACTAGGCGCCATCACTTGCTGCTCTGTAAGGTGTTGCCTTATTCATTCACCCTTCCTCCAAAACCATCTGAGCTGAGATCTCAGTTTGGGTGGGCGCCTTCAAGCTGCCGGAGAGGCAGGGGGCCAGCGCGAGTGCAGCGCGCCTGCGGCAGCTGCTGCTGCGGCACCGCCGCCGCCTGCGCCTGTGCGGGCGCGCTGGCGCCGGCGCCCGCCGCCGCGGCCGGCCCGTTGTATTTGCCGGCGCCTGCCTGGCCGTAGCCGCCGTCCTTGTACGCGCCGGCCTGCCCGTAGCCGCCCCCGTAGCCGCCCACGTCGTACGCGCCGGCCTGCTGCTGCGCGGCGTGCTGGCTGCTGCTCGCCTGCGCGTGCGCGGCGCCCGCGCCGCTGTGCTGCGCCTGCGCCGCTCCGCCCGGTCAGCGCGCCGCTGCGCACGGCACGCAAAGTACCAGTCCTTTGCCTCCACACGTACGGTCCTCAACCAGCGCACACGCGGGCATGCGAGCACACGCGGTGCAGTCCATCCGCAACTGTATGCTGCCTGATCAGGCGAGCGCCCACGCGTTGCCTGCTGCCGCCCCACGAGAGGCAGGGCAACGCTTGCGGAGAGGTGAGTGCACACGAGCGTACATCGCCCGCCCGCGAGACGGGAGCGCCGCAGGGCCGCGCGCCTGCTGCTGCGCCAGGCCGGGCCCCGTCTGCGCGGTCGCCGCCTGCGTCAGCGCGCCCGCCTGTGCCGGCTGCTGCGCCTGCTGCCCGCCCAGACCGGTCGCAGCGGCGGCGGCCGGCGGTTGCTGCACCGCCGCCTGCTGCTGCTGGTGCTGCTGCGGCTGCGGCTTGGCGGCGCCCTGCGCGCCCGCGTCGCCGCCGGCGTCGCCGCCGCCGCCGTACTGGCTGTAGGGCGACGGGCTGGGCGCCGCCGAGTACTGGCTGTACTGGTACGCCTGCGCCCGCACTCTGGCACTGGGTACGCGCGCACGGGCACACGAGTGCCTGTTTGATGAGATAAATGTACGCTGCTGGCCCTGCGGCACGCAGCCTGCACCCCCCGCGCTGCTGCCCACAGGGTCTGTTAGATAGAAGCACATCCAGCACCTCCCTGCTACGCCGGCTCCTCCGGCAGACGCAGGCTCAGGCCGGCAGCCGCCCTCGCAGGGCTGCTCGCGGAGGGTGCCCGGCCAGCGCCTCACACCCCGGCGCCACCCACTGCGCCGCGCCTGGAAACTAGGCGCGGCCGGCTGGTAGCTCTGCTGGCCGTAGTAGGGCGCCTGCGGCGAGGCCAGCTCGGCCTGCGCCGGCGCGGCCGACGCGGCGGGCCCCGCGCCGCCGCTGCCCGCCTTGGCGCCCGCCTGCTGCGGGGCGTACGCCGAGAAGCTGCGCGGCGCCGACTGCGCATAGTCGCTGTTGCTACCCATGGACCCTGGCCCCATGCGCACAGACCCTGTCAGCTCCGACTGGCACATGCCTGACCAGGGCCCTGTGCCCCTGACTGTCGCTTCGTCGGTGGCCAAGAGCAGCCGCTGCCTTGAAGGCCCTCACTCAATGACGCCGCCAGTGCTGCACGACACGGTTGTGCTGGAGTCTGTGCTGAGGCAGATAAGGCAGAGCCAGACACCGAGCGGCCGCGCGCGCCTGCAGCCTTGAATGCGTCTATGGCCGACGACGAGCTCGCGGCGGGCGCCAGCGCGGCGGGCTCGGCCAGCGCCTGCGCAGCGGCCGCCGCGGGCCCCGCGTCGTAGCCCGCACTCGCGGCCGCGTGGTCCTCGGCGGCCGCTGAGAAGTCGTTGCTGAAGCCGCGGCCGCTGAAGTTCAGGTTGCCAAACTGCAGCCGCATGTCGCTCTCGAAGCTGCTGCGCACCTGCGCGCGGCGCGCCGAGCGCGGCAGCTGTCAGCCACTGCGCAGCAGTTGCCGCTCGCTGGGCCCAGAGCCTCCCATAAATGGCAGCAGTAAGGCGTGTGCAAGCGTACGCAAAGACGCAATAAGCTCCGCAGTGCTTGCTTCCAGTAGACCCTCAAGCACGCGGATAGGCGTTGCACGCCGGCCTGGCGGACAGGCGGCGCCACACCTGCGGAGGCAGGATGACGCGCTCCGCAGCCTTGCCCTCAGAGTGGTAGCTGCCGCCGATCTGTGCGGCGGCCGACGTAATCGTTGACATCCCGGCCGGGCCGCCGCCCGGCACCGGCACCGCGGCCGACGCCGCCAGCGGCGCCGCCTGCTGCGGCGCCGGCGCGGCGGCCGCCGTGTGGTTGTGGTTGTGGTGCGCGCCCAGCGCGCCCGCGGCGTGGTGCGTCGGCGTGCCGGGCGCGGCGAGCGACGCCGGCATCAGCGCGGCCGGCCCCGGCGCGGACGCCGACGCGGGCGCCGGCAGCGGCACGGGCAGCGGCTTGGGCTTCACCGCGCCCCAGGCGCCGGGCGCGGGCGCGGCGGACGCGCCGAGCGCGCCGCCGGGCTGCAGCGCGGACGCGCCCGCGTCGCCGCCGGCCGCCGCGTACGGCTGCCGCACGGGCGGGTCCACCGTGGGCCCCATGCCCAGGCTGGACGAGCTGGACTGCGGCGCCTG
>JAABUR0100006936.1_pt1 | contig 13599 bp, 16 predicted proteins | sample 5560091 | NCBI WGS metagenome assembly JAABUR01 (sample SAMN10711879, study PRJNA513375) | rock metagenome | isolation source: Antarctica rocks | place: Antarctica: Victoria Land, University Valley sud
GCCCGGCGCGGGGCGGCGGCCTTCCTCGACTTCCGCTCCCCCGACGATCCCGAGGCGCCCACGACCGAGCGCGGCCGGCGCTTCCCCTACCGGACCATCCCGCGCCGTGCGGCCCGCGGCAGCGTGGCGCTGCCCGACCGCGGCTCGGTGCGCCGCGCGAACGTCGTGGCAGCGAGCTCGGGTTCGGCGGGGGCATCCGCCGGCGGGTCCTCCGGAAGCCCGGGGCTGCCCGTTCTGCGCGGCCTTCCCGGCATGCTCGCCCTTCCCCGCTCGGAGTCCAACGCCCTCCTCGTCTCGGCGCGCAAGTCGCGCTCGGGTCATCCCGAGGTGGTGTTCGGTCCGCAGGTCGGCTACTTCTCCCCCGAGGTCCTCATGGAGCAGGACGTCCACGCACCCACCATCGACGCTAACGGCGCGGCCTTCCCGGGCACCAACCTGTACACGCAGCTCGGGCGCGGGCGCGACTACGCCTGGAGCGCCACCTCTGCCGGCCAGGACATCGTCGACACGTTCGCCCTCGACCTGTGCGACCCGAGCGGCCGGCGTCCCGGCCCGGATTCGACCTTCTACCGCTTCCGCGGCCGCTGCGAGCTGATGGAGATGGTGCGGCGCACGAACTCCTACTCGCCCAACCTTGCCGACCAGACCCCGCCGGGGTCGGAGACCCTGGTCACCGCGCGGACGAAGATGGGCCTCGTCATCGCTCGCGGGCGCCTGCACGGCAAGCCGGTGGCCTACACGTCGCTGCGCTCGACCTACTTCCACGAGGTCGACTCCGCGCGCGGATTCTCCGACTTCAACGATCCGGCGAAGATGCGCAACCCGCGCGCCTTCCAGCGCGCCGCGTCGAAGATCGGCTTCACCTTCAACTGGTTCTACACCGACGACAAGCACATCGCCTACTTCAACTCCGGGACCAACCCGCTGCGCGCCCGGGGCACGAACCCGCTGTTCCCCGTGCGCGCGCGCTTCGAGTGGAGCCACTACAACCCCGGTCTGAACACCTCCGCGGTCACGCCGTTCTCCCAGCATCCGCAGGCGATCGACCAGGACCTCCTCACGAGCTGGAACAACAAGCAGGCACCGGGCTACAACGCTCCCGACACCGACGCGACCTACACGCCGATCTACCGCTCGCAGTCGCTCGACGAGCGCCTCCGGCGCCTCACCAGTGGAAGGCGCAAGGCGTCGCTCGTCGACGTCGTCAACGCGATGGAGGACGCCGGGACGGTCGATCTGCGCGGTAGCCAGGTCCTGCCCTACGTGCTGCGGGTGCTCGGCCACCCGCGCGACCCGGCGCTGCGAGCCGCGATCTCGACGCTGACGGCGTGGACACACCGGGGCGCCCACCGGCGTGACTTCAACCGCGACGGCAGCTACGACCAAGCCGATGCGGTGCGGATCATGGACGCCTGGTGGCCGAGGCTCGTACGGGCCGACTTCGGCTCGAGCCTCGGCGACTCTCTCCTCTCCCAGCTCGAGGGCATCGACCCGATCGACAACCCGCCGCACAATGGCGGCGATCGGCTGGGCTCCGCCTACGACGTGGGCTTCTACGGTCACGTGCAGAAGGATCTGCGCCGGATCCTCGGGCTGCCCGAGCGCGGTCGCTACTCCCGCACCTACTGCGGTGGGGGAAGCCTCGGTCGCTGCCGGTCTGACCTCGCCGCCTCTCTCCAGGCCGCGCTGCGCGAGCCGGCTACGCAGACCTATCCCGCCGACAGCGACTGCGCCGCGGGCGACCAGCCGTGTTACGACCGGATCAGGTTCCGCGCGCTCGGCGCCATCACCCAGCCGCTCATCCCGTGGATCAACCGCCCGACCTTCCAGCAGGTGGTCGAGGTTCGCGGGCACGGTCCGCGCGGGGAGAGCTCGCGCGCGCCCCGCCGGCCGAAGCCGCGTCCGCGCTTCACCGGCTGAGCCGAACGCGCGCCGCGGATGCCCTGGGTCGAGTCGATCTCGCCCTCGTTCGTCGCGCGGCACGACGCGCGGGACGCGGACGACGCCGCCCGTGTGCTCCAGTCGCTCGAACGCGCGCGAGACCGCCTCGATGAGCTCTTCGCGCACGCCGTCGCGGAGCTCACGGTGGTGCTCCACCGCTCGGAGGCTCAGCTCTGCTTCGCCCAGCCCCTGCTGCCGCTGGCGCGGCGCCTGACGGCGCCGGCCGCCCGCCGCTACCACGTCGGCTCGGTGGGCGCGCGAGAGCTCCACGTCCTCGCGCCCGCCGCGCTCCGCGAGCGTGCCTCGAGCGTTCCCGGCTCGCGCGAGATGCTCGCGCTCGCCCCGGCGGCGCTCTACGCACGCCGTGTCCTCGCGGCGAACAGTCCGGCGCTGCCGCCGCCCCTGCGCCCCGGCCGTGCCGTGCGGGCGCTGCGCTGGGCGTGGCTCGTCGAGGGAGCCTCCCGCTTCTTCGCCGGGCAGACGGAGCATGCGCGGCCGGCGATCGCCCGCCGTCTGCGCGAGGGGCCATCGCCCGCCTTCCCACCCTCGCGCGCCGACGCAGCGCTCCTCGGCGGCACGCTCGTCGAGCTCCTCATCCGCGAGGCGGGCGTGCACGCCGCCGTGCGGATGGTCGAGCGCCTCCATCCCGACGGGCCGCGCGCCGCCCTCGTCGAGGCGTTCGGCGGTCGCCCCCTCGAGCGGACCGAGGACGCGTGGCGCTCGCATCTCGCCCGCTGGGGGGACGAGGCCGCACGCCGCCCACCGGCCGAGGCTAGGCCAGAAGGTTCGTCCCGATCCAGGCGATGACCGCGACGAGCGCGACGCCCACGAGCAGGCCGAGAAGGATCCGCAGAGGTGCGTGGGGGCCGGTGCCGACGACGAGGCTCGGGCCGAGATCTGACTCGAGCAGCACCTCGCGCGCCGTCGTGACCCCCGTCGCGGGCACGAGGACGTCGCGGGGACCGGCAGCGAGGAAGTCCGGGACGTCGAAGCCCGCCGAGCGCTTGAGCATGCTCGGAACGCCCTCCTCGAGCAGCAGACCCTGGAGGAACTCACCCTCGGCCTGGTTGCGCGCCGCGGCTACGCGCACGAGCTCTCCCTCCGCGAGCTGGGGCTTGATCTTGCGGGCCCGCTCGCGTGCTTCGCTCACCGGCTCGTCGCCGATGCTGGCGCCCGCGTAGACGAGCGGCATCGAACAGCCCGGACAGAAGCGCTCCTCGAGACGGTGCGTCGTGGCGCAGCTCGGGCAGACCAGCGGCTCGGAGACCATGGTCACGCGCCCGTCTTCCTACTCCACGATGAGCTCGGCGTCTTGGACATCGCCCTCCCGAATGGAGAACGCCCGCACGTCGAGCTCCTCGTCGGCGACCCCGACGATCAGATAGACCGCGTCGGGGTGGAAGGCGAGGTTGATGTCGGTCTGCGACGGGTACGGCGCGCTGCGGGTGTGGGAGTGGTAGATCGCCCCGAGCTCCCACCCCTCGTCGTCGATCGCCATCTCGATCCGATACTGGTCGTGCGGCTCGACCTCGTAGCGCAGCGGGCTCGCCGCGGCGTTGACCGCGCGGTAGAGCTTGACCGCCCGGCCGTCCTCCGTGGCGATCATCCCGCAACACTCGTTCGGCGCCTCCGCGCGCGCGTGGGCGATCATCTCCGCGTAGAGATCGGGGGCGATCCGCATGGGGAAGGCGAGGCTACCAGCCGTCAGGAGCCGCTCCGCGGCGGCCGCCGAAGCTCAGGACTTCAGCTGCTGTGAGAAGTCCTCGTCGTCGTCGTGCTTGCCCGCGCCGGAGATCGAGTCCTTGAACTCGCGCATGCCATGACCGATGGAACGGCCCACTTCGGGCAGCTTCTTGGGTCCGAGCACGACGAGCGCGATGACGAGCACGAGCACGATCTCCATGGGGCCGATCTGAGGTCCGAACATGGTTGAGGCTCCTTGTTACTTGACGACGACGGTGCCCTGCATGAAGGCATGGTAGACGCAGAGGTATTTGTAGGTTCCGGGCTTCTTGAAGCTGACGGCCTTCGACTGGCCCTTGTTGAGGGTGTTCGTGTCGAACACGCGCGGCTCGGCATCGGAGCTGGCGGTGTGCCGGTCGGAGTCCGTGTTGGTCCAGGTGACGGTGCCGCCGGCCTTGACCGTGATGCTGGCCGGCATGAACTTGTAGTTGGCGATCGTGACCTTCGCGGCGGCCACCGCGGGGCCTCCCCCGCCGGAGGACGCGCCCGCCTGCGGCGCCGCGCCGCCCTGCGAGGAGGATCCGCCGCTCGAGCTCTTGCCGCAGGCGCCGAGCGCCAGCGCGCTCAGCGCGAGCAGGGCCAGCAGGAGGAGGAGTCTCACCCCGCGAGGCCTCATCGCGGAGCCTTTCCGACTTCGAAGGCGTCAGGCACGGGCGGCCGCTTGACCGCGGTGCGGAGTACGACGAGGTGCTGCCCCTCGTTGGCCATGATCTGCGCTCCAGTCTTGAGTAGGAGAGCATCCTTGAGCTTGCGCTGCGCCTCGTGGTAGGCGGCTACCCCTACGCCCTCGAGCTCGATCGCGTAGAGGACGATGTCCTTCTGGCTGCGCACCTTGAGGAGGGGGCGCAGGAGGGGATCGGCCCGCGGGCTGGTGGGCGCGGGCGGCACGCCTCCGCCGCCCATGCCCTGCAGCGCCGTGGTGAGCCCGTCGCGGTGGGCCTCTTCGTGGGTCTTGAAGAGCCGAGCGACCTGGGTCGTCTTCGAGTCCAGCTTGCCGCTCTTCAGCGCAGCCCCGTAGGCGAAGACCGCCACCTGCTCGAGATGGATCGCCGCCTTGAGGATCTGCACGTCGTCCGTGGCCTGCGCGAACGCGTTGCGCGCGCGGAGCAGAAGCGGAACGGTGGAGGCCGCGATCACGGTCGATCCGACCACGAGCCCGCCGCGCAGCATGTCACGCCGAGTGCGCTCGTACTCGACGATCACCGCGGTGTCGACGTCGGCGTCGTCACGGACGACGATGCCGTGCTCGCGCCACGTCACGCCGCCGCCCCGGCCACGAAGGGGCTCGGAACCGGAGGCATCCCGAGCGCGGTGCGCAGCACGGCGATGTGCTCGGCCTCGTTCGTGGCGATGGAAGCGGCCGTCGCGCGCAGCTCGGGGCTCGCGAGCTGGGGTATCGCGCCCACGTAGGCCTGCACCGCCACGTTCTCGATCATGTCGGCGAGCTTCAGCACGTCGGTCTGCGTCTTGGGGGCGCCGATGTCATAGGAAGCGCTCGCGACGTGCGGCTTGCCCTTCATCGCCTCGATCGCCGCCTGCAGGGCGGCGGCGTGGGCCTGCTCGTGCTTGAGAAAGAGCTTGGCCGCCTTGAGCGAGTCGCCCTTGAGGATCTTGGCCCCCGCGGTGTAGGCGTAGATCGCCTTGTGCTCGAGGTCGAGCGCCTGGTTGAGGATGTCGACGTCGCTGCCGCTCTCCTTGTTGGCCCCCGGCGTCCCGGGGCCGCCGCTGCCGCCCGAGGACCCCGAGCTCGAGCTCTCGGGCTTGCCGCACGCGGCGAGGAACATCGCCGAGCCGCCGACGAAGGTGACGCCCGAGGCGCGAAAGAACGCGCGGCGCGAGCGAGGGTCGTGGAGGAGGGAGTCGGTTTCCAAGAGGACAGGCGTCTATGCGCCGGTGGGGCCAGGCCGGATCATGTCACGGCGGCCGCCGAACCGGCGATAGAGCTACCACCACACGGTCGACTCGAGCTTCTCCACCTCGTCGACCGGCAGGGTGTAGAGGCCCGAGGAGAGGTACTTCCACCCGTCGTCGCACACGAGGAAGACGACGTTGCCCTCGTCGAGCTCCCCCGCGATCCGGACGGCCACGCGGGCGATCGCGCCCGAGGAGACTCCCGCGAAGATGCCCTCCTCCTCGAGGAGCTTGCGGGTCCAGACGATCGCGTCGCGGTTGGTGACGAAGATCTTGCGGTCGAGCAGCTCGAGGTCGATGATCGGCGGGATGAAGCCGTCGTCGAGCGAGCGGAGTCCCTGCACGGGCTCTCCCTGCCTGGGCTCGGCGGCGACGATCTTCACGCCCTCGCCGAGCTCCTCCTTGAGCCGGCGGCCGTTGCCCATGAGCGTGCCGCCGGTGCCCAGTCCCGCGACGAACGCCGCGATGTCGTCGAGCTCCTCGAGGATCTCGAGCGCCGTGCCGTTGTAGTGGGCGGCCGGGTTGGCGGCGTTTCCGTACTGGTAGGGCATGTAGTACGAGGCGTCGGACGCCGCCATCTCCAGCGCCATCTCCACGGCGCCGTTGGAGCCCTTCGAGCCCGGGGAGTACACGATCTCGGCGCCGTACATCTTCAGGAGCTGCGTGCGCTCGGGCGTGACGTTGTCGGGCATGACCACCTTGAGCGGATAGCCCTTGCGGGAGCAGATCATCGCCAGGGAGATGCCGGTGTTGCCCGAGGTCGGCTCGAGGATCGTCTGGCCCGGCCGGATGCGCCCGTGCTCCTCGGCGTCCTCGATCATCGCGCGGGCGACGCGATCCTTGACCGACCCCGTCGGGTTGTGCGACTCGAGCTTGGCCCAGATCCGCACCCCCGGCTTGGGCGAGAGCCGCTTGAGCTCGACGAGCGGCGTGTTGCCGATGGCCTGGACGATGTCGCCGTAGCGACCGCCGCACGGCTTGTTCTCGAGGAACTGCTCGGCCATCGCTTCACGAAGTATAGCGACGGAGGCGAGCGGGTCCAGCCCCCGTCCGCGCGCGCTCCGAAGCGGAACTAGGTGACGGCGCCGCCGGCCATCGCCGGCAGGATGACCACCGTGTCGCCCTCGCCCACCGCCGTCTCGAGCCCGTCGAGCACGCGCACGTCCTCGTCGTTCAGGTAGACGTTGACGTAGCGGTTGAGATCGCCACCGTCGGCGAAGATCTGCGACTGGGTCTGGGGATGCTCCTCGGTGAGCGAGTGGAGCACCTCGCCGACCGACGAGCCGGAAGCGGAGACCTCCTTCTCGCCGCCCACGGACGGGCGCAGCACGGGGGGTATGCGAATCGTCGCCATTCGGGCGGGAGCCTACCCGGCACCCGCGCAGAACGCCTCGTAGTCCGGGAAGACGCCCATCTCCTCATGAGCGATGTCCTCGGGCGGGCGCGAGCAGATGGGGCACTCGGGGTCGCGGCGGACCTTGAGCTCGGTGAAGGTGGCGGCCAGCGCCTCGTAGAGCAGCAGGCGACCGACGAGCGGCTCTCCCTCCCCGAGGATCAGCTTGATCACCTCGGTGGCCTGCAGGAGTCCCATCGTCCCGGGCAGCACGCCGAGGACGCCGTTGGCCCCGCAGGAGGGCGCGAGCTCGGGCGGCGGCGGCGTGGGATAGAGGCAGCGATAGCACGGGCCGTCGTAGGGCTTGAAGACCGAGAGCTGGCCGTCGAAGCCGAGGATCGAGGCCGAGACGACGGGGATCTGCAGCCGCACGGACGCATCGTTGACGAGGTAGCGCGTCGGGAAGTTGTCCAGGCCGTCGACCACCACGTCGTAGCCGGGCATGATCTCCATGATGTTCTCCGCGCCGAGGCGGACGTCGTGCTTGACGACCTCCACCCCGGGGTTGATCGCGTGAACGCTCTCCTCGGCCGAGTCGACCTTGCGCTCGCCCACGCGGTCGGTGGTGTGGATCACCTGGCGCTGGAGGTTCGAGAGATCGACCGTGTCGTTGTCGACGATGCCGAGCGTGCCGACCCCGGCCGCGGCGAGGTAGAGCGCCGCGGGCGAGCCGAGGCCCCCCGCGCCGAGCAGGAGCACCTTGGCGTCGAGCAGCTTCTGCTGACCCTCGGCGCCGACCTCGGGGAGGAGGATGTGGCGCGAGTAGCGGTCGCGCTGCTCGACGGACAGCGTCTTTGGCACCTCGACGGGATAGCCGCGGTCCTTCCACAGCGTGATGCCGCCGGTCATCGACTCGACGTGGGTGTAGCCGAGATCCTCCTGCAGCGTCCGCGCCGCGTAGGCCGAGCGGTTGCCCGAGGCGCAGTAGAGGACGACGTGGGCGTCGCGGTCGGGTACGGCGCCCTCGATGCGCGACTCGAGGTAGCCGCGGGGCACGTGCTTGGCGCCGGGAAGCTGGCCGGCGGAGAGCTCGTCGGTCTCGCGCACGTCGACCACGACGGCTCCCCGACCAACGGCTTCGCCGTCGGTGCCCGCCACCTGCTCGCGTACATCGGCCGGATCGACCTCGTGGATTCGGCTCTTGACGTCGCGGATGAGCTCTGCGCTCGACGGGCTCATGGGCAAAAGCTCCTAAAGGCGCTCGGGATTCTTGACTTCACAAAGTATAGCGAGCCGCGGCCGGCGCGGACGCCCCGCGAGTCAAGCCCGCTGCGTCTCCTTCCGAAAACGAAAGGGGACGCCCCTCATCCGAGGAGCGCCCCACCTTCCGAGAAGCCCAATGTTTCCCTTGCAAGCCCCGTCAGTGCGCTGTGTTCAAGACGTTGCTGGACCCGCGTGCTCCCGTAGTATCGACCTTGAGGGGCCTTTCCCCCATCGGGTCGGGACCCCATCCTGGCGGCGGAGGTGAGGCGCCGCTCCCTGCTCGCGCAGGTGCTCGCGGTCAACGCCCTGCTCGTCGCCGGGACGGTGCTCGTGGCCACGGTCGCCGTCGACCTGCACGTGGGCCAGATCGCCGACGGGCGCGAGCTTGGGGTGCTGGCGCTCGCGCTGCTCGCGACCCTGCTCGGCAACGTCCTGCTGCTGCGCCGCCGCTTCACGCCGCTCGAGGAGATGATCGCCACGATGGAGGGCGCCGACCTGGCCGACTCCACCGCGCGCGTGGCGCTCGGACGCCGCGGGACCGCGCGCAAGGTCGAGCGCCTGGGCGCCGCGGTCAACCGGATGCTCGTCCGCCTCGAGGCCGAGCGCCGGGAGGCCGCCAAGGCCGCCGTCGGGGCGCAGGAGCGCGAGCGCAAGCGGATCGCCCAGGACCTCCACGACGAGGTCAACCAGGCGCTCACCGCGGTGCTGCTGCGCCTAGAGGCGAGCATCCAGATGGCGCCTCCCGAGCTGCACCGCGAGCTTGCAGAGACCAAGCGCCTGGCCACCCAGGCGATGGAGGAGCTCCTCGGCATCGCGCGCCAGCTCCGTCCCACCGTGCTCGACGACCACGGATTGATCCCCGCCCTGCAGACCCAGGTGCGCGACTTCTCTGAGCAGACGCGGATCCGCACGGCCTTCCAGCGCACGGGGCCGATCCCCCGGCTCACGCCCGAGCAGCAGCTCGCGCTCTACCGCGTCACCCAGGAGAGCCTCTCGAACGTCGCCCAGCACGCCGGAGCGACGCGCGTGGAGGTCGAGCTCTCCTTCGTCGGGCGCACGATCCTCCGGGTCTCCGACGACGGCCGCGGGTTCGTCGGGCGGCGGGGCGGCGGGCTCGGCCTCTCGGGGATGCGCGAACGGGCGCTCCTCGCCGGCGGAGCCCTCGACATCTACTCCGCACCGGGCCGCGGCACCCGGGTCGAGCTGACGATCGGGTAGGAGGAGAGGAGTGCGCATTCTCATCGCCGACGACCACGGCATCGTGCGCAGCGGCATCCGCCTGCTGCTCGAGCGCCACGCCGACCTCGAGGTGGTCGCCGAGGCCGGCGACGGGGTCGAGGCCTTCGAGCGCGCGCTCGCCGAGCGGCCCGACCTCTGCATCCTCGACGTCGCCATGCCGCGCATGACGGGTCTGCAGGCCGCGCGCGAGATCAAGGCGCACCTCCCGGGCACCTGCGTGCTCATGCTCTCCATGCACGACGACGAGCGCTACCTCTTCGAGGCGCTCAAGGCGGGCGCCTCGGGTTACGTGCTCAAGCGCGAGGCCGACCAGGACCTCGTCGCCGCCGTCCACGCGATCGAGCGCGGCAAGCCCTTCCTGACCAACGCCGCCGAGCGCACGCTCGTGCGGGAATGGATGGAGGAGGGCTCCACCGGCCCGCGCGAGGCGCTCACCCCCCGGGAGGAGGAGGTGGTCAAGCTGATCGCCGAGGCGCACACGAACGTCCAGATCGCGCAGATCCTCCACCTCTCGGAGAAGACCGTCGAGTCCCATCGCGGCAACCTCCTGCGCAAGCTCGGGATGCGCGACCGGGTCGAGCTCGTGCGCTACGCGATCCGGCGCGGGCTGGTCGAGCCCTAGCTGCCTTGGCCGGCCTCCGCTGGGCTCTAGGCTGGCCGAGTGCCGCTGCGACTGCGTCTCGCCTTTCTCCTCGTCGTGGGAATCACGTGCGCGGTGGCGGTGCTCGCCTTCGTCGCGCTCAGCCGCTCGACGCCGGCCGGCTCGGCGCCGTTCCGCGGAGCGATCCGGCCGCCGGGCCTGTCCCTCCCCTCCCTGCGTCTGCGCGACCAGGACGGACGAGCGGTCGATCTCGCCGCGCTCCGCGGGCGCCCCGTGGTGCTCACCTTCCTCTACACGCGCTGCCGCGACACGTGCCCGCTCACCGCGCAGCAGGTGCGCGGAGCGCTCGACGAGTTGGGGCACGACGTCCCGGCGCTCGCGGTGAGCGTCGATCCCGCGGGCGACACGCCGGCGCGCGCGCGGGCGTTCCTGAGCCGCGAGCACCTGAGCGGGCGCATGCACTATCTCCTCGGCTCCTCGAGCGAGCTCCAGCCTGTATGGCGAGCCTTCGGCGTCTCCGGGCAGTCTGCTGAGCAGGAGCACTCGGTGGCGCTCGTCCTGCTCGACCGGGCGGGGCACCAGCGGGTCGGGTTCGGGGTCGACGACCTGACCGCGGACGCGATTGCCCACGACTTGAGGCTCCTCGAGAAGGCGAAGTCCGGCTAGGCCGCGCGACCCGGCGCGCGCTCCGCGCTGGCGGCCGCGAGGCGACGGCGGCGGCGAGTGTCCATGAGCGTCCGGCGGCGGGGCTGGGGACGCGGCCGGGCGCGACGGTAGGCCTCGAGGGTCATGCCCTCGGGCACGTCGGGCGGGTCCACGTAGCTCATGGAGGAGGTCATGACAACCCTTCTATCGGCACGTGCGGACGCTTGGATCAGTTAACGGTGCTTCCTTAACGGTTCTGACGGTGTTTTGACACGTCTCGTCACTATTCCTGCACGTGTACGCCGGTTCGAGGCGCTGCTAGCGTCGCGCCGGTGCGCCCGCCGGTCGAGGACATCGCGGCGCCCGAGTTTCCGCGCAAGCTCCCGTGGGTCAACGCGGCGACGTTGCGCATGAGCCAGCAGCTCGGGCGACCCGTCCTCGTCGAGTTCTGGGACTTCTGTCGCGTGAACTCCCTCTGCACGCTGCCCTACCTCAAGGCCTGGCATGAGCGCTACGAGCCGCACGGGCTGCGGGTGGTCGGGGTCCACGCCGCGGGCTTCGTGCCGTCGGCCGCCGAGGAGGAGATCCGCGCCGCGGTGCAGCGGCTCGGAATCGCGTATCCGGTCGCGATCGACTCGGAGTACGAGATCTGGCACGACTACGGGAACGAGGGCTGGCCGGCGCGGTATCTGTGGAACGCGAACGGCCACCTCGTCGAGTACCACTACGGCGAGGGCGACTACGCGGGAACCGAGGAAGCGATCCAGGAGCAGCTCGGGCTCGCGGGTGAGCCGCTCACGCCCGCGCTCCGTCCCGAGGACGAGCCCGGCGCCATCCTCGAGCCCCAGACCGAGGATCAGCCCGGTCCCTACTCGGGTCCCTACGAGGCGGGCGGCGTGTGGGCGGTGCTCGAGGGCGAGGGCAGCGTGCGCGCCAACGGCCGGGAGATCCGCGTCACCCACCCCGGGGCCTACCCCCTCATCGAGCACCCGCGTCACACACGCGGAGAGCTCGAGCTCGAGCCCGGCGCCGGCGTTCGCTGCCACGCGGTGTGCTTCGCGCCGGGACTCCGCTAACCCCCGGACGGGCGAAGATCCGCGTGCCCTCGGTAGCCGAGAAAGCGCTCGAGCCGGGGCAGCCCGGCATCGTCGAGCACCACGCCGACGCCCGGCCAGTACGGGCTCTCGTTCGGGTTTCGGGTGAGGAAGTGGCGCTCGTAGACCCAGTTGCCGGTGTTCAGCAGACGGGCACCCGTGGACGACATCCACGCCTCGGGCGCGTCGCCCGGCCACGGTCCCGAGCGGTGGGTGTGCCCGAACACGACGTGCTCGGCGCCGATGTCCAGACGGTCGACGACCTCCCCCATCGCCCGGAGCCCCGCGCGTCGCAGCTCGACTCCCGAGACCTCCGCGCGGAGCGGGCCCAGACCGGCACGGTTGAGCGTGGCGATGGTCAGCGCGACACCGGTGCGCAGGGCGCTCGCGCGCAGCGGCCGGTGCCCGCTCCCGCGCGCGAGCGACTGCCAGAGCTGGGCGGAGGCGCCGTGGGCGCCCACGCCCCGGGTGGGCGGGGCGGCCTGCGCCATGGCGTGGATCCATGCGTAGACGGGCGCGAGCGCCGCCTCGTAGTCCTCCACCGTGTCGCCCGGGGAGGGCGGCGAGCCGTTCAGGCGGTGGATCACCCCGACGGCGAGCCGCTCGAAGGTGGGGACGGTGACGTGGCGGTCGAGGTAGTGACCGTGCGTCGCGTATACGTCGGGACGCAGCCAGATACCCGGGTAGGCGGCGCGCAGTCGCGCGGGACGGGCCCAGCGGGCGAGCAGCTCGAGCAGCTCTCCACGCGGCTCCTCCACGGTCTCCTCGAGCCCTAGCCGCGGCGGCTCGAGGGCGCGCGCGCGACGCTCGAGCCAGGGCTCGAAGAGGTGGTGATCGTGGTTGCCGGCCACGAGCACGATCTCGCGGTCGCGACCGAGGGCCGTGCCCAGCTCGGTGAAGAAGCTCTGAGCCGCGGCCAGGGCCTCGCGCAGCGGACCGTGGCGCAGCTCGAGCGTATCGCCGAGCAGGACCACGCGATCGACTTCCGCGAGGGCGGCGAGCAGCGGCTCCCGGAGCTCGGGCCGGCGCAGGAGGTCGATCCGCGAGCGCGCCCCCAGGTGGAGGTCGGAGATGACGAGCGTGCGCACCGGCGGCGCACTCTAGGGACGAGTCGCCTCTAGGAGGCCTGGGCGGCCAGGGCCTGGCGGATCACCTTGGGGAGCATGAAACGGACGTCCTCCTGGACCACCTGGAGCTCGGCGACCTCGCGCGTCCCGCGCCGGCGGAAGAAGTCCACGAGGCGCTGCACGAGCTCCTCAGGTGCGCTCGCGCCTGAGGTGATCCCGACCACGCGCTTGCCCGCGAGCCACTCCTCGCGCACCTGTCCCTCGTTGTCGATGAGGTGCGACTCGGTGCCCGACTCGCGCGTGACGTCGACGAGCCGCTGCGAGTTCGACGAGTTCCGCGACCCGATCACGAGCACGAGGTCGCACTGCTGGGCGAGCTGCTTGACCGCCGCCTGGCGGTTCGTCGTCGCGTAGCAGATGTCGTCGGTGCGCGGACCGACGATGCTGGGGAAGCGCTCGCGCAGGCGGGCGATGATCGTCCGCGTCTCGTCGACGGAGAGGGTGGTCTGCGAGATGAACGCCACGCGCTCGGGGTCGGCGATGTCGAGGCGGGCGACGTCCTCCTCGGTCTCCACGAGCACGATGTGCTCGGGCGCCTCCCCCATCGTGCCTTCGACCTCCTCGTGCCCGGCGTGGCCGATGAGCACGATCGTGTAGCCCTCGGAGGCGAACTTCTTGGCCTCCACGTGGACCTTGGTGACGAGGGGACAGGTCGCGTCGATGGTCCGCAGGCTGCGCTCGGCGGCGTTGGCGTGCACGCGC
>JAABUR0100006940.1_pt1 | contig 13594 bp, 16 predicted proteins | sample 5560091 | NCBI WGS metagenome assembly JAABUR01 (sample SAMN10711879, study PRJNA513375) | rock metagenome | isolation source: Antarctica rocks | place: Antarctica: Victoria Land, University Valley sud
TCTGCACCTGGGACCTCCCTGATCAAGGACTTCGACACCCCTGATCGTGAGGTCCCAGGCCTGCTTTCAGGCCAAGGCTGAACGCCGTGTCGTCAGACGGCTACCACGCTTGGTGACGAAGAGCCCCTTTACTACCGACGGCGAGAACGTCCGCTCATGCCGCAATCCGCTCGCCTTCGTCCCGTTGGCGGATCCCTTGTCACACGAGATCGAACACAGCGGGCCCGGCGCCCAGCGTGTCCGCGATGGGTTCGCGCTCGGGACGGCCACTATCACCATGCGGCATGGCGGATCGCGATTGTCGACCTTCGATCGACGCCAGGGCCCCGTTGACGGCCGGACCGACGACGGGACTGCTGCCGGGCGGTCATGCTGACCGCCCCTCGAGGGCGGCGAGGTCGCGCTCGGCGTACTCGCGGTGCAGCCACTCCTCCTGTACCACCGCGCCGAGGCAACGGCGCACCGGGAAGGACTTGGATTCGGGGTATCCCGGCTCGAGCACCGGCTGGGTCATTTCTTCGAGCCGCTGGTCGGTCAACTCCTCCAGCATCCGCGCCACGATGGCTGTGCGTTCGGCGCGCACGGCGAGGACTTCGTCGAGTGAGGGTCGGGCGTCCTGGTTGTGCGGCACCGCCGGGGTGTCGGCCGGCATCTCGGTATGCGCCAGTCCGAGCGGGTGGTAGGGCGCCGGGTCACCCAGGACCGCCCGCAGCACCCAGGCGTCGCTGGCGAGGACGAGGTGCCGCAGCGTCTCGATGAAGGACCACTCGCCGTCGACCCGCTCGTGCAGCACGTCCTCGGGGAGCGCTCGGGCGCGCTGAACGGCCGCGTCCCACCGGCGTAAAATGACATCCCATGCCCGCCGGAACCCGTCGGCGTCAGTGGGTCTCACGAGCCCTCGGTCGGGGTCGCGACGGTCGAGTTCAGCCTCGATCAGCGGACCGACGTCGACCCCGTTGATCGTGACTTCGTCAACGTACGCGTCGATCTCGACCCGCTGGAGCCAGGCGCCGCGGATCACGGTGTCCTTGAAGTAGACGTTATGGAACCGCGATTGGCTGAAGTCGACCTCCTCGAAGCGGCTGTGCGTCCAGTCCGCGCGCAGGTAGTCCGTCACAGGCGTCACCCTGCCACCTCCTGCCGACAGTAGGGGAGGCGCGACGGCAGTCCCTCCGAGCGTGGTGCCGAGGTAGCCCCAGGACGTCGGCTGGTGCGGCGGGAGCCGTCTCGTAAGGGGATCCTATGTGGAACAAGATCGAGCACCGTTTGGCGTCGGTGCTCAGCGGACTCCTCCACCCACCCGCCGCCGCCGTGGCCCGCATCGCCTCCATCGTTGTTTTGCCGGCCGCCACCTTGCGCCGGTAGTACGCGCGCCCCTCGGTGTCGTGCGCAGGCTGTCGACGAACGAGCCCGGACGTTCGCTCATGCCGCTGACGGCGCTCCTGCCGAGAAGCGGACGTTCGGGAACTCGCATTGCGATTGCTCGTCGGCGACCTCGGAAGGTCGCTCTCAGTGCAGTTCTGTCGCGAGTCCCCCGTACGGTCCACTTCGTGGACAACCTTGAGTGGGCGCGGGCTTACGTGGCCACCGTGCAGTGGCGCTTTGCGAGGACGATGCCGCAGTGGCCGCACGAATACACCGTCCGAGGTTGGGAGCCGCCTCGCACGGCCGACTTCGAGGCGATGGCGGCCCTCACCCGCGAGCTTGGACTGGTGAGGCCGTGGCCCTATGGCTCTTCTATGCCGCGCTATTATCACGCCTACTTGCAGATCGACGGCTGGGAGTACTGGATCATGGACGGTCCGATCTCGGAGACTGAGGTCATCAACCGGGCCGGTCTGTGACGCGTCGTCGTATTGCCTCAGTGGCAGGGTCCGATAGGGACGGACTTGACGAGAGGTGGGCAAGCCGGTGATCGACACAACGAATGACTTCGCGAGCGAGCGTCCGCCCCACCTGTCACAGTGCGAGTGGGATCCAGACAAGTGGAGCGAGACTCTTCGCGAGTACCACTGCCTCCTATGGAGCGGACCTCTGCCAGGCAGCGACGTGGCGTGTGCGCTTGCCTCCGCATCGCCGCCGCAGTCGCTCGCCCTGCATTCAGGCGTGAGCGAGTTCAGCGTGTCGAGCGACTCGATTGTCATTACCTACGCCTGCCGGGAGAGCATGCAGCACCTGACAAGCGTTCTTCCTCCGGACGAGCTCGCGACCTTCTTCTCGGAGGCGTCCACCATCGGCGGGCGGATCATCTTCCCGAGCAAGCGTATCGAAGGCCAGACGATTAATCAACGCCGAGGGTTCCATCCCTGGATCAGCGACCGATTCGATCTCACACTTGAATGCATCCGGCTGCATTTCTCGGGCGACTACACGAGCCCCATTGGCCGGACGCTTCGGCTCTACGCCGCGTTCTTCGACTTGTTCGGTGACTTCCGCAAGTACGTGGACTTCTTCCTGCTCCGCGACTTGGTGACGTCCGATTACTCGGCAGTCCGGTTCTTCCTGCCATTCCAAGGATTCGGCGCAAACCCGTTGCCGCAGACGACTGACGAGTACCTGGCCTTCCGCGACGCCTCGGTCAACTTCGTCCGCGCCCGGAATGCCCGCATCGATCAGCTCGGCCTATAAGTCGGTCGGCTGCCGTCGCCGACCGAACAGCAGCCGTAGCTACAGCGTCAACGTCCGCTTCTGCCGCGGGTCGTCACTCCACTGGCCGATGGCAGACCTGGGCAGTGCGGCGCACTGTGGCGCCATGGTGGCCCTCGACGCCCCCTTCGCACAATCGCGGGAGCTCGGCCTCGCGGCCGTTGCTCACCTTTTGCGCTACCGCGGCACCTCGCGTGAGCACACCGAGTCCGACCTGCGGGTGTTCTTCTGCTGGTGCCAGGACCGGCAACTCGCGCCGCTGGGCGCCCAGCGCCACGACCTCGAGCTCTATCTGCGCTGGATGCAGGACGTCCGCCGGTTCAAGCCCTCCACCGTGTCCCGCCGGTTGTCGGTCGTTGCAGGCCCCTACCGGACCTGTGTCATCGACGGCGTCCTCGAGCACTCCCCCGCCGACTACGGCCGACCGTCCCGCCGGAGTCACCAACCCTTGGGCTGACGCACCTGCAGTTCGAGGCGATGCTCACCGCCACGCGACAGTCAGGCAACCCCTTCGACTTCGCGCTCGTCTGCCTGCTCGGCTTGCTTGGCCTGCGGATCTTCGAGACGGTCGGGGCTGACATCGACGACCTGGGCGAGGAGCACGGTCACCGAGTCCTGCGGGTGCGCGGTAAGGGCGGCAAGGTCGTCTTGTGGCTGCCACCGGCAGTCAGCCGTGCCGTGGACCGGGCGGCGGGCGAACGTCCGGCCGGGCCGCTGCTGCTGAACGTGCGCGGTGCCCGCATGGACCGGCACGCCGCCACCCGGCGGCTGCGTCACCTTGCCGCCGACGCTGGCGTCCGGCTGCCGAGGATGCACCCGCACATGCTGCGCCACACGTTCGTCACCACCATGCTCGACGCCGGCGTCGACCTGCGCGACGTTCAGATCGCCGCCCGGCACGCCGACCCGCGGACCACCATGCGGTACGACCGCGCCCGCAAGAACCTCGACCGCCACCCGAACTACATCCTCGCCGCGTACATGGCCTCTGGCACCTGACCGCGTCTGCCGAGTTGAGGACGGCTGGCGCCGGCCGACTGAGGCCCTAGCCTTTCGGCAGCGCGCTCGACTGTCTCGGGTTCATGGCTTCCGCACCTGGGCGGCGCGACCATGAGCGAGGCGTGTCGGAGGGAGGTCGGCCTTGCTGTTCGATGGATGCCGCGTACCGGTGGTACTCGCGCCGCTGGCGGGCGGGCCCTCGACGCCGGAGCTGTGCGCGGCCGTCAGCGAGGCGGGCGGCCTCGGGTTCCTTGCAGCGGGATATCTATCGGCGGCCCAGCTCGCGGCGCGCATCGACATGACCCGCGGGCTCACCAACCGCCCCTTCGGTGTCAACGTGTTCGTTCCGACGGCGCCAGCCGACCTGGCCGCGGTGGAGACGTACGCCCGCCGCCTTGAGCCGGAGGCCAAGAAGGCCGGGGTGCAGCTCGGCGAGCCGCGTCTTGACGACGACGACTGGATGGCCAAGCTCGACCTGCTGACCGACTCCCCGGTGCCGCTTGTCTCCTTCACGTTTGGCTGTCCCGGCGCCGACGTCATCGCTCGCCTCCAGCACTGCGACAGCGAGGTGTGGGTGACCATCACCAGCCGCGAGGAGGCGCGCCTCGCCGAGGACGCCGGTGTCGACGGCCTTGTCGTCCAGGGTGTCGAGGCCGGCGGGCACCGAGGCGGCTTCACCGATGCCGACGACGCGACGGGCGTGCTGGCGCTGCTCCAGCTCGTCGGCGCCGCCGTCCGCCTCCCCTTGATCGCCACCGGAGGCATCATGACCGGCGCTGGCCTTGCCTCTGTCCTGGCAGCCGGTGCTCGCGCGGGCGCCTTGGGCACGGCGTTCCTGCGCTGCCCAGAGGCAGGCACGTCACCCGTGCACCGGCAGGCGTTGGAGCGGCAGCAGCCCACCGCCCTGACCCGCGCGTTCACGGGCCGGCTCGCCCGCGGCGTACGAAACCGGTTCCTCGACGAGCACTCCGCCGCGTCCCCGCCGTCGGCCTACCCGCAGGTCCACCACCTGACAGCGCCGCTGCGCGCGCACGGGCGCAGCGTCGGCGACGCCGACCTCGTCAACCTCTGGGCCGGGCAGGCATATCCACTCGCGGCGGCCCTGCCCGCACGGGAGGTCGTCCACCGCCTTGCGGACGAAGCCCGAACAGCCCTCAACCGGGCCCACCAGATCCTGGACTGACCCAGCCCGTTCCCTCGATCCGCTCAGCACCAACGCCCGCTCATGCCGCGTGTCGTCACTCAACTGGCCGATGGCAGACGTGGTCCAGGCGGCGCACTGTGGCGGGGGTGGCGGTTGTCGACGCCCCCTCGGCTGGCTCGCCTGAGCTCGGCCTCGCCGCCGTGGCGCATTTGTCGCGGTACCGCGGTACCTCGCGCGAGCACACCGAGTCCGACCTGCGGGTGTTCTTCACGTGGTGCCAGGCCCGGCAGCTCGCGCCGTTGAATGCCCAGCGCCACGAACTAGAGCTGTACCTGCGGTGGATGCAGGACGTCCGCCGGTTCAAGCCCTCGACCGCGTCCCGCCGGCTCTCGGTCGTTGCCGGGTTCTACCGGACGTGCGTTATCGACGGCGTCCTCCAGCATTCCCCGGCCGACTACGTCCGTCGCCCGAGAGTGCCGCCGGAGTCACCCACACTCGGGCTGACGCACCTGCAGTTCGAAGCCCTGCTTACCGCAGCGAGACTGTCCGGCAGCCAGTTCGACTTCGCGCTGGTGTGCCTCCTTGGGCTGCTCGGCTTGCGGATCTTTAGACCGTCGGCGCCGACATCGAGGATCTCGGTGAGGAACACGGACACCGGGTGATGCGCGTGCGCGGCAAAGGCGGAAAGGGTCGTCTTGGTCCGCTGCCGCCAGCGGTGAGCCGTGCCGTGGACCGTGCCGCCGGTGAGCGATCCGCTTGACCGCTGTTGCTGAACGTGCGCGGTGCCCGCATGGACCGGCACGCCGCCACCCGGCGGCTGCGTCACCTTGCCGCCGACGCTGGCGTCCGGCTGCCGAGGATGCACCCGCACATGCTGCGCCACACGTTCGTCACCACCATGCTCGACGCCGGCGTCGACCTGCGCGACGTTCAGATCGCCGCCCGGCACGCCGACCCGCGGACCACCATGCGGTACGACCGCGCCCGCAAGAACCTCGACCGCCACCCGAACTACATCCTCGCCGCGTACATGGCCTCTGGCACCTGACCGCGTCTGCCGAGTTGAGGTGGTCCGCGCCTACGTGCCACCCACTGGCCGCGTTCGCGCCCCCGAGATGAGGCACAGGACGCCCGCCGCAATGATCGGGGCTCCGATGGAGAGGATGGCCAGCACACCAAGCCCAGTAAGCAATACGCCCGCGAAGAGAAGGGCGATACGCCGTTGCGGAGAAGTGATTCTCGCACCGTAACCGGCCAAGGCTGCCCCACAGAGCATTACACCGAGCACCCACGCCAACGGTTGGTCTCCCTGGTCACGCATCAGCCAGATGTAGACGACCGTCATCATCACTGTCAGCATGGTGCCCGCGACGGCGACCACGTCCACCCGACGTCGTCCGCTCATGCGGTCATTCTGCTCCGTCGCGGCCGTCAGCACATCCAGATCTGCCGCTGGTCGTGCGTCTCGAGGCCAGACATGCGAACGGCTCGCGCGAACGTCGAGTAGTGCCAGTTCCTGGTGGCAGCGCACCGCCGTCTTGGCGCAGCACGGCACGCGCTGTGAGTCTGCCGTTGCCGTTCGAGCTACGTTCCGCGCGTCGCCGACGATCGTTCGGCATCGCGCAGCAGCGTTAGGATGACCTCGGACTTGCCGTCCGTGTAGGCGATCCCGTCGTCCGACCACACTTGCGCCGCTTGCCGCTTGGCCGCGGCATATGCGTGACGCGCCTGCTCGTTTGACCGCAGGTAGTCGAGCGCCCGGTGGGTTCCCGCTGATGCGCCCGGTGTAGCCCGGGCCGAAACTCACTGGCCGAATCGCATCGGGCGCGGCAGGCTCGTGGCATGGCGTTGATCACCTGGGATCGGGACCTCGCCGAGGTGTATGACGATACGTACGCCGCGACGTTCGAGCCCGCCGTGCTTGAGCCCGTAGTGGACCTACTGGCGGAACTGGCCACAGACGGTCCGGTACTGGAGTTCGCCGTTGGGACGGGCCGTGTCGCGTTGCCGTTAGCCGCTCGTGGAGTGTCAGTGCAAGGCATCGAACTCTCGCCGCACATGGCCGAAGTCCTACGGCGCAAGCCGGGAGCCGACTCGGTTCCGGTGACAGTCGCCGACATGTGCAGCACGCGGGTGTCCGGCGAATTCGCCCTCGTCTACTTGGTCGCCAACAGCCTCATGAACGTGACAACGCAGGATGAACAACTTGCTGTCTTTGGCAACGCCAGTGCACACCTCCGTCCCGGCGGCTTTTTCGTTCTCGAGCTCATCGTGCCGCAGCTGCAGCATGTGCCGCCAGGAGACACCGCGCGGGTGTTCACGCTGGACCAAGACCATGTTGGAATCGAGACGTTCGATGACCTGGTGGACCAGATCGCATGGTCGCACCACTGGATGTACGTCCAGGGTCGTCTGGTACGCCACTCGGCACCGTACCGGTACGTCTGGCCCGCCGAGCTCATCCTGATGGCAAGGCTCGCCGGCCTCCGCCTGCGACACCGCTGGGAGAACTGGCACCGCGAGCCGTTCACCTCAGCAAGTGCCAGACAGGTTGCGGTCTTCGAAAAGGTGGCGTAGGTCGCCCTTTGAGCACCAAGCGGCTGAACGATAGTGCCAGTCTCGAACGCCCAGGTGAACAGCGCGGCTCGCTGCTCGCGATGTCCCCAGAACCGGCGAGCGACCGTGGCCAGGCGTCCCGGGGCACGTGGCGTCCCACAAACGGATCCCGTGCGGCAATCGTATCCATCAGCCCTCGCCGGCCTAGACGCAACCGCAAGCAGGTCAGGTGACCGGCGAAGATCGGGCATCGATGCGAGCGTGAGGGGTTCGTCCGCCCTCACGGTGAGTGCTGAGCGGTCGCCTCCTTGACAAGGAGTGTTTGCAAAAGCATCTTGGCATATATGTCGCCGCGGAAGCGTGTCTCGTCGGAGCCGACCGAACGGGTCGTACCGCAGGCAATCGCAAGCCCCGCCGGGCGCAGCCAGATCGAACTGTCCGACGCCCGCCAGATGCGGGCCGTCGCCCACCCCACCCGGCTCGCCCTCATCGGCCTGCTGCGGCGCGAAGGGCCGATGACCGCGACCCAGGCTGGCGCGCGGCTCGACGAGTCGAGCGGGTCGATGAGCTTCCACCTGCGGCAGCTGGCGAAATACGGGCTCGTGGAGGAAACCGGTGACGGCACCGGTCGGCAGAAGCCGTGGCGAGCGACGGCGCGGTACACCAGCTGGTCGGCCACGCCGCAGGATCCCGAGCTCGCCGAGGCCACCGCACAGTTCAGCCGGGTGATCGCAGCGCGGTACGCGGCGCTCGTGCAGGCCTGGATCGACCGCCAGGCGTACGAGTCCGACGCGTGGAAGGAGGCGTCGCAGTTCGGCGACACCTTTCTGTGGCTCACGCCGGACGAGCTCACGCACCTCGGTCAGCAGCTCACGGCGTTACTCGGGCCGTACGACAGGCGGATGACCGACGAGGCGGAGCGCCCGGAGGGCAGCCGTCTCGTCAGTTGGCTGCACCTCACGTTCCCCCTGGCGGAGTCGTGAGGATTCCGGACCTGGTGCGGCAGCGGAACTTCCGACTGTTCTTCGAGGGGCAGTCGGTGTCGCTGTTGGGCGACCAGGTCTCCGTGCTGGCGATCCCGCTGACCGCCGTGCTCGTCCTGCACGCCGGCGCGGAGCAGCTCGGGCTGCTCACCGCGATGAGCCTGCTCCCGAGCCTGCTGTTTTCCCTCGCGGCCGGAGCGGCCATCGACCGTCGCGGGCGCCGTCGCCGGACCATGCTCGCCGCCGACTGGCTGCGCGGAGCCGCGATGCTCAGCTTGCCGGTCGCCTACGCGCTGGGCCACCTCACACTGGTCCACCTCTACGCCGTCGCGTTCGTCGTCGGCACCCTCGACGTGCTGTTCTTCGTGTCGTACAACGCCATGATTGTCGCGCTGGTGAAGCCGCACGAGTACGTGGGGGCCAACGCCCTGCTGAACGGGAGCCGCTCACTCGCCGGTGTGCTCGGTCTGACCCTCGGCGGGGCCCTGGTCGGCATCCTCACCGCGCCGGGCGCGCTACTCCTCGACGCCGTCAGCTTCTTGTACTCGGGCGTCCAGATCGCACGAACCGACCCGAAGGAGCCGCCCGCAGACCCCACCCAGTCGCACGGCATCTCCCACGGCGCGCGATGGATCGCCAGCAACCCGCTGGTCCGGGCGATGCTCGCCTCGACCGCGACGGTCAACCTGTTCACGTTCATCGGCAACGCCATCCTCATCTTGTACGCGAGCCGCACGCTGCACCTACGGCCGACCCTCATTGGCCTCGCGTTCGGTGCGGGCGCCGTCGGCGGCCTCTTCGGTGCGCTGACCGCCCGCCGGCTCGAGCATAAGGTGGGGCTCGGCCCCGCGTTCGTAGTCGGCTCGTTCCTGTTCCCGCTGCCCTGGCTGCTGTTCCCACTCGCCCACGGCAGTGAGCCGGTGGTCGTGGCGACGCTCGTCACCGCCGAACTGACACTCTCGCTCGGTGTCATCTGGCTCGATGTCACCGCCGGCGCGATCTTCGCCCAGGAGATCCCGGACCACCTGCGCTCGCGGGTGGCCGGCGCCTACCGGACCGTCAACTACGGTGTCCGGCCGGTCGGGGCCCTGCTGGGAGGGTTCCTCGGCGCGTCAATCGGGCTGCGTGACACCCTGTGGGTCGCCGCTATCGGCGCGTCGTGCGCCGGGCTTCCCCTGCTACGCCGAGGGGTGCTCGGCCTGCGAAGCGCTGTGCAGCCGCAGACGGCCACGGAAGCGGCGATCGTCTGAAGGGTCGCTCGACCGCCAAGACCCGCCGTCCCGGGCAGATCCGGCGGCGGCCTCGACCGCACTCCCCAACGTGCGCCTCGCTCACAGGCAACACGACGCACGTCAGCAGCCGCACGAACCGGCGTAGGTCGCGTCCGGTCCACCCGGGACGCCGCCCGCGGGATCGATACGTGAACACCTCCCTCCGAAAGCACCACCCCGCCGTGCGTCCCACGCGTCAGGCGATCAACGTACCCACGAAGATCCCGACACCGGCAAGCGCCACGACCAACCGTAACCACGCGGGCGCATCGAGGACGCGCACGCACCGAACAACCTGCACGGCCGTATAACCATCGTCTGCGGGCACACTCCCGGTGATCGGGCGTGCTACGAGACGACCTTGATCACCGGGCAAACTCGATCCCGCCCCGGGCGCGGCGGCGTGCCGCAGAGGTCCGCTGGTCGGAAACCCGCTGGTTGACGACCCGGGTCTACGAGAACGTGCGTTCGGTCATGGTCATGTAGGTGCTGTAGTCGGCGACCGCGCCGGGTCTGCTCCGCGCTCGCGCGGCACCGACGCACCCCACCAGTGCCGTGCTGTGCGCATCACCTCAGGCGCTGAGCTGGCGCTCGCGGTGGGACTGGATGGTGGCCATGTTCTGCTCGGCCCAGTTCTTCAGCGGCTGGATGACTGTCCAGAGATCCTGTCCGAGCGAGGTGAGCTCGTAGTCGACCCGCGGCGGGACGGACGCGGTGACGCTCCGCGTCACTAGGCCGTCCCGCTCGAGTTCCCGCAGAGCCTGGGTGAGCATCTTCTGGCTGACACCTGCGATGGTCGTGCGCAGCTGACCGTGGCGCAAAGGCCCGTCGTGCAGTGCGGCGATGATCAGGCCGACCCACTTGTTCCCGATCATGTCGAAGACCTGCCGCGATGGGCACGTCGCGAGGTAGGCGTCGAATTCGGTCTTGGCGCGCGTCCGTCGCTGGGCCGCGGTTCTGGTGGGCATCGCTCCCCCTCGTGGCACTCGAACAGTTGGCCGGTTCCCTAGGCACTCTTGGGTGCCTACTTACTTTCGGTTCCTCAGACCGGCAGGTTAGGAGGTGCAGGAACATCACGTCAACCATGAGGAGAGCGCAATGCGCATCGTTACCCAGCACCGGACCGGCGGACCGGAGGTCTTCGAAATTGCTGATGTTGACGACCCGAGCGCCGGACCCGGCGAAGTCCGCCTCGCCACGTCCGCGATCGGCGTGAACCCCATCGACGCCGCGGTCCGCGGCGGTCAATTCGCCCTGCTGGGCGAGCCTCCGTTCACCGTCGGGTGGGACGTCGCCGGAGTCGTGGACCAGGTCGGCGAGGGCGTGACCGATTTCGCCGTCGGCGACCGGGTGTTCGGCATGCCCCGGTTCCCGGGTGAGGCAGCGGCGTACGCCGAGCGCGTCGTCGCCCCGGCCAAAGATTTGGCGCACATCCCGTCCCGACTCGATGACCAGCACGCCGCGGCACTGCCACTCGTCGGGTTGACCGCGTGGCAGGCACTCGTCGGCGAGGGCGGCGTCGGCCGCGGCACGCGGGTGCTCGTACAGGCGGCCGGCGGTGGGGTCGGTCATGTGGCCGTGCAGATCGGGAAGGCCCGTGGGGCCCACGTGGTCGCGACGGCCAGCCCTCGCAAGGCAGAGTTCGTCCGCACGCTCGGCGCCGACGAGATCGTCGACTACACCAGGACCGAGCTCGCCGCGATCGCCGTCGTGGACGTGGCCATCGACCCGCTCGGTGGGGAGAACACCGCACGCACCCTGACGGCCGTGCGCAACGGCGGCGTGCTCGCGTTGCTGGTCGGCGAGTTCGACGACGCCATCCGCGCGGCGGCGGCCGACCGCGGCGTCCGCCTGGCACGAATCGGCGTGAAGCCTGACGCCGCGGCGCTCGCGTCGCTGGTCGACCTCGTCGACATCGGCCGACTCACGCCGACGGTGCACGCCACGTTCAAGCTCGAGAAGGCCGGGGACGCGCACGCCGCTCTCGTCGAGGACGTGCGGGGAAAGCTTGTTCTCGTCCCCTGATCGGCGCGGGCCGGCGGCGCGGTCAGACGGTCGTTCTTCGCCGCGACCGGCGATTGCCCCCTCACGTCCAACGTGACGTAGTGGGACCGGGCCGCCGGCCGCTCGACACAAGACGCACGTCATGCCATTGGTCGCGAGCGCAGTCGGCGATCCGCCCGAGCGTGGGGACGAAGAACTGGATTGCGCGGTCGTTGTAGCCGACGAGCAGCGCGGCGCAGCGGCTGGCCAAGTGGCTGGGTTGTATCCCTCTTTGCATCTCAGCCTCGGCCAGGATGAGCTGGCGCGTGAAAATCTTGACCGGGGCCGCGTCGGTCGAAACCCTCGGCAACGACGGTTACACCCAGATGATCAAGGACAGGTTGCACCGGCCTGCGGACAGACTGGCCTGACCGATGGACGATGCTCGACCGGGACGGCTGGCGGGCACGCCACGTCGTGGACGTTCGTCGCGCTTGTCGACGACACGCTCGTGGACGTCGTGCTACTCGCGCCAGCTGCGCGTCAGCTGCTCCCGGGTGCGCCACACGTCGGCTGCGGCTTGGTCCCCCCGGCGGAGGCAGACCTCCCGGAGCGTGGCGCACCTGTCCTGCATCGCGGCGTGACGCCGCGGCCACGCCGGCCGTCGTCCGTACCCGTTGAACAGGGCCGGCAGGTGCCGGACCGCGTCGGGGTGGTGCAGCCGGACGATCCACTCCGCCCACGCGAGGTCCTCGACCGGGTCCCCGTCGTGGGCGAACTCCCAGTCCAGGACCGCCACGACCTCGAGCGACCCGGGGTCGAGGAGCAGGTTCTGAGGCCCGTAGTCACCGTGCAGGAGGCCCGGCACCTGGTCTTGGAGCCGCCGCAGGGTCCGCCCCGCTGCCTGCAAGACTTGCGTCGCGTGGCCCTCGTCGATCAGCTCCTGGCCATGCCTGCCCGGCACGAACGCGAACGTCGCGCGAGCCCGGGCGGGGTCGACCTCGACCACGTCGGGCACCGGAACGACGCCGGCGACCCGCGTCAACGTCGCACTCTCGGTTTGCAGCCGCTCCGCGGCGTCGCCGTCCCGGTACTGCTTGACGACGAGCCCACCGTTCAGCCACGACTGGTTCGTGTAGCCGTGGACGAGCCGGCGCTCGATCATCGCCCCATCGTCACACCCGGCGGCAAAGACGGCTCGCGTCGGCGTTCGCAGCGAAGTCGTGGTCCTCGACGCCGTGCTCGACAGACGCTCGTCGCGTCGTTCAGACCCGAGGCGGTCCCGCTGCCGATCCTCCTATGACACTGGCTCAACGCTGGCCGGAACGGACCGCCGAGGCACCCGCTCACCGTTCCCCTTGGGAGACGACCGGAGATGCCGAAGGCGTGCATTGCGGTAGGCTGGTGGACATCACTCTCCAAATACCGGAAGCGAGCAGGCCTCGCTGCAGGTCTCCGATTATCGCAATACCGGAAGTTTCACTCACGAGTTCTACCGATATTGAGCCTTACTGGAAGAAACCTCAGCTGGCAGGCACGAGTAGGCGGGCCAGCAAGGCTGAACAGCAACGCCATTTTTGCCGTGTTGGGCGCTGGCAGATGCGCTGACCGGCATGAAGCAGGTACCCCACCCTTAACCGGATCGGCGTCGCCCGCCGACCTGGGGACGTTGATTTCTAGGATGCCTTAAGCGCAGGCAGTGGCCGACAGTGGCTTAACGCACCGGAAAGAGGCGGCGGACTGAGTTGCCGCAGGCGACGCGGTGCCGAGCTCGCTGAACGTGAGAGAGCGTGAATTCAAGATCTCGGCGAGCTGGCATTCTGGCTCAACATGGGCGGCGGCGGTTGCGGGCAGCCCGTGGGTCGGTGGGTCAGCCGGCCATAAGCGGCTCTACGCCACCAACCGTGGTAGCCGGCCTCTGATCGGGGTGGCGGTAGGAGTCTGCCAGTCGACCCCGCAGTGCAGCAGCAGCCGCAGTCGGTAGTTGTCGAAGTTGCGGAAGCCGAACCCGA
>JAABUR0100006945.1_pt1 | contig 13592 bp, 18 predicted proteins | sample 5560091 | NCBI WGS metagenome assembly JAABUR01 (sample SAMN10711879, study PRJNA513375) | rock metagenome | isolation source: Antarctica rocks | place: Antarctica: Victoria Land, University Valley sud
TTCGCAAACAGCGCCATGTCGACCGCGCCTTGCCCGCCACACAGGACCGTGCACAACGCGATCATCAAAAGTTCATGGAAATCATGCAGCCCGGCATTGCCGGTTCGCGGGTCATCCAGACCCTCCCAACTGGCGGCAAACTGATCCAAGACATTCACCCACTGTGCGGTCATCCCGCTCAGCTGTAGAATCGATCACCGCCCGCCGCTCAAGCCCCCTTCCCCTTCAGCCAATTCCAAATGCGATTCCCCTGGGGTCGGACCAGTGATCTCGAAGGGCACAAAACTTCCCGGCTTCAGCCGCACGGTCATATTGTGTGCTCGCACCGCGTTCCCGCCGTGGATTCAGCAGACCGGAAATCGCTCTGACCCAAAGATCGAACAGGGCGTTGTCAAAAGACCCGGCGCGGTTTGGACAGATGGTCGGGGTTTTGACGCAATACCCCCAAAAGGAGATTGTCATGGGCCTTCTTACCAAGAACATCGAAACGCTTGATGACGCCTTCGTGCATGTCCTTCAAACGACCTACTATGCCGAGAAGCAGATCACCAAAGCGCTGCCGAAGATGATTGACAAAGCAACGTCGCCCGAACTTAAGCAGGGCTTCGAAACGCACGTGCGCGAGACGGAAAACCACGCGCACCGCCTGGAGCAGGTCTTCCGCATGCAGGGCACCGAGCCGCAGGAAGCGACCTGCCCAGCTATCGATGGCATCATAAAGGCGGGTAACAGCATGGCTGGCGACATCGCCGACCGCCATGTGTTGGACGCCGCACTCGCCTCTGCGGCTCAAATGGTCGAACATTACGAAATCGCGCAATATGGCACGCTGATCGCGTGGGCGCGCCAAATGGGTCGCGAGGATTGCGCAAAGGTCTTGGCTGAGACACTTGGCGAGGAGAAAGCAACTGACGAAAAGCTGACCCGTTTGGCCGAGAGTAGGATCAATCGGTCCGCCAAACATCAAGCTGCCTGATTGGAGGTGGCGCCGATGCGGGCTGGGGTTGTTAGCTCCGCATCGGCGATATTACACTTGACGGACCCAATCGGAAGACTACTTCTCGGTCCTGAAGCGCGGCATTAACGGCATCTCTCAGCACGTCAGCCAAGCCCACTTGCACCGCTACCTTGCCGAGTTTGACTTCAGGCATAATAATGGGTCCAAGCTCTGGGTTGGGATTGCCCCGGTTTGATTTGGTGGACACCGATGATGCTTTCGCATCAGGCGTCCCATCATGCCCAAGACCCGTCCGCCCTACACTGCTGAGTTCCGCCGACAGATGGTGGATCTGATCCGCGCCGGCCGTGACCCGACCGACCTCACCCGCGAGTTTGAACCGTCCGCTCAGGCCATCCGGAATTGGGTGGCGCAAGCCGATCGGTCGGAGGTGTGAACAGGCGTGGCCGTCCAAGAAGCGATGTGGGCGACTCGGCCGAGGGAAAAGTGGTAGTGCTCCTGGCACCATGGCCAGACGCAGGGACGCCGAACGATGACACCGGAAGGAGCGAGTGCCCTGATCTGGGACGCGGAACGTATGCGCATCGCCAGTGACGCGGCCGGGGTCGCCTTGTGGTCGTGGAACGTCGACACCGACCATATCGCCCTGGACGACCGGGCCCACAGACTATGGGGGGTTCCGAGAAATGGACCGATCACTTTCGAGGATCTGTCAGCACACATTCACCCCCATGATGTCCGCAGGGTCAGCGAGGCGTTCAAGGCGACCCGTGCTGTTCAAGGCGCCTATGAGATCAACTTCCGTATCCTGCACGACGAGGATATCAAGTGGATCTCGGCGCGAGGTCAGGGCGCCGATATCGGCATTGCTGGTCGGGTCATGTTCGGTGTCTTCCTCGATGTGACGGAGCGCAAGGAGGCCGAGGAGGCGCGGGAGATGCTTGCTGGCGAGATGAGCCATCGGGTCAAGAACCTGTTCTCCATCGCCTCCGCCTTGACGGCGATCGCCGCTCGCTCGGCGGCGACGACGACCGAAATGGCCCGCGACCTGACCCAGCGTTTGAACGCCTTGGGCCGAGCCCACGATCTCGTCCGTCACGTTCCCGGCGAGGTCGAGAACAAGGCGGCGCTGTTGGGCGACCTGCTCGCGGTCTTGCTCGCGCCATACGACGGAATAACGGCTGGTGACCGCGTCCATATCTCCGTGCCGGAGATCCGTGTCGGAGAAACCGCAGTCACAACCCTGGCCTTGATCGTCCACGAACTGGCGACCAACTCCATGAAGTATGGTGCGCTTTCGGTCGATGACGGCACCGTCCATCTGACGTGCGGCGCCGACGACGGATTGATCGCGATGGTGTGGAAGGAACTTGGCGGCCCACCGACCGCTGCCCCGACTGCCCCGCTCGGCTTCGGGAGCAAGCTACTTTCCAAAAGCGTGACCGGCCAGTTCCGTGGTTCGATAGCCTTCGAATGGCCCCCGGAAGGCGTCGTTATCACAATGCGAATGAGCGAGGCCCGTCTCGCGGCATGACCCTTTCCACACGCGGCGGTCTGCCGCTCAGAGATGTTCGGTCAGACGATTCAGAGCTTCGACCAGCTTCGCCATGCCATAGGGCTTGCCGATCAGGACAGCAGAAGGGTCGAGGACACTCAGACGAGCCACGAGGTCAGCCGCATAGCCGGACGTAACCACTATGGGGATCGCGGGATATCGTCGGCGGGCATGCAAGGCGACCTCGACGCCGTCAAGGGATCCGGGCATGCGGACATCCGTGAACAGAGCGTCGAAGCGTTCCGGTCCGTCGAGGAGCTTGACGGCTTCATCACCGTTGAACGCCTCGACCACTTCGAAACCCTCGTCCTGCAGGGCTTCCGCGGTCATCATGCGGATAGGGCCTTCGTCCTCGACGAGCAGGATCTGCACCGCTGTCACTGCCAAATCCGACCCCCAGTGAACTCGCATTGACCGTCGGGCAACAAGCAGCTAACTCGATGCCCGGAGAAGTGTTGCGGATTGAACCCTGGTTCGCCGCACCGTAGCCTTGAAAGGCTCGCTGACGGCACTCTCGAGGTGAAAGCCCTCTCCCCGCTGCGGTCCGCAATGACGACTGGCAGTCCGCCGCTCATCCGCCGCGTGATCTCCTAGCCGCCGAACAGCTTCAGGATGAGCTGGCCGTGCTGACGGACACGGGCCGGCTCCCGGACATGAAGACCCTGTTGGTGATCCAGACGCTCAGGGTTAGGCGCCCCGATTTGTTCCGGTAGAACGCGGCCCGTCAGCTTGATCCCGGTGTAGGGTTGAGAGCGTCTCGGTCTGGTCTCGGACTCGTTGCTCAGATTCACATGCCCTGCCGCGATCGAACACTTCGCGGCAGGCGCAGCTGAGGCTGGCCTTCTTGGCCGTCATGCAGGCCGTCACCTTGGCTTCGTCGGGGACCGCGTCTGGGCATAGCTTCTGCCCATCGAAGACGCACAGGCCCTGCCGCAGCCGGTCGAGTGCAAGGTCGTGCAACCCCGACCTCTGGAGCAAGGGAAGCAATCTGGCCGAAGACGGCTTGTGGTCCGGATCTCGGCTACAACGGATAGCGAATGAAGCTGCTCCACGATTGGAGGCGCGTTCACGGGGAAAGCCGCTTTAGAGCGCTGTCTTCGACGTAGCGGCAAAAAGGTTAACGGATCCTGAATCCCTAACATCCGTCACACTCGCCGTCGTCTGCTCCACTCGCGTATGGCCGATCAACCCTCTCCTCGTTAGGTCGGCCTCCTTACCACCCCTAACAGCTGCGGCAGTGGCTCGCATAGCCGGCTCGCCAACGTCGCCCCATGTTCCGTGCACGATCCGGAACGATGTCCGGCCCAGTCACGAGGAACAGCAGCATGCGGATCGGCGACACCGTTCGGTTTAGGGCGGATGCGAAGCACCGCGACACGCTCGGGCCCATGGCCGACCAGGTCGGCATCGTGGTCGACGTCGCTGAGATCGATGGGGTCGAGACGCTCAGCGTGATCTACGGCGACAATGGTCCGCTTGAGGCCGGGGTGCCGGCGTCAGAGTTCGAGAGCGCGTCTCCAAAGGGTTGATCCACACATGATCGCTGGCCTCATCGCAGAAACGTGAGCGGCCTGTTCCGTTCCGGTGTCTGGCCGGAGGCGTCGCGGGGATCGGTAGGCCTGCTGGAGGCAAATCCGTCACGGTGACGGATTCTGCTGTCCCTGGGCGCGAGGGGTGACCCGTCACTGTCAACGTTGCCAGTGAGCCGGGCAGGAGTTCATGGACGAACTGGACGGCAAAGCGTCAGGTCCGGCGGGCCTCATATCGTTCTCATTCGCTTTCTACAATTTGGATCGCCTCGAAAGCCGAAATGGCCTGGCCGATCAAGTTCCGCAATAAGTCGCTCTTACTCACCTTCTGCCTTGACCGTAGGTCTTGCAGCACGACCGCGTAAGCATGGGCGAGCGGTGGTAATCCGAGTGCTTCTTTAGCCGCAAGTACTTCCTGCAATCCGGTGCTTTCTCCCCCGGACATGCCTTCCGACGAAGCAATTGCGAGTTGGCGGGCATCCTGCTCCAAATGATGCAAAGCCTGCAGTTTCTGCTCCTTCGAAAGCTCCGAATCGTGAACGACATGGTGTGCTGATTCGAAATGCTTGTGCGGCGTTTCGGTCTTGGTGTTGCCGATCTCGTCCTGGCTCATGGTGCGGCTGCTCCCTGATAGGTGTGCCGGTTCAAACTCACGACTTGGACGGTTTGTCCGGAGCAGTGGCCGACCCGGCGGTTCTATGCGAGCTGCAGACAGTCTGCATCTTCTCAATGCGTTTTGCCTCCTGGATTTCGGAGGCAGTTTTCTTGGGAGGCATCTCAATGCTCGGGATGGAAACCTGGGTTTCTCGGATCTTCGCCATTGGGGTTCATCCTCGTGCCGCGTCAGCGCTGAACGGAAGATCAAACGTCACCGGCCCGTCGGGAGAGAATCAGTCACCCGCAGTCCACGCAACAGAGAACCCCAGGCTCACGCATTCGTGATCGTCGATAGTCGCAATCGTTCTTGGACGTTCGGCTTCCGGTTCGAGAATGATCGTCCGCGCGCCCGTTTTGCCGCTGGGAACGCGGAGCGCTTCCCCATCCTGGTCAAAATGCCGCACCTGACATGCCCAAGGGTGCAACGCTCCACTTCCTACCCCCTGGGTGCCGTTCGGGGGATTGTTCTCGGGCCATATGTTCGCAGGGGGCACATCGGACGCGCCCGCCGGTCCCGCCATCGTCGGCGAGAAAGGCCCCGAGCTCGTGAACCTTCCGGCCCACGCCCAGGTCATGACCAACGGGGCGCTGCAAGGGCTGATGGGCGCCAGCAAGGGCCACACCTTCGAGATCGGCGGCCCGACCATCAACGTGGCGGGCGACGTGTCCGAGGGGAACCGGGCGGAGATCCAGCGCGCCGTCGCGGCCGGTCAGCAGCAGACCGTCGAGCACATCACGCGAAACCTGCCCCAGATCCAGCGGGACGCGGGGCAGTATTGACGGCAATGCGGGTGCCGTAGCCGCTCCGCCCCCGATGGTGCATGGCGGCCGCCATCCCGGCATTTGCCGTGGGCATCACACGCCATTTCCGCCATCCGGGTTAGCATCTCTGCCAACTCGCGAGCCCGATAGCAGCATCTAAAGCACGGTCTTGGTGACTTTTTTGACGCCTTCAATTAACTCAAGAACATCCTCTTTTGTTGGTTCCGCGTTGCCCTTATGATCGCATTTGTTTCTGATGTCACCGAGATGTTGTACAAATCTCCATTGTACTATATCAACAACATTGGCGGACTTAAGTGTTTCATTGAAGTCAGCGATAGATGGATTTTTCTTCTTCGCCTGAAGGGCGTGTCTCTGGCACACAGATCCTAGATGTCCTTCAAGCACAACACCAGCGACAGCGCCGGCTGCCCGAGTAAATCCCTTTTTGTTCAGCTCTTCCGCCGCATGAAGCTCGTTATCTAGGAGGTCTGCATGAACCAAAGTTCTAATATCAAATAAGGTTGATTCAAGCCGATCTCGGAGTCCTGAAATCATGTTCCATTGCTGGTGTAAATTAGTAAAGGCGGATGCAGGACCAACTCTGACCTCACCATTAAGTCTTATAGTCGTGCCGCGCATGTAATCAGACATCGTATAATTCGCGTGAGAAATCTCTTTCCTCGGGCCACGAGGAGCATACATCCCCTTAAAATCCTCTACTCGGTCCGGCAATAGCTGTTTTACCAAAGCAAGAGCCTCAGAATACCAGTTCTCATAATGAGAATTAAGAGCAGGAAAATCCTCGATATCCTTCCTAGTAAAACCACCCAACTCCTTTACTTTTGGGTGACACTCAGCCTGAAGCTTTAGGACAAGCTTTCCGCCCGACTGCACGAGTCGATCTATATCCTTCTTATAACGTGCAAACGCCTGGTTCATAATAGAAGCTCACTTGCCTAATCTGGTCGAGCTGCTTGATGATAGCCAGTCGCTCAGCGCTCGCCTAATAGTTTCTGGGCGCGAAGGCTTCGGATCGGGCTGCGCCGCAATCCAGGCGTCGAGAGCGGCGACGTTGGCCGGCATGACCCGCACCATTATCGGTGTCGCCTCGGTAGGAGGCCGACCTCGGCCCCGCTTTTTTTCAATATCGCCTATTGATCTCGCCATGGTTTGACGATATTGGAAAAGACGGACAGAGACAAGGGGTTGGAGCCTTGCCGCTGTCCTGACCGCAGAACGAAAGGACCGTTCCATGGCTGTTCACACAGATAGCATACCCGCGCCCGTCGATCACCGGGCCTTATTACCGCCTCCGCCCCTCCCGTCGCTGCCCGACGCCTTCACGCGCCGCCGGGCCATCTTCGGCGCCGTGACCACCGCGGCGTTGCTGACGGCCCCGGCGCGGGCTCTGGAGCGTCCTGACGCCCTGTCCCCGGCCGATGCCCGCCTCGTGGCCTTAGCCGACGCCTATGAGGCCCTGGAACGCCGGTGTCACGAGCATATGGCAGCGCACCGGCACTTGCGGGGACGTGCCTTCGAGATCGCCGAGGCGGAGTTCGGCGCGATCGCCGAGGGGTTCCTTCCGATCGAAGTAGAGGTGACCGCGACGCCGGCCGATAGCCTCGCCGGCGTACTGGCGAAAGCTCGCATGTGTCAGGTCCCGACCTCGCGGCACTCTTCCCAGTTCGAGCACGTCCTGAGCGTCGCCGACGACCTGCACCGGCTGTTCGGAGGCCGTCATGGCTGATCGCCGCACCTTACTCCGCGGCCTCGCCTCGCTTCCACTCATCGGCGGCTCGGTGGCCATCCTGGGCAAGCCCCCGCAAGCGGCTGTGCCCGTCACGCACGACATGCTCTGCGCTTACGACCAATGGCTGTTCTATGAGCGCCGCCTGCTCCTTCGCGAACAATACGAACATCTCGGGATCAAGATGAGCAAGGCGATGGAAGGCGCTGTTCCGGTCAACACCGCGGCCGATGCCTTTCACTTTCCCCGCGTCGGATCGTGGCGGGACGCACCGCAGCCCTCGACCCGCGCGGCCGTGGTGCTGAGCGCAGTGAGGTGTCCGCTGGGCTGACGCGCCCGGCCCGTCCGCAGCGCGCACGGGCTCTACTTCCGTGCGCCAGCGTGCGCCAAAACTCGCGGACGTTCAAAGTTGACCGCTAGGAGCGCTGCTAGGAACTAAATTTCGCAAGGGGCGAGAATTTCAATGAAAAAAATGACTTACGGACAAGTTATGGCGGTGGAGGCAGTCACGTGCGAACTCGGCTCCGTTCTCCCTGCTTCAGGGAGAAAAGCAGGGAGAAACACGAAATCCGCGGGGCAGGGGTCGGGCGGAATTCGACGGCTCGTTTCCTTGGACGCAAGCCTTCGTTGTTATTAGAAGAACAAAACATGAACACACGCAGCGCGCTTGTCCGCTTGTTCGACATCGCGAGACGCACGAAGATCCAAAGCCTCGGTGCCTTCAGGGACTGGACGTAGCAAGTGCCCCTAGCGACACCGCCGGCGAGCATCGCCAATTCGCTTCGGATCTTCAACTTCGCAGCGAAGTACCCCTCGGTGCGCGACGATCTTTCGACAGCGGGCCAGCTGGCGTTCACGTCGGCCGCCGAGACGTCTCGTCCCGGCTTTCAGTGACGCACGATGTTCCTACGCTCGATGTTGCGTCGGGTCATTTCGCGCGGGACGGGCGTTCGGGCGGTCAGCCAGTGTAGAGCCTGGCTCGTCGAATCGACCTGGTCGTCGTGACGGCCGTTCGGGAAGGCCAGCAACTCGCGCATGTATTCGCCGAGCCAGGGGGCCTCGCGGGGCAGGTGGACCTGCCCGGCCTCGAACCGTGCGGCTTGCGCCAGCAGCCGCGCCTCCTTGTCGAAGATAGGACGATACAGGATCGGCCGGGCCGTGTTGGTTCGTCTGATGTCGGTGACGAGCGCGCGGCCGAGCTCCGTGTCCTCGACGATGGTGTTTTCGGTTTCCCAGTCGCGGCTCAGTGTCAGGATGGCGCGGCGAAGCTCGGGTGACTCGACCCGGTCGCGCCAAACGTCGAGAAGATAGAAGTCGAGCCCGACCGACCCCCAGACGGTTCCGACCGACCAATCGCTGGCTTCGCCGAGCGTCGAAGCCGTGTCCCAGGACACCATGACCCGCTCGAACCGCTCGGGTGGATCGTCGTAGGACCGCAGCCATTCGCGTCGGATCACGTTGCCGCTAGGGGGTAGGGGAGCTTGCTGGTACTGCGCCTGGAACGTGAGACTGCCCTGGGCGCGGCGGATCTGTTCGACCACGGCCATTGGCTCACGCTCGGGGTGCAGCACATCACCGGTCCGTCGCCGATGGACGGCGTCGGGATCGTCGTTCAACCGATGCTCGGTGTCATCGGTGGCGATCGCCGGCAATGACACGATTTCCCAGTCGTCACGTTCCAGCACGTGGCCGACGAGATCGTCTTCGTGCAGCCGCTGCATGACGATGACAACGGCGCCCGTCTGCTTGTCGTTGAGCCGTGTGACGAGGGTGTTGTCGTAGAACTCGTTGACCCGAAGACGTTCGGCCCGCGACAGCGCGTCGAGCGCCTTGATGGGGTCGTCGACCACGATGAGGTCGGCACCGAGGCCCAGGATCGCCCCACCAACTCCCGCCGCTCGGCAAAAGCCGAAGGCGGTGGTCCGCAGTTCCATGTCGCGTGGCCGTGGCCCGCTGAGCTGCATGTCGGGAAAAAGCGCCCGATACCATGGCGTCTGCGCGATGGTGCGACGGTCAATGCTGAACTTGCGCGCCAGCTCGGCCGTGTGAGATATGCAGAGCATGCGGCGCCGGGGATCGTGTCCGAGCGCGAACATCGGCAACGCAACCGTCACGGCGATCGACTTGCCGGAGCGGGGCGGCACGTTGATGATGAGGCGGCGAACCTCGCCGCGCAGCACCCGTTGGAGCTGCCAGGCGATGTGCTCGAGGTGCCAGTTGGGCGAGAACGACGTCCCTGGCTCCAGCGTCGTGAACACCTTCTCGGCGAAACACGATGGGTCGTGGCGCAGCAGTGCGCGGATCAGACGTGCACGATCATCCATCGGCGTCTCCAGGCGCGTCGTCCTCGTCGTCGTACGATCCACTGTCGGGCCCGGGCCTTCGGCGCATCGCGCGTGCGATCATGGCCTCGTCGTCTTCAGGATCGTCGATGACGAGCTCCGGCCCTGATGTGAGACGGGACATCCTCTCCATGCGATCCAGCATATCCTTCATAGCTCGAGGGTTTCCGCTGAGCGCCGCGATCATCTGCTTGCGGATGACGGCCTGGAGCGCCGATAGAATTTCATCACTCCCTTTGATGGAGATGCTGCGCTGGAACTCTTCGAGCAGAAGCGTTGGGAAATCGAGGCGCTCTTTCTTGCGTCCGCCAGGATTGCCCGATTGGCCTTTTTTGAACTGAGTGTGTCGCGGCGGCTTTCCGGGCCCGACCTTGTAGCCGTCGTCGTCGCTGATCGGCCGGCGTGGGCTCGCATCGAGAGGGACTTGCTTGCTCACAGCGCCACCTCGCGCCACGTGGGCTCACCTTCGATCGAGGCCAAGCGCGATGTCTGGCGGGCAATCAAATCCCCGGACAGGCTTGTTCGAGCTGTAGGTGGATCGTCTCGGTCGTAATCGGGCATCATCGTGATCGACCTCTGGTAAGGCCGGCTCAGCACGACGCAGTGGTCCCCAGGTATTAGGGGCCAAAGCGCGAGTGCCAGAGCGATGCTCCGAATTCCCGTCCGCAAAAGCCGGTGTCCGGCTCTGAGCTCGGACGATCAGAACCCTAGCAGTCGATGCATCGTTGTCAATCTACAAGATGAGTTGAAATTCTAAGGTGCAAAATGGATATTCTTTACAGATGATGATTCGGACAGGCGTAATTATCCACCTCCACGGATCCTATCCTATCCATGGAGGAGCGTCAATTGTAGTAATATTCAGTTCTGAGCGCTGTAGACTATGGAGATCTGGTTCGTGTGCGGGCTCGGGGAGGCGATGCAGCTTGAGGCGGTGTCGCTCGACGTTGCTGAAGCTCATTGAAGGACAAACCGCTTTCTGTGTGGATTGCGTCCCGACCGCTCAATGCCTGCCACCTCCGCACGGCAACGTCGGCATAGCGGGGCTCGATCTCCATGGCTCGTGCACACCGGCCGGTCATCTCGGCGGCCAGGATCGTGGTCCCCGATCCGACGAAGGTGTCGAGGACCGTCTCGCCGCGACGCGTGCAATCCTTGAGGGCCTCGGCGACCAATCGCGTCGGCTTGACGGTCGGATGATCGGCGAGGTCCTTCAGGCGAGACGACCCGAAGGTGTTGGCGCCAGGATAGGTCCAGACGTTCGTTCGATTGCGTCCGAAGCGCCCTTTTTGAACATTGTCGCGATGTGGCTCGTCCCCGACCCGGAAAACGCCGATCAGCTCGTGCTGGCTGCGGTAGGGGCTGCCCTGACCGGCGCTCGTCTTGTTCCAAACCACGAGGTTTAGGTAGGCGTCATAGACCGTCTCCGCGGCTTCAAGGAGCTCGCGGATATGTCTCCAGTCCATGCAGACGAAGTGCACGGCCCCAGGCCGAGAGACCCGAGCGGCGTTGCCAGTTGCCGCGATGAGGAAGGCTATGAATTCCGCGGGCGTCATCTCGCCCGAAGCATGAGCGAATTCAGGGTGGCTCACGCGACCACGGCCACCGATGTCGCACACGCTTAAGTTGTATGGCGGATCCAGGAAGGCCGCGCTGACCCTATCGTCGCCGCACAGCCGATCCAGGGCTGCGGCGTCGCGCGCATCGTCGACGCTAAGACGATGCCCGCCCAGGACCATGAGGTCACCCAGTTGCAGAACGGGAGGTGCGTTCAAGATGGCTTCGTCGATCTCATCGTCAGGATCACCGTCCCTGTCCGAGAAGTCGGCTGCCAGCTGGTCGAGCTCGAGGACCTCGAATCCCAGGTCGGTCAGATCGATGTCGGCCTCTGCCAGCAGTGCCTTCATCTCCGGCAGGTCGATAGCCAGCGCTTCGCGATCCCACCGTGCATCTTCGGCGATGCGGTTATCGGCATGCAGAAACGCCAACTTCTTGGCGTCCGACAAGCCAAAGATCTGCAACACGGGTATAGAGGATCGACCAAGGTGTCGAACAGCCTCGAGCCGACCATGGCCACTCAGGATCACCCACCGTTCGTCAGCGATGACGGGATCGAGATTCCCAGAGACTTCGATCGATCTGGCGATCTTTTTGATCTGAGCCTTCGAGTGTACGCGATGGCTCTTCGGGTTGAGCTGCAGCACTCCTGGATTACACAGCCCACAGCGCGCCGTGAGACCCTCGTCTAGGGCGAAGTGAGGCGCCTCGTCGATCGGCTGAGCGTTGGCGAGCGTGGGTGCTTCGGGAGGTACTCGGGCCCGCATCGGGCGGACGTTGACAAGGGTCATAGGATTGATCTCCAGGCGGAGATCACGCGAGCAGACGTGCAGCACCCAGGGTCGCCAGTTGTCCGGCGTCGTGGGGGCGCTGCTTGCTAGTATGACGTAATCGTCACCCAGGATGCTGCTACCAAGTCGCACGACCACTTTCGTGATCGGGACCAAAAACATATGCTAAGCCGCCCTTCAATGCAACAGCATCGTGGGTAGTGTCTCAGTTTGAATTTAGGCTCATCGGCATCAAGCCGCCCGAGCTGACACCAAACAGCGATCTGACCCAGTTCAGAAAGGCACCGTAAGGACGCCCGCATACCAGCATAATGGCTGTGGCTCCGAGGGTTCCGAACAGCAGGCCACGCCCAGATGCGCCGCTCACAGCGATGATTGCCGCATAGATCGGAACTTGAAAACTGACCAGCGCGAGACTGTCCCAAAGCAACGGAGACAGACGGTTTGGACGCGCTCGCTGCATCACCCAGTCGCGCCAGATGCCGTATGGGCGTCCCACGGGGATCATGAGGGCAGTCCCTAAGAGCCGCGCATGAAACACCTGCTCCCAAGCCATGCCCGCGATGAAGCGTTCGTTGATGATCCCCGTGGTCGTGAAGAACAGGATCAGAGCCGTGGTGTCGGCAACGAAGGCGCGGTTCACTCCGCTGCTTTCCGCTTTTTGTAGGAACCGCGCTTCGTTGTTGGCCTGACGTGGTGCGCATCGACCATCTCTGCGATCTCCTCCCACGACCATAGCTTGTCCGACACGCCGGCCGCCATGGCCGGGGACACGCGAAGGGTCTTATGGATCCGGCCGAAGTTGTAGAACATGAAATAGAGCGCGAGGGCGTGAAGGTGGTTCTCGGCCTTCTTGCTGAACGCATTCGTCGGCCGGGTGAACCGACGCATCTGCATCCGCATCGTGAGGTTCGACCGTTCCACGTAGGACGTGGACACGTGCTTCATGTCGGGGTTGCCCTCGACCTTCGTCTTGCGGATGCCGGTGCATTCGGCCGGGCTGTAGCGGCCTTTCGTGCCGTCCGGTGAGGCCCCGTACATCTTCACGAGCTGGGCATAGTCCACGTCCGCCCCGAATGCCCCTTCCACGGCTTCTAGACTAGGCAGGCCCGCCTGTCGTATCAGGCCGTCTCCAACATCACGGACGGTCTGCTCGAAGGCGGCCTCTTGAGCGAGGTGCGCAAGCGGAGCGGACGCCGCGGTCGGCCGCCTGTGGAACTCTCGATCAATCCGGACGGTGCGTTCTCGCTCGGCTTCTTTTTCGACCAACGCACCCTGCGAGGCGCTCTCGTCGATTTGGCCGGGGCGCCTCGTGCGGAGCTTGAAGCCGCGTTGCGCTCGCCGGAGCCAAGCGTCGTATTACCGGCCATCGCCGCGATGGCAGCCCTCCCGATGTTCGAGGAAACAGCCTCGGATATTTCCCTGCTGCTCAAGAGCAGGGGAGTCGAAATCCGGGCCCAGGCGTGACACGCCTGGGCAAGCGGCCCAGGCTACCTGCAGGACCCATCATTCGAAGACCGCGCCGTTGCCGGCGACAGAGGAGTCGATAAAACGAAGGATGCCGCGAGGAGCTGAAAGATCGTACGCATCCGACGAGGACCGCCTTGCGGGATGATGGGCCTACGGCCAACCTTACGGGCTTACGGCTAGCCTAAAGGTCATCAGGTCGATGCGGGTCGAGGTTCTGAGCG
>JAABUR0100006953.1_pt1 | contig 13581 bp, 13 predicted proteins | sample 5560091 | NCBI WGS metagenome assembly JAABUR01 (sample SAMN10711879, study PRJNA513375) | rock metagenome | isolation source: Antarctica rocks | place: Antarctica: Victoria Land, University Valley sud
TAGGCATGATCAGGAGCAGCGTCGCGGTGAGCGCGAGCAGCTTAACAAACCGTCGGGGCATCTGGTCGCTCCTTCTCCCGGCGAGCGTCGTTGCGCCGCCGGACTGATGGCATCGCGGCAGGGCTGATGACACGGTTGTTAGCGGATCGCCCTTCCTCCCTGAGGGCGGTGCCCCGGTGTCGATCGACGGAGTTTCCCGCTCCTGCAAGGTTGGGGCGGAGTCGGACATCGTACCGGTCTACCAGACGCAGGTCAATATCCTGAGCCACCGGTGGCTGAGATCCGGGCGAGCCTCTTAGCCAGCGGTGCGGGGGCGCTGTCGGAGGCGGAGCAGCAGTGGTACGACGATGCCAAGGGCGGCGATGGCGAGGATCGAGCCGGAGATCGGGCGAGTCACAAAGGTAGAGTAGTCTCCCTGACTGATCTGAAGCGCCCGCCGGAAGTGATCCTCGGCGACCGGACCCAGGATCACCCCGACGACGGCCGGCGCAACCGGGATATCGAATCGCCGCATCAGAAAGCCGACCGCGCCGATGACATACAGCACGACGAGATCGACCGTGGAGTTGCTCAGGCTATAGGTGCCGAGACCCGCGAACACCAGGATGCCGGCATAGAGGTGGGGGCGGGGGATCGCAAGAAGCCGGACCCAGACCCCGGCCAGCGGCAGATTCAGGATCAGCAGCATCGTATTGCCGATGTAGAGGCTGGCGATCAGACCCCAGACGAGGTCGGGGTTCTTGTCGAAGAGGGTCGGTCCGGGATTCAACCCGTAGCGTTGAAAGGCGGCGAGCAGGATCGCGGCCGTCGCCGAGGTCGGCAGACCGAGCGTCAGCAGTGGGGCGAGGACCCCTGCCGCCGAGGCGTTGTTGGCTGCTTCCGGTCCGGCGACCCCCTCGATGGCGCCATGACCGAACTCCTCGGGATACTTGGTCAGGCGCTTCTCCAGCGCATAGGAGAGAAAGGTCGGGATTTCGGCGCCCCCCGCGGGCAGGCTGCCGATCGGAAACCCGAGCGCCGTGCCGCGCAGCCACGGCTTCCACGACCGCCGCCACTCGTCGCGCGTCATCCAGATCGAGCCTCGAACCGGGATCACGGCGTCGGTATCGTGGCGGAGCCGGGATGCGACCCAGAGTGTTTCGCCGACGGCAAAGAGACCGACGGCAACGGTGACGACATCGATGCCGTTGAGCAGCTGGGGAACGCCAAAGGTGAAGCGACTCTGCCCGGAGAGGGTGTCGATGCCGACCAGGCCGACCGCCAGCCCCGCGAAGAGGCTGAGCAGCCCTCGCGCCAGTGAGTTCCCGAGGAGTGCCGTAATCGTGGTGAACGCGAGGACGACCAGCGCGAAATACTCAGCCGGTCCAAATCTGAGGCCGACCCGGACCAGGACTGGGGCAAGGAACGTCAGACCGATCGTCGCGATTGTGCCCGCCACGAACGAGCCGATGGCCGCCGTTGCGAGCGCGGCGGCGCCGCGACCACGCTTGGCCATCAGGTTTCCTTCGAGGGCGGTGATGATCGAGGCCGATTCGCCGGGGGTGTTGAGGAGGATCGACGTGGTCGAGCCGCCATACATGCCGCCGTAGTAGATGCCCGCGAACATGATGAAGGCGCTGACCGGCTCCAGGGTATAGGTGACCGGTAGGAGCAGCGCCACCGTCAGTGCCGGCCCGATGCCCGGCAGGACTCCGATGGCGGTGCCAAGCACTACGCCGATCAGTGCCCAGAGGAGATTCTGCGGCGTCAGAGCAATCGCGAACCCGTCGGCCAGGTGCCCGAGCGAGCTCATGCGAACCAACCCTCGAAGATGCCTGCTGGCAACCGCAGGTCGAGACCGCGGGTGAAGCCAGCGAAGATTAAGGTCGAGAACACCAACCCGATCGCCAGATTCTGCGCGATCTTCCGGCTCCCCATCGCGGTGGCCGACCCCGCGTAGAGCAGGGTTGAGGCGATCACGAACCCCGCTCGCTCTATCAGCAGCAGGTAGGCCACCAGCGCGACCGCGATCATGCCCACTGTCCGCCAGTCGGTCGGCAGCGTCGGGTCGGCATCTTCCGACTCCGAAGTCGGCGCCGAGCCACGTCCGGTCAGCGCCTCAACCGCCACCCAGATGCCGATCAGGACCAGGCCGCTGCCAACGATATAGGGAATGACCCGGGGCCCAACCTTCGCATAGGCGGGGGTGACCCGGATATGGGTGGTCTGCCAGACGACGAGGAGGCCGAAGATGACGACGCCGATGGCGAGGAGAAGCTCCATCCATTCGACCCGCCTGGAAGGGAGATCATCGCCAGAACGCATCGGTCGTATCGCCCTCCAACCCGCCGGAGCGCACCGCTGGAAGGGTGCGATCCGGCGTCGAAGCCTGCCGCCACCGGGAGGGGTTGCGGCGCCGATCGATCGGGCTGGCGATTAGGTGATCAAGCCGAGGTCTTTGAGGATCGGTTCCACGCGGCTTCGCTCGTCGCTGAGGTATGTCTTGAACTCGTCCCCGGCCAGGAAGTAGTCCTGCCATCCATATTTGGCGAGCACGCCCTTCCAGGCATCCGAGGTCCGCATCGCGTCGACCAGCGCGACGAGGCAGTCGCGTGTGCCTTCCGGAAGGTCGGGTGGTGCGACGATGCCGCGCCAGTTGGTGAGCTCGAGGTCGATCCCCTGCTCTTTCAAGGTCGGCGCGATGTTCGATCCGGCCGCGGGGGACGCGGAAGCGCTCGGCGTGCCAGCGGCAACGGTCGCCGCGCCCGACACGGCGAGGGCTCGGAGATCGCCCGAATTGATCTGGTCGAGCCATTCTCCGACCCCGGAGATGCCCGCGGAGACCTGGCCGCCCAGGATCGCGGCGAGGGCTTCGCCCCCACCGGAGAAGGGAACGTAGTTGACCTTAGTGGGATCGACACCGACCGCCTTCGCCAGCAGCCCGGTCAGGATGTGGTCGGTGCCGCCGGCCGATCCCCCGCCCCACGAGATCGACGTTGGATCAGCCTTGAAGTCCCGGACCAGATCGTCGAGCGTCTGGTATTTGGAGTCCTTGGGGACGACGATCACCTCGTACTCGGTCGTCAGGCGGGCGATCGGCGTGACATCGTCGAGGGTCGTCTGGGATTGATTGGTGGCAATGGCGCCAACCATCACCAGCCCCATCATCATCAGCTGGTACGGATTGCCCTTCTCGTCGTTCACGAGTTGAGCGATCCCAACGGTGCCACCGGCACCCTCGACGTTGTAGACCTCGACCGATTGGTCGACGATGCCGCCTTGCAGCACCGTCTGCATCTCGCGAGCGGTCGTGTCCCATCCACCGCCAGGTTTAGCTGGAGCCATGATCTCAAGGGTCTCTTTGGGAAACCCTTCAACACCGCAGGTGGCCGCCTGGACACGCCCGGTTGGCGCGGCCAGGGCCTGGCCCGCTGGGGCCATCAGCGCCAGCGCCATGATGGCGGTCAGTAGTCGCAGGCTTCGCATCCTCGCTCCTCCTCATTGACGAGACGTGGACCTTCAGGCGAGCCGCCTGATATGACGTCGGTTCGAGCGCGGTTCAGCATATCGCATTCCAACGGGGAAGTGAGATCCCGTCCCAGGGCATCAGGCGACGACGAGATCGCCCAGCTAACTCGTCAGGTCACCGTCCGGTAGGATCGACCCCCACCGCGGCCGCGGGAAAGTAAAACGGGTCGGCTCCGCCGAGCAAGCGGCCGTCGGCGGTCGCCATGACGCCGGCCGGGGACGCGAAATCGCCGAGCATGAGCCGCTCGTCGCGGACCGCGATCCGGTGACCCAGGGCGGCCAGCGCGTCCCGCGTCGCGGAAGGCAGCCGCTGGCTGACGAGCAGGTCGGCCGTTGAGGCATCGATCCGGGGCTGCTCGATCGCGTCCTGGATCGATTGACCGTGATCGAGCAGATTCATCACCAGCTGGGCGTTGCAGTTCATGATCCGCCGGCCACCACTGGAGCCGAGGCTGGCAACGACGACGTCATCGCGGCTGACGATGACCGGCGCCATGTTGCTGAGGGGTCGCTTGCCGCCGCCAACGGAGTTCGGACGGCCTGGCTCCGGATCGAACCACATCATGCCGTTGTTGAGGAGGATGCCGGTGCCGGGGACCATCACGCGGCTGCCCCAGCCGCCCAGCAGCGTCGTCGTGAGCGAGACGGCGCCGCCGTGCCGGTCGATCACGCTCAGGTGGGTGGTGCTGCCGTCCGCCATCTGGTTGGGTAGTGGTGCATAGCCGGGGATCGACGACAGCAGCCCGTGGCGCACCCCGACGCGGTCGGGCAACCCGGCTTCGACGGGGCCGAGTCGCGCCGGGTCGAACTGCCCGGCTCGCTCGCGCGCATAATCGGGATCGATCAAGGTGTCGACCGGCACCTCGACGTGGTTCGGATCGGCGAGATAGGCGAAACGGTCGGCGAACGCCTGCCGGAACGCCTGAGCAAGGAGGTGAAGTGCCTCCGGACTGTTCTGAGGCATTCCGCCCACTCCGGCGGCGCTGAGCAGGTTCATCGACTCGATCAGGGTCGTGCCGCCCGAGCCGCCTCCGGTGGTGTGAACGACATGGCCGGCGTAGGTGGTGGTCGTGGTCGCGGTGATGGTCGGAGCGTAACGGCCGAGGTCGTCGGTGGTGAGGAGTCCGCCGTCGGCGGCAAGATGCGCCGCCATCGCCTCCGCGATCGGTCCCTCGTAGAAGGCGCGGGGTCCGTCCATCGCGATGGCTTCCAGCGTCGCGGCGAGGTCTGGCTGACGAAGCATGATTGGGGCCGCTTGCTCGATTGTTGCCGGTGGGGCGCCGCCCGGGAGAAAGGTCGCCGCGGTCGCGGCAAAGCGGCTCAGGTTTGCGGCGTCGCGGGCGATCATCAGGGTGGTGTGCCAGGTCACGGGGACGCCGTCGCGGGCCATCGCGATCGCCGGAGCGAGAGCCTGAGCGAGCGAGATGGTGCCGAATCGCTCCAAGGCGAGGGCGAGACCGGCGACGGCACCCGGGACGGCGACCGACCGATGGCCAATGACGTTGGCGCCGCCAGCAACGAGCGGCCAGCCGAAAAGCGCGGTGTCGGCGCCGGAGCCAGCCAGCGGAAACATCTCCGGCGTCGCGGCCGCCGGCGCGAGCATCGGAAACTCGACGACGACCGGTTCCTGACCGGGCAAATGAGCGACGAGGAAGCCACCGCCGCCGATCCCGCTCATCCACGGCTCGACGACACCAGCGGCGAAGGCGGTCGCCACCGCCGCATCAACCGCGTTGCCGCCATCGCGCAGGATGCCTGCGCCGACCTCCGCCGCGCGGCTCGTCTTGGCCGCCACCATGCCGCCACGGCCGACCGCTTCCTGCCGCCCGACGTGCCATTCCGTTCGCTGCGTCACGGAATCTCCCTCCACCCGCGCACCACCAGTTCGGCCGCGATCATAGCCGAGATAGAGCCGACCCCGGCTTGATCCGATTTGACGCTTGTTGCCGCGGTCCGTAGGATGCGGCGCATACAGCGTCTCGATCAACGCGAGGGGGCAGATCATGGCCAACGAGGACCCTCGATCCCCCCGCGCTGCGGCAGGTGTGACGCCAGCCAGCGCCGCCGCGGACGACATCGATGTCGATGCGGCGCTGCCCTGCCCGGTCTGCGGGGCCGATCTCATGGCGGATCTGCTGTTTGAGACGCTGCGCGTCTGTGCATCGTGCCGCCGGCACTTCACCTTGCCAGCCCGGGATCGTCTCGCGATGCTCGTCGAACCTGGAACGTTCGTCGAGACGAATGCGGCGCTCGTGTCGGTCGCCCCGATCGTCTTTCACGACCGGTGGCCCTTTCCGGACCGGCAGGCGGAAGCGCGGGAGCGGGTGGAGCTGCCGGAAGCGGTCATCACCGGGATCGGGACGATCGGTGGCGAGTCCTCGGTCGTGATGGCGCTTGACTGCGCCTATCTGGGCGGCAGCATCGGCGTGGTCGCCGGGGAGAAGCTGGTCCTTGCCATCGAGCTCGCCTTGACCCGGCGCCTGCCGGTGGTGGCGCTCTGCTCGGGCGGCGGGGTCCGCACGCGGGAAGGGATGCTGGCGCTGGCTCAGCTCGCCAAGTCGACCGCCGCCGCCACCCGTCTCCATCGTGCGGGACTGCCGTTTCTGGCCGTGCTGACTCACCCCACGACGGGTGGTGTCTATACCGGTCTGGCCAACCAGGCAGACATCATTCTGGCCGAGCCAGGGGCCCAGATCGGCCTGCGCGCTGGAGGGCAACCAGCGACGCCCGACGCGGCGCCGCAGACCGCCGAGTCCCTGCTCGTCCACGGGATGATCGACGCCATCGTCGATCGTGAGCGACTGCGCGAGACCGTCGGGGCGCTTCTCCAACTGGTCAGACGGCGGGGAACATCGCGTCCAGCCGTCAGCGTGCCGTCGCCGGTGATGCCGGAAAGTGGTCCAGCCTGGCATATGCTTGGTCTGGCGCGCCATGCAGACCGGCCGACATCGCTGACGTACGTTCGCTGTCTCATCGACGACTTCATTGAGATCCACGGCGACCGCGTCTCGGGCGATGACCCGGCGGTGGTCTGCGGACTTGGCCGTCTCGATGGTGTCGCCGTGATGGTCGTGGCGCAGGAACGGGGCGGCGTCGCCGACCGTGATCGCCGTCACGAGGGCCGTGCGGGACCGGCTGGCTATCGCAAGGCGTGCCGGGCACTTCGACTCGCTGGGCATCTCGATCTGCCGGTCATTACCCTGATCGACACGCCAGGAGTGGCAAGCGATGCGGTGGCCGAAGCGGGCGGCATCGGGGTAGCGATCTCCCAGACATTGAGCCTGATGAGTATGCTGCCAGTCCCGATCGTCGCCGCCGTAATTGGCGAGGCGGGAAGTGTCGGCGCCCTGGCGCTGGGGGTCGGCGACCGGGTGCTGATGCAGGAGCGCGCGGTCTACTCGGTCACTGGCGCTGGTGACAGCCAGCCGTCCTTCCCCGATGGACCACGGCTCGGCGCACCGGCCGTTCCGGCGTTGCTGACCGCGCGGGACTGTCACCGACTCGGTGTCGTCGACATGATCGTCGCGGAACCGGTGCCCGCCGCGCATGTCGACCCTGACGCGGCGGCGAGACTTCTGCGGACCGCACTCGTGCAGGCGCTTGCTGAGACGCGCGCCGTGGGGACGCGGCGTCTGCTGGACGATCGTGCCCGGCGGACGCGCCATATTGGCCAGGCCAGCCCGGAAGGACATGAAGCGGCCCGGCACGAGCTGCGCGAGCTTCAAGAGCTCCAGCGAACGGTCGCCCGGTCGTTGAACGATCTACGAGATCGCTGGGATACACGCTCCCGCGGCCGGCCACGTCTCCCGCGCCATCTGCATCGACCCGATCTTACTGATCTCGCCGCGCGGCTGGCTGCTCGTCGCTCGGGAAGCGGCGGACTGCCAGACGACGATATGACGACCGATTCGGAGACCAATACCGCGACCGCGACCGCAACCAACGATATCGAGGCAATGCCCGTATGACTGCTCCCCCATCCTTTGGATCGAACGGCGGACCGATTCCCGGGCCGTACCGTGCCGCCGCTATCCAGTTCGAGCCCGCGCTGTTCGGCAAGGAGGCTAACCTGTCATCCCTCCTCGCCATGACCGAGGAAGCGGCAGGCGCGGGTGCGCGGCTGATTGTCCTGCCGGAGATGGCAACCGTCGCCTATTGCTGGGGCAGCCGGGACGAGGTGGCGCCCTTCGTCGAGACGGTGCCTGGTCCGACGACCGACCGTTTCGCGGCCATCGCCGCGCGGTACGATTGCTACGTGGTGGTCGCACTGGCGGAAGTAGTGGTCGCGACCGGGGTCTATTACAACAGCTCGGTCCTGATCGGACCGGGTGGCATCCTCGGGCTCTACCGGAAAACGCACTCCTTCATCGCCGAGCCGAAGTGGGCGAAGGACGGTGACCTCGGGTTGCCGGTCTTTGACACGCCACTCGGCCGCATCGCGATGACCATCTGCATGGACGCCACCTATCCGGAGACGACCCGCATCCCGGCCCTGCGCGGCGCTGATGTCATCTGTTTCCCGACCAACTGGCTGTCGGAGAAGAGTCCGTCCCCAACCTGGATGGCGCGGGCGCTTGAAAGCGGTGTCTGGTTTGTCTCGGCGAACCGGCATGGCGAGGAACGGGGCGTTCAGTTTTCCGGCGGCTCCTGCCTGATCGACCCTGACGGTATCGTTCAGGCATCACGGGATACCGGCGACGGCATCGTCTACGGTACGATCGATCCGGCGCGCGCCCGGGATAAGCGCCTGCCCGGCGGCGATGGGGATCGCATCGCCGACCGTCGCCCGGACGCCTATGGGACCCTGACTCTGCACACCTACCTCTGGAACAGCCAGGATTTCCATGGTCTCTACGATCTGCGCCCGCTGCCGGCAGGGCGGCGGAGCCGGGTGGGGGTCGCCCAGTGGTCGCCGGAACCAGGGACCACGGCATCGAACCTCGATCGCATCGCCGCCACGATGGCCGCCACCGATGCCGACCTGGTCGTTTTTCCGGAACTTGCCGCCTGCGGTCCGATCCAGGACCGCTTCATCGCCAATCAGGTTGCCGAGACACTCCCCGGCCCGATCGGCGAGCGGCTCCATCGCATTGCCATCGAGTCGAATCGATTTCTGGTCGCTGGTCTGGTCGAGCGCGAGGATGACCGGCTCTACAACACCGCGATGCTCGTAGGCCCTGATGGCGTCGTCGGGTGCTATCGCAAGCTGCACCTGACGGCGGATGACCGGCAGTGGGCGACCCCAGGCGACCGTGGGCTGCCGACCTTTGACATTCCGGTCGGTCGTGTTGGCCTGGCGATTGGCTACGATCTGATCTTTCCGGAGACCGGACGGGTGCTGGCGCTCGACGGCGCCGATCTGATCGCCTGTCCGTCGCTGACGACCTGGCCCGCGGTGCAGCCGTGGCCGGCATCATTGATTCCGTTCCCCGCCCAAGTCGATGCCGGTCCAACCGACGATCACCTGCATCTGTGGCGAGAGCGCTCTCGGGAGAACAACACCTATGTGGCGTTTGCAAACGGCGCGGCGCCGTATGGTGGGTGGAGCGGACTCTTTGGGCCGGGTCTGGAAGACGAGCCGCGCCAGGAAGCGATGGTCCGGGGCGATGGCGATGGCGTCGCGGTCGGCGTCGTTGATACGACCAACCTCCCGGGGACGCGCTACGTGACCAACACGGTCAGGGCCAAAGACCTGCTCCGGATGCGTATGCCCATCTGGTATGACCCCCTGCAAACTCCCAGGACAGCCATCGATGCGAGCGAATCGCCGCAACTGGAGCGTCCGGCGGAAGCCATCCCTGTCTCAGTCCCGGACTGAGGAAGGCTCGTCACTACGAGGTGGCGACCGTGATGGTTCGTGATACCCGGCGATCGATGATACCGGCGATGATCGTGATGACGGCGCGGCATGTTGCCCTCCGGCCGTCCCGGCGAGTTGTGCAGAGGAGCTGAACCGCGTGAAGCAGATCACCTTAATCCAGCTTGGCACCGGCACCGTCGGCGGTGCGGTCGTCGAGCAGGTGCTGATCAATCAGGAGCGATGGCGTCAGCGGCTCGGGCTCAATGTCGTGATCGGCGGCATTATCGGTCGCCGGGGGGCGTTGCTCGACCTGTCCACGGGCGGTCTCCCCGCGGCAACGCTCCGACGGGTGGTTCAGGGACGACGGCAGGGGAGCGGCCTGGGGGAGGTGGCTGGTGAGGAGGGACACGAGCTGGTCCCGGTGGCGGAGGCGATTGCCGAGCTGGCGGCCGATCGACCATCGATTCTGATGGACGCCGGTGCTGGCGCGGAGACGGCAACGCTCGATGTGCGAGCGCTGACCTCAGGCGCGGGGATCGTCCTCTCAAACAAGGCGCCGCTGGCGCTCCCGCTGAACAATCCGCTCGCCAGCGCACTCTGGAACGCCACCGGACCAGGCGGTCACGTTCGCTACGAAGCGACCTGCGGCGCGGGGCTGCCGGTCATCTCCACGCTGCGGTCGCTGCTGGATACCGGCGACGAGGTGCTGGCGATCGAGGGGGCGCTCTCCGGGACGCTCGGCGCCATCTTCTCCTCGATCGCCGGGGGCAGCACGTTCTCGACCGCGGTCCGCGACGCCAAAGAGCAGGGTTTCACCGAGCCCGACCCGCGCGACGACCTGAGCGGGCTCGATGTCGCACGGAAGGCATTGATTCTGGCACGCACGATCGGACGGCGCATCGATCTTGACGAGGTCGAGGTGGAAAGCCTGGTGCCGCCCGGCTTGCAGGAGGTGGATGTCGCAACGTTCTTGGAGCGGGTGGGCGACCTGGACGCCAGGATTCGGGCCGACCATGCGGCGGCGACGTCCGAGGGACGCACCCTCAAGTATGTGGCAAATGTGCGGGCCGACGGATCGACCGCCGTGGGGCTGCAGGCGATCCCGACCGCGGGCGTTCTCGGGGCCCTGCAGGGCCCCGAGAACGTGATCTCGATCCGGACAGGACGATACGATGCCTTCCCGGTGACCATCGTTGGCCCTGGCGCCGGCGCGGCGGTCACGGCCGCCGGGATGCTCGCTGACACGCTCGCTCTCGCGACCGATATGCTGGGCGGTTCCAGGACGACCCGAACGAGCTAGGGACGCTGGGATGCACGCGGGTCGTCGCTCGACGCACCTCCAACGGGCAACAGCCCGCGCGGCTCCCCGGGGAGGATCACCTGGGGAAGTCGAGGAGAGGAGCGAGGGTCGTTACTTCCCGGTGTCGTCCGTATTGGCGCCAACTGCCCCGGGGCTTGCATCCTGATCGTCGCCGATTCGCTCAAGCTCACCGGCCAACTCGGCGGGCACTCCGTGGGTGCCGCCGGTGACCCCGCCGGTGACCGTCCCGGTCCCCTGCTGGCCAATCCCTTCGACGGCGTCGTTGGGTGTTGCGGCAGGCGTTCCCGGGCCACGTCCTCCGATGGCGGGGGCATTGATGTCCGTCTCCACGTCGATGTCCGTCCCGCGGGAAGCTCGATCGCTCATGGCGTGCTCCTTTGCTCGCGTTACCCGGCTACCGCTGACAGCTAGCGGCGCTGACCGCGTCGAGATCCGCCGCAACCCGGATGCCACCGGCGGTATCGGCTGCCGCCGCGCCTGCGGTTCCTTCCCGGAGCCATCCCAGCCTGCGCCCGTACGCGGATCGTCGCATGGTCCATGATGCCGGTCCCCACCCAGCCGGAGTGAGACGTCCCGGCCCGTATCGGCTCGACATGGGCGGAGACGGCGTGCAGCATCATGGTGGAGGGGCGTCGCGGCACCGTCGGGACCGGAATGACCGGTGGCGTGGACGTGCGGGATGCGATCGACCGGGCGACCTACGAATGCCAGGATCGCTCCGGTCGTTAGCGCCGAGGTGCTCGACAGATCACCGCACGGGCCCCGCCGGTGGTCCGGTCTTGGGACTGAACGCGGTCAACAACCCGCCTGGCAGTGCGTCGTACTCCATCTGGCGGGCGGTCGCTTCGGCGGTCTCGAGGCCATGGAGACGGGCCACGATGGCGAGGGCCATATCGATCCCGGCGGAGACCCCGGCCGAGGTGATGATTCGGCCCTCGTCGACCACCCGCTGGTCCGATCGAACGTCGATCGCGGGCCGGAGCTCCCGAAGCCGGTCGATACTTGCCCAATGGGTGGTGGCGCGGCGACCATCGAGCAAGCCGTTGGCCGCCAGCAGAAAGGCACCGGTGCAGACACTGGTCGTCAGGCTGGTCTGGCGGTCCTGGGCGGCGATCCAATCCAGCAGTGACTGATTGGTTTGTTCGCGACGTGTCCCCTGACCGCCCGGAATTACCAGGATGTCGAGCGGCGGATGGTCGACGATCGTGTGGTGTGGTTGCACGAGCAGTCCGCCCCGGCAGCGGACGACACCGGCCCGCTCGGCGATGATCAGTGCGGTGAATAATGGCTGATCGCCTGTCGTCTCCTTGGTGGACCTGACGATCGAGAAGACCTCGAACGGACCGCAGAAGTCGAGAACCTCGACCTCGTTAAAGATCAGAATGCCGACGGTCCGCGGTGAAGTGGTCATGGGCGACACTCTCCGGTGCGATGGATTGCTGCTGCAATTCGTCGATGCAATGAGATAATGATCTCCCTGCCGTCGAGCGGCGGGGGAGATCCACCCCTACCAACAGTGGCTGCCGCCGGACGCCAGGGTGATTTCATGGACGACGCCAGGCCGATCGTCCGGCCATTTGTGACTGCCGACCAAGTGGCCGCTCGGGCGCTGATTCTAGCGGGCCTGGGCGATCACTTCGGGTGGATTGATCAGACGGCCAATCCGGACCTTGATGACATCATGACGCACTACCTGCTCCCCGGCCACCTTTTCGTCGTTGCCAAGCAGCGCGGGGAGATCGTTGGCACCGGCGCGCTCGTCACCGAGTCGGAAATGGTCGGCCGGCTGGTGCGGATGTCGGTCGATAGCAGCCGCCGGCGTCTCGGCATCGGGAGTTCGCTCGTCGGCTACCTCCTGGAGGAGGCGCGCCGCCGCTGCTTCCGCCGCGTGCTCGTCGAGACGAATAATGATTGGTCGGATGCCATTCATCTCTACCTCGCCCGCGGCTTCACCCACGATCACGAGGCGGATGGTGAGGTCCACCTCTCGATGGACCTGCCGTAGAGGAGGACTCATAACCGTGGAACGCCGGTCGGCTCAGAATCCGCGTAACGACGCCGGTGTCATCTGGACCGCGCTGGAATACGCCTCGCTGAATGAGGTCGTCGTCATGCCGATCCCGGCGATCCCGTCGCGGTACTTCTCGATGTAGGCAGCGACCTCCTCGACGGGCGGCGGATTGGCGATGACGCGGGCATCGCCGGTCAGGATGACGATGTCGCCGCCGGAGCCATCGCTGTCGAGGTTCAGCGCGACGCGGGGGTGACGGGCGATATTGCGGAGTTTCGGAGTTCCTGGCTTGCTGTAGATGAGAACCGTCTCGCCGTCCCAGAGGAACCAGATCGGGCTCGGCTGCGGCGTCCCGTCCGCGCCGACAGTGGTCAGCCAGGCAATGAGGTCCTCTTGCAATCGCCGCTGCACGCGCTCGCCGAATGGGGTCGACCTATCGATCAGCATGGGTGCGCTTCCTCCATCGATCGCTCCGGGACAGAGGAGAACGATACATGGCTGGAGACGATGCGCGCCCTCCCCACATCGGGGAGGGCGCGCTAAGGGATATCCCGCGGACGATGATGGGTCGTCGTTACGGGCTGCTCATGGCGCTGGCGTGACCTCGTACGCCTGGCCATCGCTGATCGCGATGACATGGGTGCCAAGGGCGAACGCCGGACCGAGATCGGGGTGGGCGTCGAGCAGCGCGAAGTAGCCGGCGCTGGCGAAGTTGACCGTTCGGGCGGTCATGGTCGACGGATCGAACGTGGTCTCGATCCAGGTCTCATCGCGGAGGATGAAGGCGCGGGAGCCGGCGGTCCGGACGCTTGCGACGGCGTCGCCAGTCGCGGGCACGGGTGCATCAGCGACGGTCAGGCTGGCCTGCTCTTGCGCGGTCGTGACCGCGTCGTAGCCCGACGATGCGGCTTCGGGAGCCGCCAGGTCTCGATCATAGGCGCT
>JAABUR0100006954.1_pt1 | contig 13580 bp, 13 predicted proteins | sample 5560091 | NCBI WGS metagenome assembly JAABUR01 (sample SAMN10711879, study PRJNA513375) | rock metagenome | isolation source: Antarctica rocks | place: Antarctica: Victoria Land, University Valley sud
GAAACTCTCTTTGATTTCTTCTGTATTCTTAATATTCTAGTTATAGCTATCTTTATTGATCAAACATTCTATTCAGCTACGCACTATCTCGCTGCAGTGTGATTAGATTCTAGGCACGATCTCAACACTTGAATGAACTCTTTGCTCAGATTCTCATTTAAATAACGTTGAAGTTCTAGAATTTTATCACGACTTATGTTATACAAAGCAAAGATTGAGAATTGAGCATCTTCTTTAAGATGTATGACATGATCATGAACTCAATGCAAAGACAAAATATCAACGTTCTTCTTGAAGAAGATGTTTAGAAACTTGAAGTATCTGAGTGAAAGAATTATGACTGAGTTGACGTTCTTGCTTTGTCAATAGATTTCAAGATTTTCTGAAGTCGTGAATGTAGTCAAATGAATTTTCTTTTTCATTTGATGAAGATTTCAACTGTGATCTTTAGCATAGATGCTATTCTTGAAGCGAGATAAAGACTGAGTTGATCAAGTCACGCTGCGCGACTTTGACTCATTAGACGAGACTGAATCAAGATTCAGAAAGTCATTGATTTTCTTTAAAGTAATGCTAAATACTTTAATGTCTTTGTCGCAAGTAGCTTGATCAAATCATCGAGCTTTCAACTCAACTATGTCAAGTTGTGTAAAAGATTGATTGCATTGATCTGCTTGAAAAACATTAGAAGTTCTAAAAGAGAAAGAATTATGATACTTAATTTTAAAAAAGTATTCTTTTTGAATGACTTAAAGAATACAACTAGAAACTTCTTGTTCTAAACAATGAATGAAACTGAACGAGATTTGTTTCTTGTGAACAGATGAGAAACTGAGTTGCTTCTTCTGAGTGAATTGAGAACTAGATTGCTCTTCATAAGCAAGCTGAGTACTGAATGATTCTTCTTGAACAATTCATAAACTGAATTGCTCTTTAAGAGTGAACTGAAAACTGAATTGCTTCTTAAAAGTAAACTGAAGGCTGAATGATTCTTCTTGAACAATTCGTGAACTGAATTGCTCTTTAAGAATGAACTGAAGATTGAATTGCTTCTTACGAGCGAACTGAGTTGAAGCTACTTCTTTAGCTTTGAACAAGATATTTTCTTCTGATCGATTGAGATCATAAATCTTGACGAAAAATTGACAATAATGACTAAGACAGAAAAGTGAGAACAAGATGAAAGTATTGTGTTCAAAATTGATGTACAGAAAGTGATGATAAAATCATGAAAGACTCATAATGATGAATTATTAATTTAATTCAATGATATAAAAGAATAATCTTTCAACATATTCATCGAGAATTATTGTGAACTCAACAACATAAGTAATGTCATTAATTAAAGCGACTTGATCATTAAATTCTTGAAGTCTGCAAGAATAAATTAACAAATGTAAGAAAAGATGATGTTGTTGCGTGAATGATTTATTTATAAAAACATAAACAGAGATATCACTGTCAATTAGAGTAAGAACAGAAACTTTAGATTGAGCTTGATGAAGAATATAGAATACTATCATGTGATTATCTTTGAATGTCAAATTGAATTCAAAGAGTTTCAAGACAGATTTAGCGAAAAACTTTCTATATGATTGAAGTGAAGATGAAAAGATTGATGTTAGTAAACAAGATGATATATATACAGATTTCTGAACGCGACTTAGTTTAAAGACTAAACTTTTCTTGAATATAATGAAACTTCTTCATTTATGCTGATGATGTTGCTGTTGTCAACGTTTATAATATGCAAAGTGAAAAACTTCTTATTTAAGCATTCTTTAATGATTTTGCTTGAATGTTGCAACTTGCAGTAGTAGCACAGCTTTCACTTGTTGCAGATTTTCTTGATCTCAGAAACGATTAAAGTCTTATCTTAAATGATGATAATGACAAAGCTTAAATTCATTGATTCATCAAGAAACAAGAGAGAAAAAGACAAGAATACTGTTAAAACAACAGTCACAAAAATGATAATTTTAGAACTTAAAGAATTACTAATTAATGCAGAAATGCTCTTGACTTTGACGAGTGAAACAAAGAAGAAGACAATGAAGTGAGATTGATGATGCTTAAGCTGTTAAAGCTCTTCGTTGATTTTGAAGAATGCTTGAACTCATTAATGAAAGATGAATGATTGAGTTTCATTGAGATTTTGTCAGAAGAAAATGATGATTTGAGTGATATAACTGACATTGTGTTTTATACAGTCAATCAACAAGAAGTTTTTCATCAAGAAATATTCTTTCTTTTGATAAAAAAGATTGTAGTAGTTGACAAAGCTATCTGTGTCTTGCTTCAGAGTTTTGCAAAGATATAGTTGAGTATCTTTCAACTTGAAAAAGTTGTTGCAGCAATGATGCAATTTGTGTTGTTAATCTGTAAAGATGAGAATGATACAAAGATCATTGACTCAATATTGATTCATTAAATTATGAATCTTCTTATTTATGATGAATCATGACTTGACATAAACGATCTTGACTTGATAAAGAAATAATGATCATCATTTATGTTCATGCGCTGTATCAGACTTTGCTCTCAGACATTTAAATGATCTTTGTTTCTCTCATATTCAGATATGTTGAAAAGCTTTTTGAATCTAATGAAGATCAAGACAGCAACAAAGTTTTCAGAAACTTGAATGTTGAAGAGAGATTAATTGTGCAAAGTTTGTGCAATGATCTGAACTATCATCACAAGAGATTGAGAATTCAATTCTTGATAGACTGAAGAACTAAAAGCAATGAATGAAGATGAGATGATAACATCATGTTGTTGAACTTGATTTTGAAGCTTGCGCATTGTGCAAAAGACTTCAACTGAGTTTTTGATCATACTTTAAGCAAACTGTTTAACAGTACGCTCATCGTCAATCAAGAAGTGATGAGATTGCTTCATTTAAGCAAGAAGATAACTAGATGAGATTTCAACATATAAAAATGTTGCAAGAAGTGTAAATCTTTTGTAATGTCAAAGACTAGACTGAACTAAAGATTTTATCAACATAAAGAATTGATTATTATATTACTTGAGCTAGATACAGAACAATACATCAGATAATGTACAAGATGAAAGACAAGAAATGAAAGAAAAGAATGAAAATTCAACTTTTATATACATGAATCAAGTAATGTCAAAACTGAGCAGCAGTTTTATGACTTAAGATTGCAAAGACACGAAACAGATTTTGATATGATTAAACTAAGATGATGATGACTAAATTAATGACTTAGTTCAATGAATCAAAACTTTCTAAAATATTGATGATATTAAATCAAATTGATAACATATTTTATGCTTTGAACTGAAATGATGATCTGACATTATGACAAATCTGTACATTTTGAAAAATCGAAAAAGATTTTCGTATCTTATGCTCATTGTACGCGAAACACATACTCATCATTCATCATATTCTACAAAACTGCTCATAAACATTGCAAATGATGTGCTTAAAATCATCAAGAAGCATGAAATATTAAATTTAACTGCGCATATGTTGCACATATGCAAAGCATATGATCTTATTAAAGCATTAATAAGACATTAGAATGATTTATACTTTCTTTGCAATTTTCTATCTTAAATTGAAAATATAAAGAGCATATGCTTTGCATGTTACATGCAAGTCTTAATAATGAGAATTGAATTGAAGCATTAATTTGAAAGAAAAGATTTCTTCAATATTCTTTAAACAGTCATTTAGCTGATGTATTGACTTAGCATATGCACAGCATATTAACAACTTACTCTCAGCGAATGTTTAACATGAATTTCAATTTAATCATTTAAAAGACAACGAGAAGCAATGAATATATAATATTCATTTTTTTGATGATGAGCATTTCATGATTATATGCTGTACATATGTTCAGACTAAGACATTCGCAGATGTTGAGTGTCTTGAAATAAATTTGTTCTTTAAAATGATACAGGAAAAAGTTAATGTATTCTTCATCAGTAAATGAAATCAAGATACAAAGTGTAAGTTTTGCATCTACTTTGCATATGCAAACAATATGCTAATCTTTTAGTAAATATCAACAATTACTGTTATGCATTTCTGAATCTTAAAATTCAAAAGACATACATTTCAATGTTTACTCAAATGTTTCAAATTTTGAAAGATATTGATGAATTTTCAACACATTTTTCTCATATTTCTGAAAGAAAGAAAGAAATTCGAACTATCATGATAAACATATGCAAGAAACAAGTCTTTGATAAGTTGAAATTGATATGTGTTGAAGCATATGCTGAGTATATGTAAAGTTTGATGACTTCTTACATTCTTTGAATGAATTCAAGAAATGAGATGAGCATTTGAAGCATATGCTGATCTTCTGTCAGATACATGTTAAACGAAATTTTGCAAAAAAAATTTCAAAACATTTAATGCATTACATTGCTCAAAAGATTTGAAATTCTTCAACTATCAATGTGTTGTTACAACATATCAATGACATATATTAAGCACATTCTGAGCTGAAATCTTGAATCTTTAGTAAATATTCATCTTGAATTCTTGCAGATTTATCAAAAGAACAATCAAAAGTTTCACATCAATGATGAACTTACGCTTGAAAACATAGTGAACTTAGCGAAAGTAGTCACTTTCAAGATAACAATTTCACGAAACGCAAAATTTCTTTATTGAATGTCATGTTAAAATAAAGCATAATCTTTGTATAAGCTAAGCATATGCTGATCTGCGTAGACTGCGTCATCATATTCAAGAAATGTTTGATTGAAAGAAATTTATGAAAATTCAACACATAGATACTACATGATGAAATCAAAGTGATTCAACTCATTTAAAATGATAATTTCAAAAGAAAGACATGAATTCTTTGTTAATTAATGTATCACATATGCTTTGCTTATACTATTTAAATCAATCATCTCATCAAGTCACTTCAAGAAGAATTGAACATTCTGATTTGTCATGAAATTCGAAAAATCTTTATGATACAAAGTGAGCTTATACTCAGCATATGTCGAGCAAAGACACTTCGTCTTCATCAGACTTTGATTCAATTTTCGAATTAACTTTAATTGCTTCTACTAATTTATTACATGAAAGTGATCTTCATTGCAGCATACATTAAGCATCAGCTGAGTGTATGTCATCTTCATCAAGTTGAGCAAGTACTTCTCAAGACACAAGACAACAAAGAAATTGATTGTTTATAAAAACAGTAAAGACTCAAGCATATGTTGAATGTATGATAAGCATGTGTCAAAGAATAGAATAAAAGAAGCAAAAATGAAAGAAGCTTAAAATGAAAAAGAAGTTGACAGAATTACAGATTAAAAATACAGAGTTCAAATCGAGTCTTTAATGAGTAATCAGCATGTATTAGCATATGCAAAACACATTGTTAAAGAACATGCTAAATTACTACTGTTTGACATGTGCTTAATATCAATTCAAACTATTTATGATATGATGTTGAGCTACAATTTATCTGATTTAATGTCTTTGCTAGCGTCACGCTAGACATATGTCGAAGTGACGCGTTATTTATTTTGTAAACAATCAACTTTTCTTTCTCTTTTTACAACTTCACTCACACTGTGCATATGTTTCTTTTGAGTCAATCATAAGCTATAATCACAATTATCATTGTCACAACATATGCTCTTTTCTATCTTTGCATATATTGTGCATCAACATGACACAAGCTGCAAACTATGACAATAATGCAATGACAAATGTCATCAATTTCTCGCTCTTTGACTATCATCATGATAAATATAAGCTTCGCGTGAAATCAGCATATGCTTACAATGAGCAGAGTCAGTTTTTAATCACAATGCTATCTGAGTTTTTGCTGATGAATATAATCATTACTCATACTCTGCATATGTTGACGTTCTTTTTAGCTGTTCAAACTGTCATAACTGCAAACACTCATTGTATATTTCTTATGATCAATCTTCTTTCAACTTGTACTAAGCATATGCAGCTTCTGCAATTATCATTGCAATGAATGTTAATATATTTATTCTTTTCAAGAACTGAAATCATACTGAGCATATGCAGTCTTTTCAAATTCTTCGATGTTGCTCAGCGTAATCAATGATAAAGTGTAAGCATTCAGAAGCTTTCTCATATTTTGCATATGTTAAACATATGTAAATGTTGAATAAATGTTAATAAGAAAGAAATGTGTAATCAAATCTTCAATCTTTAGTTCTTGATAAGTTTTGCATATGCTTTGCACTTGCTTGACATCTGCTTACTTTTTGTCAGCTTCGTCAACATATTCACAATTTACACTTCGACGTCAGTGAAACATCTACATTGCATGTGTTTAGCTTATGCTGAGTTTATATAGTTTTCAATTCATCTCGATGTAATTCTAGTCAGATTGAGATGATAGTCGAGAACAAGTTTGTGTCTATACATGTCGTGCATATGCGAAGCTTATTTCATGTCAGTGCTCTTAAGCTTTTCATTAGATTTAATGATTGACGTAGTGCTCACTTTTTGAATGAGTCTGAGTAATATTCATATATTCTGCACATATGCACAGTTAATACTATTAGTACGAAGTCTTCTGTTGATTTGATTAATACTTATGCAAGACATTGTAAGAAACTGACATAAGTTTTATTTATATCTTGCATATGCAAAGCTAATGCTCAATAATCATAATAATGTTGCATTTGCTGTCTCTTATGACATTCACTTTCATTGCGATGTAAATACAGCATATGCTGTGTTTTAATTTGTCATATATTATTATTTATCTATTATATATACTTATTATATCAAGCGTGATTTCTTTAAACATACATGAAAAAGAAAGTTCAGCAAAGCTCTGACATATACTAGATCTGTGCTCATCACTCTCTTTGAATTCAACATCAATGTTCAATCTTTTGACAGTTCGCTGTCTTTGACATATTTCAAGTCATGATCAGCATTTGCTGAGCATATGCTAATCAAAACTCAGTCTCTTGTAGCGATTTCATTTAAACGAAAGCACAAGATAAAGTCTTGCTCAGAAAATGCTCAACATATGCTAATTTCATGACAGATTGAGTCTGAGTTTCTCACTCATTCTAGATCATTCTTTTCATCGTCTTTTGCTTGTATGTACTGCATGTGTCTTGCATATGCTTCGCTAACGCAATTCTCAGATGATATCAATATTTGCACAAAGCAATCTTCTGACACTGATGAAAAGAATCGAGACAAAGATAAGCATGACATAAACTTCACATATGCTCAGCTAACATATTGTATAAATTGTACTCAGCTTGCTGCTGTTGACATGCATAACTTCACTCGTCTTGCGAGAAAGTAGATTTGTGATACATGCGCAGCTTATGCAATGAATGCACATCGCTTTTTTGTTTATTCTGACGTGACTTGTTGTTGTGCTGTTTCGTCGATGTTTTGCTCACGTCGTGCATATGCACGACTATCATTTTTCACTCTTGTTTTTTTTAGTCATTTTAGCTTAATAATATCAATTCTTGAACTTATGATCAGCATATGCAGAAAGCTGAGTCGAGATTGAAATAATTTTGAACTCATGATTAGCATATGTAGAAAGTAAAGCCGAGATCGAAATCAAAAAAAAAAAGTTTCGACCTCGGCTCAACTTTTTCAACCCCTCACCAACTGTAAGCTCATGATCTACAATGCTTCTAGAGAATCTCATCAATGACTAAGCATATGAAACATTTATTTGGATTCGACGAGTCGGCGACAGCGCGGTTTATTGAGCACTCGTACCTCATCTGGTCAAGCTGCTACCAAATTTGGCCTAGCTGTTGATCAAAGGGGGTGGCCGACCTTGTGGCGGTTAAAGGGATAGCACTAAGTGAAGGATGAACTTAGGCTTGGCACAATAAAAACCAACCCGAAAGTACCTACCGTAGGCCCCGGAGCTCCCCCGCGAGCTGAAACCCGGGAATGACGACGCACACCGAGTTACTGCTGGTTACGCTGTTAGTTGGCGATCTCCGCCCCCAAGGGCTGAGCCACGCTATCCGTACCCCGTACCTCCGTACTTTCGCTCCAATAAGCGAATACTTGGAGCGAAAGTGCGGGGTACGGGGTACGGATACAGACTAATACAGTAAGGTAGTACTCGTAAATACTTCGCTCTCACAAGCTCGTGTTTCATAATACGCATTATTCTGACGATCTTGTTCCGCGAACATTGAGCTGTCTGATCATGCTCCATTCTTCTTCTTCTTGAAGATGGGCAAGGTGCTTGTGTGTGACATGCAGAATCAACTGGTGCTGGCGGTTGATTGATTCTGACCGAGATTCCTATCTGCACCCTTTTCTTGAACCGTCCTGATCCTATCTGCACCCTTTTCTTGAACCGTCTTGACCCTATCTGCACCCTTTTCTTGAACCGTCTTGATGCCTCTTGATGCCAAAGGATCTCTGGAACCATGTTACTCAAGAACAGAGGAGCATTTGCGAGGTTGCATGGCGATCGCAACACAGCCTCCGTAAACAACGACGTGTTCAATTAGGGGTGTTTCATGGATAGGCAGATGTTGGATATCAGTGCTAGTAGAGAGAAAAGTAAGACATTGCTCTCCAACGCCTTGTCTGAGCTATGCTCTACGAGTATATAGTAGGACAAGTCCCAGGTCAAATTCCTTGAAGCCTTGTACCGGACACCATCATCTCCTTCGCACATTAACACCAAAAGACGACCCCAGAACAAGGAGAACACAGCCCTGCTTTTTCATTTCCGCTGAAAATGAATTTCAAGTGGATTTCGCTATGCATCGTCGCTCAGCTTGCGCAGACGCTTTGCTACCCGTCCGGAGATCTGCAAACTACGAATCCGGCTCTCGGTGCAAGGCAGATCTTCGGTAATAACTTCATATGTTGCATGGGAGATTGTGTATACCAGCTTGTTGGCAACGGCGATCCCCATCAGAACTACTTCCATAAACAAGTCACCCAAAACGTCAACTGCGGCTCTGCAGCCGGTTGTGCTGTGACAAAGCTCGAAACCTACACGATATCGTATAGTGTGGATGTTCACGGCGTCGTGCCATTTATAAACGGAGGCTTCACTGTCAGTGAATCCTGGACGAGTGGGGAAACTTATACTTGTAACGGGACCCCTGGCGAGGCCCTCTGCGTCTGGTTGAAAGTCGCGCATACTGCGTACACGATCAAACTTCCATCTGATGCCAACCCTTCGTGTACCAATCAGCCGTATGGACCGTTAGTGATAGAGTCTCCAAACACGGACAATCAAGGTGGAGAATACTACTGCGTTACTGGGAGTGCTTGTCGGGGACTCGGTCAAGGGTACTGGGAACGCTGATCAGGTATGCTCCATCAGCCCATATTGTTACTACTTCCAATCCGTCTAACTTCTTCAGATGGGAAAAAAGCGTTCAAGGACAATGGATGTATGGTTACTCGGAAGCGGCTATGGAATTTTACCTGCTGCTCAGCATTCTGTTTAGAGATTCCCGTTGAGCGGGTTGGATGGAACTGTTCAGTCGAGGAGCTCCTCGCTGAGCTCGGACCTGAGGACCAGTACACCTTGAACGTGTCATTAGGGAGATTTCTCGTCCATTTTTTTTTATGTTATCAGATTACCTGTCATAACAATTTTGTATCAGAAAACATTGCTGGGGTTGTTTATAGGGTAAAGTGTTCGTACAACATCCTATATTACATGTACACCAGCAGCTCATTAAGTGGGGTCTTATATGAACTGCGTTTAAGCCTTCAGTTGCTTTCCCATCGCCCTCGCTGTTGCACTCACCTCACAGGCTGAAGTAGAACAACAACCAGAAGCAGTGCAGCAGGTCGTAAAACAGGCAAAACGCAATAGGGGCAAGCTGAGCAGATGTAGGAGGAGGGAATGACAGGGTGGGGCACACCCGGAGGGAGCAAGCGCGTTCCCCCTTGTGCTTGGAATCTGGATGGGGCTATCTCTGAGATACATATGGAATCGTGAAGAGGTATGAAAGTTATGCGCTCTAATCCCAACCCTCCTCAGTCAAAGGGCGTGAGGGGGTGGTGTATATTGAGACCTTATATACTCTCGAGTCGGAATTTAGATTGTAGCCAGCAATAAGCGGTCCTCGTCAAATTTTAGTGGTGGAATTTGGCGAGGACCGCTTATTCTATTGCTGGCTACAAACAGCCGAGAAAAAGCTCGTTAATTATTTCCCTTTAATCAATACGGCCTGCCGTAGTACGTGAAATCCATCATATGTGCCGAAATCTCCAGACAAATCTAATAAATCTATACCACGTAGTTCAATCCTCCCGAGGTTCATCCAAAGCTCTGGGCCTTGGTCTTGAAAGAATCCCGAATGTAGCAACGTTCAATGCTAACCCGACAGAAATAGTAACGGAAGGTCTTACCGCTCTGCCACAAAAGGCTGATCAGTGGTGGAGATAATACAGCCTATCTATAAACCCACCAGGTAGCACCCACATGTGAACGGAACCACTCAACTACGACAACTACTTGCTCAAAGTGGAACCTTGCGCACCATCCAAGTCTAAGTATCGGGGCTACAACGGACCCATGGACAACGACTTTACGGTGGAAGACGATGAGGCTTTGAAGAACTTTTTGCCGTCTGGTTTTGGGAAGCAAACTAAGGAGACCGATGTTGCACGACAGATTGAGCGCAGCAAACGTCAAACCCTCAAAGACGTGGATGAGATACCTACCGCAGCCGTGAAGGACGAAGAAGGTGATGATGGCTCCGACAAAGATTCAGAGGACGATGGGTCTGAGGAAGAGGACGAATATCCCGTGTCTCATGAGCTCGTTCTTAAGACGCACGAGCGGACAATTACCACCATGACCGTTGACCCTTCCGGTTCTCGATTGATCACCGGTTCCACGGACTGCACGGTTAAGTTCCACGACTTTGCATCCATGACTCCGACTACACTACGAGCGTTCAAGTCTGTAGATCCAACAGCAACGAAGACTTCTGCAAACACAGAAACGCATCCAGTCCATCATGTCGAATTCAATCCCATCTCTCCCAGTCATGTACTCGTGGTTACTGCTACTTCGCAGGCTAAGATATTCAATCGGGATGGCGAAGAGCTGGTTGAATTTGTAAAGGGGGACATGTACCTTCGGGACATGCACAATACTAAAGGTCACATTTCCGAGATTACTACAGGAGCATGGCATCCTACGGACAAAAATCTATGTGTTACAGCCGGTACGGATAGTACGCTCCGAATATGGGACGTTGGCTCGAAAAGGTCACAGAAAGAGGTGATTGTACACAAGTCGAGGGCGGCCGGATCTGCAGGAAGAACAAGGATGACAGCTGTGGCTTGGGGCTCTCAGGTCCAGGGGGGAAACAGTCTTCTCATTGCAGCAGCGCTTGATGGTAGTCTTGTAATGTGGGGTGGGGAAGGACCATATTCAAGACCTGCTGGGGAGATAAGAGGAGCTCATAAAGCAGACACATGGACCGGAGGCCTTGACATCAGCTCTGACGGGAGGACAGTGGTCTCTAGGGGCGGCGATAACATGATCAAGCTATGGGACACAAGGAAGTTCAAACAGCCCGTCAGCAGTGTTGCACACCTATCGACGTCTGACCAGTATGCTAACACAGATATCCGATTCTCTCCAATTTCTTCGTCTATCATTACGGGGTCAGCCACGGGCCATCTTCATATCTTGAATCCAGCAACTCTCAAACCTGAGCTTGTCACCCCTGTTACCCCAGGATTTCCGCTTCTTACAGTACTGTGGCATGAGAAACTGAACCAGATTCTCACAGGCTCAGCAAACGCCGAAACCCACGTCCTCTACAACCCTAACATCTCAACCCGCGGTGCAGCAATGGTCATGTCCAAAGCACCCAAAAGACGGCACATTGACGATGACCCCAATCTTACAACAGATCTTTCCCAAGGCTTGTCAGGTGAAAGCATTGTCACACCCAACGGAGTTCTTACGGGGACGAACCAGGGTGCTGCTAGCTACGCCGCTCGTCATCCCACAATCGGTATGACAGCCTCTGGTCGTTCTCGTGATCCACGACGACCACATATACCCATGACAACCCCATTCGCCAAGAGCCAGCCTGATGAGACACACATCAAGAACAATATACCATTGAGCTCAATGCGCGACGAAGACCCACGGGAGGCACTGCTCAAGTATGCCGAGAAAGCAGAAAAAGATCCGATGTTTACCAATGCTTGGAAGCAGACCCAGCCTAAGACTATCTACGCGGAAATCAGCGATAACGACGAGGAGCCTGAGAAGAAAAAGCCAAGGCGGCTGTAAAATCATTTCACACCCGCGATTGCAGTTGCTGCGTTTCAGCAGGCGTTCAATCAAGGCTGGCAATACCTGTGCAGTGGAAGGAATCAATTTGGGGGAAAACCCGATTCAAGCTCCATGGCCATAACGAGATGTAGAATACAGAGATTGCACGCGAATTGGCTATCTGTCATTACATCCCGGGATGCTTCAGTCTAGAGAGATTCTCTCTCACATGCAGTGTGCATGTTAATCCCTTTGGTCTGGAACCAGAACGCATGTAGTTCTTGTCGGCGGTTCTGAACCGCAAAGTAGACTACCCTCTTATAGCTTCCGCAGTACGATTCTTCGGATTCCAATCTCATCGTCGAGCATGGCTGACGATATTGCTAGCTCGGCAAGAAGTGTGTGTAAGTCGAAGAAGCGAGAGGTTTATGGCCGTATAAGACTAACCGACGCTTGTTGAGGTATTCTCGCATCCTACAAAGCTTCTCCTTCCTCATTTCAATATGGAGGAGTCTCAGACCGACCAAAAGTGTGTTTTCTTACAGGGGATTGATCTATAAGATCTGTAAGGAAGGGCCCTTGGACATGTGAGGACTCGGCAGTTCGAGCTGGAGTTCTGTTGGTAGCCTTTACTACAAAGAAGCCTATGCGCTTCCAAAGCCTCCTCTCCACCCCCCCCATCTCTCTCCACCTCGCCATAAAGCTCTTTCTGCCTAACCACCTCCTCCTTCACTCATATACAAACTACCTCAGCAAATACCTAAGCTAGCCAACCTCTCAAGAATCTTGCTCTCATCCTCAGCCCACATACCCCTCCACTCCCCACTCCCCACTCCCTTTCCACCTTCACCTCCACCTCCCAGTCACCCGCCTCAACCCCTCAGACCCCTCACCCAAAGGCCAATAACATGGCACCGCAACCCCGCCCCTCCACCACCATCCACGCAACCCCCACCCCCTCGCAACCCCCACCCTCCATCCCGCAACAGCAGCCGACCTCCTCCCTACCCGCCATCCCACAGACCCTCCAGCAGCACCAACGCCGTCGCGTCCGTAATCGAACCATACTCTCCTCCCATGGCCATCCAACCCGCCCCAGACTCCCTAACCCCATATACACGCCCTCCAGAAACCGCACCTGCGGTCCTGGTCTCTGTTCGTAACCGCTAGCATGCCGTCGCGGATGTCGACGCCGGTGACGGGGTTGGTGTCGCTGGTGGTGGGGTTGGCGGGTGGTGAGATGAGGTCTGTTTTGGGTGCGGGCGGGGTGGGTGAAATGATTTGCTTACTATGGGGGGGTTGCTTACTATG
>JAABUR0100006956.1_pt1 | contig 13578 bp, 14 predicted proteins | sample 5560091 | NCBI WGS metagenome assembly JAABUR01 (sample SAMN10711879, study PRJNA513375) | rock metagenome | isolation source: Antarctica rocks | place: Antarctica: Victoria Land, University Valley sud
TCTGGCCGCGCTGGCCGTGCTGGCCGTTATCTCCTTCCACGTCACCCTTTATACGGCTGCCTGGGGGGCGCTATTCGCCGCCCTCTGTGGTGGCGCCGCCCGATGGGGCAGCCTGCGCATAGTTGCTCTTTTGCAAGCCTTTGTCGCCGTGCAACTTGGCCTCAACGCCGTGGACGCCTTGCGTGTCCTGGGCCTCTACGCGGTAGCCGGAGGTCAAACTGACGCCACTAACGCCGCCGCTGCCTCGTTCCTGCCGCCGCTCTTCTGGACTATATTGTGGAGCGTTGTGGCCCTGGGCGCGCTTAGCGGGGCTATGTGGCGCATCACCTTTGGCGGTGTCGGACCACCCATAGCCCCCGGCCCCCAGCGCCCGCCTCAGATTACCCCCTGACCACGGCGCGGTAGTTCGCCCGCGTGGTGGCGCGCTAACGAGTTGAGCATGACCACGAGGGGGCCGTATGGTGACGCACCCCCGCGGGAGTGCGCCAACAGCGCGGTCAGTCGCCTACATCTACGGCGGTGTAGCCAGCCTTTTCGGCTTCCTCACGGCTGTCGAAGTAGACACGGTTCTCCGGGGCAGGTAGCTTGCCCCCACGACCGGGCGCATGGGCCATCATCTTGCGCTTATTGCCCAACCACCGGGTTTCAGCGGCGGGTTCCGCTGTCGTGGCGGGAGTGGCCACGTTCTGTTCGCCTGATGGAGCCTCGGTGGGCGCCTCCGCTGGCAGCCCGATCTCTTCAATGGTCACGCGGTCCAGTTCCTGTTCCACGTGAACATCTGATTCCTGACCGATCCCATGGACCTGGATCTCCTCGGTCAGTTCGTGCAGCATCTCTTCGAGCTTGGGGTTAGGCTCCGCCTCCGGCCGCGCCCCTTCATCAGTGGGCACATCCCGCGTGTGCTCACCAGTTACTTCCTCAATCTGAATCGTCGCGGAGCCTGCTGGGCCGTCAGTCACCGCCGGCGCCTCGGCGCCACTCGGGCTATCGGCGATAGTGGGCGCGGCGTGACCACTTTGAGCTTCTACGGTAGGGGTAGGGGCGGGCGCGGCTGGGCCACTGGGTACGGTGGATAACGGGCGTGGTGTCGCCACGGCGGGTGTATCCGCCTGTTCCGCCGACGCGGTCGCCGATGGCGCGGAGCCCTGCGCCTCAGCCGGCCAACTGGCCTGGGTGGGAAACTGCAGCGGGGCCGCTGGCTCCGCGTCGCTATCATCTGATGGGCCGCGGCCCATCAACCCCATTAACTGTTCGCGACGTCGTTGCCCTTGGGGCGACAAGAAGAGCCACAACGTGCCGCTAAAGACAGCCGTAAGCAGGAGAGCCCGTACTTTCATGAGAATGACGACTCCTTCGTGTATCCATGGGTCCGCACAGGCGGCACTGCCCACGCAGCGCCCGCACTACTACCAGTAGCCCGACCAGGGCGTCGCGCCACGGGCAAGTTTTGGCGATCCAGCTAGCCCATCAGCAACTTCCGGGCCGCGCGGAGACAGTCGCCACGTGATAAATCCAACTCCGCGCATCTACTCTACCACGCCAAGCCGACGCCACCGCTGTCCAGCTTAACCCACGCGCCCGTTGCGGAAGTTGGATCAAAACGCCAGAACAGCCACGGCTCTGAATAGCCCGACCAGCCATCCAGAGCCGTGTAACAGGGCGTGTTCATCCCCACGCCAGGTGAAATCTGCTAGCCAGGGGACTGGCTAGCAGGAGAGGTCTGGCTACCAGGCGTAACTGCCGGCCACCCAGCCAGTTCGCCCCGCGTAGCTGACATTCACCCAGCCGTTGGACCGGCCAAGCACCTGTAGCTGAGCGCCGTAGGGCAGCCAGCCTACCGTGCCGTAGCCAAAGCCAGGTCCACTGCGCTGGCGCAGGCTAGATATATGCACGGTCACCGTGCCAGCCACGCCAGCCTGTGACGCGGGGTTTTGGTAGGAAAAGCCCTGCACATTTTGCGCCGGCATGCCGAACTGGCCGACCCGCAGCGCGGTGACGAAGCGGGGGCCCCAATAGGAGTCCCACAGATAGTCAACATGCACGCCTACGGAGAAGTTGTTGGCGCCGACCATCTGGCCATTGCCTAAATAGATCGCCGCATGCGACAGGCCAGGGTGGAATGTGTTGGCGAACAGCAAGACATCACCCGGCTGTAGGTCGCTGGTGGCCACGTGGGGGTAGGTAGCGGACAGCCCATAGGGGTCCTCAGGGGTGTTATATCCAAAATGGCTATACACCCAATGCACAAACCCCGTGCAGCTGAAGCCGGTCCACGGTGTATCACCCATGTAGGCGTAGCGACTCCCGACATAGGCCAGCGCGAACGAAGTGATGCTTGCGTTGGAGCGGCTCGCGGCGGGAGCGTGACCGCGAGCTGACGCCGCGGACACGAACGTGGCGCTAGCTAGCGTGAGGGCGCCAGCCAATACGAGCGCGGATAACCTTTGTCTCAACAGATGAACCTCCTGGTGCTTTTCTTTAACCGTATTGACAGCGCAGCCATGGACTCAGCACTCCACCCGCGGCGCCTTCAATCGCCGGGAGCATACCACAGCAAATAGGCCACGTCAATGCTCCGACTAGTACTTTTGGGCTACTCGCCCCCCTACTCTCCCCCATAAAAGCAGGGCCGTACGCTTAGGAAGGGCAGACCTGATCACCTTCGGTTTATCCCACCAGTAGCCTACCTGGGATTATGCCGGTCCGGGCGCCGCTGGGCTGGCTGGCACGGGCTGTAACAGGTGGGGCGTGCTATAGTGAAGCACATGGCACACAGTGAGAAAGCCCCGCAACACGCATGAAGGTAACTCTGCTCGGCACCGGCACTAGCCACGGCGTGCCCATGATTGCCTGTTCGTGTGCTGTCTGTCGTTCCACCGATCCCCGCGACAAACGTACCCGCCCCTCAATTGTCGTCTCCACGCGCGGCGGTACTATCCTGGTTGATACCAGCCCTGAACTGCGTCTGCAGCTTGTCGCCGCCGCTGTCACGCACGTAGACGCCGTGCTGATTACCCATACCCACGCCGACCACTTACACGGGCTGGATGACCTGCGGCGTTTTAGTGAAACAAGCCCGTCAGGGGTGCCAGTCTACGGAACCCCCCAGACCCTCACCGACATCCAAGGCCGCTTCCCCTATATTTTTGCGGGCAGCGGCCAGGTCGGCGGCGGCATCCCCAACCTTGATCTGCGGCCGATCACCGGACCGTTCAGGGTGTGCGATCAAACGGTGGTCCCCCTCACCGTGTTGCACGGTCGCTTGCCCGTCCTGGCCTTTCGCTTTGACCGCTTTGCCTATGTTACCGACTGCAGCTATATCCCACCAGAGGCGCTGGATAACCTGCGTGACCTGGATGTGCTGGTGCTTGATGCGCTGCGCCGCCAGCCGCACCCGACCCATTTCTCGCTCTCCGAGGCCATTGATGTGGCCCACGCGCTGCGCCCACGGCGCACCTACTTTACACATCTCACCCACGACATCAGCCACCACGCGATCAACCCAACGCTACCACCCGGCATGGCCCTGGGCTTTGATGGGCTGGAGATCTACGTGCGGGATGGCGCCGATGGCATCTCCTGACGATCTAACTCACCTTGGCGAACAGGGCCGCGCCCGCATGGTTGATGTGAGCGCCAAGGATGTGAGCGTCCGTGAAGCCGTGGCCGAGGGTTGGGTGCGCGTCGCGCCCGCCACCCTTGCGCTGATCCGCGCGGGGGCCAGCCACAAGGGTGATGTGCTGGCAGTAGCCCAGGTAGCCGGCATTATGGGAGCGAAAGCCACCTCCACGTTGATTCCCCTGTGCCATCCCCTGCCACTGTCGGGCATAGATCTGCGCTTTGCCCTGCAGGACGATCCACCAGCCGTCCATATCACGGCGACCGTGCGCACCACCGCCCGCACTGGCGTGGAGATGGAGGCGCTCACCGCCGTTAGCGTCGCCGCGCTGACCGTGTACGACATGTGCAAGGCCGTGGACAAGGAGATGATCGTCGAGGGGGTCCAGGTCGTCTACAAATCCGGGGGCCGTAGCGGCGTTATAGATCGTCGATCATCGTCTCCAGACGATGCAGGCCCCGCTTCACGATAACCTTGACCTCGGCCATGGCCTCTTCCGACACCTGGTCAAGGGTATTCTCCAGGGCGCGCTGACCACGCTGAACCAAAGCGCCCGAGCGGTTCGCCGGCGCGGCAATGAATCCTTGAGCTGACATAGGGCGTGAGCGACGATAGATATAGTAGAGTGCGCCCGCTGCCAGCATGCCCGTCACCACCACGCCACGCACGGCTGGGCTCTCCGTTAGCTCGGCATCACCCCGCGTTGTGTTCTGCTCCATAAATTACTCCTTATCATCTTCACGTCACAGTACAACAATCAACGGCTACGTCTACCCGTCAGTTGGTGAGGCGTCCCCGCCCCACGACACAAGGCCTGCGTGTGCTCACCGCCCACTGCCCGATGGCCGGTGATCAGAGCGCGTCGTCGGGTTGACCATCGTCACCGCCTAGCGGCTCGACAGGCAGCCCCAACTCCTGCATCTTGCCATACAACGCTCTGCGGCTCAACCCCAGCGCCTCGGCAGCCCGCGCGGTATTGCCACTGAGCTGGCGCAACGCTTCATTAATGGCCAGCCTCTCCAGTTCAGCCACCATATCGCGCAAGGTCACCCGCTGGTTAACCCGCTGCATCACGTCAATGAGCCGCGCGTCTGCGCTGGAGGGAGAGAAGATAAGATACTGTGGTGTGATCACCCGGCCCTGCGCTAGCACCACGGACCGTTCGATGGCGTTCTCCAGCTCCCGCACGTTGCCTGGCCAGTCATAGGCGATCAGCGTGGCCAGCGCTTCCTCACTGATGCGCGTCACGGGGGCCGAGGGGAACCGGTACTTATCCAGGAAGTGTTCCACCAGCAAGGAGATATCATCCCTGCGTTCGCGCAACGGAGGCATCGTGATATTAATCACGTTCAGCCGGTAATAGAGGTCCGCGCGGAAGCGCCCCTCACGCACCTCGTCCTCCAAATGCTTGTTTGTCGCGGCGATCACCCGCGTATCAATTTTGATGGGCATTGTGCCACCCACCCGCTCAAACTCACGCTCCTGCAACACCCTCAGCAGCTTCTTCTGCGTGTTCAGGCTCATCTCTCCAACCTCATCAAGAAAGATGCTGCCCTTGTTAGCTATCTCGAAGCGGCCCTTTTTCTGGGCCACGGCGGTGGTAAAGGCGCCCTTTTCATGGCCGAACAGTTCGCTCTCCAGAATCGTTTCGGTCAGGGCAGCGCAGTTCACCGCGATATAGGGCCCTGCCCGCCGCCGCGAGTTCTCGTGCAGGTAACGCGCGGCCAACTCCTTGCCCGTCCCGCTTTCGCCGGTGATCAGCACCGTCGCGTCGCTGCCCGCCACACGGCCAATCGTGGTGAAAACGCGCAGCATCGCCGACGAATTGCCTACAAAGCGGTCCCGCACATCGCGATCAGGGTGGCGGGCGCTCAGGTCCTCCACCCGCTTGGCCAGGGCACGATGCTCCAGGCACCGCTGCACCGTGAGCAGCACCTCGTCCAGGTCAAACGGCTTTGTAATGTAGTCGTAAGCTCCATTCTGGATAGCCTGGATAGCGATATTAGAGGTGCCATAAGCCGTCATCAGCAACACCGGCACTTCGATCGCTTTGTCCTTGATATTCTGCAGTACTTGCATACCCGTCTGCTCTGGCATGCGCATGTCCATAATCAGCAGATCAGGCTGCTCCCGCTCCAGCGCGGGCAGCACCTCACCGCCCGTCTTGCCCTCGACGATGCGGTAGCCCTCCCCACCAAGAAAGTCTGTGAGCAGGGTGCGGATGCTGTCATCGTCATCCACAATGAGGATCGTCTCCGGCTGTGCCATCGTGTCGTTTATCTCCGTTGCTCTGGACTGTGCCACGCCACGGCGTCCGCGGCGCCCCAATAGCTTCTCAGATCCACGCCTATAACTAACGCTAGCCGTCGGCGTGTGTGTCTTACATAGGAGGACAGCCGTGGCTCACCCGCATTATACCCAATCTTCGATGATCCACCCTGCCCCATCACGTTTGCGCTCGTCCACCCGTTCGGGCGTCTTGTGCGCCAGCGCGGCCTCCAGCCCGGCGGTGGCATAAGTCTGGCGCACCCGCTCCACCGTGGCCTGGCTGATCTCAAGGGCCGCCCCGATGACCCCATCAGTCCACCCCGGCCCCCCTCCCCTTGGCTCACCTTGAGCCCCGATGCGTGCGTGCGTCAGCATCCGCGCTGTCCCTGTGCCCCTGCCCACCAGCGTGCGCAGGCCCGCCTGCTCCTCTTCACGCAACGCCCCAGTGGACCGTTTGCGCAGCCTGCCCGCTCCTCTCTCCTGGGGTGCCCCGTCGGCTCTGAGAGGCAGCATCCCAGACTGATCACCATCCCTCAATGCAGCTCTGACAAACGACTAGCTCCTGTTGGGACCAGCAACGCGGACCGTATTGGTCCGGAGGATCAAATGAGTTCTGCTCTACGTCCCCACCCGCTACACTTATCATAGTGCCTCTCCCCGCAGGCTAGCGGGCAGGGAGAGTGCGGGATGGACCGGGCCAGGGGAGGGAGGCGAGGGGCTATGGAGGTGCGCATTGTACGCAGCGCCAACCGCAGAAAAACGGTCAGCGCTCGCCAGGTGGATGGATATGTGCTGGTGCAGGCGCCGGCCCGCATGAGCGAGGCCGAACTGGCCCCCATCGTGGAGCAGCTGACTGCTCGCCTGCAGCGCCGCGGCGCCGTGCGGGACCTAGACGAGGGGGACCTGGAACGGGTGGCCCAGGAGCTAAACCGGGACTACTTTGGTGGCCGGCTGACCTGGCGCAGCATCGAGTGGGTGAGCAACCAGGAGTCGCGCTGGGGCAGCTGTACGCCGGCCACGGGCACAATCCGGCTCTCGCACCGCCTGGCCACTATGCCCACCTGGGTGCGCGACTACGTGCTGGTCCACGAGTTGGCCCACCTGCTGGAGCCAAACCACGGCCCCCGCTTCTGGGAACTGGTCAACCGCTATCCGCGCACGGAGCGCGCCCGCGGCTACCTGCTGGCCTCGGGCAGCGATAGCTCGGAAGAAGAGATGTAGAGTTTACAAGAGTTGCCGTCCGGGCTCCTGATGCGTTGTAGTGACGAGGGCGCTGATTCATCAGGGCGCCACGCTACACGCAACGGGAGGAGAAGACGATGTCTCGCCTGGCTACCAGGATCCTACTATCCGGCTTGTTGCTGGCTTTACTCACGGCCTCACTGCCCGGCGCGGGTAAGGCTGCTGTTCCAGCGGCGCGGTGATATCCGAGTTGCAACCCGACGATGGCCCGTGGGCCATTGAGGGCGTGGGCGCCTGAGTAGCCCGCCGTCTGGCGGGTAGGTGAACGCCGCATCCTCCCGCGGGTGAAGAATGTGGATGGCAGGTTGCTGGCCGCGAGGTGGTACCATGAGGTGAGGCCATGGCAACGATAGCGGATGTGAGGTGTGTGTGAGCACGCAGTCTCTACGGGACCAGGCAGAGATAGCCAGACGGGCGGCTGAAAGCGCGTCTCTCAAGACCTATGGCGTCGAGCGGCACGACTCAGCGGTGGGTGTGCAAGCGTATGTCGCCGGCACGAGCCTCGCCGTGTGGGAGGTGGCCATGGTCGCCCGTGACTATGAGGGCAATGCCCAAAAGACGGCGCGGCACCTTCGATGGCCGCTGGAGCGCGTTCAGGGCGCGCTCCGGTATGCCCAGGACTTCCCCGATGACATACGCGCTGCACTTGCTGAGAACGATGGGTATGACTTTGAGGCTCTATCTCGCCTGCTTCCGTACGCCCAACGGTTTGTCATAGATGAGCCCACTGCACCGGTCGAATAGTAGTGTTGCGTCTGCTGCTCGACGAGCATCTCTCGGAGAACATCGCGACGAGTAGCCGGAGTCTTGCGGCCGACATCATCGCAAGCATGGTGAGCTGGGAAGAAGGGGCATTTCAAGGACAAGAGGATGATGTTCTGCTGAAGGCTGCCCACGCCAGGGGCTGGACTCTTGTCACGTGGGATCAGCGCACGATTGCACCGCTGCTACAAACGTGGGCTGGGCAGGGTATCTCCCATGGCGGAGTCGTCTTCTGCAATAGGCAAACCCTTGCTACCAGCGATTTCGGAGGCATTGCCCGCGCTCTGATGCGACTGTGGCGAGAGCAGGGCGACCTGGAATGGACGGATCGGGTTGTCTATCTCACCCGAGCTTAGGGCTCCGCATCCAGCGATAGGGCATGGATAAAAGTGAACATGGTCGATGGGCCGGTCTCTGCACTTGATACGCGTTTGCTGGGCCCGCGCTCCCCACTTCTCACTCTCCTCCATGCTTCATCAGGATTGGCGTTCGGGAGCCATGGCTAGCCGCTCCGAGTTCACCTCGTGATCGGCCATGGCTGCCCGTGCCGGCTCCTCGGGCAACGGCGTGCGCCGCAGCGTGAGGTAGAACCACACGGCCGCCGCCGCGTAGCATCCGATGCCCAGCGCCAACGGCCACAGGAACAGGCGACGGTCCATGAAGTAGCCGGCGAGCGTGGGCAGTAGGGCCATGGCCACACTCCAGCAACTCAAGGACACACTGGTGGCCAGGCCACGCTGGCGTGGGTCAACCGCGCCCTGCAAGAAGGAGAGCTGCGCGGGCCATTGCATGGCCACTACTCCGGTGCGCAGCACGTAGAATAGCCCGGCCACGGGGAGCACGGGGGCCAGTGGCACACCCACCAGCAGCAGGGTGCTCAGTCCCACCGAAAGGAGCACCACACCACCAACGCCGAGACGCCGCGCCAGAGCCGGGACAAAGGGCAGCAGGATCAACCCAACAAGCTGGGAGGCCGCGAACCAGGGCGCTATCTCCGTTGACGGCGCACCGAAGCGCAACGCGAACCACAGGGGCAAGAGCTGCACCACCAGCCCGAGGCCAGCCCCTTGCAAGGCGAAGAAGACGGCCAGCTTCAACAGCAAGGGCCACTCCGTCCGGGGGCGATCAGGGGGCAAGGTCGTGGCAGTCGGTCCTTCACTCATGGCGAGCGCGGACCGATCCCGCACCGGCAGGAGCACCAGGGCAGCGCACAGGATCAATAGGCCACACCCGATGAAGACCGCGCGGTCGGCGGCGAGCGCCGCCACAAGACGCATACGCGCCAGCAGCGCGGGCACGCCAGCCAGCAGCGACCCACAGGCCATCGCCAGGGTCCACACGCCCTCACCCCAGCTCAGCACGGTCGTGCGCTGATGTGGCGGGACAGTCCCGACGAGCAAGGGGTTGAAGGTAGCGGTGGTCAGTGCGCCGCCGAGACCACCGGAAAAGCCGACGCCGCCGAGCATGCTCGCTACCACGAGCCAGGGGGTGTCCGTGGTCACCGCGAAGATGGCAAAGCCCAGCGCCGGCAGCGCGGTCCCGGCGATCAGGAAGGGGCGACGCCCGAACCGATCAGCCAGAGGTCCAATCGGCAGGAGCAACACGGACGCCCCCAGGCCGGCCGCCGTGAAGATGCCACCGATCAGGAAGGTGCGCAGCCCCAGATCATGCAGGTACAGCGGAAAGAAGACCAGCAACAGGCCAATAGGCAACGAGCCTAGAAAACTGGAGAGCAAAAGCAACTGGGCGTCCCGGGGAAGCAGCCGCACGGCGCGGGTGACGTTCCGCGCGCCTGCCCTTCTTGCATCGGTCATCGTCTTTATAGTCCTGTCGTCATGTCCAGGCGGCCGCCGCAGGCCAGGCGTGGGCGCCGTCCCCCATGTGTGTCCGGGCTGCCCCGGGTAGTGTACACAGGAGACCCGCCACGGGGCCAGCACGGGCCGGTCAGGCCTGCTCCGCATCGCTGGGCAGAGCCCCATCCATCGCCTGACACCCCTTATGCAATCTGAATCCTGACTCTTCCGTCATGTGGGGATCGGCGACCACCGTGGTCCACTGTGCAGAGGGCTAGTCATGGAGGAGGAATCAGACGTCGGACGAATTCCCACGGCGTGGCGATACGCAGACCGATGCGTGTTCCCAACTCCGCGCTCCAGTGCGTTCGGTTGCTAGAGATGACCCAATCAGGCCGCGCCTGCATCGCTGTGACGACGACTCGAAGATCGTTGATGTGACGAAGGACAGGCAACACCTGGGGAAGGAGCCGTTCGACATCCTGAGACTCTGGCCCCGGCCAGCGCTCGACCCGGACACGAGCGAGCCACCCTGTGATATCGGCCTCTAGAACGCGGATCTGCTCGACTCTCAGGGCAGCGGAGGTGCGCGCCAGCACGCCATGCACTTCACGTTCCACATCCGCTGCCAGAACGACGGTGTACCGATGGCGATCCATGCACAGGGTTAGCACAACCTTGGCCGTCCCCCATCGTTGCAAACAGCCAGCAATAATCACCCCTGTATCGAGAAATAACCGGGCGTGGGGCGCCCCATCACTCATGGATGTGTGGTGTGGATCGCTGCATGCGCACTGGCCAGCGCGTCCACGAACCTGTCTCCATACTCCTTACGCAAAATCTCCTCACGCACAGTGGGTAGTTCGGTGAGCAGGTCATCTACGCTCAGTCCAGCGTTGTGCAACACCCTGGCTGCACGCTCCGCGATCTCCGTCAGGTAAGTATCTTGCGGGACGAGCATGATTGCGCCGTCAAGCACGACATAGGCCAGTGATGACCCGGTGCGCAGATGGAGGGCCCGCCGTGTTGCTTTCGTCAAAGCAACACGGCCACGATCATCAATGGTAGAAAAACCAACCAGAGTGTTGTCCTGCTCTGTAGTGTCGTGTGACTCTTGTGTGGTCATAGGTCTCCTCTTACAGGGCGGGGATTATCCCCCATATTGATTCTACCACTATTTACTGGCAGTTCCTGGCGCCGCTATGGGCAGTTCCCCCGCGCGTGTCCACAGCGGCTGCACGCTCTCGATCGGCTGATCGAACAGCCCGATCTGCCCCGACGACCGGAAGAGTTGCTCGTACTGGTCGGGCGCGAAGGCTTTGCGCAGGCGCGACACATACGACGTGCGTAGCACGCCCAGGTAGTGCGGCACATCGTAGGGTGGCCATGCCACACTCTCCGGCGGGGCGGTCGCTCCGGCCGTCTCTGGCGCATCGGGCAACCACACGGGCGCTCCGGTGGCCGCCCGGTAGAAGCGCACCCGCTCCCCGGCGAGCCACTCCGACCGCCCTGCCCCCAGCAGGGCCTCGTAGGCCGCCTCCCGCGCCCGCGGCCGCGTCTTCAGGTAGACAGCGGCGGTCTTGGTCAGCCGGGTCACCGTGGCCACATCGGCCAGCGCGAACCGCCGCTCCCGCAGTGCCGCGACGGTGTCCAGATAGGCGCACTGTGCCCCGGGCGTATCGCCACGGAGCAGACAGGGCAGCGCCGCGCGCAGAAAGTCCGCGCCAAAGGGCTCCGTGCGGCTGGAGTGCAGCGCTCCCCCGCGCACGATCAGGTCGCCCTCGTAGGTCAGCAGCGCGTAGTTCTTCACCTCATGGCTGAGCATGGCCTGGTAGCGCCCCTCGTACTCCAACCCGATCCCTGCCGGCAGCGTCGTGGCGACGGCGGCGACACATGCGCGCTCGTCGCCCGCCGTCCAGCCCCCGGGCACGGCGAAGAACACCCCGTCGGTGTCAGCCTCCAGCAGCACGACGCCCTGATCGCGTAACCGCTCCACCACCTGCCCCAGGATCTCACGGCCGTGCCGCGTCACCGCGTCGGCGGCCCGACGATCCGCGAACAGGGCCATTTCCCCTGCCCCCAGATAGCCGTAGGCAGCGTTGACCACGATCTTCATGGCTGCCTGCAGGGCGTGCTGCTGGTGGGCTACCGCTGACCCGGCGCCGGCCGTGGCCCCCGCGCGCTTGGAGCGCAGGCGCAGCTCGGTCAGGCGCGCCACCAGGCAGACGAACACGCCCAGGGGGTCCGTGGAAGGGCCGATGCGGTAGGCGCGGATGATCGAGGGATACATGGAGGCGATGTCGGCCTTGACCACCCGCCGGGCCACACCGGCAGCGTAGAGCACCGTTGTCCCACCCTGGTGGGCGGCGAGAGTGCCGTCCGCCGGGCCAGCGGGGCGGGGCAGAGCGGCCCCGGCGCGCAGGTAGGCGCGCACCAGCAGCGGCTCCAGAATGCCCATCGCCGGGCCAGCCAGGGCCACCCGCTCGTAGCGCCGGGGGGCCATCCCAGCCAGGGCGAAGGGCGCGCCCATCACGCGGCGGGAGAGCCCATCCACCTCCCGCACATCGTCGAGCGCATACCGGCGCACCCGCTGAGGGTCGCGCTGATAGGTGGCGTAGATCTCCGCCCCGGGGATGTAGGTGCGCTCAGGCGCGGCCACGCCGAAATAGCGGGCGGCCTCCTTCAGGCCCTGGCCAGTCAGTCCGCGATCGGTAAACTGGTGGCGACGTACAGCGGGCAGCGTGTCGCTCAGCTCCCGCCCCACCGTGCTGTACCGCGTGTGCCGCCCCGATCCCCAGCCCGTCGGCTCATCGGAGCGGCGCAGACCGGGCAAGTCCGCCGCCCGCCCCAGGTAGAGGGGCACGCCCAGCGCCGCCGCGCGCGCCTCCAGGAAGGGCAGGTCGAAGCCGAAGAGGTTGTGGTTCTCGATCACATCGGGGTCACGCGCGGCGATCAGTGCGCACAGGTCAGCGATCAGCGCGGCTTCGTCGGCGGCGGTGGGGGCGTCAAGGGTGGTCTCCAGGCCCCGACTGTCACGCACCGCAACCAGGAAGATGCGCCCCTGCTGGGGCGAGAGCGCCGTTGTCTCCAGGTCAAACTGCAGGCGGTGCAGATCATCGTAGGCCAGGCCGCGGAAGTAGACGCGGCCCGTGGCCATCAGGTACTGCTCAATGGGGCCGACTCCGTAGTAGGCCCCAGGCAGGTCGCGCAGGCGCTCGACCGCCCGCCCAAGCCGCCGCCGCGCGCCGCGCAGGATCTCCGCCCGCAGGGCACGCCCATCGCACGCCGTGAGCAGGTAGCGCAGGGAGTCGGGCGGACCGTCCAGCAGACGGTAGGTCACCGGCCCCCACGCTGATCGAGCGCCGGTGGCCTCGACCAGCGCGGGGCCGAGATGGCCGAGGTCGTCCAGGTTGGCCGCGAACAGCCAGGGGCGAAAGCGGTCGCCGAGGCAGCGCACGGTCTCTCCGCTACGCTGCCAAACGCGCGCGTGGCCCGTTGTGTCGGCCCAGACGGATACGATGCCGGGCAGTGGGTCCCACCCGAACAGCCAGTCATCGTGCGCCGAGGGGGCGGGGGATGCTGTACCGGCTGTGCCCGGCCCTGACGTCATGGGGTACCCTCCCGTCCTCTCCGGCGCCCGCGGCGCGTACTTTCCCGCCACGCGAGATCTGGTCATGTGAGCATCGTAGACGCTCGACCTGTGCCAGACAAGGGGCTTTTCCCCATCTCGGCTGGTGCCTGCAGACTTACTAGCGGGAAGGACCAGTCCTATGCCGCGGTGGTTTTTGGGAGACTGGCCGTCGTTCCTACGTCGCCATTCGAGACCAAGCCAGAGGGGCTGCCCCGCGCTGGGGCAGCCCCTCTGGTCATCTGTAATGGCGGCCTGAGATCCAG
>JAABUR0100006958.1_pt1 | contig 13577 bp, 11 predicted proteins | sample 5560091 | NCBI WGS metagenome assembly JAABUR01 (sample SAMN10711879, study PRJNA513375) | rock metagenome | isolation source: Antarctica rocks | place: Antarctica: Victoria Land, University Valley sud
CGATGCCGATGGCCGTTCCGCCGGAGGCGGTGATGTCCGCGGCGGTCGCGGCGGCACTGTCCTCGTTGAGATCGAGCACCGCCACCTTCGCGCCAGCGGCGGCGAGCCGGGCGGCGACCGCGGCCCCGATGCCCTGGGCGCCGCCGGTCACCAGCGCGACGCGATCCTGAACTCCAGCCATGTACTGCTCCTCATCGTTCTTTTTGTAGTGGACTTTTTGTAGGGGACTGATGTAGTGGACTGATGTGCCTGGGTGGTTCGGCGTCAGGCTGTCGTACCGGCCGCAGCCGCCAACCGGGCCATGCCTGCCAGCCAGTGCTCGATGTCGGCGGCCTTGCCGGCCCAGTATGTGCCGACCTCGGGATGGGGCAGGATCAGGAACCGCTCGTCGGCCAGTGCCCCCACCACGGCTTCGGCCACGGCCTCGACACCGAGCACCTCACCGGAGGCGGCCACTGCCTTGGCCGCGGCGACGCCGGAGTTGAGACCGTCCATCAGCAGCGGGGTGTCGACACCCATCGGGCACAGGACGCTGACCCGGATTCCGCGATCGCGGTACTGGTAGGCCAGCCACTCGGCGAACGCCACGGCGGCGTGTTTGCTGACGCTGTACGGGGCGTCGCCCGGAGCGCTCAACAGCCCCGCCGCGGAGGCGGTGTTCAGCAGGTACCCCGAACCCGCCTCGACCATGACCGGCAGGACGGCACGTGCGGCGTAGACGTGTGCCATCACGTGCACGTTCCAGGCACGCTGCCAGGCCAGGTCCGCGGCCGCACCGCCTTCGAGGCCGACCCCGGTGGGAATGCCGGCGTTGGAGCAGAACAGATCGATCCGGCCGTGCCGAGCCACCGTCCTGGCCACCAGGTCGGCGACCGCGGCCTCGTCCGTGACGTCCACCTCGACGGCGCTGACCCGGTCCCGAGCTCGTCGGCGACCGCGCTGGCGCCCTCGATCCGGTAGTCGGCCACCACCAGAGCCTGGGCACCCTCGGCGACGAACCGCCGGGCCAGGCCGGCACCGATGCCACTGCCACCGCCGGTGATCACGATGACGGAGTCGGCGATCCTCATGCAGTCCCCGCCGGCAGTGTCTGTGCAACCGGTGTCGTTCTGGCCTGCGTCGGTTCAGCCGGTTTCATACCAGCAGCCGCCGCCGGTCCCAGCGCGGCGAGCACCCCCGCCAGCGAGGCGGCATCGGTCAGCTCCGGAGTCGGCAGCAGCGCCAACACCGGCGTGCGAACGCCGGCCCGGACGTAGTCGAGCACCTGCTCCCGGCAGGACACCGGGCTGCCGTGCAGCACCAGCTCGTCCACGACCTCGTCCGGCACCGCCTGGGTGGCGCCCTTGCGGTCGCCCTCGCGCCACAGTTCCCACATCCGCTCCAGCGCCGGCCCCCGTCCGAGCCAGCGATGGAACCGCGCGTACGCCTGCACGGTCAGATAGCTCGAAATCATCCGCCGGCCAAGCGATCGGGCGTAGCCGGCGTCCTCGGTGGGGCAGACGAAGATCCGCGCCACGATGTCGGCGGCGGGGTTACCGACGGCTTCCAGGCAGGTCGGGACATCGCCGGCCGCGAGCCAGTTGAGGATCGCTCCGTCGGCCTCCCGTCCGGCGAGGGCGAGCAGCTGCGGACGCAGCGCCGCGAGCAGGATCGGCACCCGCTCGCCGGGTGGCTGTTCGAGCCGGAAGCCGCTGGTCGAGAAGGTATCGAAGTCGGCGGTCACCTTCTCGCCGTCCAGCGCGGCGCGGGTGAACCGCAGCACGTCCCGGGTACGGCGGAACGGCTGCTCGAAGCCGATCCCGTTCCACTGCTCGACGACCGCCGGGCTGGACGCGCCCAGGCCCAGGGTGAATCGCCCCGGTGCCGCGGCCGCCAGCGCGGCGGCTGACTGGGCGATCAGGGCCGGGCCGCGGGTGAACACCGGCACGATGGCGGTGCCCAGCCGCAGCCGCGGCTCCCACGCGGCGGCCAGCGCCAGCGGCGTGAAGGCGTCGGTCCCGGCCACCTCGGAGGACCAGACATCGGTGTAGCCCCAGCCGGGCAGGGCGCGCAGCAGCTCCGCGTGCGCGGGCAGCGGCACCCCCGTCAGCGGGACGGTCAGGCCCCAGCTCTGCCCGGTCATGGCTGGCCTTCGGCAGGTAGCTGTCCCGGCGCCGGCATCAGCGCGGACAGGATCAGCTCGCTGAGCTCGTCGGCGATCTGGACCGGCGTCTTGGAACCGTCCGCGCGGTACCAGACCGGCAGCTCGTTGATGAAGCCGAAGACGGTGAACGTCACCATGTCCGGCGAGGTGACCGCCCGGAACTCACCGCTGTGCTGCGCTGAGCGCACCAGATCGGTGAAGGTGTCGTGGATGCTGCGTCGAGCAGCGCGCACCCGGGCCTGGTTCGCGTCGCCGAGGCGGTGGCTCTCGCGAGAGAAGACCTTCGCCGCCGGCGCACTGCCGGCGGTGGTGACGACCAGGTCGCGGATCAGCTCGCGCAGCGTCCGGGCGGTGTCCTGCCGGTCCGCGAGGATGGCGTTCATGCCGTCGAGCTGGCGGTCCACGAGTTCCCTGTACACCTCGTACAGCAGGTCGTCCTTGCTGGCGAAGTGGTGATAGAGGGCGCCCTTGGCCACCCCGGCGCGCACCACGATCTGGTTGACGCTGGTGGCGTCGAACCCCTGTTCGGCGAACAGCGCCAGCGCACTGGCGACGATCCGCTCGCGGGTGGAGAGCTGCCGATCCGCGGTGGCAACGTCGGTGGAGAGGCGGGCAGGAAGCTCGGGACGAGGCACGCTCACCTGCCCGCCGCCGCACTCCGGGCGCGGTTGATCTCGACCCGGGCCACGCTGCGCAGGTGGACCTCGTCCGGGCCGTCGGCCAGGTGCAGCGTGCGTAGGCCGGCCCACATCTCGGCGAGCGGCGTGTCGCCGGACACCCCGGCCGCGCCGTAGGTCTGGATCGCCCGGTCCAGGACGTAGGAGGCCGCCCGCGGTGCCGCCACCTTGATGGCGGCGATCTCGGTGGCCGCCTGCTTTCCGACGGCGGTGTCGATCAGCCACGCCGCCTTGAGCACCAGCAGCCGAGCCTGCTCGATGGCCAGCCGGGACTCGGCGATCCACTCCCGGATGACTCCCTGGCTGGCCAGCGGGCCGCCGAAGGCGTGCCGGTGGAGCGAGCGGTTCACCATCAGTTCCAGGGCCCGTTCGGCGATCCCGAGGGCGCGCATGCAGTGGTGGATCCGGCCCGGGCCGAGCCGGGCCTGGGCCATGGCGAAGCCGGCGCCCTGGGCGCCGAGCAGGTTGCCGGCGGGCACCCGCACGTCGTCGAAGCTGATCTCGCCGTGGCCGCCGTGCGGCCCGTCGTCGTAGCCGAACACCGTGGTGGACCGGTGCACGGTGACACCCGGGGCACCGAGGGGAACCAGGATCATCGAGTGCTGGGCGTGCCGGTCCGCGTCCGGGTCGGACACACCCATCACGATGGACACCGCGCACTCGTCGCGCATCGCGCCGGTGGACCACCACTTGTGCCCGCTGACCACGTAGGAATCACCGTCGCGGGTGATCCGGGTGGCGATGTTGGTGGCATCGGATGAGGCCACGGCCGGTTCGGTCATCGAGAAGCAGGACCGGATCTCAGCCGCGAGCAACGGCTCGAGCCAGCGGCGGTGCTGGTCGTCGGTGCCGAACATGGCGAGCAACTCCATGTTGCCGGTGTCGGGCGCCGAGCAGTTCATCGCCTCGGGTGCAATGGCGATCGAGCGCCCGGACAGCTCGGCCAGCGGCGCGTAGTCGAGTACCGACAGCCCCGCGCCGAACCGGTCCCCGGGCAGGAAGAGGTTCCACAGCCCGCGGCGGCGAGCCTCTCGCTTGATGCCGGCCAGCACCGCGGGGGTCGCGAACGGCGTGCCGGCGGCGCGATTGGCCTGCTCCTGCTGGTGGAACTCGGCCTCCGCCGGATAGACGACCTCGTCGAGAAAGCGGCTGATCGCCGCCTGCAGCTCGATGGAGCGCGGGCTGTGGGTGAAGTCCATCTAGTTTCCTCCGAGCCGCGCGGACGCGGCGTCCATGGTGGCGTCGCGAAGGCCGCCGAACACGCCGAAGCCCTCGCCGATCGTCTTGCCCTGCTGGAAGCGGGCGTGGATGCCGGCCGCGATGACGCTGAGCTTGTAGTAGCCGAAGGCGATGTACCAGTCCAGGTCGGCGATCTCGAGCCCGGTGGCCTCGGCGTACCGGGCGACCATGGCCTGCGGTGAGAGATAGCCCTGCTCGGCCGGGAAGTCCGGCATCACCGAGCCGGACGTGCGGGCGCAGTCGTGGTAGACGTACAGCAGCCCGACGTCGGTCAGTGGATCCCCCAGCGTCGCCATCTCCCAATCGACCACAGCCTCGATGGACGCGGTGGTCGACTGGGAGCTGGCGAAATCGGGGTTGAACAGGACGTTGGTCAGCCGGTAGTCCCCGTGCACGATTCCCGAACGGGACGACTCGGGCAACTGCTCGCGCAGCCGCCGGACCACGCCAGTCTCGATCGCGCTGCCCTCGGGCACCGACGCCTGGAACTGCTTGTGCCAGCGGGCGACCTGGCGCCGCAGAAAGCCGTCCGGACGGCCGAAGTCGCTCAAGCCGACCGCCGCCGGATCGATCTGGTGCAGCGCGACCAGGGTGTCGACCAGCGTCTCGGTGGCATGCCGCGCCACCGTGGCGTTGGGCGCCAGCTCCGGACGCTCCAGCACCAGCCCGTCGATGAAGGACATCAGGTAGAACGGCTGCCCGAGGACGTCCGCGTCGGTGCACAGCGCGATCGGTTCGGGCACCGGAACCGCCGAGCCGTACAGGGCGGAGAGAACCGTGAACTCGCGGACCATGTCGTGCGCGGTGGGCAGCACGTGGCCCAGCGGCGGCCGGCGCAGCGCCCACTGGTGGCTGCCGTCGGTCAGGCGGTAGGTCAGGTTGGACCGGCCGCCGACGATCACAGTGGCGCTCAGCGGCTCCTGTCGCAGGCCCGGTCGCTCGGCGTCCAACCAGGCGGCGAGCCTGGCGAGGTCGACCCCAGGTGGGCTGTCCGAGGACGCGATCAAGGGCCTTCGCGTGGTCACTCCAGCACCCTAAAGTCCGACCGACCGGTCGGTCAAGGCTGCCGTTCGAACGTCAACCGGCCAGCGCCGCGGTGATCCGCTCCCCCGCCTCGGCCTGGTGGCTCTCGGACAGCGGCTTGCCGTCCGGGTCGGTCAGGTAGAAGGCATCCACCACGTGCGCCCCGAAGGATGAGATCCTGGCGGATCGGATGTCCAGGCCCAGCAGCTCCACCGCGGCCGTCACCCGATGCAGCAGCCCGATGGCGTCCGGCGCGCGAACCTCCAGGACGGTCGCGTCGGTGGCCTCGTCGTCGAACCACAGCAGCCGTGGCGGGCTGGGGTCGGTACCGCCGCGGCGGTAGGTCGACTCCTTGGCCCGCAGCCGCTCCTCCAGTGGCAGCGTCCTGGCGAGGATGCGGCGCAGGTCGGCGTTGAGCAGCGCGGGGTCCGGCAGCTCGCCGAACCGGGGCGACACCGTGAACCGGTTCACCGCCATGCCCTCGACCGTTCGCACGTCGGCGGCCTGGACGTCGAGGGAGTGCAGGGCCAGCAGCCCGGAGGCGCTGGACAGCAGGCCGGGCTGGTCGGGTGCGACCACGATGACGTCGGAGCCCTCGACGGCCACCCGCGTCTCGCCGCGCCGGGCCAGTTCCAGCACGGCCGCCGACGGCGGCTCGGGGGTCGGTACCGGCTCTCCGTCCAAGACCTTATGGGTGGAGCGGACCAGCTGGAAGACCAGCGAGGCCTTCCAGTCGCTCCACGCCGCCGGCCCGGTTGCCAGCGCGTCGGCGACGGTCAGGTGATGCAGCAGGTCGAGCAACTCGGTGGAGCCCTCGATGGCGGACACCACGATGTGGATGGTGGACGGGTCGTCGAGGTCGCGGCGGGTGGCGGTGTCGGGCAGCAGCAGGTGGTGCCGGGTCAGCGCGGCGATGGTGGCGCAGTCCTTGGTGTTGAAGCCCATCCGCGCCGCGATGGTGGCCGCGAGCCGGGCGCCGACGATCGAGTGGTCGCCGGGATAGCCCTTGCCGATGTCGTGCAGCAGGCCACCGACCAGCAGCAGGTCCGGCCGGGCCACCTCGGCGGTCAGCGCACCGGCCCGCACGGCCGTCTCGATCAGGTGCCGGTCGACGGTGAACAGGTGCACCGGATTGTGCTGCGCCTTGAACCGCACCCGCTCCCATTCCGGCAGCAGCCGGCTGAGCATGCCGTGCTGGTCCAGCGCCTCCAGCGGCGAGATCGCCCGCTCGCCCGCTCCCAGCAGGCCGATGAACTCCGCGCGAGCCGCGGCGGGCCAGGGGTGCGGCATCGGAGCGCCCTCGGTGGCCAGCCGCGTCAGCGCGTACGTCGAGATGGGCAGGTCCGTCGCGGCGGCGCCCCGCGCCACCCGCAGTACCAGCACCGGATCGGCCCAGGGGTCGGCGTCCCGCGCCAGCACCACCTCACCGCCCTGGGCGACGACGTCCTTGGCCAGCGGCACCCGGACGGACGGGTCCGGCAGGCCCCGCTGAGCCGGAACGGGCCGCAGCCGGCGCAGCAGGGAGCGACCCGACGGGGCCTCCGCCGCGGCGACCCGGCGCCAAGCCACGTCCGTGGCGAAGGCCAGCGTGCGGGCGGACTCGTTCACCGCCCGCAGCACCTCGTCCGGGCCGCTCATCCCCAGCCGCCGGGCGACCGCCGCCCGGTCCTGACCCCGCAGCACGTCGGCCGCGCGCCCTGCTATCCGGTGCAGCTCGCCCCGGACGTCCAGCAGCAGGGCGCTCGCCCGCGTCACCGGCGGCGTCAGATCCACCAGTTGGGCCGAGGCGAGTGCGCGTAGTCCCACCCAATCACGCAACCCGCCCCGGCAGTCCTTGAGGTCCGGCTCCAGCAGGAAGGACGCGTCTCCGCGAACCCGCCACCTGCTCTGAGCCAGTTCCCGCAGTTCGGCCATCCGCGAGGGCGCCGACCGCCGCCATCGCGAGAGAACCTGTTCACGCAGCAATCCGGTCAGGGCCGGATCGCCCGCGAGATGCCGGGCGTCGAGCATGCCCAGCATCGCCTTTCCGTCCTCGGCCGCCACCGCGACAGCCTGGTCCACCGTGCGAACCGAGTGGTCCAGCCCGATTCCCGAATCCCACACCGGATACCAGATCCGGTCCGCTATCTCGGCCAGGTCGGACACCTTGCCGTTGTGCAGCAACACCAGATCGGCGTCGCCGTACGGAGCCGGCTCGCGCCGTCCCAGTCCCCCGACCGCCATCAGGGCTACCCCGTCGACGTCTGCCAGCAACCCTGCCAGCCAGCCGTCGTACAGCTCGGTGAGGGCCACTCGCAACGGCGCGCCTACCAGATCCACCCGGGCCAGGAGTTCGGTCCGGGACGACCTGATGGACCGCTCAGAGGGCGTCTGCATCCCGTTCGCCAGTCCGCACCCGCACCACGGTGTCGACCTCGGTGATCCAGACCTTGCCGTCACCGATCTTGCCGGTGCGGGCCGCCTCGACCACCGCGTCGGCGACCTTGAGGGCGTCGGAGGTATCGACCAGCACCTCGACCCGAACCTTCGGAACCAGGTCGACGGTGTACTCCGCGCCCCGGTAGACCTCGGTGTGACCGCGCTGGCGGCCGAAGCCGGAGACCTCGCTGACCGTCAGTCCCTGGACGCCCAGGTTCTCCAGGGCCACCTTGACCTCTTCCAGCTTGAACGGCTTGATGATCGCTGTCACGAGCTTCATGCCTGCACACTCTCCTTCGACGCGGCCGCTGCGGGCACGTAATGGCCGCTGCCGGAGCCGGCCAGCGGGCCGAAGTCGTACGCGGTCTCACCGTGGATGGAGAGGTCGATACCGGTGATCTCGTCCTCCTCGGTGACCCGGGTCCGCATCACCAGACCGATGACCTTGGCGATGAGGAACGTACCGACGAAGGAGAACACGGTCACCACCGCGGCTGCCTCGGCCTGGTGCAGCAACAGGCTCCAGCCGCCCCACTTGCCGCCGCCGTGGTAGAAGATGCCGTTGTTGGCAAGGGGGTTGGTGCCCGAGGTGGAGAAGAAGCCGACGCACAGGGTGCCGATCCAGCCACCCACGAAGTGCACGCCCACCACGTCGAGCGAGTCGTCGTAGCCCAACCTGTTCTTCAGGCCGATGGCGAAGGCGCAGCCCACTCCGGCCAGCAGGCCGATGAACAGCGCGCCGGTGACGCTGACGAAGCCGGCGCACGGGGTGATCGCGACCAGTCCGGCCACGGCGCCCGAGGCGGCACCCAACGCGGTCGACTTGCCGTAGCGAAGCTTCTCCACGATCAGCCAGCCGAGCATGGCGGTGGCGGTCGCGGTGTTGGTGTTCATCCAGGCGTAGCCGGCCAGGCCGTTGGCCGCCAGCGCCGATCCGGCGTTGAACCCGAACCAGCCGAACCAGAGCAGCCCGGCGCCGAGCATCACGAACGGGATGTTGTGCCCGCGCATGTTCTCCTTCGGCCACCCGCGCCGCTTGCCCAGCACCAGGGCCATGGCCAGGCCCGCGGCGCCGGCGTTGATGTGCACGACGGTTCCGCCGGCGAAGTCCTCGGCGAAGAACTTGCCGGCCGGGCGCAGCGACTGGTTGAGAAAGCCGTAGCCGTTGAACACCCAATGCGCGACCGGGGCGTAGATCAGGATCGACCAGGCCGACACGAAGGCGATGAACGCCCCGAACTTCCACCGGTCCGCGGTCGAACCGGTGATCAGGGCCGGCGTGATGATCGCGAAGGTGAGCTGGAAGGCCACGAACACGATGGTCGGCGTCGTCTGGGCGGTGCCCAGCGTCGGCACCACGTCGTTGATGTGGTGCATCAGGACGTAGTGCAGGTCGCCGAGGTAGCGGCCGGTGCCGCCGAAGGCGAGGCTGAAACCGACGACCACCCAGGTGACGCTGACGATCGCCATGGCGGCGAAGTTCTGCATCAGCATGGCGAGGGTGTGCTTGGCCCGCACCATCCCGCCGTAGAAGAACGCGAGCGCCGGGGTCATCAGCAGGACGAGGGATGCCGACGCCAGGACCCAGGCGGTGTCGCCACCACTGAGGCTCTTCAGGTCGAACGGCACGTACGTGGGTGCGGCGAGGACGACGTGTGACAAGGGTCTGCCCTTCGGGTGGGATGGGTGGTGAGCCGCTCGCCGTTGAGCTCCGCTGGGAAGAGGATCAGGTCTCGCTGTTACACGGCGGCCCCAGCCATGTTTCGCGCAGATGAACGGGCGGTAGGTTGGCCGCATGCCCAGCCTCACCCGGATCGAAGCGGCCGGACGGGCCTCGCTGCTGACCGTGCACCACTACCGGATCGCCCTGGACCTGCCGACCACCGGGCCGGAGTTCGGCTGTGACACCACGATCCGGTTCGGCTGCGCGACGCCCGGGGACAGCACGTTCCTGGACGTGCAGGCCGCCGGAATCGACAGTGTGGTGCTCAACGGCGTCGAGCTTGCGGTCGAGACGGTCGCGGGCGTGGTCGACGGCAGGCTGCGGCTGAGCGACCTGCGCGCGGACAACGAGCTGCGGATCACCGCCCGGATGGCGTACTCCTCCGACGGCGAGGGGATGCACCGCCACGTCGACCCCGCCGACGGACTGGTCTACCTGTATGCGATGTCCTTCCTCGACGCCGGCCCCCGTTGGTTCCCGTGCTTCGACCAACCCGACCTCAAGGCCGGCTACGACCTCGAGGTGCGCTGCCCGGCGGAGTGGACGGTGCTCGGCAACGGCGCGGCCACCGAGGTCGAGCCGGGATTCTGGCGGCTGGCGACCACCCGGCCGCTGTCGACGTACTTCGTCACGCTGGTGGCCGGCCCGTACCACTCGGTGCGCACCGTCCACGACGGCGTGCCGCTCGGCCTGCACGCCCGGGCCTCGCTCGCCGCGGCGCTGGACGCCGAGGCCGCCGACATGCTGGAGGTCACCCGGCGTTTCCTGGACCGCTATCACGACCTGTTCGGCATCCGGTACCCCTTCGGCGAGTACCACCAGGCCTTCGTCCCGGACTTCAACGCCGGGGCGATGGAGAATCCCGGCTGCGTCACCTTCCGCGACCAGTACGTGTTCCGCTCCGCCGCCACGTCCGGTGAGCGTGGCGTGCGGGCGGCGACGATCGCCCACGAGATGGCACACATGTGGTTCGGCGACCTGGTCACCATGCGCTGGTGGGACGACCTCTGGCTCAACGAGTCCTTCGCCGAGTACCTGGCCTACCGGGTGTGCTCGGAGGTCACCGACTACCCCGCGTGGACCGACTTCGGAATCCAGCGCAAGAGCTGGGGCCATGTCGCCGACCAGTCCCCCTCGACGCATCCGGTGGCGGGCAACGGCTCCGACGACGCGGCGTCGGCGCTGGCGGACTTCGATGGCATCTCCTACGCCAAGGGCGCGTCGGTGCTCAAGCAACTCGCCGCCCACGTCGGGGACGACGTCTTTCTCGGTGGCCTGCGCAGCTACTTCCAGCGGCACAGTTTCGGCAACGCCGAGTTGGCGGATCTGATCCGGGCCTGGACGGATGCCGGCGCCGTGGACCTGGACAACTGGGCGGTGCAGTGGCTGCGGACCACCGGCCTGGACACCCTGACCGCTCAGCTGACCGACACGGAGGTCACGGTCACGCGTACCTCGCCGGATGACTCCCACCGCCCGCACACCGTCCGGGTCGCGGCCTACGACGGCGCCGGCGCCCTGATCACCGAGCGGCCGGTCGCCCTCGACGGCATCCCCGTCAGCATGCCGGTGTCCGGACCGGTCCGGCTGGCGGTGCCGGACAGCGCCGACGACACCTGGGCCAAGATCCGGTTCGGCGGCGGCGACTGGGCACCGGTTGCCGAGCTGTTGCCCCGGATCGCCAACCCGCTCACCCGGGTGGTGCTGCACAACTCGATCCGCGACGCGGTGCGCGACGCCGACCTGGACCCGGCCGCGGCGCTTGACATGCTGCTGGACGCCGTGCCCGCCGAGACCGTCCAGCCCGTGGCGACCGCGGCCCTGCAGTTCGCGACCGAGCAGCTCGCGGGCCCATACGCGCCACCGGCCGAGCGGGCACCACGCCGAGCCCGCATCGCCGGCGTGGCACGGGGCCTGTTGGCCGGTGCGGCTGCCGGCTCCGATGCTCAGCTGGGTGCTGCCCGGGCGTGGATCCGGGCCTGTGACGCCGGCGAGCCGCTGCGGCACTGGCTGGACGGGCAGGACGTGCCAGCAGGCCTGGTGATCGACGCCGAGCTCCGCTGGTCGCTGGTGATCCGGCTGGCCGCACTCGGCGAGCTGAGCGGGGCCGACATCGACGCCGAACTCGACCGGGACAAGTGCACCTCCGGTGTTCTGCACGCGACCCGGGCCAGAGCCGGCCTGCCGACCGCCGGTGCCAAGGCGGCCGCCTGGCGGATGCTCGTCGAGCCGAGCGACGTCCCTGCCTACGAGCTCTACGCCACGGCCGCGGGATTCTTCGACGCCCGCCGTCCGGACCTCACCGACCCCTATGTGGCGCGGTTCTTCGACGAGATGCCGGCCACCGCGCGGCACCGGCACGGCTGGGCGCTGGCGCACGTCGTCCTGGCGGCCTTTCCTTCCGCCGCCGCCTCGCCGGACGTACTGACGCTCGCGGACGTAGCCATCGCACGCCCCGGCCTGGACCCGGCCGTGCGCCGGTCGTTCGTGGACGGGGCCGACCCGCTGCGCCGGGCGATCGCTTCACTGAACCGTTATGGCGGGGTGCCCAAGCCCTGAGCGACCGGACGCTAGGGTCCCCCCATGACTGAGATGAGCGTTCGCGGCTTGACGATTGCCGTGCATGCCGGACACCGCGACGAGGCTCTGGCTTTCTATTGCGCCCTGATCGGCCGCGACCCCGATCTGGGACCGGACCCGGACTTCTACGAGTGGGAGATCTCGCCGGGTGCCTGGCTGCAGCTGGCCACCGGCCGCACCGCGATCACCCCGTCCTCGTTCCGGCTCCGGTTGCAGGTCGAGAGCATCGACAGCTCGGTGAAGATCCTGCGTGGCAAGGGCTTCGAGCCCAGTGACGTCAAGCGGCTGCCCGGGCTGGTGGCCTTCTCGAACCTGACCGACCCATGGGGCAACCCGCTGGGCCTGTACGAGGACCTGGGCGTCGTTCCCGGGGTATAGCTCAGGCAACTTCAGCTCAGACCGCTCAGACGGCGCGGCCGACTCAGGCAGCCTTGGCCCGTCCGGCGATGAAAGCCTGAACACAGGCCTCGATGTCCTCGCTGGTGTGGGCCGCCGACAACTGGACCCTGATCCGGGCCTTGCCCTGCGGCACCACCGGATAGCTGAACGCGATGACGTAGACGCCCTCCGCGAGCATCGCGTCCGCGACCCGGGCCGCCAGCGCCGCATCGCCGAACATCACCGGGATGATCGGGTGCTGGCCATCCAGCAGGTCGAAGCCCTCTTCGGTCATCCGGCGCCGGAACAGCTCGGCATTGCGCCGCAGCGCCTGGCGTCCCTCGCCGCTGGTGGCGACCAGGTCCAGTGCCGCCAGGGTGCCCGCGACGACGGCCGGGGCCACGCTGTTGGAGAAAAGGTAGGGCCGCGAGCGCTGGCGCAGCAGCGCGACGATCTCGGCATGGGAGCTGACGTAGCCCCCGGATGCGCCGCCCAGGGCCTTGCCGAAGGTGCCGGTGAGGATGTCGACCCGGTTCAGAACACCGGCCTGTTCGGGAGTGCCGCGTCCGTGCTCACCGAGAAAGCCGACGGCGTGCGAGTCGTCCACCATCACCAGCGCGTCGTGGCGCTCGGCCAGGTCGCAGATCTCGGCCAGCGGCGCGAGGTAGCCGTCCATCGAGAAGACCCCGTCGGTGACGATCACCCGCTGCCGCGCCCCGGACGCGGCGACCAGCTGTGCCTCCAGGTCGGCCATGTCCCGATTGCGGTAGCGGTAGCGCTGGGCCTTGGACAGCCGGATGCCGTCGATGATCGAGGCGTGGTTCAGCTCGTCGGAGATGATGGCGTCCTCGGCCGAGAACAGCGTCTCGAACACTCCACCGTTGGCGTCGAAGCACGACGAGTACAGGATCGTGTCCTCGGTGCCCAGGAACTCCGCCATCCGCCGCTCCAGCTCGACGTGCTGGGTCTGGGTGCCACAGATGAACCGCACGCTCGCCAGGCCGAAGCCCCAGTCGTCCAGGGCGTCCTTGGCGGCGCGCAGGATGTCGGGGTGATCGGCCAGCCCGAGGTAGTTGTTGGCGCAGAAGTTCAACACCTCGCCACCGCCGGCGACGATGTGCGAGGACTGCGGCGAACCGATCTGGCGTTCGCTCTTGAACAGGCCGGCGTCGCGGATCTCGTCCAGCGTCGTGGCCAGGCGCTGCTGCATGCTGCCGTACATCTGTAGCTCCCTGCTGTGGATCTTCTTGGAAAACGGGCGGGTCTGCCAGGGCGGGTCAGACGTGGGACCAGTCGAGGACGACCTTGCCACCGGTTCCGGCCCGGGCGGTCGCGAAGCCGGCGGCCCAGTCGGCGGCATCGTAGCGGTCGGTCACCACGGCGGTCACCGCGCGCT